>Ga0315280_10000411_pt1 | contig 79546 bp, 78 predicted proteins | sample YL17G06_40_MG_FD_203697 | JGI IMG/M metagenome (GOLD analysis project Ga0315280, IMG submission 203697) | Sediment microbial communities from Yellowstone Lake, YNP, Wyoming, USA - YL17G06_40 | ecosystem: Environmental > Aquatic > Freshwater > Lake > Sediment | place: USA: Wyoming | collected... | reverse complement strand
GCCCATCTCAAAACACAACTCCCCAACATAGATGACAACATCCGCTTCGTTGTGCCTATAATGCTAGACAACGTCTCCATTCAACTCGGACCCTGGTCTGGATACCATCTCTTGGCGCAGCACCGAACTGACTACACGGACTCTGTGTCAAGTGCAGCGCTGACGTCAGGTTGAGAAGAATGGCAATGGTTGCTATAATCTCGGCGAAGCACTCGCGCTGGGACCACTGAACCACTACAGAGGCAGCGCGATCGATTATGATTCGCCCCTGAACGCGACTGGAGGCTGGTTGATGGGAATACTTGACTCCATACTGAAGACGAACATCGACGAAATGAAGGCCAAAAAGGACTTTGAAGGCCTGTTCAAAGCTCTCAACAACAAACGGAATGTCTACGCCAGAAGGGATGCAGCCAAGGCCCTCGGGGAGATTGGTGACGCGACGGCTATGGAGCCCCTCATCGCTGCACTCAAAGATCCGAAGAAGGACGTCCGAGATGCTGCGGTTGAGGCGATCGGCAGAATCGGAGGTGATCCTAAGGCTGTTGCAGCCTTTGCCGAACCCCTAAAGAACGGCAACTCCATTGCCCGAGAGGAAGCGGCTTCAGCCCTCGGCAAGATAAGACACAAGAGCGCAGTAGAACACCTTGTTCCTGCACTGAAGGACGAGGACTGCTTTGTCCGTCAGAGTGCCGCAGCATCCCTTGGCAAAATAGGCGATCCCGGAGCCGTGGATGCTTTGGGACAAGCTCTGAAGGACGAGGACAAGGATGTTCGTCAGGCTGCTGTAGCAGCCCTCGGGGAAATAGGTGGCGCTGCGGCAGGGGAGCTTCTTGTTCAGTCGCTGAAGGACGAGAGCGTCATGGTCCGATACCGGGCCGTGGAATCACTCGGGGAAATAGGGGGTTCAAGCACAGTTGACGTTCTCATCGAGGCGCTCAAGGACAAGGGATGGGTCGACATGCCAGTGGGCGGAGGAAAACCGGGCACGAAGAAGACATGGGTCAGGCAAAAGGCGATCGAAGTCTTGGCAAAGATCGGAGACCCTAGAGCAGTGACACCGATAACCGAGGCCCTGAACGACAAACAGGAGGCCGTTCGTCAGGCTGCCCAGAAAGCCTTACAGAAACTGGGGGCTAACACCACCGGTTGATAGTCGAGAAAGCAAGCTGCCAGCAGCAGGTTCCCTGCCGCCGCCAACGTAGGTTCCGATTCCGAACCGGCCTAGCGCCGAGAATTATCCGTACTTCTTCGGGTGGGCCGCACCCCAATCCCACAGTCTCTTCTTGGCAGCGAAGCATGAGTCTACCAGAGAGTCCGGCTCCTTCTTGTCCGACTCCTCCCAGGGCTTGGCCAGATTGAGATCTTTGGCTATGATCTTGTAGCAGTTGTAGGACTCGCTCGATCCGGCGTTGGACCCCACCCACCAGCAGCCACCGGTGGCATACAGGTTCTTGATGGGGGTGCGGTGATTGGCCAACTCCGGCGTCGGCCTGTTGCCCTCGAGCTGCCAGGGGTTGCGGTCTATGCCCGCCATAGTGCCCATAGGTGCCAGGTTCTTCATCCGCAGATGGTCGTACGGGCTGTTGGTGTCAACGCCGATGACGTTGTCCCACGTCATGTTGGGAGCATACTGCTTCCAGATCTGGATCAGTTCGTCCGCATAGCGTTCCTTGATCTCCAGCCATTCCTTTTCCGTGTGTTTCGTGGCCGGCGGCGCCAGTTGTTCATTCTGGACCACGTGCTTTCCCGGAGGAGCATAGGAGGGATCAGCCAGGCTGTGGCAGCCTACCGTGGGCGCGTAGTCTTCAAAGGGTGGCCACATGCCCAGCTTCATGTACTGGCACTCCCTGGCGATGTGGTCCGGGCTGGAGTCTGGCTGCATCCCCAGCCACTCACACTCGTGGATGTCGGGGAAGAAGGCCTCCGCGTCGTACTTGGGGGCCTCATGAACGGCAAACGTGTACCACATCAGGCAGCCAAAGGACTTCTCTATCATTTCCACACGCTTGGCCAGCAGGGGGTCAATGTACTCCCGACCGATAAGGTCGAAACAGAGTTGGTGCGGGGCCATGCCGGCACTGACCACGATCTTGTTGGCCTTGATCTGGCTGCCGTTCATCAGCTTGACACCGGTGGCAGCCCCGTTCTCGATGATGACCTTGTCTACCTCGGCGTGGGTGTAGAACTTGCAGCCCATCTGCGTCAGTATCTGGTGGCAGGCGTGGGCTATCTGGTGAGTGCCGCCCGGGCAGAAACCGATGATCGGGAGGTAGGATGCGAACCCCATGGCGGTGGGACCGTACATAGCATCATTGATGTCGTTTACAGACGAGACCGCGAATCTAAGAATGCAGGACTGCAGTTCCGGGCTTTCAAACCATTCCTTGATCACGTGCTTGCTGCTGGCGGTGAGGATTAGACCATCAGGAGTGTAGCCAGCTTCGACCATCTTCGGGAAGAACTCAATCTGCCTGTTCAGGATCGCGGGGTCCGTCTTGAACTCAGCAGGGTTGTACAACATGTCTGCCTGGACTCTCCAGTATTCCCGGCTGCGCTCCATGGCCGACGTCTTTACCCACTTGTCAGCATCTTTCTTGGAGAAGCGGGCAATCTGCTGCGCGGTCTTCTCCTGCGTCGGGTCGTACTTCGTGCTGTAGATACCCAGCGCCGTCTTGGTGTCCCGGAAGACGAAGCCATCGCTGCACAGATGCTGATCCCATCTCCCTCCGTACTCCCAGAAGTCCGGGAAGTCCCGCCAGAGGGGCATATAGTACATGGGCAGGATGATGTTGGCATGAGTGTTGCCACGGAAGCCGGGAGCCGAGGTCTCCTCGGTGGCCAGGCACCCGCCGATCTCGTGTCTCCTCTCGAATATGCCCACGCTCATGCCACCGTACTTCATCAGGTACATGGCCAGCATCAGCCCCTTGTTGCCTCCACCGATTATCACTGCATCGAACGTAAGATCAGCCATCGTGACTCCTTTCATTCAAGGGACTGTGAAGTCCCTCATTGCCTGCCATACCCCTCAACCGTATTCTAACACTCGGATTGAAGCCTATGCATCCACTCACGAAAGAATCAGCTGTTACTGCACGAGACAGAGAATCACAGACTCTCCACAGGCAATTGAGACTGCAGCTTCCAACCCCGGCTCATCAGCCAGGCTCTGAGTCGGTTCTATCCCCCCTTGGCCGAGCTATCATGTGACAGCACCAACACTGGCACTCATTAGATATCGAGTGCCGGTATCCACAGATAGTCGATGGAACGGCGACATTCTACCACCACCAAAAAGTCCTGACAACTGAGCTTTCCAGCACTAGAGCAAGCCTGTCTCTTGCATTCGACAGTAGTCTACAGTTCCGTAGGGGCTTGCCATGGGATAAACCTCGGAATATGATTAGGACTACTGAAGACAACGAGAATCTAGAAGGAGGTTTCAGACAATGATAATGCGCTGGCTTTCGTGCGGGACAGGGAGCATGCATATCGTAGGAACCTGCCCTGACTGCTATGCCACCCAAGGCGGGCTGCTGCTGGGAACGGCCGCCACCGGGTACGCCGGCAGGATTACAGCCAAGTGTGTCGATTGCGGTAAGTCCATAGACTACTATGTCGATTCCACTGTGGAGAAGATCTGGAAGCTGGATCCAGTGGAGTCGAAAGGGGTCAAGATCGAGCATTGAGCTGCGGGAGAACCAGCCCGGTCCTCGATGCCGGCTGGTGGAACATCTCCAAGAATGCCCTCTCCGCAAGAACAGAATACGTCTCCCAGGCACCAAGGGCTGGCGCAATAGCCAACCAGTCAGAAGTAAGAGTCGCCTTTGATCGCTCCAAGCACACTGAGGCTGAACTTCAGTGTGCCATTTCTCAATCGGTTGCACCTTCTCCTCGCGGGCGTTGCGTAGCATGAACCTCTATCTTGGTATAGACATTGGCTCGGTGACCATCAAACTGGCCTTGATGGACAAAGGCGGCGAGTTCGTTGATTCGGTCTACCTGCGAACGCAGGGCAAGCCTATCTGGGCCATTCAGCAAGGGCTGACACAGCTCCGGGCCAAGCTGCCCAGGAACGCAACGGTCAGTGGCGTTGGCACTACCGGCAGCGCGCGCTACCTGGCGGCCGCCATAGTCGGCGGAGACGTCGTCAAGAATGAGGTCACCAGCCAGGTCATCGCCACCGCGCGCTGCGTGCCTGAGGCGCAGACCATCATGGAGATCGGTGGACAGGATAGTAAGATCATCATCCTGAGCCACGGCATGGTAGCCGATTTTGGCATGAATACCGTTTGCGCCGCTGGAACGGGAAGCTTCCTGGATCATCAGGCAGCGCGACTGGGCATCGATATCGAGGAGTTCGGAGATCGCGCGCTCCAAAGCCGGAATCCGGTTCGCATCAGCGGAAAGTGCACCGTCTTCGCCGAATCTGACATGATCCAGAAGCAGCAGATGGGGCATCGCACAGAAGATATTCTCTATGGCCTTTGCCAGGCGCTGGCGCGAAACTACCTGAGCAACGTCGGCTTGGGAAAGGAAATCCGGACTCCGGTAGTGTTCCAGGGCGGCGTGGCCTTCAACCAGGGTATGGTGAGAGCCCTCAAAGAAGCGCTGGAAACCAACGAGGTGATCGTTCCTCCACACCATGAGGCGATGGGCGCCGTCGGCGCCGCCCTTCTGGCCTTGGAAGAAATGCAGGCAAAGGGAACCAATACGGGATTCAAGGGTTTCGAGGTAAGCGACGCTGAGTACACCACCTCGCCCTTCGAATGCCAGGCCTGCCCCAACCTCTGCGAGATCGCCCAGATATCGTTGGATGGCAAGGTCATCGCCCGCTGTGGAGGCCGCTGCGATATTTGGGAACGGAAGCCGACCCTGCAGACAGCAGGATCATGATGTGAGGACTCTGCCCCCGAGAGGCAACTTATCCAGAGAGCGAGTGTCAGAAGTGAAGCGTCAACCAAGAATCCTAGTCACGGTAGTCGACGACGCCGTGAGCCCGAAGTGTGAAGCCCGTTGCGGGCTGGACCTTTCGTCACCTGAGACCTTCAAGTCAACTACCGACGTCCTCCGCAAGCTCTTCGGCAGCAGAGTGAAGATCGAGCATACCAGTCTGGCTGCTATCGAAGCTGGTTCACTATCAGAAATCGCCGAGAGGGTGAAGAGCGGCGACCTTGTCTTGCCACTCTTGTTGATCAACGGGAAGCCCCGAATATCGGGCTACTTCGATCTCCACTCACTTCAAGAAGTGATTCAGGCCGAAATCGAAATGGCCGCCCGATAGGACGGCCACTTCAAGCCAGCATTCGCGCTTCAGACTCTATTGATCTGGTGACTTGCCCTTCTTGCCTTACCTGCCCTTCCAGACTGGCTTCCTCTTCTCGGCGAAAGCCTTGGGGCCTTCCTGGGAATCCTCCGTCTGAGCCAGCCGCTTGCTCATTTCGATCTCCAACTTGAGACCCTCGGCCAGGCTCGTTTCAATGCCACGGAGCACCAGTTCTTTGACAGCCCTCACCGCGCAGGGGCCATTCTCACAGATCCGGGCGGCCAGTGCCTCCGCTTCAGGCATCAACTGAGCATACGGAACCACCTTGTTGACCAGGCCGATTCGATAGGCTTCCTGCGCATCGATGAAATCACCGGTGACCAGCATTTCCATGGCCTTGCCAAAGGGCACCAGCCGGATCAGCTTCTGCGTGCCGCTGTTGGCCGGAATAACGCTCTGCTTGACTTCGGCCAGTCCCAGCCTGGCGGTATCGGCGGCAATCCGGATATCACAGGCCATGGCCAGTTCCAGTCCGCCGCCGGTGCAGATGCCATTGATGGCAGCTATGACCGGCTTGTAGGTCTCCAGCCCGCGCATGGGGTTGACCTCAGGTAACGGCTGGGCCGGGCGCTTGTCCGCCGGGATCTTCATCCACTCCATCACTTCCTTGAGGTCTTGACCAGACGAAAAGGCCTTATCCCCGGTGGCACTGACGATAGCCACCCAGACCTGAGGGTCATCTCGGAAGTCTATCCAGGATTTGACCAAGCCGTCCCAGACCTCCGCATTCATAGCATTGCGCGCTTCCGGGCGGTTCAGGATTATGTGAGCCACCCTACCCTTCTTCTCGTAGATAAGTGCGGGCATTACCTCAACCTCCTTTTAGTTGCAGTTGTGCTTAATTCTACGCCAAAACGCCTCGACTGACCACAAAGGACCGGGGCACTTTCCTACCCATTTTGGGCGGGCCGTAGAGGCTGCCTCAATAGGGCGCAGGACAAGTCCCTGCCGATGGTTTCGGGAGCCCGTCGATGAGTTTGTCTCGAAGGAGGTACGGGATGCTTCCCGCAGGGAGTCTGAGGTCTTCAATCACCCTCACCTTCATCCTCTCCCATCAAGGGAGAGGGTATTGCCTCTCGGCGAGTCTCACAGGGATGTGCAGAGGGGCAAAGCCCCTTTGCCGAGGGTTTGGGGGTGTCCCCCAATTCTCTTATTCTCCCCCCAAGAGTGAGGGGCCAGGGGGTTGAAAACGAGTCTTGAAGCACCCGCCTAGGACGCTGTCCAGAGCAGGTCATCGACCGCCATTTCAGCGTTTCGGCCAAGCACGAGGTTATGTTATACTTGAAGGTGGATAGCCACTCGAGGAGGAACACCATGGACGCTGCGATCAAAGAGCTAAAGAAGAATGTGGTCATCAAGGCGGTGAAGGGCCTCTACCGTGGCCAGGAGAGGATAGACCAGGATGCCGGCTACCGAGCTGAGGTCAAGGTCTGCCTGGAGCGGGCGCGATTGATCACCCAGTCCTACCGGGAGACTGAGGGCGAGCCCATGATCACCCGGAGAGCCAAAGCCCTCAAGAAGATCCTGGACGGCATGACCATCTACATCCAGGACAAAGAGCGCCTGGTGGGCAACATGGCCGCCGATCCCAACTCCCTGCCTCTCTATCCGGAGCTCTACTGGCGCTGGCTGGAGAAGGCCCTGGACAACGAGTACCAGCACCTCCTGAGCGACGAAGGCAAGAAAGAGCTCAAGGAGATCAACAAGTACTGGGTGAAGCTCTCGGTGCACGGCATGGAGCGGAACCTGGTGCCGGAAAGCTACAAGCCCTTCACGGGCTACACTCCGGTGAGCGTTTTCAGCTACACCTGGGACATGGTGCTGCCCAACTACGAGAAGATCTTTAAGGTGGGGCTGAAGGGCATCATCAAGGAGGCCCAGGACAGGCTGAAGGGAATCACCCAGGACACCGACCTTGATGCCCGGGAATACCTCAACCAGAGGAGGTTCCTGGAGGCGGCCATCATCAGCCTGCAGGCCACCATCGATTTCGCCAAGAGATATGCCAAGCTGGCCCGGGAGAAGGCGGCCAATGAGAAGCGTCCGGACGAGAAGAAGCGGCTGGAAAAGCTGGCCGAGATCTGCGATTGGGTGCCGGAGAACCCCTGCCGCACCATGCACGAGGCCATGCAGTGCTACTTCTTCATCCATCTGATTGTGGGGTTCATCGAGCTGCCCTCGGTGGGCTGCGGGATAAGGCTGGACAAGGTCATGTACCCCTACTACAAGAAGGACCTGGATGAGGGGCGGATCACCAAGGCCGAGGCCCTGAACCTGGTGGAGTCCCTGTGGATCAAGTTCGAAGAGATGGGCTTCATCCATCCCCCCAGATTGTTCGGCTCCGCCGGTGGTGGGCTGGCCTGGCAGAACGTCACTTTGGGCGGCGTGGATGCCGACGGCAAGGATGCCAGCAACGACCTCTCCTACATGATCCTGGAGGCCACCAAGGAACTGCACTCGGTGCAGCCGCCCTTGTGCTTCCGGTACCATGACAAGATACCGCGAGCCCTGGTGCTGAAGGCTATCGAGACTCTCCGCAGTGGCGTGGCCCAGCCGGCCTTCTTCAACGACAAGATGATGGTGCCCTATCTCCTGGAGAAGGGCTTGCCGCTGGCCGATGTCAGAGACTATGCCATCAGCAACTGCATGTCCTGGGTCATACCGGGCAAGGCCATGGTGTACCGGCAGGGGATGGGGATGTTCTCCTTCACCAACTGCATGATGCTGGCCTTGAACCAGGGTGTGGACTGGATCAGCGGGCAGAAGTCAGGCTATCCCACGCCTGATCCATTGACCTACAAATCCATCGATGACATCATCGAGGCCACCTTCCAGCAGTTCAACTTCTACATGGAGAAGGAAGTCTATATCAACAACATCGCCGATGCCCTGTACCAGGAATACCTGCCGCGGCCGCTGATCTCGGCCCTGTCCGACGAGTGCATCCAGAGAGGCAAGGACATCCGTGATTACTACTACTACCACCGCAACTACGTCATGCCCACCGGGGTGAACAACGTAGCCGACTCCTTGGCCGCCATCAAGAAGCTGGTCTTTGAAGAGAAGAAGGTCACCATGGCCCAGCTACTGGACGCCCTGAAGAAGAACTTCGAGGGCCAGGAAGAGCTGCGTCAGATGCTGCTCTCGGCGCCCAAGTTCGGCAATGACGACGACTATGTGGACAGCATCGCCGAGAAGGTCCACTTCCGCATCCTGGAAGAGACGCGGAAGTACACCACCTACTATGGCTATCCCTACGACACCGATGGGACTAATGCCTCCGTCGGCTACTTCCTGGGCTTCGATGTGGCGGCCACGCCGGAAGGTCGCAAGGCCCGGGAGCCGCTACATGACGGGACGGTATCGCCGGTGCAGGGCCGGGACAAGAAGGGGCCCAGTGCCGTGCTGAAATCGGTGGGCAAGGTGGATCCGCTCTTGTCCAACAACCACCTGTTCAACCAGCGGTTTGCGCCGCAGTTCCTGGAGGGCGAGAACCGGGAGATCTTCGCCGACTACCTGAAGACCTGGTCCGACTTGGGGATACATCACATCCAGTTCAACGTAATCGACCCGGATATCCTGAAGGATGCCCAGAAGCATCCGGAGAAGCATGCCGACCTGATCGTGAGGGTGGCGGGCTATTCGGCCTACTTCGTGGACCTGACTAAGACCCTGCAGGATGACATCATCGCCAGAACGGAACAGAGCTTCCAGTAAACGCGAACAACCAGACTGGGACAACTGGTCTGAGGTTATCGGAAGAAACTGAGAGGAGGGAGCCTAAAGGTTATGGAACTCACTGATGTCAAAGCGATCGACACCATGTGCCGGGCGGGCTATGCCGGCATTGTGACCGAGGAAGAGTGGAAAACCACGTGGGGCTTCTATGAATCCCAGGCCTGCGTGAAGGGCACCTTCGGCGGCGTGCTGAAGAAGCTGGGCGTTCCCGAGAAAGACGGCTGGAAGGTCGTGGCTTCACAGTACAAGCCTTCCGTGGAAGAAATGATCAAGGAAATGGACGCCATCGGCGTGGAGAAGGCCTTCGTCGACCAGCAGTACATCTGGTCCCGGCGGGAGAACAAACTGGTCACCGGGTTCGAGCTGAATCGAGTCAACGAGATAGTGCAAAAGGGCAAAGGCCGAATCGTCGGCGGCGTCAGCTACAACCCGCACCGCATCGAAGAAAGTATCAAGGATCTAGAGAAGGCGGTCAAGGAATACGGTTTCAAGTATGTCTGGTTCCACCCCAACAGCTTCGGCCTGAAGGCCAGCGATGCCAAGTGCTATCCGCTCTATGCCAAGTGCGTGGAGCTGGGGATACCGGTGACCTTCCAAACGGGGCACTCCGCTGAGCCGCTGCCCAGCGAGGTGGGCCGCCCGATGTATGCTGACGAAGTGGCCATGGACTTCCCCAACCTGGTGATGGTCCTGACGCACACCGGCTGGCCGTGGATTGACGAGTGGATCTCCATGATCTGGCGGCATCCCAACGTCTACGGCAACATCGGCGCCTACTATCCGTCGGGGCTCCACAAGCCGACGGTCGACTTCATGGATGGGCCGATCGGCCGCTCCAAGGTGGTCTGGGCCACCAACGGCTTCGGCCTGACGCGCTGCAAGAAGGAGTTCGTCGAGCTGCCGCTCAAGGACGATAACAAGAAGCGCATTCTCCGCGACAACGCCATCAACATCTTCAAGCTGTAGGTCTCACCATTGAAGAAACCAGAGAGCGGTTCCGAGTTCGACTCGGAACCGCTCTTCATTTCGCGGGGATCATCGTCCGGCATTCAGCAAATCGGGGTTGTTCTCATCCTCATCCCAGCGAGCAGGATTGCCGAGAATGTATTCGCGGATGTGCCGGAGGTCATCGTCGGTTCGAACAATGTGTTCGTGGTAATTGCGCTGCCACAATCGTCCGTGAAACGGTGCCCACTCTCGCTGTCGCACGCCCGTGACGTATTCATGGGTTGTCATGGATTTGAAGGCCTGTATTATTTGTCCCAGAGACCCCGCCATCGTCCCGCAGGGGCGATCCTTGTGATCGCCCGAATCCGGTTGACGGCAATCATCAGGGTGAACACGAGATTCGCCCCTACCGTGGATCACAATGATTCCGTGCACATGATTTGGCATTACCACGAACGCATCCAATTCCGTTCCGGAAAACCGGCCTGGCAATGCCTCCCAAACCGACCGCACCATCCGTCCGGCATCATTCAACCGCATCTCTCCGCCATCCGCACATCCCAACGCGCACGCCCGATCCCGCGTGCAGATCGTCACGAAGTACGCCCCTGGCTGGGAATAGTTATGTCCCTTGAGGCGGATGGAGCGGCGATGGTGTTTGTCCGGGTCGTATGCCATGGTTTGAAGGCGAGGCGAAGGCAGGGCATTCTGTTGAGTGCTCACAGTCGAGATCCGCTTCGCCCGTGCTACCCCAGGTGGGATCGCTGACAACGTGTTATCAGGCACCAGGTAACTAGATCAGCATCTGCTTCTTCGGTCTGACTCAAAAGACATCCAAGGTTTCGTCAAAACCCAGTTCCTGAATCAGCGCATTGAAGATCACGAACAGATCTTCCGCCACTCCTACGAGCTTCACGAGTTTAGAGCGGAGGACACGCTGATTCTTCCTGTGAGTGAACAGGTAATATTGATGGAACATATCATTTCGTTCCCTTCTAATCTCGTCAATTCTGTTGAATAGTTTGTGATCTATCAAGCCAGTCACCAAGGCGAGATTCAGCATTGAATAGAAGTCCTGCTGGTTGCAGAACTGTCTCATGACATCGACTTCACGGTCTCGCATGAAGTGATCGCTCCTTTCCCAAAGAATCTTTACGTATACAAGCCACTTAAGCACATTCTCAAGCAGGCTATTCATCAGCACGATTCCTTCCAGATACCTGTCTGAATCCTGTTCATTCAGGATCGTCGCGACGTCTTCTTCAGCACGCCTGATGGCATTCGTAAGTTTGCGCTGACGTGGTCGGGGCACTTCACACCTCCCTTACGATTACGATCAATTGCTCACAACAGTAATACCCTAGATTCTCTATCTACTGCTGCAATGACTGCGCGAATCCTATAGTGGAGCACCGAAGTATGTCAAGCGTCTGTGTAGCGGGGGCTGCGCAGAGCTTGCCCGTGCCCCGAATGCCACTCAACTCTCCTTTGACAGCCGCACGCTGGCGGAAGACAATAGGGCCACATACGGCCTCCGCGTTCCACCGGAGTACAATCCACAGCCTGTGCTGGAAAGGGGGAACCATGTTCAAGACCAGAGTCACCCAGATGCTGGGAATCAAGTATCCCATCGTGGGCGGAACCATGGCCTCTATCTCCAACGCCGATTTCGTAGCCGCCATCTCCGAAGCCGGTGGCATCGGCGTGCTGAACTCCGTCATGTACCAAACCAAGGAGGAGTTCGCCGCCGCCCTGGATAGGGTCAAGAAGCTCACCGACAAGCCCTTCGCCGTGAACCTCAATTTCTTCCCGGCGCGGTTCCCCGTTTCGCAGAGTGAGTACACCGAGGTCATGGCCCAGAAGGGCATCAAGGTGGTGGAGACTTCCGGACACACGGCGCCACCGCCGGAGCTGTGCCAGCGGTTCAAGGAGCTGGGCATGACCTGGATCCACAAATGCGCCGGCGCTCGTTACGCCGTCAAGGCTGAGTCGCTGGGGGCCGACATCATCACCGTGGTGGGCTATGAGAACGGCGGAGCCGTGGGCAGGCTGGACATCGGGACTCTGGTAATGGTCCCCACCGTGGCCCAGAAGCTGAAGGTGCCGCTCATTGGCGGCGGAGGCGTGGTCGACGGCCACAGCTTTCTGGCCGTCCTGTCCCTGGGGGCCGAAAGCGTGATCATGGGGACGCGCCTGCTGGTGACACAGGAGTGCCCCATCCACCTGAAGCTCAAACAGGCGCTGGTCAATGCTACCGAGTTGGATACCATGGTCATCATGCGCACGGTCGGTGCGCACCGGGTGTGGATCAACGAACCGGCCAGGAAATGCGCTGAGGTGGAGGCCACCGGCGCCAGCTTCGAGGAGATTCTCAATCTGGTATCGGGAGAGAATACCCGCCGCGCCTACTACGAGGGCGAACTCGACCGCGGAGTGGTGCCCTGCGGCCAGGGAATCGGCCAGGTGCATGACATCCCGACAGTAAAGCAACTCTTCGACGGAATAGTGAAGCAGGCCTCCGACATAGTGACCAGGCTGGCCAGAAGCTGAAAGGATGCAGCAAGAAGAATCTCCTGCCGGGAGTCCCAGGGCGTTTGTGTATCACGGTCAAGCTTCGCTTCGCTAGTTCCGCGCGAACAGGGTGTGCAGAGGGGAAAAGCCCCTTTGCCGAGGGTTTGGGGGTGTCCCCAGATCTGTCTTATCTTCCCCCAAGATTGGGGGCCAGGGGGTTGACATGGAAAGCTACCAAGACATCCGCTTTGAAGTCAGCGAGGGCGTGGCCGTAATTGAGCTCCATCGCCCTGAGCATCTCAACGCGTACAGCGGAAAGATGGGCGTAGAGCTGGGCAATGCCTACCGCAGGTGCGACCAGGACGACTCCATCAGGGCTGTGGTGCTGACCGGTGCCGGCAAGGCGTTCTGTGCCGGTGCCGACATGAGCGCTGGCGAGGACACGTTCGCCAAGCAGGATGAAAAAACCTTCAGCGCTGCCGGTGTCGATCCACCAGCCTGGGAGGTGCGCAAGCCGGTGATCGCCGCCATGAACGGCCACGCTGTAGGCATCGGCCTGACGCTGGCGCTGCAGTGCGACATGCGCCTCGCCGCCAACGAGGGCCAGTACGGAGTTCTTCAGGTGCGGCGGGGCATCATGCCGGACGGCTACTCACACTGGACTCTGCCCCGGCTGGTGGGAACGGGGTGGGCGGCTTATATCCTGCTGACGGGCCGCCGGGTCAACGGAATTGAAGCTGCCGCGATAGGGTTGGCCATCCGAAGTCTGCCCTCTGGAGAAGTGCTCCCTGCCGCCATGGAGATAGCCCGCGACATCGCCAGGAACACCGCGCCGCTTTCGGTGGCCATCGCCAAGCGTCTGCTCTGGAAGAGCCTGATGCTTTCTCCGACCGAGGTCGGTCACAAGGAGACGGAATTGCATCACCACTTGATGGGACGCTCCGATGCCATAGAAGGCGTTATGGCCTGGCTGGAACGGCGGACGCCACAGTGGAAGCTCAGCCCAACGAAGGACTGGCCGGAATGGCCGGTTTCGCTGGATCAATGAAAGAAGGTGCTCCATGGATGTTGTTGAAGCCATAGAGTCCAGGAGAAGCATCAGAGCCTTCAAGCCAGACCCGGTGTCGAAGGATGTGCTGACTCGGATTCTCGAGGTTGCGCTTCGAGCGCCTTCTACCGACAACACTCAGCCCTGGGAGTTCGCCATCGTCACCGGCCCGGTTCTCGATGAGTTAAACAAAGCCATGTCTGAGAAGATGGGCGCGCCAACCGAATTCACCCCGGACATCCCCTTTCCCATCCTTACCTACAAGCCACCCTACGTGGACCGGTCCAAGAAGCAGGGTAAGAAGGTTTTCGAGGCCATGGCCATAGCCAGGGACGACTGGCCGAGGAGAATGGAGTGGTATCGCTACATGGCCCGCTTCATGGACGCGCCCGTCGGGCTCATCCTGTACGTGGAGCGGTACCTCGGGGCCTACGCCATCCTGGATGCCGGCCTGTTCCTGGAGAATTTTATGCTGGCGGCCATGAACTACGGACTGGGCACCTGTACTCAGATGGCCGTGGTTCTGTACCCAGAGATATTGCGAAAGGCGTTGAACATCCCCGAGTCAAAGCTCATTCTGTGCGGAGTGGCGATCGGCTATGCTGATGAGAACGCCCCGGTCAACAACTTCCGGAGCGAGCGTGAGCCTCTGGACAGCTTCGCCTCCTGGTACGGCTTCGACAGGTAGAAAAGCCCGAATGGTGGCTGTCGGGTCCCTGACCCGACGCATGGTGATCAGTGCAACCAGCAGGTCAGGTCGGGAGACCTGACACTCACCGAAGGCATGGGCAACCACAGGGTGATTGCCCCAACAAGACTTCTTCGGAAACGCAGGATGGCTCCGCCTATTCCAGCATCTCCATCAGTTGCATCAGAACGCCATTGGATCCCCGGGGGTTCACAAAGGCGAACTTCACCGGGCCCAGCGCCGTGTTTAACTTGACCGGGGCCGACGCAGTGAATCGAGCGCCCTTGCTCTTCATGTCCGCCATCACCTGCTCAATATCGCTGACCTTGAGGGTGATGTGCTGCAGTCCTTCACCGTGCTGTTCAATGAAGTCGGCTATCGGCCCGTTAGAGCCCATCGGCTCTATGACCTCAATGAAGAAGTCTCCCAGCATTAAAATGCGGTATCTCATGCCAAAGGGCTGGTAGGCCACGGCCTCGCCGGGCACCAATCCCAGCGCATCTGCCAGAAGACCTGCGGTCTTGTCCAGGTCGTTCGTGGCGATGCCGATCTTTATCAAACCTTCAATTCCCATTCATAACCTCTCTTGATGCTAAGAAAACCAGTATAGCTGTCAACCCCCTAGCCCCCACTCTTGGGGGTAGAAAGGAATAGTATTGGGGGACACCCCCAAACCCCCGGCAAAGTGGCTTCGCCCCTCTGCACACCCTTGGGGCGATTGCGTGAGAGCGCTTCATGAAGCGTCCTTGCACACTTCTTGGACAGACTCCTCAGACTCCCGGCAGGAACAAGTCCCTCGCACCCTCTTTTGTCATTCCCCGGAAAGCGGGAAACCAGCCGTAGGGCGGATAGAGCAGAGTGAAACCCGCCGGCAGGAAGCTGCGCCCCTTTCAAGAGATTCCCTATATCTCCTGCCTGCCCTCCAGCGCCCTGGTCATCGTCAGCTCGTCGGCGTACTCCAGGTCGCTGCCGAAGGGCAGTCCCCTGGCGAGGCGGGTGACCTTGATCCCCAGAGGCACTATCAGACGACTGAGGTACATGGCCGTGGCCTCGCCCTCCAGATTGGGATTCGTGGCCAGAATGACCTCTTTCACCGAACCATCTTTGAGGCGCTCGACCAGTCCCTTGATCTTGAGATCATCCGGGCCCACGCCGTCCATCGGGGAAAGCACGCCGTGAAGAACATGATAGAGCCCGGCGTACTTGCGGGTGCGCTCCACCGCCAGTATGTCCAGCGGCTTCTCCACCACGCAAATCCGGCTTCGATCCCGCCCCTTGTCCTGACAGATGGAGCATGGATCGGCCTCGGTGAAATTCTGGCAAACGGAGCACAGCACCACCTTCTCTTTGACCACCAGAATGGCCTCAGCCAGAGCCCTGGCCTGTTCCTCGGGGATGCGCAGCAGGTAGTAGGCCAAACGCTGCGCGCTCTTGGGGCCGATGCCCGGCAGCTTGTGGAGCTCCTCTATCAGTCGGGCCACCGGCTGTGCGGTGGGAACGGAATCAATGCCCAAGGGTTCGCTTTCCTTTACATGCCCGGTATCTTCAAGCCCGCGGTGACTCCACCCAGGCGCTCCTGCGCCAGTTGCTGCGATTTCTCCATAGCCTCATTGATAGCTGCCAGCACCAGGTCCTCCAGCAGGCTCATGTCCTTGGGGTCCACCGCTTCAGGGGAAATCTTGATGGACTGGAACTTCTGCTGTCCACTGATGACAATCTTCACTGCGCCGCCGCCAGCACTCACCTCCAGATTGGTGTTGGCCAGCTCCTCCTGAGTCTTGGCCAGTTTCGTCTGCATATCCTTAATCTGGCGCATGAGGTTCTTGTTCATCATCTCTTCTCTTCTCCTTCTGTCATCGACGAATCCTCAACGACACTGGTGATCCGGCCACCCATCTCCAGAACCGCCTTGACCAGATGGCCATCCACAGCCCGCTGCTTGGCCTTTGGCTTGAGAACGCAGCGTATCTTGTTGGGGCTGCCGAACTTCTCGGCTAGCTTCTTCTCCACCATTCGGCAGTACTTGGCATCCTCGATCTTCTCTTTGTGGAAAGCATGATAGAACGCCAGCACCAGCGTGTCACCTTCCACGGCCTCCGGCTCGCAAGCACTTCTCAGGAAGGCATCCAGGCTCCCGCTGGAGCCCACGCCGCGCAGCGTGTTCACGAAGTCACCCCACTGGCTCCTGACTCGCTCCAACTCAGGCTGTACTGCCGATAGCCCAGGCTGCTCTTTGGGCTCTTCTGGCTCGGAGGCCGGAGCGGCGGCTTCGGCTGGCGCCGCCTCCGGGGTAGTGACATCCTTCTTCACAGAGCTAGACTCAGGGGCAGGCGCGGTCGACTTGGCCGATGCGGTCTCGGCTTTTCGCGGCGCTGCCGGTTGCCGGGCCACAGCGGGTGCCTTGCCCTCCTTCGGCAGAATGCTCTCCACCAGCGCCAGCTCCAGGGGTAATGACGAATAATCTCTAGAACGCAGGTCGATCTGCCCGAAGAGCTTCAGGGCTCTGACGACGTCCTCCATAACCATCTTGTCAGCCAGTTGCTTCACCTCGGCCAGATCGTCCGTGGCCAGATCGACCGAGGCCTCCGCTCCGGATTTGGCCAGGAGCATGTTCCGCAAATACTCCACCAGCCCACGGTTGAACTGCATGAGATCGAGACCGTCTGCCACGAGACTGTTGATGGTATCCAGTCCGGCAGCCACGTCTCTGGCGGCGATATGCCCCACTAGGCCCCTCACACGCGAATCGGTGGTGACTCCCAGCATGTCCTGGACCTGGCTGACATCGATCTGGTGGCCGTAGTAGGCCACCAGTTGCTGCAAAAGGTTCTCAGCGTCACGAAGGCTTCCGGAAACGCTCCTGGCGACGAGCTTCAGGCTTTGAGGCTCGATGGAAATGCCCTCCTGCTGGCAGATGAGCGAGAGTTTAGAAACCACGGCGTTGTGGGAAAGCCGGCGGAAGTCGAATCGCTGGCAGCGAGAGAGGATCGTGGGCAGCAGTTTGTGCGGCTCGGTAGTGGCCAGGACGAAGATAGCATGCGGTGGGGGTTCCTCCAGCGTCTTCAAGAGCGCATTGGAGGCGTCAGTCGTCAGCATGTGCACTTCATCGATGATGTAGACCTTGTACCGGGCGCTGTTGGGGGCAAACTTCACCCTCTCACGGAGCTCTCTGATATCGTCGATGCCGCGATTGCTGGCCGCATCGATCTCAATCACGTCTAAGGCGCTGCCGTTGGTGGTGGCCTGACACAAGCTGCAGGCGTTGCAAGGTTCTCCCCTGCCGTTCTTCTGGCAGTTCACCGCCTTGGCCAGGATTCGCCCGGTGCTGGTCTTCCCGGTGCCTCTAGGTCCGCAGAACAGGTAGGCATGAGCTACGCGGCCACTCTCCAGGGCGTTGAGCAGCGTCTTGGTGATATGCTCCTGGCCCACCACATCGGCCAGGGTCTGTGGGCGCCACTTGCGATAGAAAACCTGCGAAGTCATCGCCAATCCTGCCCAGATCGTCCCTGAACCGCAGAAAGCACTCTCTGCTCCAGCGATCTCATTTCACGTTCACGCGCCGGCTTGTCATGGTCATAGCCCAGAAGGTGCAGCATGCCGTGAACGACCAGCAGCGCCAGTTCATCCTCCACGGGGTGCTTCCTCTCCGCCGCCTGCTCAACAGCCTTGGGATAAGAGACGATCACCTCGCCGAGGTGAACCATCTCCCCAGGGGGCATCACAAATCCGGCAGAAGTGTCGCCGCGTTTGTCCGCCTCGAGTCCGAAAGACAGGACATCCGTGGTCTTGTCCTTCCCCCGATACTTCTTGTTGAGATCACGTACAGTCGCATCATCAGTGATCAGCAGGCTCAACTCCACCTCAGTGTCAACACCGTGTGCGCCAAGCGACTCCTTGACCAGCCGGCGCAACCACCTCTTGTCAATGCGCCCCTGGAAGTCCTTGTCAAACCGAATCACCAATCTCACTACGGGGCAATCCCTCTCATCAGTTCAAGGATTCAACGCTGCCTGCAGCGCGTCCCCCAGCGTCTCGACAGCCACAACCTCTATACCCTTCGGCATATTCAGCGCTTTCAGCGACACTGCAGGACCCAGGCATCGAGTGAATCCCTGCCTCGCGGCATCGGCAATCCGGCGTTCCATCTGTGGGACACCTCTTACCTCACCACTCAGCCCCAGTTCTCCAATCACCACTGTGCCCCGGTCCACTTCCTTGTCCCTGAAGCTGGAGGCTATGGCCAAGGCCACCGCCAAGTCGGCGGCCGGCTCACCGGTCTTCAGGCCGCCGACCGCATTGACAATTATATCCTGATTGGACAGCCTCAGCCCAGCCCGCCGGGAAAGCACGGCGATGATAAGCAGCAGCCGATTGAGGTCCACTCCGTTGGCCGTGCGGCGCGGCAAGCCGAAACTGGTGATCGACGTCAGCGCCTGCATCTCCACCAGCAGGGGCCGCGTGCCCTCCAGCGTGGAGGTCACCACCGATCCCACCGCACCTTTGGAACGGTGGGACAAGAAGACTTCGGAGGGGTTCTCCACCTCAGCCATCCCCTGTTCCTTCATCTCAAAGATGCCCACTTCGTTCGTCGAGCCAAAGCGGTTCTTGACGCAGCGCAGCAGCCGGTAGGAACTGAAGGATTCTCCTTCCAGATACAGGACGACATCAACAATGTGCTCCAGAATCTTGGGGCCGGCGATAGCGCCCTCTTTGGTCACATGGCCCACAATGAGCAATGGAACCGATGCCGGTTTGGCCCACTGCATCAGCCTCAATGTACATCCCCGCACCTGGGACACGCTGCCAGGTGCTCCCTCCAATTCGTTCAGATAGACCGTTTGAATCGAGTCGATCACCCCCAGAGTTGGCGACACCTCCCCCATTCGCTGCAGGATGACTTCGAGATCCGTCTCTGGCAGGACATAGAGCCCCTCACCCTTGATGCTCAGCCGATCCGCCCGCAACTTGGTCTGGTGCAATGACTCCTCGCCCGACGCGTAGACTACCTTGCCCCCTTGGCCGGCAATCATCGCCGACACTTGAAGCAGCAGAGTCGACTTGCCGATCCCTGGGTCGCCGCTGATAAGGATAAGCGAGCCAGGCACAATGCCTCCGCCGAGAACGCGATTCAACTCACCGAAGGGGAGTACCACCCGAGGCGTATGTTCAGCGGAGACTAGTGACAGTTCACAGGCAACGGATTCTGCACTAGCTGGACCGGCGGGCGATTTTGAGGCACTAACCGTTGTCTCTACCAGGCTGTTCCAGCTCTGACAGCCCGGGCAACGTCCTAACCACTTGAGGCTTTCCCTGCCACATTGCTGGCACACGAAGACCGTCTTGCGGGATTTGTCCACTATTTGTGTCTTCCAAAAGAGGGGAGCACCTTTGGGGCTCCCCTCTTAGCTTGCCACGTGCAATTGGCCTAGCAGGTCATGAAGAAGATGCCGAGGGTTTCGCGCCTGCCGAAACCTCGTCCGTCTTGTGGTCCAGCTTGACAGTGATGTCGTCCGCCTCACGGTCAAGGCGGATGGTATCGCCTGGCTTGATTTCGCCGTGGAGCAGTATGTCAGACAGTCTGTCTTCAACCATCGTCTGGATCACCCGCCGCAACGGTCGTGCACCAAACGCTTCGTCATAGCCTTTCTGGCTCAGCAGTTCCTTGGCCCCCTCAGACACTGCCAGGCCGACGCCACGCTCGATGAGCTGGGCCTTGATCGGGCGCAGCATCAGATCGACGATCTGCCGGATGTGCTCCTGGCTGAGGTGATGGAACACCACAACGCCATCAAGCCGGTTGATGAACTCCGGCCGGAAGGTCTTCTTCAGTTCCTCCAGGAGCTTTTCCTTCATCCTCTCGTAGGAACGCTGTCTTGTCTTCCCTTCATCGGTGCGGCTGACGAAACCCATTACCGAGTCCTTTTTGATCAGCTCCGCGCCGATGTTGCTGGTCATTATGACGATGCTGTTCCGGAAGTCCACCTTCCTGCCCTTAGCATCGGTCAGATGTCCATCGTCGAAAATCTGCAGCAATATGTTGAACACATCGGGATGAGCTTTCTCGATTTCATCAAGAAGTATGGCGCAATAGGACTTGCGTCTTATGGCCTCGGTCAGTTGTCCGCCTTCATCGTATCCCACATAGCCTGGTGGGGCACCCACCAGGCGCGCCACGCTGTGCCTCTCCATGAACTCCGACATATCGAGGCGGATTAAAGCCTCCTCGCTGCCAAACATGAACTCCGCCAATGCCTTGGCCAGCTCTGTCTTTCCTACGCCCGTAGGTCCAAGGAAGATAAAACTGCCTATCGGGCGCTTGGGATCCTTGAGGCCAGTCCTTGCCCGCCTAACCGCCTTCGCTATCGTGGTAATGGCTTCATCCTGCGACACGATCCGCTTGTGCAACTCCTCCTCCATGTGGAGAAGTCTCGTCGCCTCATCGGAAGCCAGCCTGGAAGTGGGAATGCCGGTCCACATGCTGAGCACCTCGGTGATGTCAGCTTCAGTCACCTGTGGTCGTTCACTGGTGACATCGGCCTTCCAGTTGCTCTCCAGTTGCTGCACCTTCTCCGCCAAGTGGGCTTCGCGATCGCGCAGTTCCACGGCGTATTCGTACTGCTGCGCGGCTATGGCCGCCTCTTTGTCCCGCCGCACGCTCTCCAGGGCCATCTTGGCCTCTTTCAGGCCAATGGGTATAGCGCCCATCTTCAATCGCACGCGAGACGACGCCTCATCCATCAGGTCAATGGCCTTGTCCGGCAGGAAACGGTCAGCTATATAGCGCGATGCCAGATTCGCCGAAGACCTGAGAGCATCATCAGTTATGGTTACCTGATGGTGCTCCTCATAGCGCTCTTTGACACCGCGCAGTATTTCCACGGTCTGTTCGATGGAGGGTTCCTCCACCAAAACGGGCTGGAATCGTCGCTCCAGGGCGGCATCTCTCTCAACATGCTTCCGATAGTCATCCAGAGTGGTGGCACCGATGCACTGCAGCTCCCCTCGAGCCAGAGACGGCTTAAGGATATTGGCCGCATCAACGGCCCCTTCGGCAGCGCCGGCACCAACTATCGTATGCATCTCGTCAATGAAGAGTACGCAGTTGCCCGCGCTCTTGAGCTCCTCGATGACCTTCTTCAGCCGCTCTTCGAACTCGCCGCGATATTTGGTACCGGCAACAAGCGAGCCCATATCCATGGTCACCACTCGCTTGCCCTGCAGAGTGTGCGGCACTTCACCGGCTACTATCCTGTGAGATAGACCTTCCACAATGGCAGTCTTGCCGACTCCGGGTTCTCCGATAAGCACCGGGTTGTTCTTGGTGCGTCTGGAGAGTATCTGAATGACGCGCTGGATTTCCTTATGCCGCCCGATGACCGGGTCCAGCTTGCCGGCCCGAGCCATGGCGGTCAGATCCAAGCCCAACTGATCCAGAGTAGGCGTCTTGCTGGTGCTGCGAGGAGCCTGCTGTGACTGCATGGCGCCTTGGTTGAGGATACGAGTAGTCTCAGCGCGAGCCCGCTCCAGGCTCACTCCCAGGCTTTCCAGTACTCCGCCGGCTACCCCTTCACCCTCGCGCAGCAACCCCAGTAGCAGATGCTCTGTGCCGACATAGCTGTGATTCAAGCGTCGTGCCTCATCGACAGCGAGCTCAATCACCTTCTTCGCTCTCGGAGTCAGTCCCACCTCAGCCGAGCTCGTCTTTCCACCGCGGCCGATGATGAACTCCACGGCAGAACGGACTTTGTTCAGGTCAACATCAAGGTTCTGAAGCACTTTGGCCGCCACACCATCGGTCTCTCGCACCAGGCCAAGCAGTATGTGCTCAGTACCGATGTAGTTGTGATTGAACCTCTGCGCTTCTTCCTGAGCGTAGGTTAGAGCGCGACGCGCTCTCTCCGAGAACTTCTCGAACCTGCTTGCCATTCGTACCTCACCCGCTCCCAATATAGCACAACAGAGGCGAAAAGGAAAGCGATTTGCTCGTCAATTTGCTCGTCAACATCGCTCGTTGCATTCTAGCTATCCCTCTCTTGCCTTACGATTATAGTCAGCCTGTCAAGGCCTTCTTCAGCAGCGCTGACTTCGCCTCACACTCCGCTTACATTCTCCGCGCGGCTCATGAGGCGTCGCGCGAGACAGGGAAATGTCGCCGTGGGGCTTCATCAGGCTGTCTCAAAAGGGTGCGGGAAGAAGTCCCTGCTGGGGGTTGGGGGGTTGAAAGCGAGTTCTGAGACACCCTCCGTCGAGCCCGCCGCACTCTCACACGTCTCTGTCTGCCAGTTCCGAGCTGGGACAGCCGCCGAACCTGCCTCAACGTTGCTTTTTCCGCCGCGACGCAATACACTAGTATGGCACAAAGGCTCGATAGTTCGGGGACGGCAAGGAGGTCTAATTTAGTTGGCAAAGTTGGGAAATGTGGAGCGAAGACGGGTGCGCAACAAGTCAGTGCGCAGCGCTGTCAAGACTAGCCTCATCAAGGCAGGGAAGCTCATCTCCAAGAAGGAGGCTGAGGCGACCAGCGCAGAAATAGTCCAGGTAATAAGCACCTTGGACAGGGCAGCCAAGAAGGGAGTCATACATCCCAATCAGGCTGCCAGACGGAAGTCGCGCCTCATGAAGAAGCTCAACCGGGCAAAGGAAGGCTAGAGCCAGGGTTTGCCTCAGGCCGTCCCAGCATGAAGCATTCGGCGGCCGATTGACAAGGTGGGCTGCCAGTGTTATCATCTTAGTTGCTCCTGATTGACAGGCCGCACGGCTTGTCCTAGAATAGCAGATTGTTTGTTATTCGAGTCACCAGCACATTAAAAAGTGAATAGTGGCGTTTTGTTGACTAACTAATGGTATTGCTCTTGGTGGAAAGGTCAAGCTACTAAGGGCACGTGGTGGATGCCTCGGTGTACAGGGCCGAAGAAGGGCGTGGCGAGACTGCGATAAGCCTCGGGGAGCTGTCTAGCAAGCTTAGCCGGGGATTCCCGAATAGGACAACCTGCCCAGGCAAAACTTGGGCACTCTTGGCTGAACACATAGGCCAAGGTGAGGGAACCAGGGGAACTGAAACATCTTAGTACCCTGAGGAAGAGAAATCAACAGAGATTCCCCTAGTAGTGGCGAACGAACGGGGATCAGCCTAAACCCTAGAGGAAGATTGGTCTTGGAGCTCATGCCTCTAGGGGGTTGTAAGGCATAGCAGCCTGATCCAAGTCAGGCACAGAGTAAGAAACCTCGACTCTAGCCGAAAGTCCCTGGAAAGGGCTACTCAAGAAGGTGATAGTCCCGTAGGCGAAAGTGTTGAGGCTCTGGTTATGTCCTTGAGTACCGCGGGACACGTGGAATCCCGCGGGAAGCTGGGGGGACCATCCTCCAAGGCTAAACACCCTAACAACCGATAGTGAACTAGTACCGTGAGGGAAAGGTGAAAAGCACCCCGGGAGGGGAGTGAAATAGAACCTGAAACCATGTGCCTACAAGCGGTCAGAGCTTGCCGCAAGGCGAGTGATGGCGTGCCTATTGAAGAATGAACCGGCGAGTTGATCTACGTCGCTAGGTTAAGCGACTGGAGTTGCGGAGCCGAAGCGAAAGCGAGTCCGAATAGGGCGTTGTGACTTGTTCACAGGTGGCGTGGATCAGACGCGAATCCGTGTGAGCTACCCATGGCCAAGGTGAAGCGGGAGTGAAATCTCGTGGAGGCCTGAACCGGTCAGAGTGGCAAATCTGTCGGATGAGCTGTGGGTAGGGGTGATATGCCAAACGAACTCGGAGATAGCTCGTTCTCCCCGAAATGTATTGAGGTACAGCCTCAGGGATTGAGCTATGGAGGTAGGGCACTGGATGGGCTAGGGGGAGAGTATCTTACCAAACTCAACCAAACCACCAATGCCATAGCTTGTACCCTGGGAGTGAGACTGTGGGGGCTAAGCTTCACAGTCGAGAGGGAAATAGCCCAGACCATCAGCTAAGGTCCCTAAGATAGGCTAAGTGGGAAAGGAAGTGGAGTTGCTCAGACAGCCAGGATGTTGACTTAGAAGCAGCCATCATCTAAGGAGTGCGTAACAGCTCACTGGTCGAGTGATTCTGCGCCGACAATCCAACGGGGCTCAAGCCTATCACCGAAGCTATGGAATCTGCCGCAAGGCAGATTGGTAGGGGAGCGTTCTCTTCGCAGCAAAGCTCTGACGTGAGTCAGGGTGGAGCGTAGAGAAGTGAGAATGCCGGTATGAGTAGCGTTAAGGTGTGTGAAAAACACATCCACCGAAAGCCTGAGGTTTCCTATGCAACGTTAATCGGCGTAGGGTTAGTCGGGCCTAAGTTGAGGCCGAAAGGCGTAAGCGATGGACAGCTGGTTAATATTCCAGCACCGCCTGCCTCGTTAGGCTACTGGTGACACAGGAAGGTAAGTTGAGCGTACCTATTGGACATGGTGCGTTCTTCCGACTCTGTCGGAGGGGAAGTTGAGGGGAGACCCGAGGCGACTCAACTGATCCTAGGCTGTCAAGAAAAGCCCAGTAGTTTGTGGCAAGCGTCCGTACTGCAAACCGACACTGGTAGGCAAGGGCAAGTACCCTAAGGTGGACGAGACAACCCTCGTTAAGGAACTCGGCAAGTTGACCCCGTAACTTAGGGATAAGGGGGCCCCACTTTGTGGGGCGCAGAGAAAAGGCCCAGGCGGCTGTTTAACTAAAACACAGGTCTCTGCCAAAGCGTAAGCTGAGGTATAGGGGCTGATACCTGCCCAGCGCCGGAAGGTTAAGGAGAGGGGTTAGAGGATCTTTGGAAAATCGAAGCCCTGAACCGAAGCCCCGGTAAGCGGCGGCCGTAACTATAACGGTCCTAAGGTAGCGAAATCCCTTGTCGGGTAAGTTCCGACCTGCACGAAAGGTGTAACGACCCGGGCGCTGTCTCAACGAGGGGCTCGGTGAAATTGAAGTACGCGTGAAGATGCGCGTTACCCGCGACGGGACAAAAAGACCCCGTGGAGCTTTACTACAATTTGGCACTGGATTAGGACTTGGCATGTGTAGGATAGGTGGGAGGCTGGGAAGCTCCGACGCTAGTCGGGGTGGAGCCAACGGTGAAATACCACTCTTGTTGAGTTTTGGTTCTAACCTTAGTGCAAGCTAGGGGACAGTGCCAGGTGGGTAGTTTGACTGGGGCGGTCGCCTCCCAAAAGGTAACGGAGGCGCCCAAAGGTCCCCTCAAGCTGGATGGAAATCAGCTGTTGAGTGTATTGGCATAAGGGGGCTTGACTGCGAGACTCACAAGTCGAGCAGGGACGAAAGTCGGGCAAAGTGATCCTACGGTTCTGTATGGAAGGGCCGTGGCTTATCGGATAAAAGCTACCCCGGGGATAACAGGCTGATCTTGCCCAAGAGTTCACATCGACGGCAAGGTTTGGCACCTCGATGTCGGCTCATCGCATCCTGGGGCTGGAGAAGGTCCCAAGGGTTGGGCTGTTCGCCCATTAAAGCGGTACGTGAGCTGGGTTCAGACCGTCGTGAGACAGGTCGGTCTCTATCTGTCGTGGGCGTAGGAGATTTGAGGGGAGCTCCCCGTAGTACGAGAGGATCCGGGGGGACAGACCTCTGGTGTGCCAGTTGTCGCGCCAGCGGCATCGCTGGGTAGCTATGTCTGGATGGGATAAGCGCTGAAAGCATCTAAAGTGCGAAGCCCACCCCAAGATGAGATCTCCCACTGGATAACCAGGTAAGACCGCAAGAAGACTACTTGCTTGATAGGCAGCGGGTGTAAGCGGAGTAATCCGTTCAGCTGAGCTGTACTAATGGTCGAGGGCTTGACCTTTCCTCCTAGAGAAATACCAAGAAGAAGCACAAACGCCGCGGGGTGGAGCAGTGGTAGCTCGTCGGGCCCATAACCCGAAGGCCGTTGGTTCAAATCCAACCCCCGCTACCAGTAGACTCGAAGGAGCTGGAAAAGACCGAGAGGTTCATCCAGCTCTTTCTGTTTGGGCAGATAGGAAGGCAGACCTTCGGGCATTGGTGAAGGGTTTCGGCTCATTCTACCCATTCTTGTAGCTTCTGGACAGTACCTTGTCAGAGGAGACACACTGATTTGCAGACCGGTACTCGGCTAGGATCTGTCCTACGGATTTCGTCGCACTCGGCGTTTAGTCACTGCCCCGAGACCCTCTAACATACGAGAGTGCCTGTAAAATTCCGACGAATGCCTTGCTTATTGTGCCATGGGAGAAGAAGAGATGCTCAGTATCACCGAGCAATCCTGACTCGATCTGTGCACCCTCTTCTTGAAGTACCAGTATGGGCAGGTTACGTCCTCTAGCGACACCAATTTCTTGATTCAGCCACGGTGAATCGCCAGATGTGCTGTAGATCACAATGAAGAGATCCAAAGGCTCCTGCAAACGCTCCAAAACTTTTGCCGATATCGAACGAGGTTCGAACCCGAGCCCGGAGACAAACTGTACTCCCGTCAGTTCAAGGAATTCTCGCAGCTCGAATGCCAACGCTTTGCTGTGTTCGTCAAACCGAAAGGATACGAAACATCGGAGTGCGCTCGTAGCGGCAGACTGCGAGGCTTCAATCCTTTGCAGGACTGCCTCGACCTTGTCATAAGTCTGCCACACTGCCCGAGCGATATGGGGTAAACTTGCCATGCCCCGCTCGTCGTCCTCTGTTGGCTCAGTGAGACGTAACGAATCCTGAATCAGTTGATGTAGATCTTCAGCCTTGTCATCACTGACTCCGTCGATACTGATACGGAGTTTTGTCCAGAACTCGGTGAACTTCACCGAAACCGTGCTCTCATCACTGGAGAACACGATGCTGAGGGGGAAATCTTCTTCTCTGACGGCTTTGAGTGCGTCCAGTGTCTCAGCAGCAGTGGCGTATCTCCTAACCGGGATTCCAACGGTTAGATAGCCAGTCTTGTGGTCTATAGAACTGGTCAGAGCACCGAAGCACGCAGGGAGCCGCGAGTAGTTTAGACTGCTCAGCGAGTACGATCGTTCCATTGTTCACCTCGTTTGTGCCGGACCACGCTCATATAGGAATCAATTGTGCGAGGCCCATGATACACGGATTGTAGTTTGACTTCAACAACTTGAGATGGCAACGCGGAATCTTCAGCCCGCTGTCACCCACCAAGAGACAGAATTCATGGGTTTCACCCCTTGGCTAAGGGGATCCCGGTTAGCCAGACCCAAAACAGGAAAATTCTTCTATCTGGTGCTTTTTCACTTCATCATTCCACTCAGGGGATGACAGATACGGATTGGGGGCTTTCGAAATCCCATGGGTTGACCTATAATTGGTGGGACAATAAAGATCGTATGAGACTGAAGGAGAGTGAAATGACCGTGAATCTCCAGCTTAGGCCCCATAACCCGAAGGCCGTTGGTTCAAATCCAACCCCCGCTACCAGTAGACTCGAAAGAGCTGGAGAAGACCGAAAGGTTCATCCAGCTCTTTCTGTTTGGGCAGGACGGTTTGGTGGGGAGGAGATGCGGGAGAAGCTGACCACTCCGCAGGTCACGTTCTGACCTTGTCAGTCACATCCAGGAACTGGTACGGGTGGCTGTAGTCCACGTAGGCATAGCTCTTATCAGGCAGTAGACCGAGTTCTGTACCAAAGTAGAGGTCAAAGACAAGCCTGAAGGAATTCACCGGTGTTATCGTTGGGTACAGGGCGCTGCTGTCCACTCCTGGCAGGTAGTATGCGTTCAATATCCTGAACTTCTGCTGGATTTCCGCATCGGTAGCTTCTCCCCAATTGAAGGCGCGAACATTGGCATCGTACCTCTCCGGATATGGGCCTTCGTCTGCCTGCAGGATGATGATGGGAGCTACTTCAGAGTCCGTCAACAACTTGTCGACCAATGCCTTGACCATGCTATTCGTGGCAATCAGTTGATTGACGTAGTTATCCCTGTCGCTTCTTTCGTTAGCTTCCTCTGGCGGCAGGAAACTGCCACCGCTGTCAAACACGTAAGGTACGTGCGGAACAAGTATGTGAGCAAAGGTGAAGCTTGGCTTCTCCATACTAGGTACTTCAGCCAACTCCTCAAACTCAAAAACAGTTCTCTTCCATTGCCTCATATATGCATCATCGACAAGCCCCGCTGCGGCTGAAACAGAATAGGGCATAGTCATGGTCAGCAGAGACTCATCGAACTCGCTGGTTCGAGTGCAATAGTTGATATTTATGTCGGCATTGTCATTCCGTCTGGTGGGTCCCCACCAGGAACCTACATTTATGAACTGGTATCCGGCCGCCCTCAACGAGCGCTGCAACGCATTACTCTCGATCCTCTCGCTCATCGGGAGTAGATCATTTGATTTCTCATCCATGTAGTTGATGTACTCCATGTTCAGGGATGAGGCCAGGGACTCCGATGTCCTCACATAGTTGGCGCTGCTCTCCGACGCCACATAGAACCCTTTGCCGGTCAGGTAATCAAGAAAGTCGCTGTTGTCAAGACCGTAGGTCTCCGCCAGCGTGGCTGCACCGGCATATCTGTCCAGAATAATGTAGTAGATGTCCGGCAGCGTTTGCCCTTCTGAGACTCGGAGATCGACTGTAGTGTCACTGCCCACGCCGTCCCGTTCACTCTCTGAGCGCCGGAATTCGTTAGCTCCAATAGTAAACACGGAGACCACCACCATGGCCACAGTCGCCACGTTCAGAATGATGGTGGGGTTTCGCAGCGTCTTGCGTGTTCTCATGATCAGATACAGAAGATAAGGATACAGCAAGGCCCAGATGCCAAACAGCAAGACCCCGACTATGTAAGGAGTTGCGACTCCCAACCACTTCCTCAAGTTGAACAGGTAGCCGGTGGAGAGCAAGAGTACCAAGAAGAGGGTTACGACGAATCCAGCCTTGTTGATATTCCTGCAGATCAGCCATGTCGACAGCAATAGCAGCGAAGCAAGACCCAACGCCACCACAAGAGGCATAATCAGTGTAGATAAGGGAAGTTCCTGTGCGTTGTAGGCATAGAGAACGACAACCGGAAACGCTGCCAGCATCAGTGGATGGAAAACAAACGATCTCTTCAAGTTAGACCCTCCGCCGCATCAGATAGAGGATCCTCTCAGACCCAGTGATGGGCTGAGAACGTTCAAGGACGAACCATCTCGCGAACTCACTCTCGAAGGCCTGCTTTGTGTAGTCGACGAAGATGTCCTCCCTGGTCGCCAGGAGCCTCTGAACCTGCGAGTCGCTCTTGGGCACAAATTCCACAATCAGGGAATCGCAGATACTGGCGAAGAAATCGGCGACCTTCACAAACGGCGTATTGTTCGATATCGCCAAGTGATGAATCAGGGCCAGAGCAAGCACGGCATCCGCTGGGCCGCGTTCCGCCAGGGACATCCTCTCCTTGTTCTGCCACCCAATGCCAGGGCTGGGGTTGGTCAAATCGCTCAGGAGCGGGAGGATGCTGGTCTCATTCCTTCGTCGACACTCAAGATAGTTCTTCTCCACGGCAGCCGGATCGATATCAAAGGATACGGTCGGCATTCCCTTGTCGCTGGCAATTCTACTGAATATGCCGGTATTCGCACCAAGGTCCCAGACGTTGTTTGGATGAATAGCCTCCAGGAACTCCGCCACGACTTGTTTCTTGTGCTGGAATGCTTCTGCTGAGTAGTTGGTGTCCTGGTAGTAGTCACCCCACTCCGTACCGCCAGGGTTCCATTTGAGCCCCTTGACACCCGATTCCAGGCTGTTAATGATGCCGATGAAACCCAGGCGGCTCAGCTTGGGACGACGGGTATCTACGCGCTTGTCTGCGTAATGAGTCTGACTCCTCGCATGAAGGTGAATGTTAGAGAGCAGGGAGAAGGAGAAACGAGTGCGAAACGGCAGAAGCGGACTCGCCAAATCGAGAGGAATCCCGTCCAGGTGAGTCCGAGACAGTTGACCCAGTCGAACGTCTCTATAGCTCATAAGGGCCAACGGTGCCAGAAAATGCTGGCAGAATTGCCTGTAGGCCACCCAGGGACTGCCCTCGTTGTACGTCTCGAAAGACAGTGTATCGATAAAAACGGGCTTGCCTTTCACGAATTGCATGTTGTAAGCACTGCAATCCTTGAGTGACATTCCGAATTCCAGCGCTTTCTTCTGGATGTTAAGCGTGGTCAGAGCTGCATCCTTGAGCTGGCTGAAACTCCATTCGTAGGGATAGGATATGAAGCGCACCGGCTCAGGCTTTATCAGTTTGTAGGCAGAGTCCGGTCTTGCGGCTTGGCAAGCCACCTCTTCATGAGAGACCATCAGCCCGGACTCCACAAGGGCCTTGTAGAGTCCGGAGTCCATCAAGCGATCATAGTCTTCTTTGTAGATGGTGTTTATCTGACGATAGATCGAACCATCTCGCCAGAAGACGAACCCGCTTGGATCCCGAAACGAACTCGGGACAACCCCACTATTTTCTGGGCTCTTCAATCTTCTTGGACCTGGAGAACAGATTCCCCACAAAAGCCTTGATCTGCTTCCAGAACATCCCAATCGCGACCAGCACAGCCGCGAAGGCTCCGATGAGAGCCTGAAGGACGATGCTGCCAGTCCCAGGGTCAATGTAGGCGTGGAGGACTTGGTGGAATGGCAGGTACAGGAGAGCGGGCATGATCAAGGTTGTGCGAAGCTTAGAGCGTTTCATCATCAATCCTTTCGATCGACTTCTCCCCATACGACAACCAGGCTATTCTACACCGTCGGGATTTCGGGGCGACAGTAGGCCTTGGAATAGCCTCTGGCTTCATGAGCGACTTCTCCGCTATGCATCATAACACATATTCACAGTCTGGAGGCAGAAGGCAACCATCCGCCCCGAACACTCCTCAGAGTGTTTCAATCACCTCCTTGACAGATGGCTTCACTACTCGCAACAGCCCCAGCACCTTCAACGCCGACTCATGGCCTTCCGGCACCGGCGACGCGCAGCAATCAGCCGGAACGATGACTTCATAGCCCATCTCGACCGCATCGAATACCGTCTTCAAAACGCAGGCCCAGGTAGCCACACCGGTCACGATGAGCGTCTTGATCCCTTTCTGCCGCAGTGTGAAATCAAGATCAGTCCCAAAGAAGGCACTCAGCATCCTCTTTTCGACAAACAGGTCACCTTCTCCAGGCTCCAAGTCATCTATGACCTTCACTCCCTCGGTTCCCCGAATAGTGCGCAGTGGATGCCCACTCTTGAAGATGAAATCGTCCGGATATCGGCTATCGCAGGCAAAGATGATCGGAATCCCCTTGCCCCGGGCCTCTCGCAAAAGAAGTCTGACATTGGGGATGATTGCTCGACAAAATCCGCCGACGTTGTCCTTCTGCAGATCTACGACAATGATAGCCTTCTGCGAAACTGCAGGTTCCTTCATGCCAGTCTCCTTTCAACAACCCATTGTTGGCGAACTGAATGTTCACTGTGGCAGTCACCTAATCCTACTCAGTACTCTATTGCACCACTTCTGTCAAACGGCCTCTTGACAAGGCATGCAACCAATGTTATGATGCATCTAGATATATCTAGATGCTACTAATAGAAGGACTCGCCTAGAAAGGAGGTGAACATGTTCGGAAGACACGGAATGTTTCATGACCGCGGGCTTGGCGATCATTCGCCCAAAGGAGTGCTCAAGTACATCATCCTGGACTTGATAAAAGACCAGCCTCGACATGGTTACGAGATAATCCGCATCCTGGAAGATCGGACACACGGCTTCTATTCTCCCAGCCCCGGCGTCGTCTACCCCACTCTCCAGATGCTCGAGGAAATGGGTTACGTCACGTCGACGCAGCAAGATAGCAAGAAGGTCTATTCCATAACTGAGGAAGGACGAAAGTTCCTGGTTGATCGGGATGATCTGGCCCAAGGCGTAAGGAGCCGCATGAAGGATCGTTGGGATCTTCATGACTCCAGAGAGCTGCGCGACACCATAGCCGAATTCAGGAAGCTGGGACGCTTGTTCGCTCGGCGCTACCGGTCCATGGATCAAGAGAAGATGAAGCGTATCAGGGATATCGTGGCACATGCCTCTGCGGAGATAGAGGCCATACTGGAGGAAGAGTAAGGAGATGTATCGTGGGGTACTTCAGAATTCTGGCGGCAATACCAGGCTTCTTTCTGAGCTCACTGTTTTTGATGCTTCTGTGGCATGCCATCGGCCCGCACTTCAACTGGGCGAGCATAGACTACCCTATGGCAATGTTGATGACTATCACTGCATGGATCGTGGTGGCTCCGCTGGCAGCCGTCGGTAGAAAGTGGGGGCACTGGCGACACTAGCGAAATCGTTCACTGAGAGGCAACCCGACAGACGAAGAATTGGCGGAAAGTCATCCTCAAATCATATAATTGAGTAAACGCGACCGCATAGAACAACTCACCCGAACCAAATGACTCCCCTACTGGTGATTTTGGAGAGGGAACTGGCGCGCAGAAAGGAGCTTCAACTAATGGACGTGGAGCAAGCGAAGTGGCACAAGAGGAGATGGATAGCCCTGGTCTTTCTGGGTTTCTCACTCCTGGTCATATCCTTAGACACGACAGTAGTGAATCTGGCGCTCCCATCCATATCCAAGAACCTTGGCTCCAGCGCCAGCGGACTCCAGTGGATCGTTGATGCTTACACGTTGGTTTTTGCTGCTTCGCTCCTGACTTTGGGGTCCATCGGCGATAGAATAGGGAGGAAGACTACACTCCAAGCTGGCCTACTCGCTTTCGGCGTTTTCTCTCTGGGTGGGGCCTTGTCCCACTCCACTGGCATGCTGATCGGCATGCGAGCTATCATGGGCCTCGCCGGAGCAGCCATTATGCCGTCCACGCTCTCCACTCTCACGGCCACTTTCCGCGACCCCAAGGAACGCGCTCAGGCCATCGCCATGTGGGCGGCAGTCTTCGCACTTGGGGCGGGCATCGGCCCGCTGGTTGGAGGCTGGCTTCTGCAACGTTTCCAGTGGGAGGCGGTCTTCTACATCAATCTGCCGATCGTCGCCATAGGTCTGATCGGCGGATACTTCTTCATCCAGAATACCAAGGATGAACACCCGCGTAAGGTGGACTTAGTCGGATCCCTGCTATCGATCGCTGGCCTATTCGCTCTGGTATATGGCATCATCGAAGCCGGACAGAGTAGCTGGACAGCGCACAAGGTGCTCTATGCTTTCGGCGCTGCGGCAGTCCTGCTCGCCGCCTTCGCTGTGTCGGAATGGCGTTCATCAGAACCCATGTTACCTTTGAGGTTCTTTAAGAACATGTCTTTTACTGGGGCCAACATGGCTCTGACGCTGATCGCATTTGCCTTGTTCGGGATCATGTTCTTCATGAGCCAGTACTTCCAGACGGTTCAGAGTTACAGTGCACTCCAAGCCGGAGAGCGCCTGCTGCCTATGGCAGGTATGTCCTTCGTCGCCGCAATAATGTCAGCCAAGGTAGCGCAACGTGTCAGCACCAAGGTGGCAGTCGGAACGGGCATTTTGATAGCCGCCGCAGGCCTATTCTATCTCTCCCAAATAGCCAAGGCAGACACCAGTTACGGCACGATCGTGCTTGTGATGTGCATTATGGCCATGGGCATGGGCCTTACCATGAGCCCGGCCACCAACTCTATCATGGGATCGCTTCCCGTCAACAAGGCCGGCGTCGGTTCGGCCATGAATGACACCACTCGCATGCTGGGCAGCGCTTTGGGAGTGGCGGTGCTCGGCACGATCATGAACAACATCTACATAGCCAAGATTAACGACACGCTGAGCGGGGCTCTATCCTCATCGCCTCAGCTTCTCGAGGCGGCCCGCAGCAGCATACAGGGAGCACACTTCGCCGCTCAGCAGATACAAAGCATCAACCCCACATTGGCAGGTATGATTGTTGACAGTGCCAATCAGGCGTTCATGTCCGGCATGGTGCGCGCCGTGACGATTGCGGGCGTCATCATGGTGGTGGCATCGCTGGTCACCTTCATCATCCTGCCCATGCGGGTGCGCCCGGCGAAGGAAGAACTGCAGGTCGTCAGCGTTCCAGATGTTGCAAAAGGTACTTCACCAACTCCAGTGCCTGAGACTGTGATTGAGGAAGAGGAACACTGACTTTCTAGTCCAAGCCCATCCAACACCGGCCCGGCTAGAAAGGCATGTTGGTAGTCTCCATACCGCCATCCACCTCCAGGATCTTGCCTGTCACCCACTTTGCGGCAGGCGAGGCCAGGTAGAGCGCCGCCAGGGCAATGTCGTCCGTCTCACCGAGCTTCTTCATCGGCGTGCGATCGCACATCTTCTGTAGAGACGGCTCATCCAGGAGGCTTCTTAAGGCGTCGGTCAGTATGGAGCCAGGAGCTATGCCGTTGACTCTGACGTCGGGGGCCAAGTCAGAGGCCATGAGCCTCGTCATATGAATCAAGGCTGCTTTTACGGTGCCATAAACGCTGAAATTGGGCTGCACAATACGTCCCGCCGCAGAACAGATGTTTATCACGCATCCCTTGCTCTCCTTCAGGTAAGGCAAGCAGAAACGCACGACCATGAGAGCCGAAGTGACATTGAAATCAAAGGCCTCGTTGAACCGCTGGCGATTGGTCCTGGGAATCTGATTCGGCATGGCACCGCCGGCATTGTTCACCACTATGTCGATCCTGCCGAAAGCCTCGACAGTCCTGGCCACCAGCGTCTGCAGTTGACCATCATCTCTGACGTCGCAAGGAACGGCCAGGGCCTGCACCCCAAAGGCCTTGGCCCTCTCGGCATTGGCCTGGACGTCACTTTCAGTCCTGGCAGTGAAAACTACTTTGGCCCCAGCCTCGGCAAAGGTGATTCCGATTCCCTGGCCTATCCCCTTGCCGGAGCCTGTAATTATGGCCACCTTGCCGTCCAGTCTGAATCTCTCAGCCAGCATTCTGCCTCCTCAATCCAAGCGTCTGTCACTGTGGCAACAGCATGACTAGGATTCTACCACTGGCTCCTCCGAGTGACACAACTTAGTTGGCTGAGGCCGAAGCTTTGGACAACGCCTGCGTTGGAGGCGGGGGTTCACTTAGACTTCATCTCTTGGTGCGCGTTTAGGTTTTGTAGAGAGATACAGACGAGGTGATTGTCCGTCCAGAGCCAATGTCAAGGTTCCTTATGAATCTTCTTCGGAGTTCTCTGTATTGTCACGTTTCGAGGGGTCTGGAGTCATTCCAGCGACTAAACTTCAGAGGGGAGCGCAGCCAGAACAGCTATAGTTGAGACGTACGATTGAGCGGGCGACGCTGAACCACTGCGCGTATGTGGTCACTTGAGCAGTGGGGAGTCAATAGTGAAACCGACCTGCAACAGGTCGGTTTCCTGTTTTGTTGAGGGGGAAGAGTCACCAACTGTCTGCCACAAGAATGCCGGGCACCGGCGAGAAGTCGACGATGGGAGAACAACTGGCACTTCTGAACACCCTCGATGACGCTCTAGACTACTTTCGGATACTGGAGCGTGAGCGCAATGAGGCTTTGACGCAACTGGAGGCGCTCGAGCAAGAGGTCAACATCCTCAGGGCGTTGACACCACAGACCTACTCAAGGCCCAAGGCCGGAATGAAGTACGATCAGCCCACCGCGGGCACGATGACGGCTGATCTTGACGGCCTTTACAACCATGGATACAAGGACCGCGCCCTGAGCCGGCTGGCTGGAACACTGAGACAGGACTCAGACCCGGATCTTCGACGGTGGGTGACACTCGCCCTGGGCGTGATGGGGGACTCGAGGTCTGTTCAGGTCCTCTCTTCAGCACTGAACGATGCCGACAAGGGTGTGCGAAGAGAAGCCGCCATCGCCCTCGGCAGAATAGGAACTGCCCAGGTGGTCGCTCCATTGGCAGCGGCACTGAGGGATAGAGAGAAGGAAGTACGCGACAAGGCAATAGAGGCTTTGGGGATGACGGGGAAGCCCGCGATTCGGCTGTTGATTTCCGGGCTAAGAGACTCCGACGTTCTGGTTCGCCACGGGTCATCAGACGCCCTGGCGAGGATCGGAAAACACGCAGTCTCGCCACTCACGAAAGCCTTGTTTGAGGAAGATGACAGGCTGTTACGAACTGGGGCAGTCGAGACACTGGGCAAGATGCGTGACCGAAGGGCAGTGGCATCCCTGGTGTTAGCCTTGATGGATCCCGACAGTGAAATCCAGGACATGGCAGCTCAAGCGCTGGTGATAACTGGCAAGCCAGCCATAGCACCTCTGGTTCGCGTACTGAGGGTTGCGAGCAATCCGTTTCGTCGAAGAGTGGCTGAGGTTCTAGTGAGGGCTCGCGGCTTAGCAGTCAAGCCGCTGATCGACGCTTTGGGAGACGAGAATGCCGAGGTGCGTTTAACAGCGTCTGAAGCCCTAATGAAGATAGGAAGGCCAGCGCTCCCACGCTTGAGGAGAGCCTTGAAGAACTCCAAGCCTGCCATCCGCCTAGAGGCGGCAACTGCCCTCGGTCTCATCGGTGACCCAAGAGCGGTCGTGCCTCTCGTCCAAGCCATGAAGGGGAAAGACCGGGATTTGCGCCAAAGGGCAGCCAAGGCTCTGGTGAGGATAGGAAAGCCAGCCGCTGCGCCACTCGTCTCTCTCTTCAAAGAGACGGATGCCAGCGTTCGCGAACAAGCCTCACAGGCCCTGGTGCAGATTGGACACCCGGCTTTCGAGCCGCTGTGCCGGGCCCTCCATGACGCGGACTTCAGCACCCGCTGGGAAGCAGCCCAAGTCCTGGCGAGACTGCGAAGCAGCGGGCTCCTGTGCGGCCTCCACGGGAAATGGGAACGGATTGCGGATGATACCCTGCTCTTGGCTTGGTTCAACTCGGGCTGGGTACAAAGCAATCCGAAGAGAGCCGAGCCACATGCTGATTCGAAACGTCATAACACCGCTAGTTCCCTGATGCAGCGGTTGCCCACCCACCGGAAGCGCAACTTGGAACAATCTGGAAATATACCCTAGCGCGTCATCGCCAAGGTCGCTTTGCGCTCCCCGCCAGTCAACATAGTCGCCCTCCACTTTAGGAAAGGCAAGCGACACCCTCTCATCTAACTGGGAGATTCGCCCAGGTAGACAACCTGGTCCTTGTTGACAGCCACAAAATCGAAACGCGATTCGCCGTTAGCCAGTTCCGGCCATATGGTGACGTTGGTCAGTGGCAGAAACCTCTCATCCCTGTCGAGAGCCTGCAGCAACTCCTGCCACACTTCAGCGTACATCTTGCCTCTGAGGATATACGGCGGCATATGGATCTCGGCGGCTATGGTTCTTTTCGTCCTGGCACGGTGGACTCTCCGCTTCTCCCTCGATTCCACCGCCATCTCACTCTGCTGGCGACTTCGTTCTCCCACAAAGAAGATGTTGGCTTTTCTGATGTATGTGGACGTGTACCTGGACGCCAAGTGCACTTTCGTTCCGGTTGGGAAGAACGCCTGGACATCAGTGAGCGGCACGAAATCCCTTCCCATGCGGAGTGCTTTTGAAGCGAAGCCTTCATTGAGCGCATCGAGGAGGCGCTGGTCGGCCAGATGATAGGTGAGTCCTGAGTAAGTGCCGGAAACTGTGCACACTACCACCGGCACCTTGTTAAGCCGGGGGTCTTCCTGCCATCCACCCGCTGGTTTCTCTGGTATGATTTGAGCCACTGCTCCAGACCTCCTTCCGCAAGGACAGTAGACTCCTCTGGGAATGACGCTACCAACGTGAATCCAGCACCAACGTGCTGCTGACTCGAATTGTAGCACGTATCACTTTGCCCAGGAAGAAAGGGGCCCCACAGGTCGGTTTCACCCTGGTTATGCAAGGGATGAGTCTTCTGCCTATAATGATTACAGTACGGAAACCGGCATTGGCGGCTCTGGTGTGACCCAGAAGCTCGTGAAAGGAGAACTGTTGGACATGGGTAAGCTTGCCGAAAAAGTGGCTGTAATCACGGGGGCCGGATCTGGGATCGGGCGGGCCGCGGCGTTTCTGTTTGCCAGAGAAGGAGCCAAGATAGTGGTGGCCGATTTTGCGCCCCAGGGTGGGCATGAGACGGTGAAGATGATCAAGGAAGCCGGAGGGCAGGCCATCTTCGTCGAAGTGAACGTGTCCAAGTCCTCCGATGTTCAGAAGATGATCAAGTCGGCGGTAGACACCTACGGGAGACTCGATATCCTGTTCAACAATGCCGGGATGCAGGGCAAGTACATCATTACCGCCGAACTGCCGGAGGAGACCTGGGACACCATCATCGCCACTAACCTGAAGGGGGTCTTTCTGGGATCGAAGTACGCTCTTCCGGTGATGCTCAATCAGGGTGGTGGAGTCATCGTTAACACCGCCTCCTCCGCGGGCATGATCGGATTGCCTGGATTGCAGGCCTACTGTGCTTCCAAGGCAGGGGTCATACAACTGACCAAGGCGATGGCACTCGAGTACGCCGACAAGAACATCAGGATCAACTGCATTTGTCCCGGTGGCATAATCACGCCGTTGTCCGGCATAGGGACAGCACCGACCGACCCGGCACTCATACCACCGTTCCACCAGCCGCAGGCCATGAGGAGGTTCGGATCACCCGAGGAAGTGGCTAAAGTGGCGCTTTACCTGGCTTCTGACGACTCCTCATTCGTTACCGGCACGTCGGCGGTGGTTGACGGCGGCTGGACGGCAGGTATTCCGAAGACACCACCAAAGAAGAAACAGGAATAGCTGCCGAGTGTCGTCGGCACATGAGCCTCAGGCCAGAGAGTCCCCGCCTCTGAATAGGCGACTCCCCTTTGGTTCCTGCTGCCAACAGCCGACTCAGCTTGGGCCGTAGATCCTGGGGGGGGCGTAGCCGGCTTCTCGGCGGGGCCAAGTCGTCACCAAGATGTCGGCCAATTGCGGGCATCAGCGGCAGATGCTCGGCTCCTACTCCGAACGCAGTATTGCCGCTCCGTAGCATATCTCACTGCGGTGCCCCTGCAGGTAGTCACCAACTTGCTCCTGATCCAACCCCAGGATGCTGGCGATGGTGCCCGCCAGGTTGCCGCTTCCGCCACATTGAGACCCTGTGGGTCCATCAGTGAAACTCGCACTGGTGAGCCCGACCGTGACGGAAACGGCGGCCAAAAGAGAAACTGCGAGGAAATCTGTTGGCTGTTCCATAGCATCGCCCTCTCTCTACTACCACCGGCCTGGTGTATCTCCCTATCCTGTATAACGAAGAGAACCAGCCAAATGTTCCAGGGGGGAGGCGCGCCTTGCCCTACGTGATTCCATGCGTCTCAAACTGATCCCCAAGCCATACCAACGCAGCCGAAGTCGGTCTTGAAGTCCAAGGGCATTGGGGGATCCACCAGGACATACTGGATCTGGTCCGGGAATGATCCACTTGGCTACAGTAACATAGCCTTTTGTATCTTGCGGACCACATTGGTCCACAAGATAATCGCGGTATGCGGACACCTCGGCAGTCCGGTGGATTCGGCGTTGGCGGGAAACTGGACAGACTGTTCGACCACATTGGCAGACAGCTGGAATCAGCGGCGGAGGATCACGGCAACGGGCTGTCTCAGAGTTGGTCGGAGGAGCAAGCCATGCTCCAAGCGATACCCGATTACATCTTCCGCATCAGGCGCAATGGCTCTGTTTTGGTCGCAGGCAATGGCAATTACGGTCGCATGGCTACTGATGCTACAACCCCCCGCCGGAGTCCTGCAGATGCAGCTGCGAAATCTCAAGGCCAGCCAGACAAGAAGGTCGCGCCATGGGATCCAGCCAAGAGTCTGAGCGAAGAACTGGCACGGCAAAGCAAGGAGCTAATGGCGAAGGCGGTGCAGACAAGTCAGGTACAGATCTTTGACATCCAGCTCCGCCACGGCAGCCAGACGGTTTACTACGAGGTCCGCGCGGTAGTCTGCAATCGAAATGAAGTCCTGGCGGTGGCCAGAGAGGTCACGGCACGCAGAGAAGCCGAGGACGCTCTGCGGAAACTCAAGGACGGCCTCGAGGTCAAGGTCCAGGAGCAGTCCACTGAACTGACGCAGCTCAAAGAGGTATTCCAGAGCCAAGTGGCGCTACTCGCTGAAGAGGAGGAAGTCCTCAAGAAGAGTTTCAGCAAAGTGGAGAGATTACTGGAGGACACCATCGGGGCCATAACCACCATCGTGCAGAAGAAGGATCCGTACACGGCGGGTCATCAGCAGCGAGTGAGTCAACTTGCCTGCGCCATAGGTCGGGAGATGGGGCTGAAAAGCGAGCAGGTACGCGTGATCCGCATCGCTTCGCTCCTTCATGACTTGGGCAAAGTATTCATTCCCGCCGAGATTCTCGCCAAGCCGGGGAAGTTGAGTGAGGTCGAATTCTCGATGGTCAAAGGTCACCCCGATGCGGACTATCAGATACTCAAGACTATTGATTTCTCCTGCGCCATTGCCGAAATTGTTCATCAGCATCACGAACGGCTCGACGGGTCAGGCTACCCACTGGGACTGAAAGGGGATACTATCCTCTTGGAGGCCAAGATAATCGCCGTGGCCGATGTGGTTGAGGCGATGGTCTCCAACAGACCGTATCGGCCGGCGCCTGGGGTGGATGCGGCCTTGAAAGAGATTGAGGACGGCAGGGGAAAACTGTACGATCCTGATGCCGTTGACGCCTGCATCAAGCTGTTCCGACAAGGGAATTTCAGCTTTGAGGGTCAGGGGTGAGGCGATGGATCAGGTAGCCACACGGAGATCAGTCAAGAGCTGGCATGACGACACCAGTTTGGTCAGGGTGCCGGTGGTAGTGTGCGCGGCGTCTGGCACATTCATCGGGACCACATACCACATTGACGACCAGCGCCTGCTGGATGCTCTTAATGGGGGCTTCGTGGCGAAGGCGCTCCGCATGGGAAAGGACTTCATGCCGCTGACTGAAGTCGAGGCATATGCACCAAATGGGAAGAGGACCACTCTCCCGTGCATCTACATCAGGAAGTTCAACGTCTTCTTCGTCGGCGAGAAGAGAGACGAGTCTAAAGTCGCAGTTGACGCAAAGCGCAGAGCACACCTGCTCAGAAGAAAGATGCAAACTAGAACCGAGGTCCATATGCCGCCATACGTCCTCCAGGGGAACGTGCATGTCGACATCTGGGAGGAACTCCTGGACACCATCGACAGGGATCAGAGATTCATGCCCCTGACCGACGTTAGAATACATCCGGCGTTGCCCGGCGGCGCATCAGCCTTCGACTTTGTGGCCGTGAACAAGGACCATGTTGCCTACCTCAGCGAATCCCCCAAGTAGTCCCGATACCGCCGCGTCCCCCACCAAGTGAATCGCCGTCAAGACCCCCATCTCGGCTGACGGACTGGACCCCCTTCGATCTCACGGCAGTACCCCCGTCTACGCGCTGGTCCGAGTCTGACACGACCGGAGGACATTCCGGAATTCAGGAGCAAACTCGCTGGGGGACAATGCCCTGGACCCACTCTGGGAGCCTCCATTGCCATCAATCCCGAAGCCATATACACTTGTGGCATGACCCGTGCCGGCTCATTGTGTGAGAAGCGGAGGAACGACAGTGGATAGAGGCCAGCCAGAGCAGAAGAAGTCATCCATCACCGTTTTGAGGAACGGACCCTATAGAGTGGAGGGTGTGGAGAACATCAAGAACTCGGATGGGCAGAACCTGCCACAACAGCCAATCACCATGCTCTGTCGCTGCGGCGCTTCCAAGAGAAAACCATTCTGCGACGGCTCTCATACCAAGATTGGCTTCGTCGGAGACAGGGACCCAAGCAGAGCCAAGGGTGAGACAAATGAGTATGAAGGCCAGCAGATAACCATCGTTGACAACACGGACGTCTGCTGTCGGGACCGTTCATGCATTTCAGAACTGCCCCAGGTGTTCGAAACATGCGACCCAAACGCTGCGAGCCCCGAGGACATCATGAAGACGATCCACAAGTGTCCGTCCGGAGCCCTGACCTACAAGATAGGCGGAAAGCACTGTCAGGACTTTGGCCGTGATCCCGCCATCACTGTCACGAAGAACGGCCCTATCAAGGTGGTTGGAGGCATATGCCTCAATGACGAAATGGGGTCCAAGCCGGCCTGCGAGGAGCATTACACATTGTGTCGCTGCGGGGGTTCGAAGAACAAGCCGTTCTGTGATGGGACACATGCAGACATCGGCTTCAGAGATGATGGCAGTTGAGCAAAGGCAATCCAGGCTTCCTGATAGCTCTTACCGCATGATCGTCACCCTGCAGGTCTTGAAGCGCGCACGTCAAGCCTTGGGATCCCTCTGATGCGCCCACCAGGCACCTCAATCAACAGAAGACAGCTTGTCGCCGGCCCAAGTCGATCATTTGACAATTCCGCGACCAGATGCTCAACTGGCCCCACTGGCACCAAGGTCGTCAATGAGCTATTCTCAAGGGGAGAGTACCCAACAATGTCACAGCTTCTGCAAGCAGACTGACGAGGGTAACATGAAAGACCAGACTATTGAGCTCAAGCCCGTGGGGGTAGTAAGGACAATCCTCAGCAACGATGAAGTCAGAGAGAGATGGCACGAAGGGATTGACGCTGAGATCGAGGTCTTTGAGGAATATGCGCCCGCCTTGGACGGCATAGAGGGTTTTTCCCATGTCATGGTGCTTTTCTACCTGCACGAGACTACAGAGGCACAGAGGAAGACGCTCCAGGCCAGACCGAAGAGGTTTCTCCGGTACGGGCTGAAACTAGAGGATCTGCCACTGGTGGGCGTGTTCTGTCTGGATTCACCCCACCGGCCAAATCCACTGGGCTTGACCATCGTCAGGCTCCTGGCGAGACAGGGAAACGTCCTGACGGTTGGCGGGCTCGATGTCTTCAACAATACGCCGGTCTTGGACATCAAGCCCTACACTCCCGAGAGGTGCATCTCTCAATTTCAACTGCCGGACTGGTACAGGCTGCTGCTGGGGCACCTTCAAACCGACAAGGGTGACTCGAACCCAAGCCCCTGATTTTGCGGAGGGTGCGGTGGCAACAGACTTGGAGAAGCGCATAAACACACTGGCCGAATGGATGTCTGAGGCCAGGCATCTGGTAGTCTTCACCGGTGCCGGCATCAGCACCGAGTCTGGGCTGGCCGACTTCCGGGGGCCGGATGGCCTGTGGACTCGTCAGGCCAAGGGACTTCCTACAAAGTCAGTCGATTTCGCTTCCGCAGAACCCAACGCCGGACACCTGGCCATTGCCGAACTTCAGCGCTTGGGCAAGCTGGCTTTCCTCATCTCCCAGAACGTGGATAACCTCCACCTTAGGTCGGGGATACGTCCGGAGCTGATCGCCGAACTGCATGGGAATATCACCAAGCTGCGCTGCCAGAACTGCGAATTCCTTATGGACAACGTCGGGGATCACATCCCCTGCCCCATCTGCGGAGGGCAGATGGCCTCCAGCGTAGTCAACTTCGGCCAGTCGCTTCCCCAGAGGGACTTGGACGACGCCTTCTGGCACTCCCGGAGAGCCGACTTGTTTCTGGCCGTCGGCTCCAGTCTGGTGGTGACGCCAGCGGCCAACATGCCCCGCGTTGCTCTCCAGTCAGGGGCGCGCCTAGTCATCATTAACCAGGGTGAAACCCAGCTGGACAGCGCAGCTCACCTGCGTTTTGAGGAGAAGATCAGCGACGTCCTGCCGCCAGCCGTGGCCAAGCTGAGAGAGATGATGCAGGCGCCTTGAATAGCGTCTCAGAAGAGGCACAAAGAGCGCCAACCTGCTTCAAGCGGCCGGACTCCAGACCCAAGACCTGAGAAGCTACCAGTTTGCCGACTCGATCCCACCCAGCGTACAATCTTCGGCAGGCGCAATAATGCTGCGAAGGAGCCTGTGGCACAAACCCTTCTCAACCCCCCGTCCCCCAGTCTTGGGGGAGATGAGTTGGAAATTGGGGGACGCCCCAGAACTCCCAGCGGGAGGTCTCCAGCGCATCTTCAGGCAACAGATGCCAAGATGTCCGCGGTCCCACCCAGAAGGATTTTATGCTTAAGGGCAGAGACCGGGACAAAACCATCATCCAGAGACTGGATGGCTGGAGCAGGTCAAATGCTCAGTGGCCTCGTTCCATCGAGACCGGGATCCGCCTGCTGCGCCTGGGAATCGAGGCACAACCACGCATTAGGACGCCGAAACCCCACCTGACACGAGACGCTATCTCCTCTCTGCTGATGCAGGGAAAGCCGATTCTGACGTTCGATGACCTGGGTTTGGACTGGTCACTATTGGAGGAACTCCTCCGGGCAGCGGTCCGGATCTTGATCGGGGAATCGGCAGACAGTCAGGAGAACAGCAAACACCTGAACCAACTGGCCGCCAATACTCCCCTTCTGCGCCAGGTGGCCAGAGACTATTACAGCGGCACTCCTCTCTCTGCCACGGCCACCGAGCATTGCATCGACACGTCACTCATGGAGGCATGCATCAGCGCCGCTCTGTCGCCTTTCCTGGCGGCTCACTCTGAGGCACTGTCAGAGTTGGTGGCCCAGGAGCTATGGCGGCGCAAGAACTGCCCTATCTGCGGAGGTGTGGCAGATTTCGCTTTCCTGGAAAGGGAGCAGGGAGCCAGATGGCTGATGTGCTCGCGTTGCAGCATGGAATGGCTGTTCCAGCGCATACAGTGTCCCTACTGCGGGACTCAGAAGCACGAGTCGCTGGCCTACCGCACCAACAGCCAAGGGTTGTACCGGCTCTACACCTGTGAGGAATGCCACTGCTACATCAAGGCCATCGACCTCCGGAAGGCGGGCTCCGAAGTCCTACTGCCGCTGGAAAGGATCCTGACGGTGGACCTGGATAGACAGGCAAAAGAGGCCAACTACAGGCCAGGATACAAGACGCCTTCCTGAACCCCTTGCCCGAGCTGAGAACGATTCTCGGACAAGCAGGTGAAAACTCCGCGCTTATCCCTTGGCAAGACAGGAAGTCGGCAGAGAGAACCTGTCCGGGTATTCGACGTTGGCGTCACCCACTTCCTCAGATGTCATGCTCAAGTGGATTTGCAGGCCGTCTCGCACGTGTGGTACGATTTTTATGGGATCTTTATATCCGGCGCACTGAAAAGGTTTGTGCCCGCACAATGTTGCTGAGGTGGTGGTGATGTGGCGTAAAGGGTAAGCCAAGAGAGCGCACAATGTTCCGCAGCAAACAAACAGGTGAAGAGGGGCAAGGGAGCGAAGGCTCAGTTGCCCTTTTGTGTTACTCAGATACTCGACTTCCTAAGGTAGGCAGAAAGGAGGAGTGGCACCAGTGGAGCTAAGCCGTAGAGACTTTCTGAAGCTCTCCGGGGCAGGGGCGGCTGGGGCGGCAGCCGCGGTGGCTCTGAGCACTATTCCCGATGAGAGTGTGCTGGCCAAGCATTTTCCGCTCGATGAGAGGGTTGATGAGACCTCTACCATATGTTGTTATTGCTCGGTTGGCTGCGGGGCGCTGGTGATCCGCTGGAACCACAACGGCGAAGAGATCTTGAAGATAGAAGGTGACCCGGATCACCCCATCAACAAGGGTTCGCTTTGCCCCAAGGGTCAGGCGATGTATCAGATACACGGCGTTCAGGGCGCAGTTGACAGCCCCATCAACGATCAGAGGGTGACCAAGCCGCTGTACCGGGCTCCAGGGAGCAGTGATTGGGAAGAAAAAGACTGGGACTGGATGCTCAACACCATCGCTACCAGGGTCAAGGATACTCGGGACCGGAGACTGGTTACCACCGATGCCAGCGGCAAGTTGGTCAACCGGAATGAGGGAATGGGCTCCTTCGGCGGTGGAGAGCTGGACAACGAAGAGTGCTACCTGTTGGTCAAGATGGCTCGAGCCCTTGGCGTGGTCTATCTCGAACACTGCGCCCGGCTTTGACATTCCTCTACTGTTGCGGCTCTGGCAGAGTCGTTCGGAAGAGGAGCAATGACCAACCACTGGATCGATATCAGGAACGCCGACTGTGTCCTGATCATCGGCTCCAATGCGGCAGAGAACCATCCCATATCCTTCAAGTATGTGCTCGAGGCGCAGGATCGCGGCGCCAAGGTTATCCACGTTGACCCGCGCTTCAGTCGCACTTCATCCAAGGCCGACAGGTATATTCGTATCAGGTCCGGCACGGATATCGCCTTCATGGGCGGCATGATCTACTACATCCTGAATGACATGAGGCTGCATCCGGAAAACTACAATCTCGAATACGTGCAGTACTATACCAATGCCGCCTACATCATCAGTAGTGATATAAAGCTGCCCGGCGATGACGGACAGAACGGACTCTTCAGCGGCTGGGATGGCAAGAAATATGATGCGACCACCTGGAAGTACCCCAACATGTCCAAGGCCACCTCGGAGGCGAAGCTGCTCACGCCAAACTGGAGTGGCTGGACCAATAGGGCAGCAGACGAAGCCACGGCCTGGGGAGAGCTGGACAACAACTGCGTCCTGAAGCTGCTCTGGAGAAACTACAGACGCTATGACGAAACCACTGTCTCCAAGATCACCGGCATACCGGTAGAGAAGATGGAGGCGGTCTACAAGGAATACGCTAAGACTGGCGCCAAAGGGAAGGCCGGAACCATCCTCTATGCCATGGGCGCTACACAGCACACCTATGGCACCCAGAATATCAGAGCCTACTCCATAATCCAGCTACTCCTAGGAAACATGGGGGTGGCAGGCGGTGGCATCAATGCCCTCCGCGGCACCTCCAACGTGCAGGGTTCGACAGACTTCGCCCTGCTGGAGCAGTACCTGCCCGGCTACATCAAGGTGAATACTGACGCTGACGCTGACCAGGAGCTAGGGAACGCATCCACACCCAACACATATCTGAATAGGATTACCCCACCGGCTACCAACCCGCCCGACGGCTTCGCTGGAACGGATCCCGTCAACTGGTGGAAGAATACCCCCAAATATGTAGAGAGCCTGCTTAGGGCCTGGTGGCCCAGTGTTGATCCTGCCATCAGCTACAAGTACCTGCCCAAGAAGAAGGCCAGCGGGGTCAACTACACCCACGTGGGACTGATTGAAGCCATCGGGAGGGGTGAGATCGAGGGGCTGTGGATCTGGGGGCAGAACCCGGCAGCCGGCGGCCCCGATTCTCTCGGAGCGCGAGACGCCCTGAAGAAACTCAAGTGGATGGTAGCGAGTGACGTCTGGTTCAATGAAACGTCTACGTTCTGGAAGAGGCCCGATCCTGACGTCAATCCCGCGGATATCCAGACCGAGGTATTCCTGCTTCCGGCAGCCGCTTCCTTCGAGAAAGAGGGCAGCATATCCAACAGCGGCCGCTGGGTACAGTGGCGCTACCGGGCAGTCATGCCGCCTGAGGAAGCCATGTCAGACTTGGATATGATGAGCCGCCTTTTCAAGAGGATCCAGGAACTCTACGTAGCGGACCTAGCTGCGCCGAACCGCGAAGCCATCACTCTGCTTGACTGGCCGTATGGTGACGAAGTCGACCCCGACTTTGTGGCCAGAGAGATCAACGGTTACGCGCTGGTAGACTTCACAACGGGAACACGAACTTACAAGGCCGGAGAGCTGATCGATTGGTTCAACGATCTGCAGATAGGGGGAAAGACCTCTTCCGGCAACTGGCTGTTCTGCGGCCAGTACAACACCGCCAGCGCTGCCGATCAGACCAACTACCCTGACCTCATCACCGTGGTCAATGGCTTCCCCTCCATAAACAAGGCTAAGAAGCGCAACATTGTGGACTCCTCGTTAAACCAGATCGGCCTTTATGCCAACTGGGCGTGGTGCTGGCCGAGAAATCGCCGCATCATCTACAACCGTGCTGCGGTGGACCTTGACGGCAATCCCTGGGATCCCGAACACCCGGTACTCCGCTGGAATGGCACCGGATGGGAAACCGGCAGCGATGTGGAAGACGGAGGCGGTAAGGCCATCAATGCAGCCGGCAGTGAGAAGCGTCTTCCGTTCATCATGAACTCCGAGGGCGTGGGCAAGCTCTGGGGCTATGGCCTGAAGGATGGGCCCATACCGGAGGTCTATGAGCCCTGGGAGAGTCCGATAGGTAACCTGATGACAACGCAACAGAACGATCCGGCAGCCTATATCGGCAAGCTCGTAGTTGATGGCACGGACTGGAACCAGCGAGGTACGGTCGAGGAGTTCCCCTACGTAGCCACGACGTACCGCTGCACCGAGCACTGGCAGACCGGCATCATGACCAGAAACCTGCCCTGGTTGGCAGAACTGATGCCGAAGATGTACACAGAGTTGGGCGAAGATCTGGCCGGGGAGCTGGGAATCGCCAGCGGAGACACCGTCAGAGTCAGTTCGAAACGCGGGACGATTGAGGCATTGGCCATAGTCACCAAGCGTTTCCAGGCGATAACCGTGGATGGGAAGCCCATACATCAAATCGGTATACCCTGGCACTGGGGCTATGCCGGCCGGGTCACGGGCGACAGCGGCAACATCCTGACCCCGGACGTCGGGGATGCCAATACCACCATACCTGAATTCAAAACTTTCCTATGCAAGATTGAGAAAGCGTAGCGGAGGAAAGAGATGTCATACGGAGTACTTTACGACGGCACGCGATGCGTAGGATGCAGGGCCTGTTCTGTAGCCTGCAAGAGCTGGAACAAGAACCCAGCGGATCTGGAAAAGAAGACCTCAGTCGAAGGGGGAATCGAAGGAAAGGCCGTTGTCTCCGACAAGACTTTCACCTTCATGCGCTACCGCGAGATCGGAGAAGGCGACGATCTCAAATGGGCCTTTGCCAAGATTCAGTGCATGCATTGCCTGAAGCCAGGTTGTGAGACGGCCTGCATAGTGGGCGCCCTGCATAGGAACGAGGAAACAGGAGCGGTGACCTATGACACTAACAAGTGCATCGGCTGCCGCTACTGCATGGTAGCCTGTCCTTTTGGCATACCCACCTACCAGTGGGAGGAGCGGATGCCCTGGATACGCAAGTGCACCTTCTGCTCCGACCGACTGAACGAGGCCGAGAACGGCATGAGGCCTGCCTGTGTTACCGCGTGCCCAACAGGCGCCCTGAAGTTTGGCGAAAGAGAAGCGCTCATAGAAGAGGCCCACAGCCGCATCGAGGCTTCGAAGGTTGCTGATCCGGCTGGAGTAGGCAAGTACGTTGATCACGTGTACGGGGAGAAAGAGATCGGCGGAACAGCCTGGATGTACATCTCACCTGTAGATATGACCGAATTGGGCTTTCCGGGTCTCAGTGAAGAACCAGTGGTCAAGAATGCCCGAACCGCCATGAGCGCTCTTCCCTACTATGCCACCGGCATGTTGGTCCTGATGGCGGGCATCTACTTCATCACCAAACGGAAGCAGAAGATAGCGGCGGGGAAGCACGAGGAAAAGAAGGGGTGACGAGATGCAAGAGATGATAGAACGGAAACAAAAATTCCCATGGGGTACCCTGATCCTCAGCGCCCTGGCCTTCCTCTGTGCGGGGGTACTGGTCCAGCGCTATGTGTACGGACTAGGAGCAACGACCAATATGAGCGATGGCCGTGGCTGGGGACTCTGGATCAGCTTTGACCTGTACTGTGGCGTGGCCTTGGCCGCCGGCGGATTCACCCTGGCAGCCATAGTGCACGTCTTCAACATGGAAAAATACCACCCGGTGGTAAGACCGGCCATACTGACCGCCTTCCTGGGCTACCTGCTGGTTGTACTGGCCCTGCTGGTGGACCTGGGAGAGCCCTGGTACATCTGGCGCATGATATTCAACCCCAACATCCACTCCCCACTGTACGAAGTAGGGTGGTGTGTGATGTTGTACACCGCAGTGCTGGCCCTCGAGTTGAGCCCGGCGGTTTTCGAGAGGCTGCACTGGCGCATCCCCCTCAAGGTCATTGGCTTCATCCAGATACCTTTGATCATTACCGGAATCGTCATCTCCACCGGCCATCAGAACTCCCTGGGATCCATGCTCCTGATCATGACGCACTCGATCGATCCTCTATGGTACACACCTATCATACCTGCCCTCTTCTTCGTCTCGGCCGTAGCCGTCGGGCCAGCCATGGTGATCTTCGAGGGAACACTCAGCGGAGCGGTCTTCGGCCACAAGATAAGCCAGGACGTTTTCACCGGTCTCGGCAGGATCGTGAGCGGTATCCTTGTCGTCTACCTCATTATGAGGCTTGCTGACCTGGCGGTGGCCGGACAACTGGGCATGATTGTCAGCCGCTACCCACAGAACATCTACTGGCTGGTGGAGATTATCGGAGGGGTAGTGCTGCCGATCATCCTTTTCAACATCCCTAAGGTCCAGCAGAGCAAGAAAGGCATGTTCATAGCGGCCTTGCTCTATATCGTGCTAGGCTTGTCATTCAATCGGTTCATCATGACTTCGATCTGGCTGACGATCCGACCCGGCTACACTTACTTCCCGAGTTGGCAAGAATTCGCCGTCTCCATCGGTCTGATCGCCTGGGCGCTCATCATGTTCCAGATCGCCGTGCGTCTCTTGCCGATTACCAAGCATCCTGGTGAAGAAGAGGCCAAGTCAGAGCACGCTGCGCCGGAGGCAGCTCAGGCATCCTAGGCTCGTGTATCAGTACCAGAAGCGAAGGCCAGAGTGGCGAACTCTGGCCTTCTTTGTGTTCTAGAAGACTGCGAGGAGCCCAATCGTCAGTCTCCATGACAGGCGACATCACTCACCAAACAAGCGAGGGGCTCCCGAAGGAACCCCTCGCATTCTAGAATCCCGTTACGAAGGCTGAAATCTATGCGGCTTTGGTTTTCTCAGAGGCTAGCTCTTTCTCCGCTGCTTTCGCTTTGCGCGCCTTCCGCATGGCCGCAAAGACTCCGCCAAGGTTCAAGTACCACACAAAGGCCACCGGCAGCAGGATCACCGGGATCATCACTACCAGAGCTACGATAAACTGCCATTCCATTTTCTTTTCTCCCTCCTAAGGCTTCAGGCCTTCTCGTTTTCCACAATTAGATTACTATGTCCTCAGCCAGGCCGCCTTCCGCCGCCATACCTGTTTTCAGTTGCCGAAAAGTCCTCTAGAAATGTTCTGTCGGTATGCCGAATCTACCTAGTGGACACTGGGGTGACATAGGCAGAAATACCTATGCCTGCTGCCTTCCACTGAACTTGTGTCTGGTCGCCGAGCGTGGATGTCCTGCTTGCTTAGAAGTCCCTGCCTGATGAGACTGCTTCAGTAGGGTAGACGCGACGAATGCCGCCTAATGAAAGGAAAAGGGCCCCAGGTGGGCCCTCACATGCTGGGCATCTTTTGGCGATACCCTCATCAGAACGAGTGTCTTAGTCTTGTTCCACCAGGATCAGGCTATCTGCGCTTGTTCCCGTGCCCCCACAGCTCGCTCCGCCGTCGACATCATTGTTTGACACTCATCCCGAATTCGCCGGCATTGACAGCTCACCAAGCACGAGAGCCAGCACTCGTGGTATCGCTGCCTCTACTTCCGGCGAAAGCTCCAATCCCCAGGCCAGTTCCTTGGGCTCGATCCCATAGACGACAACTTCCTGCGGGGCGTCGCCCAGGCACTCAACGTGGAACAGAGCATCTAAGAGGCCAAGCTGGTGAATCGAAGTCTGTGTTCCCCTCCCTACGCCTATGTCGGCAGGAGTGAGGCGGTACGATGTCCCCGGCGAGTTGTTGCCCTTCACAGCGTCAATGACAATGACTTTCTCTCGATTGCTGAGTGCGTCCAGGAGGGCCATCGAGGCCGTTCCCCCATCAAGCACTTCCACATTGTCCGGCAGTTTCATCTGCTTCATGGCCTCGACAACGCGAACGCCCACTCCTTCGTCGCGAAGAAGTATGTTGCCTATTCCCAAGACCAGCGTGGACGGACGTTGTGGGGAATCCATCTTAGTTGCCCTTTCGGTGAACCAAGCTAGATCTGTCTGGAAACTGATAGACCGGGCAAATACTCACTCAGGCATAGAAAAGGGCTTCGTTTTCTGTCAGTGGCTGTCGGAGGCCCCCTCTCCAGTTTCGCCGACTTTGGCTTTCTCCTCATACCACTTGCCGTAGTGAGTCTTAGCGAAATGCACGGAGACCTTGCCACCGATCATCGACTTCAGTGATTCCGTCATTCTGGGATGGACAGCGCCGAGGTACAAGTGCACTAGAAGCATCGCGCCGGCAACAATAAAGCACAAGTCATGAAGAATGGTGGCCCACTGAAAGAGCCCGGCGGGAATGCTGCCCTTGAAGAACCACATGAGAGTACCAGTTAGTATGAAGCCAATCGCACTCAGAAAAGCGATCACCGCCCAAAGCTTCTGCCCGGAGTTTATCTCCGGCTGCGGCGGCATCTTTCTCTCGTCTCCGCCAAAGTAGTAATCCGGCGCGGCTTTCAGCCAGTCAATGTCATCCTTTCCCCAGGTAAAGATCTCCTTGACAAACTGAATAGATCTCCTCGGCTTCGCCATCAGGAAGATCAGCGGGGAAGCCACAAAGATGACGGCTGCGATGCGATGGATAATTCGTGTGTAACCCCCTGCAGCGGCTGCTCCAAACGGATGCACGTACAGAATCAGCCCAGTCACCGCGAGTATCAGAGCGGCAGTGGTTATGGTCCAGTGAAACAACCGCGCGCCTTTGCTATAACGCTCTATTTCATGCTCTTCTTTCATCCCACCTAGCCTCCATCTGCCTGATCATCCCACCCGCAAGTTCGTTGACTTTCTCCAGACCGATGATTTGTGTCACACCACGCGATATCTGCCGATTTCAGTGCCTTTGGGCGTTACCAAATGGACCGCGCAGGCGATGCAAGGGTCGAAAGAGCGCACAATGCGACCTATCTCAAATGGATTCGACTCATCTTTGATCTTAGTTCCAGTAATGGCCTGCTCCACGGGCCCAGGCTGTCCAGCATCGTCGCGGGGGGACAGGTTCCACGTGCTGGGAACTACGCACTGATAGTTGCTAATCTTGCCATCCTCGATCTTGATCCAATGGCCCAAGGCCCCACGCGGGGCATCCCACAACCCCATGCCCTCGCCCGCAGCAGGTGCTTGATGTTCGTAGTACACAGGTTCGCCAGGCTTCAGCGCCAGCACCCAGTCAACCATGGCATCAGCCACCAGTTTGCATTCCAACGCGCGTGCGGCATGCCTGCCCAGCACACTGAAGAGCGCCCCAGGGCCAGCGCCAAAATGGGCCAGCGTATCATCTACCAGGCCTTTCACAGTCGAGTTCCCAGCCACATAGCTCACCACCATTCTCGCCAGGGGCCCGACCTCGAACACCTGACCATTGTAGCGGGGAGCCTTTAACCAGCTATAAGCTCCAGCTTTGCTGGGGTCTGGGTCTGTCTCTCCCTGACTGGGATGTAGTCCAGTTCCACTCTTGTACCAACTGTTGTTTACGTCCTCGGTAATCTGGGACGCGTCAAGAGGATGATATACCAAATCGGTTGCCGATACTGTGCCTTGGGCAAGAAGGCGCGAACGTTTGGCCAAGTCCGTTTCCGCAACGTCCAGATCAAAGACTCCGTAGCTAAGCAAATTGCCACAACCCTTACCTATGTCGAAGTAGTCCGAGTATACTTCCGCTACAGCGATGACATCAGCAATGTAGACGTTATCTATGAAATTGCGTAGATCCTGCAGCTTCCACAGAAAGTTGGCCATCTTGTCTGTAGTGGGAGGCTCAGTTGCCCCTCCCGGCACCACGGCCACTTGATGGGGCATTTTCCCACTGAAGATGGCCGACATCTCATGGGCTACCCGGCGCATGTTGAGTGCCTGCACATAGTGCGCTACCGCAGCCTGGCTTATGTCAGCCGGCAGCCTATAATCACCTTCATACCTGGGATAGAAGGGCCCCAACATGTCCAAATCACCTGCATCGGTTGCTCTCTGGATGAAGCTCTTGACTGACGTCAGCGCCGGGTCCTTGCCGTCATAGCCGGCTACCGCCGTGACATCGACATAGTCCAGAGCCGTCAGATGGTAGAAGTGCAGAATATGTGACTGTATGTAGTTGGCGCCCTGAATCAGGTTGCGAACTATACGACCGTTGTCCGGTATCTTATCAGCAATGCCGAAGGCACTGTCGAGGTTTAGCGCTGCAGCCAGCGCATGAGATGTTGGTCAAACCCCGCATATGCGCTGCAACAAGAATTGCGCATCGAAGGGAGCACGGCCGCGCAGGAAGATCTCAAAACCCCTGAACAGTGTCCCAGAGCTCCTTGTCTCCTTGACCTCCCCACCTTCGACAACCGCCTCGATCTTGAGATGGCCTTCGATTCTGGATATCGGGTCGATGACAATTGTGGACATTGAGTCAGTCCTCCTTCTCACTGTTTATGCGGGCACGGGCTACGAGATAGTTGAAACCCAGTCCCAAAGCCGCGAGACCAACGACGGCATAGCCAAACGGCTTGATCAGGTCTTGCCTCAACTCAACTGAAGGCGAGACCTTCGGGGCAGAAGGAAGCACATAAACATGGGGGGCTTCCTTCAGAATGTACATTGCATGCAGCCCTCCTACCTCATCCTCTCCGTAGAACGTGGCGTTGGGATAATCGGCCTTTAGAACATCCAGCCTTTCATTAGCTTGTGCAACAAGATCACTGCGGTTGCCAAAAACCAGTGCGCCAGTAGGACAAGCTTCAGCACAGGCCGTAGGTTGGCCCTGTGTCACGCGCTCCGGGCAGAAAGTGCACTTATGCATTCTCTGGGCCCCTGTTACGTTGTTCCCACCTATACGTGGCACATCAAACGGGCAAGCTTCTCTACAGTAGCCACACCCCGAGCATTTCTCAGAATCGTACAGCACGAAGCCCAGCTCGTGATGCGTCAAAGCACCTGTAGGACAAGTCTTGACGCACCCTGCATCGGAGCAGTGCATACATTGATATTTGCAGAGAAGCAGGTCGGTGCGGCCATCGATAGCAGCCTCTCTGGCTTTAATCAGCGTCAGCGTTCCGGGCGACAGGGCCAGAGGGTTATCGTACAACAGCCCATAATCATTCGACTCTGGTGGTAGTTTGTTTTGGCTGCGGCAAGCGGTTTGGCAAGCACGACAGCCCACGCACTTTGATGAGTCGTACAGCATTGCCTTTATACCATTTGCTGAGGCCGCGCTAGACGAAGCTGCCTCAATACCTTTAGGCGCAACAAGCCCATAACCCACTAATGCCGCTCCACCCATACCGGCTAGCTTGAGAAAATCCCTTCTGTTCTTGGACATGGCTAGCTCTCCGTCTCAGGTTTGTCTTGCTTGTTCTCTCGTCTCTTGGCAACAGCCACTCCTGCCGCTCCAATGGCAAGCCCTGCCACAGCACCCAGCCCGGCGGCCAAGGCCGGATTGAAGCTTCCAGACTTCGCCTCTTCCGCAGGCGGAAGCCATTCTGGCGGTGTCACACTGTAGATTTGGGCCTGGCTCATTAGCGGCGACATCTTATCTGGGAAACCAGGTTCCACACACCCAATGCAAAGACTATTGGCGCCTACACACCAGCTGGTACCGCTGTTCCACAACCTGACTGGGCAATCGGCATGAGTCACCGGCCCCTTGCAGCCGAGCTTGAACATGCAGTACGGATCAGAGAACTTCTGGGAGAATCTCCCGGCATCGAAATGTCCTCTCCTGGGACAGTTGTCGTGGATCAACTTTCCATAGAACAAAATGGGACGACCGTCACTGTCCACTTCTACTGAGGCCAGTCCACCAACAAGGATGCTAGCCACTGTCCCCACAAACCAATCAGGATGGGGCGCGCAACCAGGCACGTTAATAACCGGTGTCGTAATACCATTGCTGGTAAGAATCTCTTTGACTGGCTTCGCGTTGGTTACGTTGGGGGATGACGCCGGGATGCCCCCGTACGAAGAGCACGCACCCAGCGCAATCACAGCCATGGCATCGCGGCTAAGAGAGGTCACCACATCTAGCATGATGAGTTCCTGACCTGATTCTTCACCGATCACACAGTAGATGCCATTATCTTTGGTGGGGATTGTGCCTTCGACAACTAGCACGTATCCGCCCTTCTTCTTGGCGGTGTCGTGCATTGCCTTCAGCGCTAGCTCTCCCTCCGCAGCCATGACCGTCGCGTGGTAGCGCAGGCTGACATGTTGCCCAGGAACCACTTCATCGACCAGTACATTCTGGATCTTGGGGCTCAAGCTGTTGAGCACAGAGACGGAACATCCTGTGCAAGTGCCCCCCTGCAGCCATATGACTGGGATCTCCTGTACCTCCTGGGCAGCCTCAGCCTGCGACTCTCCATCGAATGCCGGGAAGCTGAGAAACAACAGCGCAACCGCTGCTGTAGAGCCCGCGGAAATTTTGATGAAATCACGCCTGGATAGACCTCGATCAGACTTCATTGAAAGACCTCCTCAAAGAACTTGCCAGGCTCCCATAATGATGGGCAAGCCGCAAAGCTGGAGCCTCACGCGCATGCGCTGGTCACTCAACGGATTCTACCATATGGATTCCAAACATCGCTGCCAGTGAACACCCGGAGGACTTTTCGTCGCATCTCCACTAGACAACTTACCCTGTCCCAGATTTGCCTAGATGCCTTCGGTTCCTCCTCCTTGCCATTCTTGACCGCCACACGAATGCCCCTGCGAGGAGCAGATACAAAAATAGCGGCCAACGCTCAACCTCGAGGTGGCTACTATTCTCTTTGCCTCAGGCTCCCTTTCGACCAGCTTTCTACTAATGAAGTAAAGGGGAGCCTTCAACGCGTCGACGACAGCTCTAACTGCTACTCAAAACAGATCCCTCGGTCACGACACTAGTTATCGTGGCAGCACTCCCCGTCAGGGCCAGTCTCGTTCTCAGCATCAGGATGAACCAGCAGGTATGCTAGAGAACCAACACAGGTGAGGGAGACAATCGCCACGCCCCAGAGGAACTTGCTGCCAATCACCTTTGGTCTGTAGAAGAGCTTCTCCAATGCCATCGGTACGACCGCCCAGTGGATGATCCCCAACCCCACCGCCAGTACGATGATCCTCACAACTGCTTCTCTTTCCATCCCCTGCCTCCGTACATCCGCTTCTTCACCGCCAATTATGGTTGAGGGTACGTAAGGAAGGTATAAAGATTCTGGAATTATCTGTAAGGATTCCGTAGAGATTTCCTACCCGAGGCAGCGCGGCTCTGTCTCCGGCCTACCTGATTCCATCCAGCCACGCGGTACTACCTAGGATGGCCAGGGGCCTTCCACGTTTGGAGACGTTAGGCCAATGATTCTTTATAGAATCTTAATGACCCGCCCAACATGGATTTATGCATCCCTTATGCTGTGGCTGCCATAGTGGCAGTCGCAGCCTGACTTTCGAAGCCCAGGAGCATGACAGTGGCCGGGCTTTCCGCACTGATAGGCGATGGTTCGTCTCAGAGTCAAGACCGAATACAGTATGAGGCCACCGATCGACGAGTACCGGATATCATTGTCACTTGACTCACGCAGGATACCTTACATAACATGAGCCGAGGGAGGCACAACGGATGTGGAAGACTGAAAGCAAAGGGGCAGCCCGCGTAGAAGAAGCCTTAAAGCAACTGCTGCCACCATGCCAGATCAAGTGTCCCATCAACGAAGACATCCAGCGGACAAACGTCCTGATTTCACTTCTTCCCGAAGACCCCGAGTTGGCGAAAACCCAAATAGTGGAGATCAGTGACTATCTCTACGAGAAAAACCCGTTCTTCAACATCTGTGGTTACATCTGCGGTCTGTGCGAACTTGAGTGCAACTACAAGACCAAGGGCGGTGCCATCCGCAGGAGGCTGCTTAAGAGGTTCCTGTCTGACGTCTATACCGAACACCTTGGGCAGAAAGAGGAGTATAGCATCGTCAAAGACAAGGAGAACGTGGCCGTCATAGGCGGTGGGCCTGGAGGCCTGATGTGCGCTTATGTTCTAAGCAAGAAGGGATACAGGGTTACCGTTCTTGAGGCGTCGGATAGGCTGGGTGGGGCCCTGTGGCTGATCCCTGGCTATCGCTTGCCGCCGGAGATTCTTCGCACGACCATGAGCAATCTGGTGAGAGTCGCCGGAATAGACGTGAAGCTCAACTCAAAGCTGGGCGAGGGCAAACTCACCATCGAGAAGCTTCGGAATGACGGCTACCGGGCGATCTTCCTGGCGAAAGGAACGCCGTATCCCAGAGTTCTCACCTTCGATGGTGAGGTCGTTGAGGGACAGGATCTATCCGGTGTCATGTACGGTCATACCCTCCTGTACGAAGTCAGCCACGGAAACCTTGGCCGAGAGTACTTCGACGGCAAGAAGCTGATCGTGATCGGCGGTGGAAACGTGGCGTTTGACGTTGCCAGGACAGCGCGGAGGCTGGGGGGTGAGGTCACTGTCATAGCTTTGGAAGCTGAAGACAAGTCTTCCAGGGACGGTATCCCCGCTGACGAAGAAGAGATAACAGCAGCGTGGGAAGAAGGCATCAGGATAGTCTACTCTCGCGGCGTTGAGAAGATTATCGGCGAACACGGCAGGTTCAAGGGGATCTCCTGCCCCAAGTGCACCAGCGTTTTTGATGACCAGGGCTACAATCCCAAGTTTGACTGCACCGACTGCATCAGCCTTGAAGGGGATGCCATGATCATCACCGTGGGGCAAGTGCCCGACAGAGCCTTCCTGCAGAGAGAAGAACTCCTGGACGAGAAGGGGAGACTGGTAGTAGACCCATTTACCCTTCAGAGCCTGCGGAAGGGGTTTGTGTTTGTGGGCGGTGACGTACGGAGAATCGGATTCATGGTGGAAGCTATGAAGGAGGGGTTGGTGGCCACAGAGTCCATAGAGAGATACCTCAGGGGCCTCGACATGAGGGAAGGGCGAAAGAGGGACTACGAGGGCTACGGCATCCCGGTGAGAAAATCCTACAAGCCTGAGGTGGAGGTGGCCTGGATCGCCCCTGAGAAGAGAATGCACTTCCAGTTGTTCGAGAAGGGTCTGACTCTGAAGGAAGCCCGGGAGGAGGCGAAGAGGTGTGTCACCTGCGGTCCCTGCGTGTCCTGCAAGGCCTGCATATCAATTGGCTTCGAAAAGTCTCTGTACGCCGTGGAAGTGGACGACGAGCGGTGCAGCGGTTGCGGTATATGCGTATATGCCTGCAACTATGACTCGGCCCGGTTGACTGAAGTGGAAGGGAACACCATCTCCACAACAGATATGTTCAAATGCAAGTCCTGTGGCATGTGCGTAGTAGCCTGCCCATCACACGCCAGGAAGCTGATAGACGACAGCACCGAGCAACGGATCGAGAGAGTCCTGGCAGTCCTGTAAGAGACTGCTGAAAGGGAGAGGAGATGAAGCACTACGAACCCAAACTGGTGTGTTTCTCCTGCAAGTTTGGTTGGGGGTATCTGGCAGACGAAGAAGGGCTGCATCACCGGATAAAGAACTGGGTGCCCATCATATGCAGCGGCAAGATTGACGCAATTCACATCCTTGAGGCTTTCAAACAGGGCGCCGATGGCGTGCTCATACTTGGTTGTCCGGAAGGCGACTGCCACTATCAGGACGGCAACTTCGAAGCCAGAAAGAGGGTATATCTTCTGCAAAGGATACTCGAGGCATATGGCATAGAGAAAGAGAGGTTGAAGATAGAACTCTCCGTCGATCCCGAGGGGAACACCATCCCCCAGATAGTGAAGGAGATGAGCGATGCTGTAGCGAAGCTGGGCCCGGTGAGGAAAACCAAGGACAGGGCCAAGACCGCGTCAGTGGCTCACAGATGAAAGGGTAGGAAGATGGCAGGTAAACCGAAGGTTGCTATCTGCTGGCTGGGCGGATGTGGTGGGTGTGACGAGGCAGTCGTAGACATCAATGAGGCGATCCTTCGCATTGTCGAGGCGGTCGACATAGTTCTCTGGCCAGTGGCACTTGATTTCAAGTACGACCACATCGAGCGAATGGATGATGGGGCAATCACGCTGAGCGTGATCAATGGAAACGTTCGAAATGCGGACCAGGAAGAAATGGCCAAACTGCTTCGCCGAAAGTCACAACTGGTGTTGGCTTTCGGTGCCTGCGCCTGCTTCGGTGGTACGCCAGGATTGGCAAACTTGAGGACGAAGAAGGACATCTTTGAATGGGTATACCGCGATGCTCCGACTGTGGTAAATCCCGAGAAGAACTACCCCCAAACCAAAGTGAGCAGCAATGGCGCGGTGTTGACGCTGCCGGAGTTCTACGAACAGGTCTATCCGCTGAATCAGATAATCGACGTTGACTACTACCTACCGGGATGCCCGCCGCCACCGGATCTAATAATCAACGCGTTCATGGCTGTCCTGGAAGGGAAACTGCCTCCCAGAGGCTCGACATTGGCACCCCACAAGGCCTTGTGTGATACCTGCGAACGAAACAAGACAAAACCCAACAGAATAGCCATCCAGGACATAAAGAGGATTCACCAGGTTGAGGCCCAGTCGAACACCTGTTTCCTAGCACAGGGCATACTGTGTATGGGACCAGCTACCCGTACCGGCTGCGGAGAAACCTGCATAAACATCAATATCCCTTGCCGGGGATGTTTCGGGCCAGTTGAAGGAGTGGCCGATGCTGGAGCCAAGTTCGTTTCCGCCCTGGCATCCATCATCGATGCGGAGGATGAGAAGGACGTCAAGCGGATTGTGGACAAGCTGAATGACGAAGTCGGCTATCTCTATCGCTTCTCGGTGCCTGCCTCCATCCTGAGGAAGAGACGAGCCAGCGAAGTTGAGGAGCAGTGAGAAATGACCAAGAGACTGACCATCAATCCGATCACCAGACTCGAGGGGCACGGGAAGATTGAGATCTTCCTTGATGACAACGGAGGAGTGAAAGACGCGTACTTTCAGGTGGTTGAGCTGAGGGGTTTTGAGAGGTTCTGCCTGGGCAGACCGGCCGAGGAAATGCCGCGGATAGTGCCCAACGTCTGCGGCGTGTGTCCTTCACCTCACAACATTGCGTCCACCAAAGCGCTGGATGACCTTTACACCGTGGAGCCAACAGCCACGGCGAAGCTGATAAGGCAGCTTCACTACAACGCGTTCTTCGTCGAAGACCACTTCATACACTTCTTCTTCCTGGCCGCACCGGATTTCGTGCTTGGTCCGGATGCTGACCCAGCGGATAGAAACATCATCGGGGTAATCAAGAAGGTGGGACCGGATCTGGGCGGGAAGGTCATCGACATAAGGAAGCGATGCCGGGAGATCATCAAGCTGATTGCCAGCAAACCAGCCCATCCAGAAGGGGGGTTGCCGGGCGGGGTCTCGAGAGGCATTACTTCAGAGGAGAGGGAATGGATCAAAGAGACCGCTGACGATGCCGTCCAGTTCACCCAAGTTGCCTTGGGTTTGTTCAAAGACCTGGTCCTGGGCAACAAGAAGTATCTCGACATGGTGCTGAGCGATGCCTACAAGCTGGAGACCTACTACATGGGCCTTGTGGATGAGAACAGGAAGGTGAACTTCTACGAGGGCAAGGTCAGGGTAGTCGATCCCAGGGGAAAAGAGTACGTGACGTTCGATCCCCGCAAATACGCAGACCACATGGGTGAATGGGTAGAACCCTGGACCTACATTCGTTTGACTCACCTCAGGAAGCTGGGCTGGAATGGCCTCATTGAGGGCGACGGGACCTCGCTGTACCGTGTTGGCCCCCTGGCCAGGCTGAATGTGGCTGACGGCATGGCGACCCCGCTGGCTCAGAAGGAATACGAGTACATGTTCGAAGCGCTGGGCGGCAAGCCGAGCCATCACACGCTGGCTTTCCACTGGGCGAGGCTCATCGAGGCACTACAGGCAGCCGAAGACATGCAGAGGATCGCCAATGATCCGTTGCTGACCGGCAAGGACATCCGGAACATGAATCTCAAGCTGAAGAAGGTTGGCATCGGCTGCGTAGAAGCGGCGCGGGGGACGCTGATACATCACTACGAGACCGATGATCGGGGGCTGATCACGAAGGTTAACCTGATAGTCGCCACCCAGCACAATGCCGCTCCCATTTGTCTATCTGTGAAGAAAGCGGCTGCGGAGTACATAAAGAATGGCGAAGTCAAAGAGGGTATGCTGAACAGGGTGGAGATGGCCTTCAGACCGTATGACCCTTGCCTGGCCTGCGCCACCCATGCACTGCCAGGAGAGACACCACTAGAAATCATCATTAGAGATAGTGCCGGCAAGATAGTCAAGACACTGAAGAGGCCTTGAGGCCTTCGTGATTAGCAGGATCTGGATTGCGGGAGGTGGAATGCACGCCAACACAGCAAGAAGGTTGGCAGAGCGGACCGCACTCTGCGGTGAGAGTCGCTCTACTCTAGGTGCGGTTGCCGGCTAACGAGCCTTCTGGTCACCCATCGCTACACGAACGACAAACCCGAATTCATGGCAAATACCATTATTGGAACTGCGAGATTTGAGAGATGAGTCAGGAACCAGCGGCGCAGAGCACAGGTATAGGTAGAAAGAAGATCCTCGTTGTGGATGATGATCATCTTTTTACCAGGACTATCGATATGAGCCTGCGAAACCGGGGGTACGAGGTCAAAGTGCTCTACAGCGCGGCTGCGGCAGTGAAATCCCTGATGCAGGAGAGGCCGGATTTGATCGTCTTGGACATCCGGTTGCCCGACTGTGATGGCTGGTTTATTCCCGAGCTGCTCAGAGAGTTGGAGATGGCTCAGGGAGTGGCAGTGATAGTGATGTCCGTTTTGGACCCGGATAGAGAGATGATCACCTTGAACAAACCATACGCCTTCATTCAGAAGCCTTTTGACATGGGGGAGTTCATACACCTGGTGGAGAGAAGTCTGGCGACGGGTGGGAAGTGACATGACAAGGGACGAAGTGTTCCATACCGTCGGGTTGCGACGGAAGCCGCCGGCAAGCCGTCGGTCGCAACTGTTCCTGCTGTTCGGGATGGGGGTCCTACTCGCCTATGCTTTCGCATCAGGCGACGCTGCCGCATCCGGCTTGTCCGCTGTGACACTGGTTTTGGTAGGCAGCATGGTGGGGCCATTCACCGGAGGCAACGAAGCTGAGTGGGCCAGACATCTCGAGAAGGTTTTGAAGAGCGAGAGAGACCGGGTGATGGGGATACTGGACTCCCTGGAAGAAGGCATCGTTATGATTGGCTCGGACCGCGTCATACGATTCATGAATCCGAGCATGATGAGGGAGTTTGGCGACGGCGTCGGCGTCCGCTGCCACAAGCATTTGCGCGGTCTGGAAGAGCCTTGTCCGAGTTTCTGCAAACTGCCGGACGTGCTCAGGGGTGCAACCGAGAGGTGGGAATACAGGTTGCCTGATGGCAGAGTCTACGAAGTCATCAGCTCTCCATTCGCCGATGCTGACCAGACTCCCTGCGTGCTGGCCGCATTTAGAAACGTGACTCAAGAGAAGCAGATTGAGTTTGAACTCATGGAACTGAACCAGCTCAAATCAGACTTGCTGTCTGAGAGGACCAAGGAACTGGAGCAGATTTCGAAAGATGTAGCCAAGCTGAAGGAGGAGAAGCGTCGGATCATCCGCTTTCTCAGCGCGATAACTCACGATCTCCGAGCCCCTCTCAGCGCCACCCAAAGTTGTCTGTGGGCCATCATGGATGGATACGCGGGTGCCGTTAATGATGAGCAGAGAGACCTGCTTCAGAGGAGTACTCGAAGAATTGATGGACTGTTGGCGCTGATTGCCGATCTGCTCGACATACCGCGCATAGAGGCTGGTCAGCTTGTTCAGGAGATGAAAGAGATCTCATTCAATGAGGTTGTGGAGCGTTCTGTTGATAGCGTCGAGAGGCTGGCGAAAGAGAAGAATCTGACATTGAATGTGGACCTGCCTCAAGTTTCTCCCAAGATCTGGGGGTCGGACCGCCGACTGCAACAGGTAATCACCAACCTGCTGAGCAATGCCATAAACTACACAGAGGAGGGCACCATACTGGTGCGGGTGACTGATGCTGAAGACGAGCTCCGCGTTGAGGTGTTGGACAGCGGAGTGGGCATTCCGCCCGAGGAATTGCGAAAGCTGTTCCAAGACTTCTTCCGCGGCAGCAACGTCAAGTCGGACGGTACCGGATTGGGACTGTCCATTTCCAAGAGGATTGTCGAGGCTCATGGCGGCAGAATATGGACCGAAAGCCCCTGCTCCGAAACAAACAGAGGAAGCAAGTTCACATTCACATTGCCGAAGAAGACTGTTGCGGCTACAGTTACTGAAACTGGCGTATCCTCAGACAAGCTTCAGGGGAATCGGGCCAAAGGAGGTAGTTGAAGATGAGAAAGAGAGCCAAAATCCTGCTAGTCGATGACGATGTCGATTTCGTGGAAGCGACCCTGAAAGTCCTAGAGAGCAAGCCCTATGAGGTAGTCGTGGCGTACGACGGGAAAGAAGGGTTGGAGAAGGCCAAGAATGAGAAGCCAGATCTGGTACTTCTGGATATTCTCATGCCAAAGGTAGACGGATTCGCTGTTGCCGACCAGTTCAGAAAGGACCGATCTCTGTCAGGAATCCCAGTCCTGGCCCTGACCAGTTTCTCCGATTCATACGGCCAGCCGTTCAACTTCGAGATTACCGACTTCATTCAAAAGCCGGTGACCCCCAAGGATTTGCTGGCGAAAGTGGAGAAGCACCTCGAGAGGCTGGAATCAGGTCAATGAGAATCCGTGCTGACAGTACGAGACGACAATACTGGCCTCTGCCCTGCGCCTTCGAGCATCCTTGACTACCAAGGCCAGCACGTTGGCGGCCCTATTCCGGAGCTACGAAGCGATAGCCGACACGCGTCTCGGTGCGAATGAGCTGCGGATTCGAGGGGTCTTCTTCGATCTTGCCCCTCAACTGTCTTATGAAAACGCGGACGTATTCGCTCTCTTCGCCATATTCAGGACCCCAGACGCTGTGCAGTATCTGCCGGTGACTCACCACCTTCCCGCGGTTGGAAACCAAATATGCCAACAGCTCATACTCCGTAGGCGTCAGTTTCACGACCTCCCCCCGTCGCTTTACCAGGCGATTCGAGAAGTCCACCTCGAGATTCTCTGCCTTGAAGTTGGGGCAGGACGAGGTTGCGGCCTTTGAACGCCTAAGAGCTACTCTGATTCTGGCCAACAATTCCTCTATGCCAAACGGCTTGGTCACATAGTCATCAGCCCCTTCATCTAAAGCCCTAACCTTGTCTACCTCGTCACCTCTTACGCTCAGCATGATGATGGGCATGTTGGACCATTCCCTTATGCGGCGGCAGGCTTCAATACCATCCATTCTGGGCATGTTCACATCAAGCACGGTGACATCCGGAATCACCCTGGCCGCAATCTCTACAGCCTCAACGCCATCCTGGGCAACGTGTACTTCGTATCCCCGGGCTGCCAAGTTAGCTCGAATGAACATTAGTATCTTGGGCTCGTCATCAGCCACCAGTATTCTCGACTTCTCAGGCATCGTACTTACACCTCGGTTCTTGTCTCACCGGCTTGAGAAGCAGGGAGTCTGAAGTAGAAAGTAGAGCCGCAGCCCAGTTCACTCTCGACCCATATGCGCCCACCGTGAGCCGCGACAATAGACTGACAGATGGCGAGACCCAGTCCAGTGCCCCCCGGTCTTCGTCGCTTCTGCGCTCCGCGATAAAACTTGTTGAAAACCTTTTCCAGTTCTTCCGGCGCTATGCCCACACCCTGGTCTGCAACACTGATCTCCACCTCGCCGTCGGCTCTCCTGGCTCTAACGGTTATCTTGGTCCCCTCATCTGAGTAGGCCGCCGCGTTCTCCAGCAGATTAACCAGTACTTGCTTCATCTGGTTGGAGTCAGCAGCCACCTCCGGCAAGTCAGTCTCCAACTCAGTCTCAAATAGATGCTTCTTGTAGACCCACTTCTGACGTTCGATGGTCTCCGCGATTACCTCCAGCAGATTGCAGCGGTCTTTCTCCGGCCTCCAAACACCCGCCTCAAGTTTGCTCATGTTTAGGAGGTTAGTTACTAGGCTGGCCAGCCTGTCCGTCTCCTCGCTTATTCCGACCAGAAGCATCTTCCGCGTTTCATCATCCCATTGTATGTCTTCCTGCAAGAGACTGGAGATGATTCCCTTCACGGAGGTTAGCGGTGATCGCAGTTCGTGCGACACGTTGGACAGCAGATCGGACTTCAGCTTGTCCAACTTGATGAGTTCCAGTTCAAGTTGCTTCCGTTGCGTGACATTCCTGAAGGTGGCCAGCATGCAAGGCATCTGATCGGAATCAGCAAAAGGTGCACCAATAACCTCATAGGTCCGGCCATCGGCAAAGGTATATTCCCATCTTTCAGTGGCCCCTTGCAATACCTTGGGCAGCTTACAGATGTCATTGCACGGTTCGTCGAAGTGGTGCAGATGCTCATAGCAGTAAAGACCGGTTCCGTCGCCGAATTGTCTCACCATGCTGGGATTCATAAATCGCATCTTGCGGTCCAGGCCGATCAGAGCCACGCCCTCTTCCATCGCATTCAGCATGCCGACAAGTCGGTCCCTTTCGCTACGCAACACCCGCTCAAGATACCGAGCCCACTCCGACTCGTTGCCTCCGGCGAAAGGGCCAATAGTGGCTCCAAGAGAAGCAAACAGCACGATGCCAAGTGTTGCGCCACGGCAATCCAATGCAGGGATGGCACCGATCAGAAGGAAAGTGTAGATAACCAATGCGGCGACTCTTCGTGGCCTAACGTGGCGAACGTGGCCACCACCCGCCGCTATGATCAGGACAGCAATCCAGGAACCGGGCAGACAACGAATCAGCCCTCGTTTCCGGGTCTCGGAATCAGATAGCGCCATCTTTCTACATTCCCTTTTCGTCGTCCATGCCTTCCGTTGCCTCCAGCGGGTGGGCCGAACACAGACCTAGACGGGCACCTCCACCACTATGGTCGTGCCTTTGCCTGGCTCAGAGTGGAGAGTAACGCTGCCGCCAACTAGTCGCGCCCGCTCATGCATGCCAGTCAAGCCCAGCTTGCCATCTCTGGTCAAGTCGCCCACAGTGCCAGGCACGTTGAAGCCCTTGCCATTGTCCTTTATGGTAACCACGACTTTCTTGTCGTGGAACTCTGCGATCACCTCCACCTCGGTTGCCTGAGAGTGTCTCCATACATTCCTCAAAGCCTCCTGCGCAATTCGAAACAGCATCAGTTCCACATCCGGAGGCAAGCGTCGTCCCTGGCCGATCATGTCGACTTTCGTGACGATGCCAGAGTATCTAGACATGTCGTTGGCCAGCCACTCCAGACCCGGCAGCAAGCCCAGGCGATCCAGCGTGGACGGCCGTAAATCCTGGGTCATGCGCCGCACCCCATCCATTATGCTTGTCGTCTGCTGCCGCAGACTCTCCAGGAGAAGCCTCTTATCCTCCGGCAAACCCCTTCCGCTGGATGCAGCATCCTCCAACTGCCGCGAGAGAACCACGAGTGCCTGGATGGTCTCATCATGAAGCTCCCTGGCAATGCGTTTCCTCTCCTCTTCCTGAGCCTTGGTTACCTGGCCCAGGTAGAGGTCCAGGTTCTCCCTCAATCGCATTTCCTCTGTCACGTCTCTGGCTATGTGGTGAAAACCAGTCACTTTCCCATCCTCAACAACCAGACTTGTAGTCACTTTGAGGATCGACTTAGTTCCACCTCTCCCAGTCATATGTTGCTCGTAGGGCTGCTCTAGAGACTCACCAGCCAGCAGTTTCCGCCTGACCTCCCTGGCAAGGTGCAGTCCCTCTTCGGTGAGAAAATCCTTCACATTCATTCTCTTCAATTCGTCCACGCTGTATCCAGTGACCTTCTCGGAGGCCCTATTGGCCACAATGTAGTTGCCGTCAAGGTCATGGACCCAGATGGCATCATGTGCATTCTCGAACAGACCTCGATAGCTTCTCTCTGAGGCGGCCAGTCTTTGCGTCGCCAAACGCTCCTTCTCGTAGAGGCGAGCGTTTTCAATAGACACCCCCACCTGGTTGGCAATGGCCGTCAGCAACTCCACGTCATCCCTAGGAAACTGTCTCCGGCTGCGAGCCGCCACGGAGAGTGTGCCCACAACCGACCCCTTAGATTTCATCGGTACTACAAGCAGGGACTTTATCCCCTCGGCTTTCAATGCTTGTCTCGCAGGATCAAAGTCCTTGAAGCCATCCTCCTTAAGCAGCAGTTCCCCTTTCTCATCTACCTTGCCATCAAACGCCTCACCGAGCTTGACTCTTGAAATGAGCCCGATAAGATCCTTCGACACCCCTCGGTGAGCCGCCAGCACCAATTCCATACCCCCCTCTTCAACAAGTGATATGAGGGCAATTTCCGTCTGCATCACATCGGTGACGTTCTCAATAGCCCTGTTCAAAACGTCCTCAAGCTGCAGTGACTGCGACAGAATGGCGGCGGTCCGGTTCAGAGCAGCCAGCCGTTTCTCATTCTCTCTTATGACCTGCAACTGCGATTGCAGCGTCTTCTCTGCTTCTTCGAGCTGCCTCCGGCGGTCGCGCTCGTCTCTGAGTGACTTGAGGGACAGCGCCACTACATCGCCAAGGACAAATACCGCCACCGCCTCAAACACGTTGTCCACCGTGCGGTCAGAAGTGAAGAGGGCGCCTGGCAGCATGCAAGCTAGCGCGACTACAGAAGTAGCCAACACGCCTCTACGCCCAAATAGGAAACCGGACCAGATTATGGGGGCCAGGTAGAGGATTCTCTCAAAGGAGTCTCGACTGACGCCGAGGGTCTCCAGTATGTCGGACAGGAACTTGGGATAGTGTATCGCTTCATAGTATTGGAGAATAGTAATGAGCACCAGCGAGATCGCGATGAGCCAGAAGCTAGGCCTCCTGACTGCCTCTGTGATGCGCTCTGGCTGCAACACTCTTCTCAGCGACTGCACTTCCGTCTACCCCGCGATTTCGCCTTCATGGTATGTCGTCCAGAGTAACCCACCCTTCCTTCAGGGCACGCACTACTGCCTCTGTACGCGATCCGACCTGCAACTTGTTGAAGATATGCCCCAGGTGGCCCTGTACCGTTCTCACACTCAGGCACAGCTCCTTCGCTATGTCGGCATTGCTCAGCCCCTTCGTCGCCAGTCGTACTATTTCCTTCTCCCGGTCACTGAGTACCTCTACAGGCTTGGCAGCCTGCGGCTTTCCCCCGCTAGACACAAACCGATTCAGCACCTTCTTGGCTATGGAAGGGTGCAGCACTGATTCACCGGCATGGACTGCTCGCACCGCATCCACCAACTCCCGACTCCGTATGCTCTTCAGCAAGTATCCTGCTGCTCCGGCCTCCAGCAGGCTGAATATGAATTGATCATCGTCATAGGCCGACAAGATCAGGATGGTCACGGACGGACATCGTTCCTTGATCTGCTTCGTGGCCTCTATGCCATCAAGCTTGGGCATAGCTATGTCCACTATTGCCACGTCAGGTTTCAACTCGCAAGCCAGCTTCACCGTCTCTTCGCCGTCTCCAGCCTCACCTACGACCTGCATGTCCTCCTCTTGCTCCAACATCCGCCGCGTCCCTTCCCTCACCAGCGCGTGGTCATCAGCTATCAGCACTCTGATTGCGCTCATGTTGCTCCCTTCAATTTCCCATTCCAGCAGCAGTATATCGCATCACGCCTGCTTTCAGAAAGTAGTTGCCTACCAGGGAAGTCTGGCCGACCTTGGCAGACATTGTTGACACCGCCCAGAGACTCGATGAGAGTTGTGAGCGGCGACATTACGCCAAAAAGAGAGGGACTCTCTCAGAGCCCCTCTCATGCTGGATCCCTTTGACCTCTTACCGAGTCCTATACTGCCTTTGTTTTACCAGTGGCTAGCTCCTCTTTCTCTGTCGCTCTCGCCCTGCGGACTGCTGCCAGAATCCCACCAAGGTTCAAGTACCATACGAACGCTACCGGCAGCAGGATCACCGGGATCATCACTACCAGAGCTACGATAAACTCCCATTCCATTTCATTTTCTCCTTCTCTATCTCTATTCCTTCGTTGCTTCTTTGTCTCAGTCTCTTCCCTTGTCTCGCTGTCCCTAGGCTGGGGTCGCTGCCTTCTTGGGAACTTTGCCAGTCCCCTTGATGGCTCCGTAGATCCCTCCGATCGTCAGGTATCCCACAAAGGCCACCGGCAGAAGGATTATCGGAGTCATCACTATCGCTGCTACTACTGTCCATGTCATTTTCCTTTCTCCTTCCTTGGCCCGTAGGCCTTTTTCTTTTCCACCATTAGGTTACTCCCTCAACAGCCAAACCGACTTCCGCCGCGATGCCTGTTTCCATCTGCCGAAAAGTCCTCTAGAACTGGCCAACTACGACGGCAGATTCGCCGGTGGATTACCACTGGTCATGCGCCATTATGCCTGCCCGAAGCGCAGATATACCTGTAGGCCTGCTTGCCTCGGTGCCCGCGGCAGCATCATCTTCATGCTGGCCAACAAGTTCCTGCCCGTCGTCAAGCATGGGGAGGGCCATGAGGAGAAACCGGCCGAAGCTGCGGTCAGTTCATAGGGTACTGCGAACCGACTAGCCTCTTCTGTTCAGGCTGGAGCCAGAAGCTCCAGCCTGAGTCTTTTGTGGGACAGGCTGTGAGCCGTGAAGTTAAGCACACGCGGCTCTGCCAACGGCTTAGGGCGCGGATTCGGAGTGTACCTGCCAAAGAGTACGATTGAGAGCGAACCTGCGAATAGCTATAATCTGGGCTGTGAAGGTCTCGGAGTTGGGCGAGTTCGGGCTGATTGACCTGCTGGCCAAGATAGCGCCACAGGGTGGGCCGGAGCACCGGATGCTGGTCGGCATCGGCGATGACGCGGCAGCCTGGCGGGGTGACGATTCCACGGTGCTGGCTACCACCGATGCCATGGTCGAAGGGGTGCATTTCACCACGGGTACCCCATGGTGGGAGCTGGGCTGGAAAGCTCTGGCGGTGAACCTCAGCGACATCGCCGCCATGGGGGGCCTGCCCGCATACGCACTGGTGAACCTGTCACTCCCAGGGGACACTGAGGTGGAGGATGTGACCCAGCTCTATCGCGGCATGACTGACCTGGCGAACCAGCACAAGGTAGCCATCGTCGGCGGCAACATCACCGCTGCGCCTGTCATTATGATTGCCGTGACTGTGATAGGAAGAGGGCTGAAAGAGGGGCTTCTTCGCCGATCGGTGGCAGTGCCGGACGACCATATTGCGGTCACCGGATATCTGGGTTCTGCGGCAGCGGGGTTGAGATTATTGACCAACAACCTGAAGTTCGCTCCCGAAACCACAGCTTTGCTCAAGAAGGCTCACCTCCAGCCGCAGCCGAGGCTTTCCCAAGGTCAGGCGCTGGTGAAACAAGGGGTGCGGGCGGCAATCGACATCAGCGATGGGCTGGTGGCCGACCTGGGCCATGTCTGTGCGGCCAGCAAGGTGGGGGCCATGATCAGAGTCAACGCAGTGCCGATCCACCCTCTGGTAAAAGAGGCTTTCGGCAAGGACGCCCTCAGGATGGCCTTGACCGGCGGCGAGGACTATGAACTGCTGCTCACCGCCAGTGAGCGGATCATTGATGATGTCAAAGCCTCTTTTGGTGCGGAGTGTCCGGTGACCGTCATTGGCGAGATCACCGGCGGGGCTGGCGTCGTTTTGCTGGGAGAGGACGGCAGGCCCTATCATATAGATGGTCAAGGATGGGACCATTTCCAGAAAGGGGGCTAGAGAGTGGCACAGAGGACTCTAGTTCTGGTTAAACCCGACGGTGTGAAGAAGGGCCTCATAGGCGAGATCATCTCCCGCCTGGAGAAGAAGGGCCTCAAGATTGCGGCCATGAGGATGCTCCAGATGGACAAGGCTCTGGCCCGGCGGCACTATGCGGTTCACAAGGGGAAGCCATTCTTTGCCGGCCTGGTGGATTTCATCACCTCGGGGCCGATAGTGGCGGTGGTGGTGGAGGGGGAGAAGTCGGTGGAAGTGGTGCGGAAGCTGATGGGTGAGACCGACCCGGTCAAGGCCGCGCCCGGAACCATACGGGGCGACTATGGCCTGGACATCGGAGAGAACCTGATCCACGGGTCTGACTCAGAGGAGAACGCCCAGAAGGAGATTGCCCTTTTCTTCCCAGACTTGAAGCCTTAGGGCCGACTTGACCAGAGAGTCTCTGGATGAGAGGTGCAGCAGAATGCTGCCGGGGTTCGGGGTGTCCCCGTTTCGAACTCCCTGGAATCCCCCTTCGCCAAAGGGGGACCTAAGGGGGTTGGGGCCAGGGGGTTGAAATGACCAATCAAGATGATTACGCTGCGCTGGACAGACCGGAGCTGGTCCGGTTCGTTTTCTATCCGCGGCAGTGGCACAGCAGCCCGCCGAAGAACGCCACTGACTACGTCGTCCCCGTAGGCGGCGGCGTGTCCATCACCTGCCGGTTCTATGTGAAGGACAAAGACTCGCCTTCCATCCTGTACTTCCACGGCAATGGCGAGGTGGTCGCCGACCATGACTACGTGGCTCCCCTCTACAACGATCGGGGCATCAACCTCTTCGTGGCGGACTACCGCGGCTACGGAGCCAGCACCGGTTCGCCAAACTTCAGCAGCATGGTGGAGGATGCCCACCCCATATTCGACGCATTCCTGGGCGTGCTGAGTGACGGGGGCTACACCGGCAAGGTCTTCGTCATGGGGCGCTCCCTGGGAAGCGTGTCGGCCATCGAACTGGCATCAGAGTATCCGGAGAAGATCAGCGGCCTGATCATCGAGAGCGGGTTTGCCAGCACGGTCCGGCTGATGACGCAGCTGGGCTTTCCCCAGGAGTATCTGGGCATCCAGGATGCCGGTTTCCCCAACCTGACCAAGATCCGCACCATCACTCTCCCCGCCCTCATCATCCACGGCGAATGCGACAGCCTCATCCCCTTCGAGGAGGGCAAAGACCTCTTCGAGAACTCGGCGGCGCAGGACAAGCGCATCCTGGTCATTCCTGGTGGGGATCACAACACGCTGTTGATGGAGGGGATGGCGGAGTACTTCAAGGCCATCGAGGAGCTTGTCTCGAGCTGATAGGTCGTGTCGCGAGCGTCCAGCCCTCGAGTTTGATGCACCGCTGCTTGCCCTTCGCTAGCTAGGCGCCAGCAATTCTGCGTCACTGGTTCTTGTAGCACGCTAGACACAGCGGTCGATCCTTGCACACGTTCCTTCTGGGCTTTCCGCACCGATGGCAGTACTTCTCTGGGTATTTGGAATCCTTGTGGACATTCCATTTGGCGAAGTGCTCTTCACACAATGGCCGGTACGTATTATAGTCCATCGCCTGCCCACATCTTATGCAGAAACCTCTCTTCGGCATGGCTGCAACATCATCAATCAGGACATTCACAGCGCCCATGAAAGCCTTTCCCGCTGCGACTAAGCTAGATGGCTTCTTGATCTCGTCTGAGTGCCTCCGTATGATCTCCACCTCCTCGACCGCCAGGTCGTATATAGCCTTGTCCTCTTCCTCTTCCTTCCGCACTAGGACTCCCATTTCATAGTTCGTCTTCTCCGAGAAGTCCAACAGGTTCATCGATGTGATGATCAACTGCTTTTCGTTGTAGTAGCACTTCGCATGAAGGGTCTCCTTAAAGTACAGCGAAAGGTTCTGCAGGGCGTTGAGTTCTTCCTCTTCCTGGGGGAGTCTCTTCTTGCCATAGATCAGGGTTATCTTCACCCGGCGTCTGTTGGCATCCTTCAAATCCTCAATGAGGCGCGGGCTGATCTGAAGGTATGGCGAAACCAGTACTAACTTCTGGCCAGCCTCGGTCTCCCTTATGATGTCCTCAAGCCGAGCAGAGATGTCATTAGTCTTCAAGAACTTCGCCACGAACATACCTCCGGATGCGCATTCCTGCAATACCTCAAGCATCATAGCTTGACGGCATTCATATGACAACCCCTGCCTCTGGCAGAATCAAGGGTGGGTTCCGTTCCACTGCACCCACCAATTCAAACGCCGATTAGACTGGTGGTAGAATCAAATATCGCGGAGACGCCCTCGGATCGATGTGCCAAGACCAGCCACGTCTCTAATGGGAAAAGCGAGGAGGAGCGGATATGGACGATAGCGCGATCAGGCAGCTCACCAAGAGATTTGTGGAAGCATACAACCGAAAGGATGCGGCCGCCGCCGCCCAGGTTTACGCCGATGATGCCAAGGTTCTGCCCCCGAACATGCCGATGGTCGGCGGGAGACAGGCTATACAGGCTTTCTGGAAGATGGCCATAGAGATGGGAGTACACCTGAACCTCGAGGCCGTGGATCTACTTGTAGACGGCAATACGGCGTATGAGAGGGGCGTGGCTACCATGACCACGCAGGCTGGGGCGGCTCAACCGAAGACCAGCAAAGGCAAGTACGTGACAGTCATGAGACGGCAGGCAGATGGGTCGTGGAAGCTGATACTGGATATCTGGAACAGCGATCCAGCTTAGCCAGCCCGAACACCGGCGGATTCAAGGCTCTTTGAGCTTGGCCGCGAACTTCTGGCGGAACTTGTCCAGCTTGGGCGCAATCACCACCTGGCAGTAGCCCTGCTCGGGGTTCTGTCGATAGTACTGGTGATGGTACTCCTCAGCCGGGTAGAACGCGGCCAACGGCTTGAGTTCGGTCACAATCGGCTGAGCCCACATGCCTGACCCCCCCAGTTCCGCGATCATCCGCTCTGCCTGGGCCTTCTGCTCAGGGGTGTGATAGAAGATAGCCGAGCGATACTGCGTGCCGACATCATTTCCCTGGTAGTTGAGCGTGGTGGGATCATGAATGGAGAAGAAGACCTCCAGCACTTCGCGGAAGGAGATGACGCCAGGGTCGAAAGTGATCTGGATTGCCTCGGCGTGGCCGGTAGTTCCGGCGCACACATCGCGGTAGGAGGGGTTGGCCACCTGCCCTCCGGTATAGCCGGGGATCACGCGCACCACACCCTGCAGCCGTTCGAGGGCAGCCTCCAGACACCAGAAGCAGCCCCCGGCCAGAGTCGCCGTCTCTCTTCTCTCTTCCATGGCTTGATTATTGCCCCGGACTGAGTCTCTCGATGTAACCTGCGTCTCAGGACAGCGACGAATGAAGCACGCTGTCGGCCAATCGCCCATCGAATCGTGGTGGGTTTCGCTCTGGTGCTCTACCCACCCTACACTAAGCCAATTCGCGCGGAAACGCCAGCACCTCGTCAATGGAAGCTGCGTCGCAGAGCAGCATGACCAGGCGGTCCACGCCGAGGGCGATGCCCCCGCAGGCGGGCAGGTTGGCCATGGCCTTGAGAAATCGCCGGGGCAGTGGTCGGTGGCCTTCAGCCTCTGCGGTCTCTTCGATCACCGATCGGAATCGCCTCTCCAGTTCGGCGGCGTCGGTCAGCTCCGTATAGGCATTGGCCAGCTCCAGCCCGCCGATGAACACCTCGGCCCGCTCGGCTACCTTCTTGTCCCCCGGCTTCAGCCTGGCCATGGAGGCGTTGGCGGCCGGATAGTCCATCAGCACTGTCGGGCTGTGCGGCGGAAAACCTGGCATTACCTTGTCCACCAAGTCCAGATCAAAGCGCTCCGGGTCGTACCGGAGGACAGGGTCCCAGTCAGCGCACTTGCGGAAAGCCCTGCTCACGGTTGTCCTGGGCCACGGCCTGGTCAGGTCAATGTCCTTGCTCTGGTAGCGAATGGTCGATCCCAGGCCAAGGGCGCCGGCCACGGCCGGCACCAGCCTCTCCGTATCCTCGATGATCCGCAGGTAGTCGGCGTCGACGCGATACCATTCGAGCATGGTGAACTCGGGGTTGTGCAATTGCCCTCGCTCGCCCTTGCGGAAGCAGTGGGTGATTTGGAACATATTGCCGTATCCGGCGGCCAGCAGCCGCTTCATGTGCATCTCCGGGGAAGTTGACAGGAACCAGCCGTTCACCGTGAAGGGTGCGATGAACTGCTCCGGAGCAACGTGGGGTAGCAAGAGAGGGGTCTCCACTTCAAGGAAGCCTTCCTTATTGAAGAAGGCGCGGATGCTGTCGAGGATGCGGGCGCGGCGCTCGAGGTTAGCCTTGATCTGCTTGAGCCGTAAGATCTCTGCCCGGCTCATGGTCTACTTCTTGGTGACGCGTTCCACATAGGTGCCGGTGCGCGTGTCGATTTTGAGGGTGTCTCCCTCTTTCACAAAGGTGGGCACGTTCACGGTAGCGCCGGTTTCCAGCTTGACCACCTTCATCTGGGCGGTGACAGTGTCGGTTCTGGTGGAGACGGCGCTCTCGACCACCGCCAGCTCCACGAACTTAGGCAGGTCAACCCCGATAATCCGGCTGCCCATCATGATGGCGGAGACCACCATGCTTTCCTTGAGGAAATGGGCTTTGTTGCCAAGGAGGTCTTTGCTCACAGAATGCTGATCGTAGCTCTCGGTGTCCATGAAGACGTATTGGTCGCCTTCCTCGTAGAGGTACTGCATGTCATGGGCGACGATACTCACCTCTTCCACCTTGTCCCCGGAGTGGTAGGTGATTTCCCGGCCGACGCCATCGAGCAAGTTGCGCATCTTTATACGGTAGATGGCGCGGCCCTTGCCGGGCTTCACAAAATTGACGTCCTCCACGGCAAACGGAACGCCATCTATCAGGAGCTTCGTGTTTCGAGTGACTTCCGAGATTTCTATCGACATGGCCGGCGTACTCCTTACCCTCTAGCGATCAGCACCCGCTCCGGCTCTCGGAGCCAGGACGCAGCCACCTATTATCTATGCTTTCGCTCGCCTTTGCCAGTCCGCCACCAGGGACTGGAAGAGCATGGCCCCATCAACGCCGCCAATTATCTCCTCGCAGACGCGCTCCGGATGCGGCATCATCCCCAGGACGTTGCCTTTCTTGTTGGTGATGCCGGCGATGTTGTGCAGAGAGCCGTTGGGGTTAGCCGCCTTGGTGACCTCGCCCTTCGAGGTGCAATAGCGGAAGGCGATCTGCCCGTTGTCCTCCAGTTGCCGGAGAGTGGCCTCATCGGCGTAGTAGTTGCCGTCGTGATGCGAGATCGGAATCTGCAGCACCTGTCCTTTTTGGCACTGGCAGGTGAAGGGTGTTGACGTGGTTTCCACGCGAAGGTTGACCGGCTGGCATCGGAACTCCAGGTGATTGTTGGTCATGAGGCAGCCGGGGAGCAATCCAGACTCGCACAGGATCTGGAAGCCGTTGCAGATGCCGAACACCAGTCCGCCGCGGCGGGCGAAGCGCTCTACCTCGGCCATTATCGGTGCGAAGCGGGCGATGGCGCCGGCCCGCAGGTAGTCGCCGTAGGAGAAACCGCCGGGAAGGATGACGCAGTCGTAGCCGGCTAAGCTGGTTTCGCGGTGCCAGATGTAGCTCACCGGCTGGGCGATGACCTTGTCCAGCGCATAATAGCAGTCCACGTCGCTCCAGGTGCCAGGGAAGACGATTACGCCGAACTTCAACTTATTGCTCTAGAGGGTGTGTAGACTGCGTTTCGTACCCAATTCTCTTGAGTCGATGATACAAGGAGCGGATTATCAGAAGCACCCGACTAGCCAGCGAGCAACTCCGTCACCACAGCGTTTATCTCAGCACCTGGGGCCTTGCCCTTCAGTTGGGGCATGAGCTTGGACATGACCTTGCCCTTTTCGCCCGGGCTGCGGGCGCCAACCTCCTCGATCACTTTGCGGGCGGCGGCCACTATCTCGTCTCGCGACATCTGCTGCGGAAGGTATTCCAAGAGAACGGCCAGTTCGGCCTCTTCCTTGGCCGTCAGATCAGGGCGATTGCCTTTGCGGAAGGCGTCGATGCTTTCCCGATGCTGTTTCGCCTGCTTGTTCATGACGGCAACGACGTCGCCATCATCCATCGGAGCGCCCTTGGCAATCTGGGCGTAGTTGATGTTGGAGATAAGCAGACGGATAACGGAAAGGCGGGTCTTGTCCCCTTTTCGAAGAGCCTGGTTGAGGTCATCTCTCAACCTGTCTATCAGGGCCATCTCAATCTCTTATTGGAGCGGCGCTCCTCGGGCCCCTGCCGCTCTTGCGCCTCTTGGTCGCTTCTTTCTTCTTGCGTTTTACGCTCGGCTTCTCATAGGATCCACGCCGCCTAATCTCAGCGAGGACGCCTTCCTGCTGCACTTTCCGGTTGAACCGGCGCAGCATGCTGTCAAAGCTTTCGCTGTCGCCAAGGCTTACATCAGCCACAAATCATCCCCCCTCCCGGTCGGGTTTCGTTTCTGGACAATGGACGCACGTTATGTATTGTATCTTTTGGGATGGTAGACGTCAACCGAGTTGGCCTGAACACAGCAGCAGAATTCCCCGTGTCGAGGCTGTCTCAGAACCCTGTTTCAACCCCCTGCCCCCCACTCTTGGGGGACAAGAAATACTGATCTGAGGGACACCCTCAGACTCCCGGCAGGAGCTTCTCTGCACCTCTTCTGTCATTCCCGCGGAAGCGGGAATCCAGGCGTAGCTCTGGCATAGAGAGTCGAAACCAGCCGGCACCGTTTCACTATCAACCCCCCTAGCCCCCAATCTTGGGGGGACAGAGAGAAGAATTTCGGGGACACCCCGAACCCTGGCAGCATTCTGCTGCACCGTCACGGCGTAGGCTTGTAGGGGCGCATTGCATGCGCCCGTGACACCTCCAAACCCCTGGCAGGGATGAGTCCCTGCACCCTCTTGGCATTTGGGATTTGGAGTTTGCGGACACTGTCGAGAGGCGTAGCCCCTCTGCACACCCTCGGTGGGTGGCGCGGACAAGTTCTACACAGCGTCCTTCAGTATCCCCCGTGCCGCTATCACGCCGGAGGCAGAGGCCTGGACCAGGCCGCGGCTGACCCCCGCCCCATCGCCGATGGCGAACATCCCGGGTATCTCCGTCTCCATGTGATAACCCAGTTTGAGCTGGCAGGAGTAGAACTTGACTTCCACTCCGTAGAGCAGGGTGTGCCGCGAAGCTACCCCAGGGCAGAGCTTGTCCATGGCCTGCAGCATCTCCACGATGTCTTTGAGGTGTCGATAAGGCAGCACGAAGCTGAGGTCTCCGGGAGTAGCGCTCTTCAGCGTGGGCTGGATAATACTGCGCTCCACTCGTTGCTGCGTGGACCGGCGACCGCCCAGGAGATCGCCCAGCCGCTGCACGATCACGCCCCCGCCGAGGATATTGGCCAAGCGGGCCAGGTACTTGCCATAGGCTATCGGCTCCCGGAATGGCTCGGTGAAGGACGTGCTCACCAGAAGGGCGAAATTGGTATTGCCTGTCTTGCGGTGCGCGTAGCTGTGCCCGTTAACAGTGATCACCGGATCGGTGGCGCCGGTGGATTCCAGGGTCACCTGTCCGCCGGGACACATGCAGAAGGTTCTTACCCGGTCGTCAAAGGTGGGCGTGAAGTATTCCAGCTTCGGTTCATACAAGACATCGG
>Ga0315280_10000410_pt1 | contig 79571 bp, 87 predicted proteins | sample YL17G06_40_MG_FD_203697 | JGI IMG/M metagenome (GOLD analysis project Ga0315280, IMG submission 203697) | Sediment microbial communities from Yellowstone Lake, YNP, Wyoming, USA - YL17G06_40 | ecosystem: Environmental > Aquatic > Freshwater > Lake > Sediment | place: USA: Wyoming | collected... | reverse complement strand
AAAAGGTCAACAAATCCGCAGAGCGCTGTTACAAGACCCGCCGAAAATTCCTAAAAATAATTCTTATCTGTTGAACTTCGGATAGGTCTTCCGTGGGGGCAGGTGTGGATTGCGGGTAGTCTGCGGGCGTCTGAGAGGAGAATTTCAATCTCTTCTTTGGAGAGAGTCTGACCTGCTTTTACAGCGGCTTTGCAGGCGAGAGTTTGCATAACTGATTCAATATAGGTCTTCAGGTCTGGTGTGCTTTCTTCAAGGTAGTTATCAATGATAGCGCGGACAGCGTCTGGAATATCTGCCCTGTCAAGTATTCTGGGCGCTGAGTTTACAACAACTGAGTTACCGCCGAACTCCTGCAATTCAAACCCGACAGCGGTGAGAGAGGGGAGGACTTCCTGAAGAATGGTTGACTGTTTAGGGGTGAGTTCAACCACTTCAGGGAAGAGGAGTCTCTGGGAGTCCACTTCTTTTGTGGCGTAACTCTGTTTCAGTTCTTCGTATATTATCCTTTCGTGGAGCGCGTGCTGGTCTATAACGAGGATTCCTGTTTGCGCCTCCAGAACTATGTAGGTTGCGTGGACCTGAATAAACCTTTCTGTTCCGTTTATTAGAAGAGGCGTAGGGACTTCTGCGGCAGCGGGGGTAGCGTCCTGGGGCGGGCGGAACTGGTGGGCGAAGTCACGTTGTTTAGGTTCTGTTCTGTGGAGAAAGGATTCTATGGCGTCCTTTATTCTTTCTTGTCTGGAGAGGGAGTTTTCCACTCTTGTCGCTTCTTCAGGAAGTGGAGTGGGATGCGAGCCGCGCAGCGCTTTTGCAATAGTGCCTTTGATTATAGAGTGGACCAAGCCGGGGTCTTTGAACCTGACTTCTGTCTTTGCAGGGTGAACATTGAAGTCAATTTCCCGTGGGTCTATGCTGAGGAAGATAAAGGCGATGGGATACCTCCTCTGAGGCAGGAGCCCTGCGAAAGCATCTGAAACCGACCTCATAATTATTCTGTCGCGCAGTGGTCGGTTATTGACGAAGGCGAACTGCATTCTTGTATCAGCGCCGCTATGGATTGGGGAGCCTGCGAGGACGAAGACCTTTATCTTTTCAGCGACCTCTTGCGCCTCAAGGAGTCCTGAAACTGTCTCTTCTCCGAATATAGCGGCGAGGCGGTCTCTGATTGAGGTTACTTCAGGCAGCGTCAGCACGCGCCTGCCATCTCTTATGAGTTGAAAGTCCACAGAAGGGTTGACCAGTGCTATTTTCGTTACCGCCTCGGTTATATAGGAGGCTTCAGATGCTGCTGACCTGAGGAATTTGCGCCTTGCAGGCACGTTGAAGAAGAGGTCTTCAACTGTGATAGCGGTCCCTTCAGGCGTGCCAGTTTCTTTGAACTCTTTTGCCTGCCCACCTGCGAAGTGCAGTTCGTAGCCGCTCAGAGCGCCTTTCTGGCGTGAAACGAGCGTGACGTGCGCGACAGCGCCTATGGATGCGAGCGCTTCGCCTCTGAAGCCCATAGTGCTTATGGAAAAGAGGTCGTCCAGTGATTCTATTTTACTTGTGGCGTGGCTGGCGAAAGCGAGTTGGACATCTTCCTTATCCATTCCGGAGCCGTTGTCGCGGACGGAAATGAGGCGTCTTCCGCCATCTTCAATCGTTATATGAATCTTATCTGCACCCGCATCCAGAGAGTTTTCAATCAATTCTTTCACCACTGATGCGGGGCGTTCAACAACCTCTCCAGCGGCTATTTTGTTTATAAGGCTCTGGGGAAGAATCCTTATCTTGCCCACTGGCTCCTCCTCCTTGTAACCGCGTAGCAGTGGTACTGCGGCTGAGGATAGGCTTCTTCTTTGAGGTCTGCGAGTTCTCCCTGCAGGAGTTGGTGGTAGGCGAGTCCGGCGACCATAGCGGCGTTATCAGTGCACAACTGGGGTGAAGGGAAGAAGACTTTTTTGTTTTCCCTGCTGCCTGCCTCAGATAGTTTCTCACGAAGTCTCTTGTTGGCTGCAACTCCGCCTGTAATTGCTATGGAGGAGGTTCCTGTCAGGTGAGACGCTCTCAGAACCTTCTCTACGAGGACATCCACGACCGCTTCCTGGAAACTGGCGCAGATGTCTTCCACAGACGCTATTATTTGCTCTCTGCCTTTTGCCTGCGTTCTTTTTCCCGGCTGTCCTCTCACGTAATAATAGACAGCAGTCTTGATTCCGCTGAAACTGAAGTCAAGCGAATCTCTTGACAGGAGTGTGCGGGGAAATTTGACAGCGTTCAGGTTGCCGCGTTCAGCGGTCTTGCTTATTGCAGGACCGCCAGGATAGCCGAGCCCGAGAATTTTGCTCACCTTATCAAAAGATTCGCCGACAGCGTCATCTGTTGTGGTTCCGAGAAGTTGACTGTTTCCCGGCGCACTGCAGAGAAACACAGATGTGTGTCCGCCGGAGGCGACAAGTCCGGTGAAGGGAAACTCCAGGTCAGCGCAGTCCATAACAGCAGCGTAGAGATGCGCCTGCAGATGGTCAACCGCGACCAGAGGGAGAGCGAGTGCATAAGCGATGCTTTTTGCGGCAGAGAGCCCGATAAGGAGTGCGCCGATAAGACCTGGTCTTGTTGTAACTGCAACCGCGTCTATATCGCCCAGTTTGACCTTCGCTTCGGAGAACGCTCTTTCTATGACGTGAACAATCCAGTTCGTATGCGCGCGACAGGCGATTTCCGGGACTACTCCACTGAAATGCTCGTGCAACTTTATCTGAGACAGAACAGTATTTGACAGAATAACTTTTCCGTCAGACACTATGCTTGCCGCCGTCTCGTCGCAGGAAGTCTCTATACCGAGAATCAGCATCTTATGAATCCCGAAAGCGTTTTACAAACTGCGTGAGCCGCCTTTTGCCAGAGTTTCCTCGTAGAGTTTCGGATTGCGCAGGTAATCAAGAGCGCGCGAGAGTTGGGCATCAAGAGCGTTCAGGACTGGAGAGTGTTTTGCCCAGAACTCTTTGTCCTTTTTTGGTTCCGTCTCCAGTTGATAGATGTATCTTCTCAACTCCAGTTCCTGCGCTTCGCTTACCTGAACCTCCACGTCTGGCTTTAGACCTCCGAGGTTGAATTCCTCTTCATTCGCTTTGTGGAAGCATGTTACTGCTTGATTGAGGCAGGGAGTTCTCTTGTTGATTGAGTGACCGTCAGGGGTGTAGTATCTGGCTGTGGTGAGTTTGAGCATAGCCCTCTCTCTGTCAACTTTGAAAACTGTCTGAACCAACCCTTTGCCGAAAGAGCGCGTCCCGAGAACGAGAGCCTTTTTATTATCCTGAAGCGCACCTGTAACTATCTCGGACGCGCTTGCTGTTCCTCTGTTTATTAGAACAACCACAGGCAGGTTTGTGAGGAGCCCGCCTTCCCCTGCGTCAATCACTTTCTGTTTGCCGTCGCGGCCGACAATTATTACTATTTTTCCAGCATTTAGAAACTCATCAGCGACCTGAACAGCGGTTCTGAAAATGCCGCCGGGATTGAAACGCAGGTCAAGAACGAGAGACCGCATCCCTTCTTCCTGGAGTTTGCGAACCTGGCGGAGAAATTCGGAATGTGTCTCTTCCTGGAACTGCGTTATTCGCAGGTAGCCGATTCCGTGGGCAGGGTCTATTATTCGCGCTCCTTTGACGCTTTCTTCTGTTATGATTGCGCGAGTAATTGCTATCTCAACTGGCATAACATCGCCAGGGTGAAGGACTGTGAGGGTCACTTTTGTGCCCTCTTTTCCCCTGAGGCGTTTGCCGGCCTGGATAAGGTCAAAGCCTTCTGTTGATTCTCCATCTATCCTCAATATTATGTCGCCTGCTAAGATTCCCTCTTTGAACGCTGGCGTTCCCTCAATCGGTGTAATGACAGTCAAGTTTGGACCCTCTTTGGCTACATATATGCCAAGGCCGCCGAACTTGCCCTCCACAGAACTCATAAACTCTGGGACATCTTTCGGCTCTATAAAGGCTCCGTACTGGTCCAGTTCTTCCACCATCCCTTTAAGAGCGCCGTAGTAAAGCCGTTCTTCATCAACCGGGTCAACATACTCTCTGGCAACTTTGTCACGCAGTTCAAGAATGCCAGCCACCTGACCTGAAGTAGAGTCTTTTACGCTCACGAAGACGGGATAATTGAGAAGAAAGGCAGCGGCGCAGCCGAGTGTAGCCGCGATAATCCAGGTTGTCTTGGACTTTCCTGTAAGAAGATGCATACTAACCTGCCGCCCGCGCAGTGATTGCTATTCGCAAGAAACAGCTCAATCCGACTTTAGCCAGAATACCGCAGGATTTGTCCAAGTCAAGATAATTCTGTTTACGCGCGCGGGTGGTACTTTGCGTGGAGTGTTTTGAGACGTTTCGCCTCTACGTGGGTATATATCTGGGTTGTGGCGATAGTTGAGTGACCTAACATCTCCTGAATTGCGCGCAGGTCAGCGCCATTTTCAAGCAGGTGAGTAGCGAAAGAGTGGCGGAACGTATGAGGTGAAACGCTTTTTGCCACACCTGCGCCGGTAGCGCACCTCTTTATGAGCCGGAACACGTCTTCCCTTCGCATCGGTTTGCCTCTGCGAGAGAGAAAGAGCACGTCTGTGGAGGAAGTTCTGAGTATTTGAGGGCGCGCAAGGGTCAGGTAATTGCGCAGCGCTTCCAGCGCTCGTTCTCCCAGCGGCAGGAGCCTCTCCTTTCCTCCTTTTCCGAGGCAGCGAAGAAACCTGAAATCAGTGTTCAGGTCTGACAATTTCAGGTGTGCGAGTTCAGAAACCCGAAGCCCGCACGAGTAAAGAAGTTCTATGATTGCTCTGTCTCTGAACGAGACCGGGATGTTGATTGCTTTCTGCTTCTTCCCCGCAAAACCGATAATCTCTTCCGCCTCGCCTGTAGAGAGAACTGATGGGAGGCGTCGGCGCGATTTTGGACCGTTTACCAGGGCGGTGAAATCTGAACTGATTTTTCTCTCTCCGAGAAGGAACCTGGAGAAAGTTCTAATAGCGGACATTTTGCGGCAGACAGCGCTCTCCCGCATTCTGTCTGAGATGTGGAGGAGAAACTGCTGAAGGTCTTCTCTGCTGATTGAGTCGGGGCTTTTCTTTCCTCGGCTCTGCAGAAACTGGAGAAACTGGGAAATATCGCGTCTGTAAGCGGTGAGGGTATTTTGCGAAAGCCCTGCCTCAACGCGAAGGTAGTCAAGGAAGTCATCAAGATAAGTGTCCACATAGAATATATCGGCAAAAAAGGTGAGTTGATTCGCCTGATTAGAAGGTAATGGGCAGTTTCGCGTAATCTGCCTGATTAGGAGGTGAGTTTCTCTTTTGTCAGCACCTGAGCGACATCCTTGAGTCCGAGTTGTAGAAGTTTCTTCTTTGAAATGCGCCCGTCATTCTTATTCAGTCCACGAATCTCATAGTACTCATCAAGCATCTCGTTGAACTTCTTGGGGTCAAAGACCTCGCCTTTTGCCGGACCTTTCGGAACAGGCTCGCTGAAGAATCTTTCAGGGAGTGTGTCGTCTTTTCTTCTTACGCCACGGCGAAGATTTATCGCCCTCTCAAGCAGAATTATTCTCTGTCCGGCTTCTAAGAGGTCTTCGTAACTGTATTTTATCCCTGTCGCGGCGGTCAGCCATTCGTGGTACTTTATTGAGTGCGGCTTCTCCTTCTTTCTGCCGTATTTGTATAAGAGTTCCGGAATCGGATACTGTGCGTAGTAGGAAGCGTGCATAAACCTACAGGTTCCCATAGAGTCTGTGACCGCTGCGAGGTCTTCGTGCCAAGCGACCATTTTCACTTTTCCGCCGTATGTAGTTAGTTTTGACGCCTCTTCCGAGCCAAACAGTTCTTTAGAAATCTCTGGCGGCATACCGACCATCTCATATACGGGATGCGCTCTGAGGTGGTCTGAGCCGCGCGTGGAGACCGCGTAAGTGAAGCCAAAACCCTTCGCCACGCGCGGGTCGCACGCTATTGTGTCAATTCCCTTTATGGAAGAGGTATAATACGGCGCTTTGCCCCCCATCCTTGCGGTCGCCTTTGCTGCGCCGAGTGCGCCAAGTTCGCCGAGTTTTCCTTTCCGCGTCGCGATTCTGTGGACAGCCTCTACAAGCGCGTCAGAATCGCCGAATTTGAGGTCAAGTTCCTGCTTTATCTCCTGCGGCAGTAAGCCTTCTTCGTTCAGTTCCATAAACGTGGCTATCATATTGCCGCAGGAGACGCAATCTATCCCGTAATCATTCGCTAACATAAATGCGTGAAATACAGCGTCAAGGTCTGAGACACCGCACTTTGAGCCAAAGGCAGCGATGCCCTCAAATTCAATATTTCCGCGCGTTCCAGCGTATTTACCTGACTCTATTCTGCCAAATCTTTTACATCTGTTCGGGCAGGATAGGCAGGCGCGACCGCCGGGATTTGGCGAAAGGCGCGTGGAGATTCTGTCTCTGAACTCCTCGCCGCTAATCTGTTCAGCGCCCTCAAAGTGGGTTTCGCGAAAGTTCCGAGTTGGAAGCCAGCCCTGAGCGTTTCCCCAGTTTACACAAATCGCTGTGCCAAGGGCTGGGTGTTCCTGGCTCTTGAAGCCGGGGTCGTCCAGAATTGCCTGCCAGCCTTCGCGGACGGTCGCGAGATAATTCTTCAGGTCAGCGACGTGCAGCGCGCCTGTTCCACGGACTGCTATCGCTTTCACATTTTTTGAGGCGAGGACAGTTCCTGTTCCCGTCCTTCCCGCAGCGTCCCAGTTGTCAAAAATTATACTACCGAAGAGGACGCCGTTCTGGGCGCCGGGGCCAATCGCCGCTACATAGAAATCTTCGCCGTGCTTCTCCTTAAGATAGAGATTGGTGTCAAAGACGCCTTTATTCCAGATATCGCGCGCGTCCTCCAGTCTGCAGTTACCATCTTCAATCAGGAGATAGACTGGCGATTTCGCCTTTCCGTGGAAGACTATTGAGTCAAAGCCTGCGTATTTGAGTTCAGGTCCCCAGTGTGCGCCTACATTGGAGTTTCCGTAGATATCGGTTAGCGGTGAAATTGTCGCTACATTGGCGCGTCCAGATGTCGGACCAAGAAGACCGGTAACAGGACCGGTAGAAATGCACAAGACATTTTTTGGGCTTAGTGCAGCGGTTCCGGGACTGACAGAGTCAAATATAAATTTTGCGTCTCGTCCGCGCCCGCCGATAAACTTTTCGCAGGTCTCTGGCGAAAGCACCTCAACGGTAAATTCCCTGCTGTTAAGGTGGACGTGTAAGGTCTTTCCCGCGTATCCGCCGAGCTCCTTCTCCATACCTTCCTCTCCCGGTATTACGGAACAAGTTTGCGGGTGGTCTGGGTTGCCCTGCCAATCAGGAGCGCTGTCTGCCTGCGTTTGAAATCAAGTGATTTCTCAGGGGTTGCGGTATATTGAAGCGCGCCGGTAAAGCACCATTTGACGCACTCCGGCTCGCCCTGGCAAAGGTCGCATTTGTAAACTATGCGTTTCTCTATATCTACGTGAATTGCTGCAAAAGGGCAAATCGTGATACACTGCTTGCAGCCGATGCAGACGTCGGAATCTATCAGGATAGCGTCTGTTTCTCTGTTGCGCGCTATTGCCCTGACAGGGCAAACAAGCGCGCAGGGTGCGTCTTCGCAGTGGAAGCAGCCCACTGGAACGTCCACTCCTTCTGAGTCCATTCTAACCACACGGATTCTGGATTTAGCAGGCGAAAAAACTCCTTCTGAGACGAAAGAGCAAGCCAATTCGCACGCTCGGCAGCCGGTGCAAAGCGTAGCGTCGTATATCAAGCGTCCCATATGAAGCTGGCTCCCGTTCCTCAGAGCAGTGGTCTGAAAACCTCTCGTACAGGCGAAGTATTATCCAGAAAAACGCCTTTCCCGCAAGATAAAAAGTTCTCGCTTGCGGGGGCTGTGTCCGAGACATTTTTATGGTAAAAAAATGTCCCGTACTACCTCGGCTGGCACTTGACCTGCTTTCCACAAAAGATTACATTATCTTGAAATCCTGCTCAGGAGAGAGACATTGGGAAGAAGGGTAAGAAACGCGAGAGCGTCAGGGCGCGATTTATGCCGCGTAGGTCTTATTAGTCTCGGGTGCGCCAAAAACCTCGTGGACTCAGAAAAGATTCTTGGCAGCCTCGCCAGGAGCGGATTCCTCATCTGCGCAGACGACAGAGACGCGCAAATCGTTATAGTAAATACCTGTTCGTTTGTCCGTCCAGCGCGCAAAGAGACATTTTCGCACATAAGAGAACTGTGCTGCAGGAAAGAGGCGGGGCGCCTGCGCGGCTTAGTTGTTGCCGGCTGTATGGCGCAGCAGAAAGGCGAAAAACTCTTCAAAATGTTCAAACAGATTGACGCAGTGGTCGCTTTCAAAGGCTATCCTGAGATAGGTCCAATTCTGCGGCGCATTCTCAAAGGAGAGAAGCGCATCACTGTTCTCGGAATCCCGGATAAGTTTGAAGTAGAGACTTCCCGCCTTCTTCTGACTCTCCCGCATTACGCGTATCTCAGAATCGCTGAAGGTTGCGATAACTCCTGCACATTCTGCACAATTCCCGCCATAAAAGGGAGGTACAGAAGTAAGAAACCTGACGAGGTTTTGAAGGAGGCTCGTGAACTGGCGAGCGCGGGCGTAAAGGAACTCATCCTTATCGCGCAGGATACAGCCGCTTATGGAAGCGACCTGCCAAACGGCGAATCGCAAGACCTGGCGTCACTCCTAGGAAATATAAGCGCTGTTGAAGGCGTTGAATGGATTCGCCTGCTGTATGCGAATCCAGAAAACGTAACAGACGCGCTCATTGAGGCGATAGCAACTCTTGACAGAGTGCTAAAATATATTGATGTGCCAATCCAGCACATAAGCGATTCTGTTTTGAGGCGAATGGGGCGAAAGACCCGCCGCAGTGACATAGAAGATTTGATTCGCAAGTTGCGCCACACAATACCGGGATTTTGTCTTCGCACAACAGTTATTACCGGCTTTCCTGGCGAGACAGAGAAAGAGTTTCAGGAACTTCTGGATTTTTTGAAAGTGGCGCGATTTGAAAGACTCGGCGCGTTCGCATATTCGCGCGAGAAAAATACCCCTGCGGCAAAGATGGACCTTTTGCCAGATAGAGTTTGCCAGGAGCGCAGAGAAGAGGTTATGCGAATTCAGCAGGAGATTGCTTTCTCCCTGAACAGGTCGCTTCTCGGTAAAAGAATGAGAAGTATAATTGACATCCGCGCAGGCGGAGAATATCCTCTAACCGGCAGAACAGAGTGGGATGCTCCTGAAATTGATACGTTGGTCTTTATTGAGGAAAGTGACGCGAGCCCGGGAGAAATAGTAGAGGTAGAGATAACAGGAAATCTCGGTTACGACCTGACAGGGAAAATTATTACAAAACAGGCAACGTTGAACGAATCGGGGAAGAAGAGTGCCAAAGATTTTGAATGTGCCTAATATTCTAACATTTGTTCGTCTCGTTCTCGCCTGTATTCTATTTGCGATTCTCTGGATGATAGACAAATCGCGGGCTGCAGATTCAAGCGGTGCGCTGACAGTATCGCTTGTGCTGTTCATTGTCGCTGCGCTGACAGACGCGCTTGACGGTTACATTGCGCGAATTTTCGGGCTCGCCACAGCATTCGGCAGAATTGCAGACCCGTTCGTTGACAAGATTCTCGTCTGCGGGTGTTTCATATCTCTTGTCCCGTTTGACGGGTCTTACGTCCACCCGTACCTTGCCGTCACAGTTATTGCACGCGAGTTTCTTGTTAGCGGGCTGCGCTCGTTCATAGAAGCGCGCGGTAAAGAGTTTGGCGCTGTCCTCTGGGGAAAAACCAAAGTTGTCGTTCAGTATGCCTTCATTGGCTGGGACCTCTTCTACCTTGCCAACCTGCGAGAGAACGCGGCTGCAACGCTTTTCACCAGATTTAGCGCAGCAGCGGTGATTGCTATAACTCTGGCTTCCGGTGCTATTTACGTGATAAAGGCTGTCCGTATATTGAGCGGTGAAGAGTGTGCGTAAGGTTCTTGTGAGTTTCTTTTTCCTCGGTTACGTGCCGTTATTTCCTGGCACTGCGGGTTCTGCCGGTGCCGCGGGAATATATCTTGCCCTTCGCTACCTCGGGGTAAGTTCCCCGTGGTGTTTTCTGTCGCTTTCAGGCGTTTTCTTCTGCCTTACAGCGTTTCTGGGACCGTGGGCGGTGAGATTCTATGGAAAGCCTGACCCGAGGCAGGTCGTCTTGGACGAAGTATCCGGCTATTTTATGAGCGTTTCGCTTTTTATCCGTGCCGCTCCCGCGACTGCCGCTGTCTCCTCTTTCATTCTTTTCAGGCTTTTTGATATTATAAAACCGCCTCCCTGCCGCAGACTGGAGAAACTTCCTTATGGCTACGGCATTGCGGCAGATGACATTATGGCTGGAGTCTGGGCAAATCTTCTTTTGCACGCGTTCATACTGGTCTGCAAAAAGTTGGGAGTTGGTCTGTAGTCTATAGCATTTCACGAATGAATGTATCCTACCGTCTTAGTTCCAAAGCCGCGGGTTTTATACCCGCGGAAGATTCTTCCCCGCCGATAAACGGCGGGGCTTTGGAACACCGCCGATCCTGTCGGCTGGTTTGCGTCATGCGGATACGGACAATCGTGAAATGCTATAATAGCGCACTGGGAAGTAATCCAGCTCCGCTTTTGACGTCAGAACCTCAAGGAGTATGCGGTGCGTCTGGAACATTTTCGCAGTAAAGAATCCAGGTGAAGGCGAGGAGTATTCTTCTCTGTTCATTTCTTTGCCTGGGGACGGCAGGCGCTGCATTTGGGCAGCGAACGAGATATTGCGGTTAGACAGCGCTCCGCAGAAGTTCTTTGGCAGGATTGTCGGGTGGGATAAGGAGACCACCACAAAAATGTCCCGAAAACACGGGAACTTCCAGGGTGTTTCTGTGTCAAATAAATATGGGCTGGTTTATTGAGGAGGAAAGTATGGTGCGGTTATTGATTACGGGAGCGATGCTTCTTCTCTGCGCTGGCGCTCTTCAGGCTGACAGGGGCTCGCTGCCTGTCTCTACAGAGGACGTTACTGTCTATGAACCGGGTCAGAAGGCTGTGATAGCGTGGGATGGACAGACTGAGGTCTTATACCTCTCAACTGACATCTTTGCCAGTTCGCAGAGCGATGTGATAGAGATTCTACCTCTTCCTTCTGAGCCGAAGATTGAGAAGGCAGACCCGGAAGTTCTCAAAAAGTTTGAGAAGTTCATCCAGCAGCATCTGCGCTGGCGAGACAAACCGAAAACAGAAGGGAGAGGCGAGGAACTTGCAGAGAAAAAAGGCATTGAGATAATATCTTTTCAGCAAATCGGCGCGCATTCAATTACAACCCTCAAAGTCAAAGATGTTGACGAGTTCCTGCGCTGGATGCAGGACTATCTTGACAAGAAACAGGGCAAACGCGGATTCTGGGACACTCTGGGCAGAACAATCAAACATTACGTGGACAACGGAATACTTTTCTACGCGTTTGACGTGATCACAGCGGGCAAGGATAAGCAGACTGTGGAGCCTCTTCTTTACACATTTGATTCCTGCGCGCTTTACTATCCGCTCAAAATTTCATCCCTTCTGAGCGGCGATACTGACATAACTCTCATAACCGTAACTGAATATGACACTGGGAAGATGAAGTTCCCGCGGGGATTCAAAAGGCTTGGAGACTCCGAGATTCAGATACCGCACAGAGAACTGTCGGCTATCTGCCGTGAAATGGCGCAAATATTCACCACTGAGCCCACTTCAGGGACAGTGATAGAAAAAAACCTTTCCCTTTCAGTCTGGAAGTATAACGGAACTCTTCAGATTGACTGCGATATCCCGGATATCGCGAAACTTTCAGGTCTTCTCCAGAAGGAATCGGAACTTCTCTATAACGAGGCTGATAAGAGATTCACAAACAGAGAGTATCCGCTCGCGTTTGAACTGTTCAGGAATGTCGCAGACAGGTATGTCAACTTTTGTCCAAAGATTACAGAGCGCGCAAAGAAGAAGGTTGAGGAGATTCGCGCAAACCCGGAGTTGATGGCTCAGATTCCGGTAGAAGAGGTTGAGGCTGAGTATATAGCGTGCTGGTGGCGCGCACTGAACTACCATCTCAACTCGCTTGACCAAAACGCGTGCGAGTGTCTGAAAGCGATTGCCCAGAAGTATCAGCAAGACTCCACATATCACCGCAAGGCGCAGTGGCTACTGACTCTCACCGAAAAGGTTGAGAAAAAGTGAGAACCTTCTTTATGAGCGCGTGAGGGCGAGCGGCTGCTGCGCCTTTTCCCCGGTTTGAGTAACCTCACCGAGAAACTCTTGCGCTGGGATTTGTTGCGCCGAAGAGTCTATGTAAAATCTTTTGACTCTTCTGCCCAGGAGGCAGGTGGTTTCGTGTGGTGGTGCGCCCTTGATGCGCCCGAGTTCTGTTGAGGTTACTTCCTCTGTTCCGTCCTGCCCCAGAAGGGTCACTTCGTCGCCGACGTGCACCTCCGGCACGTCCGTGACATCTATCATAATATAGTCCATAGTGATGTTGCCCACCACCTTACATCTTTTGCCTTTGCAAAGCACTTCAGCGGTGTTTGAGAGTGCGAAACTGTAGCCGTCATCGTAGCCAACAGGCAGAGTGGCGATTTTTCTTCTCGTCGGTGCACGATACCCCATACCGTAGCCGATCGGTGTTCCTTCCTCAACCCATTTCCAGTAACTTATTTGTGTCTTCCAGGTGAGCACAGGCTCAAGGAAGATTCCAAGTTCAGCGAGATTTCCTGGGTCAACGCCATAAATTGCAGCGCCCGGACGAACCATATCAAAATGAGACTCAGGGACGGAAAATAGAGCGGCGGAGTTAGCGGTGTGGACCCTCGGCATTTCTATTTTCCCAGCAGACATCTGGCTGAGAACACTTCGGAATCTTCCAAGCTGCTCATAAGTGAACCCTTTGTCTTTGAAGTGTGCGCAGGAGAAGTGAGTGGAGATTCCGAAGAGCCGAAGACGAGGTGAATCAAGCACCTCGCAGACAAGTTCCAGAGCGCTTTCCGGTCGCACACCGAGGCGCCCCATTCCGGTGTCCACGTTCACGTTGACTGTGAGGATTCTGTCTCTACGCATCGCCTCATTGTTCAGAAGGCGCAGTTTCTCAAGAGAGTGGATGCTGCAGGAGATGTCGTAATGAATAAGCGCTTCAATCTCTTCTTCGCAGATTGCGCCGAGGATGAGGATAGGCGCTTTGATGCCGGCTTCTCGCAGTTCAATAGCCTCTGTTGAGTCGCCGACGCCGAGCATCGTCGCTCCTGAAGCCAGTGCCTTTTTGGAGACCTGGACCGCGCCATGTCCATACGCATTCGCTTTCACCACTGCAAGGATTTTTACCTGCGGCGGAATGTGCTCGCGTATTTTGCGCAGATTCCTTGATATTTTGCCGAGGTCAACGACGACCCATGTTCTTGCTTTTGTCAGCGATGAGGCAGATATTGCGCCGGGTATGACTTCTGCGAGAAAGGACATTCAGAATGCCTCTGATTTTTCACGTGTGAACGCGGTCTCCTTCACGATATATCGGCAGAAAAAGTCCGCGTCTTTATCAAAGATGGGAATAAACTTTTTTGCGTGCGTTGCCGAAAAATAGAAAGGGAGTTCATTTCTTCTGAGTCGCAGGGCAGGGGAAGAAATGTCTGGAGAACGCGCATCAGGCAGAGTATTAGGGCTGATTCCCTGGATATTTGCGCTGACAATAGTTCTGGCTGTGGTCATCGGTGTAAGAAACCAGGCACCGACATTTCCCGATCTAACACAGGAGGACAGGGTTCTGGAAGTTCTTCGCGCGCGCGAAGCAGACCTGAGAGAGCGCATAGAGAAGAATCTCACACAGGCAGGCGAAATCCTGAATAGAATCGCTGAGGAGATGGAGAAGGAACACTATGACGCACAACTTTTGATAGCCGCTATAAGGGAGAAGACGAGGGAGTTGAGCGCTCTCAAAGATGAGTTGCAACGTATCACAGTTCAGATACAGTTTATCTCTGTAAGAAGAGGTTTTTGAAAAGGCGCTATGGCAAAAAGGTTCACTTTACTCGTGGTTGGGATTCTCGCACCACTTTTGATTTACGGTATCATATACCAATTCAGGAAGACTGCTTCAGCGCTTGCAGACCATAAGGCAGACCTGGAGCGCGAGGAGGTGTCGCTCACCCGGCGCAGGGATGAAGCGCTCAAATCGCTGCAGGACCACGCAAGGCTTGAGGAGGCTATAAAAGCGTCCAATGCTGAGAATGGGAAAGAAATCGCGTCACTATCAGAGAAGGTTAAGGCGCTTGAAGAGAAGATAGGCGATGTGAACGCAATAAAGAATGAGGTGGACAGGCTCAAGACAGAACTGAAAGAGGTAAGAGAGGTTTTCTTGAAAGCGTTTTCGGGTTCTGCGCCCCTGGATTCATCCGGGGGCAAAACAAATAGGTGAGCGCGATGGCATTGAGAACATTTCTGTATTTTATCTATTTCTGCGCGCTGGCCGGACTTCTGTTCTGGCTTTACTTCGCTTACACTAATGAGCGCGAACTCGCTGAGTCGGTCCGCACACTCAAGTCAAGGAACGGCGTCCTGCGTGAAGAGGTGGAGCAACTCCAGGTAACAGTGGAAAGTGCTCGCAGCGCAGTTGAGTCTCTTCTGACTGAACAGAAGAAACTGGAGAGCGAAAGCGAAAGGTTGAAAGTGAAAGTGAACGAACTTGAAGTGATGTGGGAAGTCGCAAAGCAGTGTAAGAGAGATTTTGAAGAGATGTCGGGCGAGATAGATACTCTCAAACGCGAACTGTCCCGCATAAAGTCTGGAAATCGCTGACGCGCTCCTGAAATAGCCTGCCTGAATCAAAAGAAATTTTGAAAAGATTGTCCTTATGTGTTAGGATATTGGCGTTTTATTCTACTGTGCGAGCGGATATGAAGATAGAACTCCCCAAAGAAAAGAGAGAGATGGTGGCGGTGCTTCTCGTCGCCCCTGCCGTTCTCACACTCTTTATGTATCATGGTAGTGCGCGTTCATTAGAGGGACTTGCTCAGAAGATAGCCGGCTCCCAGAACGTCAACTATTATTCTACCCTCTTGCAATTTGTTTCTATGTTTCTGTTCCTCTTTGTTATACCGGCGCTTGTCACAAAATTCTTATTGAAGCGAAAACTGAAAGATTACGGGCTTGCTATCGGCGATTCGCGGTTAGGATTCAAGTTGGTAGCGCTCGTAATCCCGCTGGTCGTGGTTCCGATTATGTATATTGGCTCGCGTTTTCCCGAGGTGAGAGCGGCTTATCCGCTTTCACAGTCTGCCAAGAATTCGGCGCAAATGTTTATTACTTATCAACTCCTTTACGGTCTTTCCTACTTTGGGTGGGAGTTCTTCTTCAGAGGATTTATGATATTTGGTTTGAAGGATTCTCTTGGTAAGACCGCTGCCATACTTATCTCGGTGATGCCCTCCTGCATAATGCATTACGCAAAGCCTGAAATAGAGACCTGGGGTTCAATACTTGTCGGCATTCTTTTCGGTATCGCGTGCGTGCGCGCGCGTTCCTTTATCTACGTATTTGCCATTCACTGGTCAATCGGCTTTTTCAATGACGTGTTTGTTTCGTTCTTTTAGAGGCATCCGGACGTGTTTCTTGTAACAGGCGCAAACGGGCTTGTAGGAAGTCATCTTGTTGAGAAGTTGCTGGCGGAAGGATACCAAGTTCGCGGACTCGTCAGGAAAACCAGTAATCTCGCCAATATCGCGCATCTGAAATTTCCGCTGGCAATCGGCGATGTTACTGATTTTTCTTCCCTGCGCGCTGCTGCTGACGGCGCCGAAGTCGTATTCCACCTCGCTTCAGCGGTTTCTGATTGGGGCGAGGGCAGACTGTTTCGCCGCGTCATAGTTGATGGCACTCTCAACCTGATTCGCGCTGCGGAAAAAGCAAAGTGCCGCAGAATAGTTTTTGTCAGTTCAGCGACTGTGTGTGGGTTTGGGAGATATGGTGCTGGTGAAACCTCCAGAGCGCCGAGAAGACACATCCCATACGTTGCGTGCAAGGAGAGAGCGGAAACCCTCATCCGCTCTTGCAGCGCTATTGAGTGTGTGGTGATTCGCCCGGGAAATGTATTCGGACCACGCGACAGGCTCTTCTTTTCACCTATATGCCGGGCGCTTGAAAAGGGATATATGGGCTACATAAGCGGCGGGAAAGCGCTTACCTGTCCCAGTTATGTAGAGAATGTTGCTGATGCGATAGTTCTTGCCGGCACAGTGTCTGCCGCTGCGGGGAAAACCTACGAAATCACAGACGGCTTGAAAATCACCTGGCGGGAGTTTATTGAGGCTGTAGCGAAGGAACTGTCTGTGCGCCCGCCCTGGATTTCAATTCCGCGATTTGCTGCCGAGCCCACTTCTTTGCTTGCAATGCTGGTATACGGCGCGGTAGGGGCGCGTACTGCTCCTTTTCTGACGCGATACCGCATTCTGAATGCTTCCACAGACTATTCTTTTGACATTCTGCCTGCGAGGCGTGAACTTGGATACTTGCCTAAGGTGGACTTCACAGAATCCATCCGCCGCTCTGTGCAGTGGTATCTGGGAACCAGAGAACGTAGACCAAGATGAAAAAAGTAATCTCCTGCTCCCGGCGCACAGATATTCCCGCGTTCTACTTTGACTGGCTCGCGCGAGCAGTAAAAAATAGAAGGGCTACGGTAAAAGCGCCTTACACGGGGAAAGAGTATGTTGTGAGCCTCGCGCCTGAAGATGTCCACACAATTGTCCTCTGGAGCAAGAACTTTGACAATTTCTTGCGCAGAAGGGAAGTCCTCAAAGATTACAGGCTTTTCTTTCAGTTCACGATAAATGATTGTCCTCTTCTTGAGCCGAATGTGCAGTCACTTTCGCGCCGCATTGAGCAAGCGAAGGAAATCGCTTCCGCTTACGGTGCAGAGAGGCTGCACTGGCGTTTTGACCCGATAGTTTTCTGGGAGAATGGCAGAAAAAATAACCTCACTTCCTTTGAGAGAATCGCCTGCGAAATGTTGAGGATTGGCGTCACCGCCTGTCACTTCTCTTTCGCCACCCTTTACAAGAAAGTTTTGAGGCGCGCAGAGAAAGCAGGGCTCCCTTTCTTCGACCCGCCCGTTCCAGAAAAGTTGGCCATCGCGGAAAAACTTTCCCGCATTGCGCTGTCGCTTGGAATCACAATGTTTGCTTGCTGTAACGATGAGATACTTCCTGCGCCGGGAGTGAAGAAGTCAAGTTGCGTAGATGGGCGCCTCCTGTGGGAACTCTCGGGCGAAGAGTGCTCAACCGAGCGCGATAGAGGGCAGCGGAAGGGCTGCGGCTGCACTGAGAGTGTGGATATTGGCAGTTACGATTTGCAGCCCTGCCGCGGCGGCTGTATCTACTGCTACGCGCGTTTATCAGAGGATTAGCAGGGCAGGGGAGTAACAAAAGGCAGAAGGCTAAAGGCTGAAGTATGAAGGTAAAAGGCAAAAGGGGCTCGGCTTTCCGCTATCCGCAAAGAAAAACTCCTGTAAATTGCCATTTTTGGTAACTTTAGCGCTGGTGCTAACTTACGCGATTTTAGCCCCTTCCAATTTACAGGATTTCTATAATATCCCCCCTGTCAGAAAGGCAGAAGTATGAAGGATGAAGTATGAAGCCCCACGCGTAAGCGTGGGGAGAAAATTACCTTACTCTCGCGCGAAGAATAACCAGTAACGAGTAGCCAGTAGAAGCAAGCCCCGCCGTTTATCGGCGGGGAAGAATCTTCCGCGGGGATGAACCCCGCGGCTTTGGAATCAGGGCAGTAGGTTATACTTTCGTGCTTATAGTTATCTTCAATCTGAGCGATTATTGGTTTGTGATTTTCTCAATAATCTCTTTGAGTTTATCTTTTATCTTTTCGTCTGTTTCCTTCTCCAGCGCACCTTTGAGAGAATCCAGAGCATCCTTGCCAATCTTTCGGAGAGCCTCTGCCGCCTTTCCAGGGGGCCACCAGAAGTCTTCATCGCTCAGCGCCCTGATAAGCGCGTCCGCTGCTTTTGGGTCTCCCATATCGCCCAGTGCCTCGGCTACTGCCAAGCGTACCCGCCAATCTACATCTGTGAGAGCGTTGATTAGTGATTCCACCGCCTTTGTGTCCTTGATTCCACCGAGTGCACCCGCCGCCGTGCAGCGCACCGTTGGCTCGGCATCGCCGAGTGCTTTCATTAGCGGTTCTACTGCCTTTACCTCCTTGGTTCGACCCAGCGCCTTTGCCGCATACTGGCGCACATAAGGCTCTTCATCGCTCAGCGCCCTGATAAGCGGGTCTGCTGCTTTTGGGTCTCCTATTTCGCCCAGTGCCTCGGCTGCTGCCGAGCGTACCCGCCAATCTACATCAGTAAGTGCCTTGATCAGCAGTTCCACTGCCTTTGTGACCTTGATTTCACCGAGTGAATCCGCCGCGGCCGCGCGCACCCCTGACTCTGAATCGCCCAGCGCTTTGATTAGGGGTTCTATTGCCCTCGCATCCTTGATTCCCCCGAGCGCGTATGCCGACGCCTGACGCACTTCCGGCTTCCCATCGGCGAGCGCCTTGATAAGCGGCTCCACTGCCTTTGCGTCCTTGATTTCACCGAGTGCGCCCGCCGCCGCCTGACGGACAAACTTGTCTTCATCGCCAAGCGCTTCGACAAGTTGCTCTACTGCCCTTGCGTCCTTGATACTACCAAGCGCCCCTGCCGCATACCAGCGTACCCCTGAGTCCGCATCTCTGAGCAGTTTGGTTAACGGTTCCACCGCGTTTGTGTCCTTGATATCACCAAGCGCTTCTGCTGCATTCTCTCGCACCCGCGGCTCTACATCACTGAGTGCTTTGATTAGCGGCTCCACAGCCCTTGCGTCCTCGATACTGCCAAGTGCCTCCGCCGCATACTGACGCACCTCAGGGTCTACATCGCCCAAGCGCCTTGATTAGTGGTTCTACCGCTGCATTCCCAATTTTGACAAGCGCCTTTTCTGCTGCACCGCTCACGCGGATGTCCTTATCACGCAACATCCTTATAAGCGCTCCGACCACATCAGGATTTTTCAAGCCAGTTAGTTCTCCAGCAAACTTTGCGCGAACTTCCGGGTCCGACGAGGTTAGACGCGCAATTATGTTAGGGAACTTTTCAAGAACGGAGGAAGTGATTCCGAATTCAAATAGTGTGGTGATGCGTTCCAGGCGGACTTTGACTTCAACGTCCTGGGTTACATCCATTTGCTGCTTCAGATATGGGAGGAGCGCGTCAAATGTTTTTGTGTCCTGAAGAAGAGTCGCTATCTCTGCCTGCGCCGCTTCGCGGACAGCATATTCGTCGTCGCCTAATTTCTGGATGAGTGCATCCGCTTTCTGTTTCAGTTCTGCGGGGAGTTCCGGTTTGCCTTCCTGCGCGGGGAGATGCGTGCACAATACCAGCGTTATGATAAAGATGAACGCAAGAATCTGACGCGGCTTGAGCAACATCAACAGCGCACTCTCCGTATAAGCCTATTTGAATTATACATAAATTCCGCGCTTTATCAAACTGATTTAGCGTGCATATCTCACCGCTGAGACGCGGAGAGCGCAGAAAAAACCCCTGCAAAATGGAGTAAACCACAGGTGAACACAGATAAACACAGAGAAAAGGAGTTCAAATAACCTGTCTTCACCGGTGTTCACCTGTGGTTGCCTGTGGTTTCAATTCTTCATTTCCCCCGGACTGAAGTCCGGGGCTTGCTATCTCCACGCTGGCGCGTGGGGCTTCTTTGGCGCTGTCCCGCTGGCGGGGAATGTCCGCGAGGACGTGAATTGTCTTGACACTACATATAGATGCCCGTAAAATTTTGACGAGAGTTCACAACAGGCGGTGGAGATGTTTGAGGTCAGGGTTTGCGGCAACTTCTCGGCAGCGCATAATATCAGAGGCTACAAAGGTAACTGCGAAAATCTGCACGGACATAACTACAGGGTGGAAGCGACAGTGGTGAGCAGAACTTTAGATAGACTCGGAATGGCGGCAGACTTTAGATTGATGAAGGAGAAACTTGAGGAAGTTCTGTCTCTCTTTGACCACAAATACCTGAATGAGCAGCCGCAGTTCAGGCAACAAAATACTACTGCAGAAATCATAGCGAGGGAGATTTTTGCCAGACTGCGCAGAAGTTTGAAGCCACTGCGAATTACAAGAGTCACAGTGTATGAATCCGAGAGCGCAAGCGCCTCATACACTGGCGCGAAGTAGCAAGCAAGCGAGGAGAAGATATGATTTGCGAAATCTGCAAGAAGAACGTCGCCACAGTGCATCTCACTGAGATAGTAGAACAGCACAAACACGAGTTGCATCTTTGCGACGAATGCGCATCCAAAAAAGGTTTGTCTGTAAAGACTCACTTTACTCTGCAGGACTTGCTTACAGGTCTTATAGAGCAGCGAGCCGAGAAGATACCTGAAGAGATTCTCAAACTCGCCTGTCCCAGTTGCGGTCTAACATTCAAGGAGTTTCGCGAGGGAGGCAGACTCGGCTGCGGCGAAGACTATCAGGTGTTCAAGCAGCCGCTAATTCAACTTCTTGAACGGATTCACGGCTCTTGTCAGCACGCGGGAAAGGTACCCGCCAAGGTGGACAGTAGCGTTTCAAAAGAGCGCGAGGTTCTGGACCTGAAGCATCAACTTGATAATGCTGTGGCGCGAGAGGACTACGAACTCGCTGCAAAGATAAGAGATAAGATTCACGAGATAGATGGAGAGGCGGGTCAGGCCCGGCAGTCATCTGGTAAATCCGGCACAGCCGTGAAGGCGCGAAAAGAAAGACAGAAAGGCAAAGAGGAGCGTAATGAATCTAAATGACCTTCTGCATCAATCCGGGGAATGGCTGCGCGGCACAGGACCTGAATCAGATATAGTCATCAGCACGCGGGTGAGGTTAGCCAGAAACGTGGCAGCGTTCAAGTTCATTGGGCGCCTCAACGAATCTGAAAGGGCTGAACTGGAAGAGTATCTGAGTGACAAACTGAAGAAGATGCCGATAGACTCTGGTGGTTCGTATTTTCGTCTTCACGAGTTGGAGGCGATAGACAGGCTGTTTCTGGTTGAACGCCATCTCATAAGTAAGGAGCACGCCACAGCAGAGGGTCCGCGCGGCGTTATGGTTTCCTCAAATGAGAGAGTATCAATTATGGTGAACGAGGAAGACCATCTCAGGATACAGGTGCTCCTTTCCGGACTTCAACTGGCGCAGACCTGGCTGGAAATCAATGAAATTGACTCAATGATAGAGAAGGAAGTTGAATACGCGTATTCAGGGCAGTTCGGATACCTGACCTGCTGTCCCACAAATGTGGGAACTGGACTGCGCGGGTCATTTCTTCTGCACCTTCCAGCGCTCGTTATGGTCAAGCAGATTCAGAAAGTTTTTGAAAGCGTTTCAAAAATAGGACTATCAGTGAGAGGATTGTTCGGCGAAGGAACATACGCTTCAGGAGATTTTTACCAGATTTCCAATCAGGTTGCGCTCGGAAAGAGCGAAAACTCCATAGTGGAGAACATAGCCAGCATAGCGCCGCAGATAGTCAGATACGAGCGCAATGTTCGCGACACACTTCTTGCGCAGAGCAAGGGCGTTCTGGAAGACAGGGTCTGCAGAGCGCTCGGAATACTTAAGAACGCACGGCTAATATCTTCGGAGGAGACACTTGACCACCTGTCAGCGATTCGCCTCGGCGTGAATCTGGGGCTAATCCCGAAACTGGATATCGCCACTGTGAACGAACTATTCATTATGACGCAGCCCGCGCATCTGCAGAAGATGGAAGGGAAACGGCTGGATGTAGCGCACAGAGATGAGGTGAGGGCACAATTTTTGAGGTCAAAACTGAAATTCTGATACCCCGTATGGGGGAGGGAAAGCGATGTTTGACAGATTCACTGATAGAGCAAGAAAAGTTATGCAACTTGCGCGCTCGGAAGCGATGCGGTTCAACCATGAATACATAGGGACGGAACACATCCTTCTGGGTCTGATTCAGGAAGGCAGCGGAGTTGCCGCAAATGTCCTGAAGAATCTGGGACTGGACCTGGCAAAGATAAGGCACGAGGTTGAGAAGACGGTGCAGGCAGGTCAACCGAGTGCTGTTACAGGGCAGTTGCCGTTCACCCCGCGCGCAAAAAAAGTTCTTGAGTTCGCTGTTGACGAAGCGACAGCGCTCGGACACAACTACATAGGAACAGAGCACCTTCTTCTCGGACTCTTGCGCGAGACCGGCGGCAAAGCGGCGCAGGTGCTGCTCAACCTCGGGGTCCGCCTTGAAGAGGCGAGGGAAGAGGTTCTGGAACTTCTGGGCGCAAGTCTTGATTCCCAGCAGGAGCCTCAGCCTTTCCAGGCGATGCCTGGCGCACCAGCACCAACAAAGTCAAAGACCCCCGCGCTTGATGCGTTTGGGCGTGACCTGACGCTCCTTGCAAAGCAGGATAAACTTGACCCCGTCATAGGCAGAGAGAACGAAATAGAACGAGTTATGCAGATTCTCTGCCGTAGAACGAAGAATAATCCAGCGCTCCTCGGTGAGCCGGGAGTCGGAAAGACAGCGATAGTGGAAGGTCTTGCGCAGGACATTGTGAAAGAAAATGTGCCTGAAATACTTCAGGACAAGAGAATAGTTGTGCTTGACCTGGCAATGATGGTTGCCGGGACCAAGTATCGCGGGCAGTTTGAGGAACGCATCAAAGCGCTTATGAATGAGGTTCGGAGAGCAAAGAACACAATTCTCTTTATTGATGAACTCCATACGATTGTTGGTGCGGGCGGTGCTGAGGGTGCGATAGACGCTTCAAACGTTTTGAAACCCGCTCTTTCCCGCGGAGAGGTGCAGTGCATCGGTGCGACGACGCTTGACGAGTATCGCAAGCATATTGAAAAAGACGGAGCGCTTGAGAGAAGGTTTCAGACAATAATGGTTGACCCGCCGACAAAAGCCCACACGATAGAGATACTGAAAGGCTTGCGAGACAGATACGAAGCGCATCACAGGGTGAGAATTACCGACCGCGCAATACAGGTCGCGGTTGACCTCTCAGACAGATACATAACAGGGCGGTTCCAGCCGGATAAGGCGATTGATGTGATAGATGAGTCCGGGGCAAAGGTGCGAATGAAAACTCTCACTCGCCCGCCAGATTTGAAAGACCTGGACGAAAAAGTGAAAAGACTTATGAAGGAGAAAGACGAGGCTGTAGCGGGACAGGATTTTGAGAGAGCGGCACATCTTCGTGACCACGCGGAGAAGTTGAAGAAGGAGCGGGAGGAACGACTGCAGCAGTGGCGGGATACGCGCGTTGAGTCCGGAGGTGTCGTGGATGAGGATGTCGTCGCAGAGGTGGTCTCCAAGATGACCGGTGTTCCGCTCACACGCCTGGAGAGTGGCGAGGCAGAGCGACTCCTCAAAATGGAAGAGGAAATGCACAAAACGGTCATTAGCCAGTCGCACGCAATCGGCGCGATTGCGAAGGCTGTGCGGCGCTCGCGTAGCGGGCTGAAAGACCCGAAGCGACCGATGGGCTGCTTCGTATTCGCGGGTCCCACGGGCGTGGGCAAAACACTTCTGGCAAAGGCGCTGGCAAAGTTTATGTTCGGAACAGAAGACGCGCTTGTTCAGATAGATATGTCAGAGTATATGGAGAAGCACAATGTTTCGCGCCTGGTAGGTGCTCCGCCGGGATATGTCGGATACGAGGAGGGCGGGCAACTGACAGAAAGAATCCGACGTCATCCTTATTCTATCATCCTTATGGATGAAATAGATAAGGCGCACTCGGATGTGTTCAATATGCTTCTCCAGATAATGGAAGAGGGGAAACTGACAGACAGTTTTGGTCGGCGAGTGGATTTTAGAAACACGGTACTTATTATGACCTCAAACATTGGCGCCCGAATAATAAAAGACCAGCAGACGCTCGGCTTCCAGAAACAGGCAAAGGAAATCACTTATGAGAAGATGAGGCAGCAACTCATTCAGGAGATAGAGAAAGAGTTCAGACCGGAATTTATCAACAGACTTGATGACATTATAGTGTTCCAGCCGCTTGACAGAGACGATTTGAAGAAAATCGTTGAACTTGAAATGGGTTACGTTCGGGAGCGCCTCAAAGATAGAGGAATAGAACTGGTCCTCACAGACGAGGCGAAAGAGTTCCTGATTGATGTGGACTACAATCCCGACTTCGGCGCAAGACCGCTGCGCAGGTCAATTGAGAAATACGTTGAAGACACAATGAGCGAAGAGATTCTCCGTGGCGCATACGAGGGCAAACAGGTCGTCACAGTCAAAGTCCAGGAAGGACATCTGTTCTTTGAAGCAATGTCCAGGGACCAACAGGAAAAACCTAAAACAGAGGAGGCTCAATCAATTGAGGCAACATAAACTCTGCCCGCTCAGGTCGCTGCTTCTGATAGCGGCGCTTTCGCTTGTGGCTGTCTGTTCACCAGCATATGCGCAGTCAAAGGTGGTTTACCTCACAACAGGCGAACGGCTCAAAGGCGATATAACTGCGAGAGACGAGCAGTTCCTCACTCTCAAAATGGAAGGCGCGGTAGCCACTATTCCTCTCACAATAGTCACCAAAATAGTGGATATGATTGAGGAACGAAAACTGTCCATCCTGCTTGTAGAAAGTGAGGATATGGCTGATTTCCTTCGCGACCGGATACTGTCGGGAGAGGCATTTGAGGATATAGCCCGCAAATATTCTCGCCATCCCAGCGCACCGGGAGGAGGAAATATCGGATTTGTCAGAAAAGAGGAACTTGAAAAGCCGCTTTCAGACGCTGCTTTCGCGCTCAAGCCGGGCGAAATCTCAAAGCCCGTTGCGGGTCTTTTCGGCGCTTATCTTGTGAGAATGGCTGATAAGAGAATGGTTGAGCCTTCGGAGAAAGAGCCAGAAAAGGTGGAGGTCATAAAAAAAGAGACTGGCAGAGCAGCAATTACTGTTTCCGTCTCCAAGTTCAAGGATAATTCTCCGCAGCCACGCGAAGAGCGCCTTGCAGACTCGCTGGCACGCAGGTTTGCCGATGACCTGACCTCTTTCGGGTTCTCAGTCACGCGGGAAGAGAAGGAGACTGCGCAAACGACAGAGCCGCCCCAGAGCCCTAAGTCAACCTATATAATTGGCGGAGAAGCGGGAGAGAAGGATGGGATTTTTGCGCTCTCAATAACTGTTACGCACACAGCGTCAAACAAAACCGTTTTCAGCACTGCGATAACTGCGAACTCCAAGGAGGACTACGACAGCTCAATTTCCAAACTGATGGAAGAGATAGCCGGGGGTTTAGACAAAGGTTTTCCACAAACCGGTGAGCCTCCAAAAGAGCCGGAGAAAAAAGAACCTACCTCAGAAAAGCAGTCAGAACAACCAAAAGCGCCTGAACCTCCTGAAAAGCCGGAAAAGTAAGAACAGAATTACATCTGACCTGCAGTGTGTCATTATCTGCAAACAAGCCAGAACAGGAGGGAGATTTTATGGCTGGAAGTGGCTTCAAGGCGACTCTGCTGGCGAGATTATGCCTTGTCTGCCTTCTCGTTGGACTGTCTTGTTGTTGTGATAAGAAAGCGCGCGCAAGTAGAAGAGCGCTTAGCCAAATCCCTGGTTTGAAACTTGTCTATCGCCTGGAGGTGCCATCCGGAAAAATCAGAACCGATGTGTTAGAACAGACAGTATTCGTAATAACCAAGAGAATAAACTCGCTCGGACTCAAAGACACCAAGATTACGAGAATTGGCGCGGATAGATTCCAAATGGATTTATCAGGCTTCAGCGCTTTGTTGAAAGACAGAGTGAAAGCGATTGTTGAAACGGTGGGAATTCTTGATTTCAAGTTGGTGAAGAAGCCTGCCGGCGCAGAGGAAGTCGCACACTTCAGGGGACAGACACAGAAGGAGAAGGAGAAAGTACGGCGCGAGATGGAGGATGTGAAAAAGAAAAACGAGCAACTCGCCGCGGAAGGGAAACCGCTCATTCAGCCTGAAGAAGAACTTCACACTATGGTCATACGCGACAAAGATGGTAATATCACAGAGCGCCTTGAGGTAATTCTTGAGAACAAGGATGCGGTAAGTGGCAGATACCTTTCTGATGTCTATGTTACAGAAGACGAAATGGGTGCGCGTGCAATTGGATTTGAGTTGAACCCGGAAGGCGCGAAAAACTTCGCGAATCTCACACGCGAGGAAAACAGACACAGGGAACTCGCCATAATTCTTGACGGCGTTATTCAGTTAGCGCCGACAATCCGGGAAACCACCAGCAAACGAGCGATAATACAAGGAGGCCTCACGCTGGAAGAAATTGACAGGATGGTCGCAATTCTGCGTTCAGGCAGCCTTCCTGCGAAGCCCATTCTTGAGCGTGAGGTTACAGAGGCGCCAGAGAAGCCTGAAACGCCCTGAAAGGACCAAGCGCCAGCGTATTTTGAAACGTAGACCCCCAACGCAACATAATGTCTATTATCGGACGTTGGGTCTGAGCGTTTCCGGCAGCAGTTTATCTGCTTTTGCCCCTCGGTTCTTTGGGCGGACTACAAAACAATTTTACTCGGGGAGAGACTGAACATTTCCTGCTGAGTCAGAGTATCAATTATGAAGGAATTGCGCCGGTGACGAGAATCGGACGCAAACGCAAGATAGCGTGGTCCGCAAAGGCGAATAAGGCAAGAGATGATTGGCTTCGCCTCGCCCGAGCTGCTGCTTGCGCGTTTGCCAGGCGTTACAACCGGAGAAGTTCTGAAAAACTGACGTTCAATCTGGATGATGTGCGAGTACTTGACAGCATACTGGAGGCAAACTTCAACGAATGCAAACTGACCAGGCAACAGATAGAAGCGTTAGGTTTGGACTACGGCGAGTTGATGAGACTCCATATAGGCGGAGTTTATCAGCCTGCCAGGCAGGAGAGAATTTTTGCCCTGCGCTGCGAAGGAGTCATCGCATTTCCCACTCTGCGAATACTGAAGGCTCTGCGGGAGAGGAAGCCGGGCGCACTGGAAGCATATCTCTTCACATTTGCCAGACTCGTGGGCGAGAAGCGCGCAAAGAGGCGGAAGACTTAGAACGCAGGTCTGCCGCCGGAGGGGTCGCTCTCGTTCTCGCACTCATAATGCTCAGTGTCCTGGTCATCCTTATTGGTCAGTTCCAGTATTCCACAAATGTTGATGCACGCATAGCGGAGAATTATGCAGCCGACCGCGAAAACTACTATGCTGCTCGCGGAGCGCTCAATCTCGCTAACGCATTCCTCATAAAGGATTTTGACGAGAATCAGATAGACACACTTGATGATGACTGGGCGGACAGCGCCAGGCTCAGCGGCATCTCAATAGGCAGCGTCTCCACAGTTACTGAGGTAAAAGACCAGGAGAGGTTTCTCAACATAAACCGGCTGCACTTGAGTGGAAAACTAAATGACCTGAGCGACCCAACCTACAGAGAGTACTTGTGGACAAAGAACGCGCTTGCGCGCCTGATAACAGTTCTCAACATTGACCCGGACAATAAACTGAACCTGGTTGAACGCATCTCAGACTGGATTGACGAGGACTCAGATGGTAATTACGAGGAAGGCACCCGAAACAGAGGACTGACAACTGTTGAGGAAATGCTCCAGATTCCTGGAATCACTGCCGCTATTCTTTACGGCACCTCTGGCGAGGAAGGCAATAACCGCACGGGATTGGCAAGTTACATCACGCTCTGGGGAAGACAACAGGGTGGGATATACCAGATAAACATAAACACTGCGCCGCAGGAGATTCTGGAATCTATCTCTGATAAGATAGACCAGCAGAAGGCAACTGACATTGTCAATTACAGGAAAGACAATCCTTTCACCTCACCGGACGATTTGACAAAAGTGGCACAGGAGGAGGGTGGATCACCTGTTCTGGAAAAGATATTTGACAAGAAAGAAGGTGACCCAGAACTCAAAGCGCACCTGACTGTGAGGTCAACATTTTTTGAGGTCTCAATAGAGGCGACGAAAGGGTATATGAAGATGCGCGTGGAGGCGGTGGTGTATAGAGACGTCAAAAGGGAAGGCACATTTATAAGACAGTTGTTCTGGAAAGAGAGACAGATGTAGGCAGGGAACTGAAATGAAACTGATCAGGCTTCTAATTCTGTTCGGGAATCTGGCGCTCATTATTATAACCGCTTATCTGGGCTACTACTTTTTCTTCAAGGGGATTACTGACGGTAGCGAATACTTCGGCTACAAACAGATAGTGACTGAGCCGCCCGAGAAGTATCTTCCGAAGGATACATCAAAGAGAGGAAAAGAGGAAGGCGAATATGCCGCGATAACACGGAGATTTGGTCCGCCTGCTCCGAAGGTGGAGCCGCCCCCTCCCACGGTGAAGGAGGAAGAGAGTAACCTGGACGTGCTCAAAAAGCAACTTCAGGTAAAAAGCGTGGTGTACAATGCAGCATCCCCTTCCCGCTCAGGCATCCACGTTCTGGTCGGAGCGGTCCCGAGATACTTCGTCTGCGGTGATTTTGAACCTCTTTCTCGTGACCTGAACTTCAACCTCACAGGGGTCAAAGAGGTCGCTCCCGGTGAGGAGTACCTTCTCATATTTCGCAAAAACGACGGGAATATAGTGGAATTTCCATACAAAAAGAGTAGCAGGTGAGATATGGCTGTCTCTGTCGGTCTGGAAATAACAGAGAACAGAGTGAATGTAGTGGTTCTGGAGGGAAGCGCAAAAGCGGTGAGGTTGCGCCTGGCATTCTCAGAGGAGTTCGGCAATCCTCCTGAGGGAACACAGGAGCGCGAGTTCCGGGCAGCGAGGCTGGGCGAAATCTTCAAGAAGTACCATATCCCTCGCTCAAATATTGTCTGCTCGCTTCCTGTGCAGGACGTTTTTGCCCGTGAAGTGGTGGTGCCGTTTGTGAAGGAAGACCAGATAAGAAAGACAATAAAATTTGAGGCTGAGGAATACCTTCCTGGAACACGCGCTGACGATACAGTTGTTGACTTCTACAAAATAGGACAGGTCGCACAGAAGAGCCGCGTCCTCGTCTTTGCGGCAAGGAAGGAGAAAATCCACGAATTCCTCGCACTCCTTGGCGCAAGCGCTATAGAGCCTGCCGCGACAGGTCTTGATGCAGCATATCTATTCCACACTGCGCTGGCATGCGGCGTTCTGCCTGCTACTGACCACTCCCCTGCCCCGTCACAGACCCAGCAGGGGGAAACTTGTGCCCAGCCGGTCAAGGAGAACGAATCCCTGCCACCGGCAACCGTTATCGCATCGCTTTCGGAAGACCGTGTATGTCTGATTCTGACTGAAGGCGACCGGCTGCGGCGCATGCGCGGGTTCAGACTCGGTCAGACTGAGAAAGCGGCAGAAAAACTGGTTCGGGAAATAAATCGCACTCTTGCCGCTGTGCCTGGTCTGAGTCGCATTGAGAAAGTATATATATCCGGCTCGTGTGCCACAGATGCGCTCGCATCAGAATTGACAGAGATGCTCGGGACAGACTCTTCCGTTCTTGACCTCTCCTGCATATTCAAGGGTGGTCTGACAGAGGGGCAGAGGGCTCAGTTATCGCAGGGAGGCAGCGTAGCGCTCGGCTCGGGTCTGGCAGGGCTCGGACAGGAACAGGTCAAAATAGATTTCAGAAGAGATGAGTTTGCCTATCAGAAGGCGTTTGATAGGCTGAAGACCGGGCTTGCCTGCACACTCTGCCTCCTCTTCTTTATCTGCTTTCTCCTTTGCTATTCGTTCCACTTCAAACTCTCTCAGGACAAGCGCCTTCTGTCGCTGCAGCGCTCGCTGGCGCAGGGCATCTTCAAAACAGTGGCTCCCGACAAGAAGACGCCCGGGGAAGATATTTCTTCTATTGAACAGTCGTATGCGGACCTGTTGAAGGTGCTCAAGTTGGGGAAAGGCTCGGAGAAAGCACCAGCAATTATCTCCTCATTAGACCTGTTGAACGAGATTGCATCTCTTATCCCGGCGCAGATTGATGTCAGGCTTGTTGACTGCAGCATAGACCAGACAGGAGTCAGGCTTGACGCAATAGTTCCAACGGAGGAGGAAAAGGGGGCTCTATCTGCCGCAATAGATAGACAGGGCACCTATCTTATTACAGAGAGTTCCGGTGGTTCTGCATCATCAAAAGATGGAAAGTGGCAGGCCAATTACAGATTTGGCTTGAGGCAAAAGCAGACCAAGAAACAGTAGCAGGCGCTGAAAGGAGAGACTGTGACTGGACGGGAGAGAAGTTCTGGTTCAAGCGTTATGAGACTGTTTATTATCCTTATGTCCATTTCCACACTCGGATTCTTCGTTGCAGCGATAGTGCTCTACACTCTTGAACGCAGATACCAGGGGACGATTCTGGTGGAAGAGCGTGCTCTGGAAAAATTACAGAAAGAGGCAAGCGACCCGGGCAACATACGTTATAATGGTGGAAAAAAGAGCGGGTCAGGAACTATAGGACGAGAACTCCCGGAGTACCTTAGCGCGCGCGCGCGATTGACAGATGTCGCAGACAAAGTTGAAAGCAGTCATTTCGCTACAGATAAGCGCGAAACCCGCGTCGACTACAAACTGAATAAGATAACTATTCCAGACCTTGTGAGATTCCTTACCAGAGTTGAAGGGGATAGAGAAGACGTCTATTTGAAATCTCTTCGCCTATCCACGTTGAACTACGGAGTAAATCCTCCTACCTGCAGCGCACAGGCGACGTTTTGCGTATTCTCGGAGAAGGAGTAACTGGCTCCTTTTTATCTTTCCCCTGCCCTGCCGCAACGGAATTCCTTTGACTTCATTCACACTCAGTGCTATTATTGCAACCTGTGTGACTGTGGGGCAAAGGAGAAGAGATGGTGAAAGAACAGCCGCGAATTCTGATAATCTACTCCTCAAAAACAGGCAACACTGAGAAAATGGCGAGGTACGTGGAGGAAGGTGTCAAGGAGGAAGGCGTCGCGGTTGAAGTGAAAAAGGTTGAAGATAGTCGGACCGAAGACCTTCTGCGGTTTGACGGAATAATTGTCGGCTCTCCCACCTATTACGGACAGATGTCAGGCGACCTGAAGAAATTTTTTGATGAAAGCGTAAAATATCACGGGAAACTGGAGGGTAAGGTAGGAGCCGCATTCGCGTCATCAGGTGTATTGGGAGGCGGAAACGAGACGACTGTTCTGAGCATTGTAAAAGCGCTTCTTATTCACGGAATGATTGTTCAGGGCGACCACGTTGGTGGTCATTACGGAGCAGTGTCTGTCAGTAAGCCGGATAAGAAGCAGCAAGAAGCGTGTAAGCGGCTCGGACAGCGCACAGCAATGCTTGTCAGGAGGCTTTTGAGGTAACTGTGCCTGCGCTTTTCAGCGCACCGTATCACCACCAGAATTGCCCATAAATCACGCCATTTATTCCTGTCTGTGGAGTGAACTTTTACCCCTCTTCAGAAGTAAATATATTAGAGAATCTACCGGATTGACAGGGTAGTCTATTCTGGTTGAGGTCGCTCTTCATAGTCAAGGAGAAATAGATATGCACAGAGTGAACAAGTCGCGATTCCTGCCTGTTGCGCTTCTTTTTCTTCTCTGCGTGTTCATAGTGGTTTGCACCGCATCCGCCCAGGAAGAGAGTCCTCCAGTCAAGCAGGCTGCGCCGGTGCAGCTCACACCTGCGCCTTCTGGACCGTCAGAGCAGCCGCCGAAACCTCCTGCAACGCAGCCGGGTCCATTGGAAAAGGCAGCAGGTAGCCCGGAAGACAAAGATAAAGAAACGCTTTTCGTCATAAACGCGGGCGAAGAACTAACTGTCGGTCAACTCTTAGAGCAGATTCAGAAGATGACCGGTAAACAGATTATCCCTATCACCGGCATCGCCGACAGAAAGATAAAGTTCGTCAGCACATTCAAGGCAAACTACGGGGTTCTGGAAAAGATTCTCAGCGTGAACCGAATTACTCTGGAGCACACTGAAGCGGGGAAAATAAAGGTAATCATCCCCCGGCAACCCCAGGATTTGGTGATAATACGTTCTGGCAGAACGGCGTATGTAGAAAAAGATCAGGAACTGACGAAGGATATGCAACTTGTCACAGCGGTCATTGAAGTGAAATACGTAGACCCAAAACAGGTACAGCAAACTATTGGAAACTTCCTTATGGACAAGCAAGGACCTGGTCAACTAATAGCGGTGCAGAACCAGCCAGTTCTGATAGTGAGGGATTTCGCACCTGAAGTGGAATACTACAAGAAGATAATCAGCGCCATAGATGTTCCGCAAAGAGGGGTTCAACTTTTCATAATTCGTCTTGAGAACGCAGCCGCTTCAGATATAGCCAACTATCTGACGCAGTTGGGTCAGCGGCAGCGACCCTTTTCAAGACCTGGTGCGCAGCCGGGCACTCCTACCGAGACCGGATTTGAGGCGCAGTTTGTCGCTGACTCAAGAACAAATAAACTTATCGTTCTCACTTTTGAAGAGAACTATCCGGAGATAGAGAAGATAGTGAAAGAACTGGACGAAGAGGTAACAGGTAGGACTGGCAACGTGCACGTTCTTCCACTGAAGCATGTGGACTGCACGAAACTCGCCACAGCGCTGCAGAGTATCATCTCCGGCGAGCAGCAGCGCCGGCCTGGAGGGCAGTTACCTGAGCAGTTGCAGGCAGTTCCTTCCCGCGTTGTGGCTGAGCCGCAGACAAATTCGCTCATAATAGAGGCCGAAGAGAGAAACTATGAGGAAATCGTAAGGCTGATTGAACAACTTGACGTACGCCGGCCCCAGGTCCTCATAGAAGCGGCCATAATTGAAGTATCCGCTGATAGCACAACCAACCTCGGCATTGAACTCGCCTCGGTGGACGTCGCTGGCACAGGCTACCGTGGCGCAGGCGGTTCTCTCTTCGGTCTCTCAACTCTTGATGCTGAAAATCTGACAAAGACCCCTGCAGCAGCGCTTGGTCTGAACGCGATTATATACCGCGACTCATTTGACAGAATCCCAGTCCTTCTTCAGACACTGCGAACAAATGGGGATGTAAACGTTCTTTCAAGCCCGCGGATTCTCACAAACGACAATGAGAAAGGGGAGTTGAAAGTAACAGAACAAGTCGCGACCACGACGTATATATATTCAAGCGTTCAGCAGGCTACTTCGCAACAGACCTTCGGCGGCTACCAGGAGGCGGGAATCACGCTGACGATAACCCCGCACATAAGCGCAGACAACTATTTGCGTCTTGAGATAGACCTGAAGGTTGAGGCTTTTGCCGCCGCGCCTGTAGCAGGAGCCATCGCTCCTCCGCCGAAGACGAGTCGGCAGATAACAGGAATGGTGACAGTTCCAGACAGGGAGATAATAGTGATAGGTGGACTCACAAACGAAAGAGAGACTGAAACGGTAAATAAGGTGCCGCTTTTAGGAGATATTCCGATTCTTGGAGTGCTCTTTCGCTCCACAAAGACACAAAGAACGAAGACCAATCTTTACGTCTTTCTTACGCCGCACATAATAAGCGAAGAGAGATTTGATTCGCTCAAGAAGATGTCGCTTCAGCAGAGAGAGGAGGCTCGTATGCACGGGGCGCGTGTGGAGCGGCTGAGCCAGATTCTGGGAGATGTCTCCACCTATCACGCCCGAACAGAGATGAGAGCATACAGAGAGATGATGGACTCTTTGCGTGATATTTTCGGCAGAGATTTTGAGAAGGTCTATAGCCTGGAGTTGTCGCGCACAAGCGGCGCCATAGAAAAAGAGAAAGAGAAAAAATAGAGAGGTTCTCATGCTGAATGAGATACTGGAGCGGTTCGCAGCAGAAGGGATTCTTACCCAGAAGCAGATAGAAGAGGCGAAAGAGATAGAAGCCTCAACAGGCGAACCTACCCACAGATACCTGAGAGACAGAGGCTATCTCCCTGAAGAGAAGTTCCTTTCTCTACTGGCGGAAAAACTGGGAGTCCCGTATAAGCAGAGCCTTTCAGACTCGGTTGTGCCTGAAGAGTTTGTCCTGCGCGTTCCTGTTGAGTTTGCCAGAACCTACGCGCTTATAGGCGTAAAACGAGACTCTACCGTGCTGACTATAGCGACCGCTAATCCGCTTGAGACAGAGCCGCTTGACGAACTGGAAGGAATGTTAGGCTGTGAAATTGAGACTGTGGTCTCCACCCGCTCAGAAATCGCTGTGCTCATAAACAGGTCTTACGTATCAGGCGGAAAAGTGGAGGAGATGCTCAACGGGCTCAATACTGAGGAACTGATAGGAATCGCTGAACAGATGGACGAGTCAGAAGATGTCCTGAACATCGCGTATAAGGCGCCGATAGTGAAACTGGTCAATATGCTCTTCTTTGAAGCGCTCAGAATGCGTGCGAGTGACATCCATCTTCAGCCATACGAGGATAAACTCCAGGTGCGTTACAGAATTGACGGAATCCTCCACAACACTCAGGTGATACCGAAGAAGGTGCAGGACGCGGTTATCTCCAGAGTGAAGGTCATGGGGAAGATGGATATTGCGGAGCGGCGTCTGCCACAGGATGGGCGAACTTCAATTAGGGTCGGCGATGCGGAGGTTGACGTTAGAATCTCATCTATTCCGACCTCTTATGGCGAGCGGATAGTGCTGCGTCTTCTGGACAAATCTGCGCGCCTCTATACACTGGATGAACTCGGACTTGACGAAAAGGCCCTCAAAATTTTTGACACGCTTATTCACTACTCTCACGGAATAATATTTGTCACAGGTCCAACCGGAAGTGGCAAGACTACCACTCTCTACGCTGTCTTGCAGCGCATAGACTCTCTTGAGAAGAATATTCTCACGATTGAAGACCCGATAGAGTATAATCTCAAAGATATAAGCCAGACCCAGATCTCTACGAAGAAGGGTATGACCTTTGCGCAGGGTCTGCGTTCTATTCTGCGCCAGGACCCTGACGTTATGATGGTCGGCGAGGTGCGAGACGAGGAGACCGCGCGAATAGCGGTCCAGTCCGCTCTCACAGGACACCTGGTTTTCAGCACTCTTCACACCAACGACGCACCAGGTGCGATTACGAGAATGCTGGACCTGGGAATAGCGCCATATCTGGTTTCGTCATCTGTTATCGCTGTTGTGGCGCAGAGGCTGGTTCGTGTGATATGCGAGAAGTGCAAGGAGACCTATGCTGCAACCCAAGAAGAGATTGAGAGCATAGGACTCAAACCGGAAGATGCGCTTGGACGCACTGTTTACAAAGGCAGAGGCTGCCATCACTGTCTCGGAACAGGATACTGGGGAAGAACGGGAATCTACGAGGTTCTGCCAGTGAATGAGAATATAAGGCAAAGAATTGTCGAGCGCGCGCCCGCGAACGAAATAAAACAGTGGGCAGTCTCAGCAGGAATGAAAACTCTCAGAATGGATGGCGCACAAAAGGTACTGAGAGGAAGAACAACAATAGAAGAGGTCGTCCGCGTTACCCAACTGGATACATTCTAACAGGCTTACTGCTATGGCTGTTTTTGAGTACAAAGCGATTACACTTGACGGCAAGAGCGTCTCAGGTGTAATTGACGCCGATACGGCGAGAGAAGCCAGAGACAAACTGCGCAGGTCTGAGATATTCGTAACCGAGATGATCAGCCTTGCGCAGAAGAGGGAGAAGGAGCAGGCGCGAAAGGTCAGGCTTCCGCAAATCTTCAGCAGACATTCATACGAGTTAGCGATTCTGACCAGACAACTTGCAACTCTCACCTCAAGCGGCGTTCCTGTATCTGACGCTCTCTCAGCGCTTGTGGAACAGATTGAGAGCAGGGCGCTCCAGACAGCGTTCCGCAGCGTGCGCGAAAAGGTCGTGCACGGGGGTTCACTTGCCGATTCCCTTTCACTCCAGCCTCGTATCTTCTCCGAACTCTACGTAAATATGGTGAGCGCAGGCGAAGCGAGCGGAAATCTGGACCAGGTTCTCTCGCGCCTCGCAGACTATCTTCAAAAGCAGCACAGACTTCGCGCGCGAATAGTTGCCGCGCTTACCTACCCTATCATTATGGTCATTCTTGGAATCGGCGTAGTGATGTTTCTTATGGGCTATCTCGTCCCAAAGGTGACAGAGATACTGAAGAAAAAGGAACAAGTTCTGCCGCTGATTACAGAAGTGGTCAAGGGCGCAAGCGATCTTCTGCGCCAGTACTGGTGGGCTCTAATTATAGGAGCGGTCATTGCTTACTCAATCCTCAAACTCATCTCAAAAACAGAATCGGGTAGATACAGACTGGACTCCTTTCTCCTCGGCCTGCCTGTTTTAGGACCTATCTTCAAGAAGCAGGCTGTGAGCAGATTCGCAATCACTATGGGAATACTTCTACGAAGCGGCTTGCCCGCACTGGAAAGCCTCATCATAGTAAAAAAGGTCGTCAACAACGCTGTATTTGAAGACGCTATCCAGGAGGTTCACGACAAAGTTCTTGAGGGCGCAGATATATCAACACCGCTCAGGCGCCGCAAACTCTTTCCGCCGGTCGTTGGCTATATGGTCTCCGTCGGCGAAAAGTCAGGTCGCCTTGAAGAGATGCTTGAGAGAATCGCAGACGCATACGACGAAGAGATTGAGGTCTCAACACAAAAACTGACAGCGATGATTGAGCCCGTGATAATAATATTTCTGGCGGCGGCGGTCGGTATAATCGTTCTCTCAGTCATTCTTCCGCTTGTCCAACTGTCAAAGATATAAGGAGGAGGGATAAAGATGGGCAGAAAAGAATTGATGCGGCAGGCAGCGTTCACGCTGGTTGAACTTATGGTCGTCATAGTCATTATCGGGATTCTCGCGGGCATCGTCCTCCCGAATTATCTGGGAAGGATACAGCCGGCACAAGAGGCGAGGATAAAGGCAGATTTTAGAAGCATAACCGATGCGATCAGGAGTTTCAAGATGGATATGAATACATACCCTCAGTCGCTGGAAGAACTCACTACCGCAGCCTCGGCCTCAGCCTCAGCAGACTCCGGGACCGTGACCTGGCGTGGACCTTATCTGGAAAATCCGCCGAAAGACCCCTGGGGAAGAGAATACATCTACGAACTCAATGAAGGCTCAACTCCGCCATTCATACTCAAAAGTTATGGCGCCGATGGGACAGAAGGCGGAGAAGGTGAGAAGAAAGACTATTCAAGTGTAGATGACTTGACTCAGACAAGAAAGTAAAAACGCTGGTGTGAACGCCAAAGAAGCCGCGGACACAAGTAAGGCGGGTAACCCGTTCAGGAAGCACCACGCCGGAAGGCGTGGTGGATAAAGTCGCGCACTTCAGTCCGCGGGTGCGTGTCCAGTGCCGCTGTATGGCGGGCAGGGTGATAATATGCGACAGGACGGCTTCACTATAATTGAACTCATCGCGGTTATCTTCATACTGGGGCTTTTATTTGGTCTTGTTGTGCCGAATCTTGACAGAGTCTCGCCCAAGTACTCTATCCGTGCTGTGGCGCGCAGGATAGCGAGCACAATGGAAGAGGTCCGCTCACAGGCTGCCTGGGAAGGCAAAACATTCTCTATAGTTTACGACCTTGACCAACAGGAATACTGGATTCTTATGCCGCAGCAATTGAATAATGAAGGAAATCCAACAAGCGAAGAGCGCGAGATTCTCAGTGGAATAGCTGAAAAACCGCTCAAAGGCGTCAAGATTGAATCCGTTATCCTGCCAGACAACGAGCAAGTAACCAGCGGTCAGGTCACCATAGACGTTGAGCAGCACGGCTCAACAGGCAGTCACATAGTCTGCCTCATAAACGAAGAGGAAGAGAAACTCTCAGTAAAATTCAACGCCCTTCTCGGATTGGTCAGTTTCTACAACGGAGAAGTTAAGTTTACCGAATACAAAGAAGAGCAAGAAGAACAAAATGAATAGTTGCAGGAGTTCTAACTTCAGTATGCTCAGCAAAGCCGAAAGCGGCATCACTCTTCTTGAAGTGATGTTAGCGGTCGTCATAATAGCGGTCTTCGTTTACCCTCTCACCGCTTCCCGCGAAGACATACTTGCCAAAGCGCATAATTCAAATTTACTGCGCACAGCGCGGATGTTAGCCTGCCAGAAAATGGAAGAGTTTCTCCTCGCGCAGGTCTCCGAGGCAACAACAGAAACAGCCCAGGGCGGAACATTTGAAAAATATCCAGGCTTCAGTTGGTCCCAGACGACAGAAGATGTATCAATCATCTCAGAAAAAGACCGCGAAGACAACCCAGAGGTAATAGACATCTACGTCAACCACATCACTATTACTGTGGAGTATGAGAACTATGAGGGAATAAAAAAATCACAGTACTCGCTCTCAACCATACTGCCGTCCGAACAACAGGAAGAGGGGGCAGCCGGTGGCTCATAGTAAACAATCAAGAATGGACGATAGCGGCTTCACGCTTCTTGAAGTGATACTCACCCTGGTGATACTTGGTTACATCATCTCCTGTATATATCCCTGCCTGATATTCACCATTGACGCCAAAAACAGGGTGGAGAAGATGAGCGCTCTCAATAAGGTCGGGCAGGCTATCATTCGCCAGGTCTCGCACGACCTGGAAGGGTTCTACGCGCCCACTGAGGGGAACCCGTTTGAGGGAATTGACGACGCAACAGCAGATAGCCTCAACTTCGTCTCAACAGTTGAGTCCGCTCCTGACCAGAACGGTGTCCGCAGTAACATAACAGAAGTTGGCTACCGCGTTGAACAGAACGAGCAAGAACCTGACTTTTACGTTCTTCTGCGCCGTGAAGGGTTTTTTGTCAGCGGAGACCCGCTCAAAGGAGGCTCGCTTTCTGAAGTTTACGACCGCGTAAAGCGCTTCAATCTCAAATATTACGATGGAACAGACTGGGTAGATGGCTGGAACTGCCAGGAAAAAGGCGGTCCGCCTGTCGCGGTCAAGATAGAGTTCGTCGTGAAACTTGAAAAAGAACCTCCTGAAGCCAAAACACAAGAACCAGAAATGGAGAATGAAGAAGGCTACTTCTCTGCTATAGTCACTCTCCCTGTCCGCTACGCCGATATGCTCAACACTATACAGCAACCCCCCTAACAGTAAGCCTCACCCTCAGAGGAACTTCGTGAGAGTTATGAGGTTCCCTTTCTGGTTGTATTCCACGCGGTCAGAGCACCTTACCATAAGCATAATGCCGAGCCCGCCCAACCCCCCCTCTTCGTACCTCTCCCTCGCAACAGTAACCGCGTCGCTGATTTCAGAGCGCTGAAAGTAGATTTGAGGATTGAACCCATCGCCTTCGTCACAGACAACAAGCGTAACCTTCTGCCTGTCCAGAAGATACTGGATTTTTATCTGCTTATCCTTATTATATCTGTTTCCGTGCTGAGCAGCGTTTATAACAGCCTCGCGCAGCGCAGCGCTGATAGCAACCTGCTTCTCTTCTGTCAGACCGCTTTCTTTGAGCAGTTCTGACATAAATACACTCGCCCTGTCAAGATTGTCCTCAGTTGTAGGTAACTGGATATACACCTGCTGAGTGAATGCGGATTCACCCGCTGACCGAGTTATCTCCCTCTCCGCCAGAACGATAAGAGTGCAAGGTTCAGCAGGATAAGCAATATGCTGCTCCCCGCAAATGCGCAGTTCATCCGCCCTCTGCACCTGCGTCTCTTGTGCGAAAAGAAGAATTACCGGAATCAGAGAAGTCCCTTTCTTACTCTTGATACTTCGCATAAATCGCTGCGCACCGGGAAGCGAGTGGTCAATGATGCACAGTCGCGCACCGCCCTCTTTGAGCGCTTTCTGACAACCCTCAATTGAGGAAAATATATCTACTTTCCACCCCGAGCGCGAGAAATGAGAAACAATATCGTTTGCAAGTGGCTCGCTTTTCGGGAGAGCAACAAGTATCCTTCTCGGCTGCACTCTTCTCATAATTCTCATAATCTGTTACCTGTTGCCTGCAAAGAATGCAAAATGAAAAGTGAAAAATGCAAAACTGAAGTCCCTTGAACTTTTAATTTTTACTTTTGAACTTTTCGCTTTCTACCCGCCGCCTACCGCTTCTTCAATTGCTCCAGCCTCATACCTGCCTCTTTGGCGAACTGCGACTGCGGATGCCCCTTCACTATCTGCTCCAGAGCACTAATCGCTTTCTCTACATACTTCTGACCGTAATAGAGTGCAGCAGCCTCGTATAGCGCGCGCGGCGCGAGCGCGCTTTTTGGATACTTTGAGGCAAACTTCACTAAATTGTCCGCCGCTTCCAATTCTAACCATTTCCTCTCAAGAAGTGGTATCCTCGCCTCTGTGTAATCAATATCGTCCAGAAGTCCTGACTTGTCTTCCGGGTCAACCTCTTTCGCTTTCTTGAAATAGTCAGCCGCTTTCGCTCTCTCTCTTGTGTCCAGGGCCAACTGCCCTAACAGAAAGAACGCGTGCACTGTTTTCCCGCTCGCGTTCTTCAGGTCTATCTCTGCAACCTTCTCCAGATGCTTTTTCGCCTCCTCCTGGTCTCCCCTGGAAAGCGCAAGTTCTGCTAACGCGTAATGCGCGCGCGCGCCCGACCCTTTCTCGTTATTCTGGTCAAGTTCAGCCGCTTTTTCAAGCGCTGCCCTGCCCTCCTCTTTTCCCTTCGCCAGAAGCGCCCTGCCCTTCTTCAGATAACCTTGTGCGTTATTCGGGTCTTTCGCAATCGCTGCGTCCGCATCAGCGATATTCTTGTCCGCATCCAGAATTTCAGTCGCTGACTCAATAAAGTCCGCTGGCGGACGGAACCCGAAAATTCTGCCCATCTCGGCGCCATCTGCCTTCAAGATAACAGTTATCGGAACGCTCGTGACTCCATACTTCACTCCATACTTCTCAAAGTGCGCGCGATTCATCAGGTTTTCAGAGATAAGTTCAACCGCGATAAATCTCTCGTTCACGAACTGAATCACCTTAGAGTCCTGAAGCGTCTCAGACCTGAACATATCGGAGCCTTGGGAGCCTGTCTTTGTCGTGAAGACGGCGAGAACAGGTCTATTCTCCTTCTTCGCTCTCTCAAGCGCCTTCTCAAGTGACTGCTCCCACTTTATTGCGCCAGCAGGCTCATCCGCAAAAGATTCCCTGCTGCGCTCCAGATAGAGCAGACACAAAAAGAAAAATACCCACGCCAGAAATAATTTCACTGCTATCTCCAGAAAAGTATGAACTGCTGGCGCAAATAATAACTTGCGACACAGCCAAGTCAAGGGGAAAAACTCTTTTTAGACTTTTTTGAAAAAGTTCTGCTGCGACTCAGTCCCTTCCCGCTCTTAGTCTATAACGCGCTCTCTCATTCCACGCTAACAGAAACCAGCAGGTCTTTTGCTCACAGTCGCTTCTCGCAAAAGAACTCGGAATATTACTCAGACAGTGTCAGTACGCTCTCCAAGCGCTTCAAAAGAGCGAACTCATAGATATAAAGCCGGGGAATACTGCTGGAAGAGTCAACATATACACTCTTCTATCTGCGAAGAAGGGGGGTGGGCGGGAGGTGCAGGGGGGTATGCACCAGGTGCAGGGGGGTACGCAGGAGGTGCATACCCTCTTTCAGGAAACTGACAGCACTCGTATGTTCCTCGGAGAGTTACGCGTTGCGTCGTTTCCTAACAAAACAAATAAACAAAACAATACAACAAAACTTGATGAACAAAAGGGTCCGCCTGAGGCGGACAAGTTTTCTTCTCAACAAGACCTGCAGAGGGAGACCCCCTGCACCCCCACCGAAGGGGAGAAACAAAACCCGGCAATTTTAGCCGGCGAGTTTACTCGCCGCGTCATCCCGCGGGCAGCCGGTTCGGAAAGCGCTCAAAGCCACCACCGCAGGATAGAAACCGCGGATAAACACGGATAGACACAGATTTATCTTTTTCTGTGTTTATCTGTGCTCACCTGTAGTTTATTCGGTTTTGCGGAACTCTCTCAGGAGTTCTTCCTGCCTCTTTGTGAGGGTTTTCGGAACAGTAATGGCAACTCTGACCAGGTGGTCGCCTTCTTCGCCTGATTGTGTGCGGATTCCCTGTCTGCGAAGCCTCAGAGTCTGTGTAGGCTGGGTCCCGGCAGGGACCTTCAGTTTTGCGCTGCCTCTTAAGGTCTGAACTTCCACTTCGCCTCCGAGCGCTGCTGTGGCGAACGGGATGTAGGTGGTTGAGATTATGTTGAGCCCTTCTCGCGTGAAGTCGAGGTGTGGTTCCACGCTGACAGTTATATAGAGGTCGCCTGACGCACCTCGCCCTGCTGCAGGCTCGCCTTCGCCTTTCAGCCTCAGTTTCGCGCCGTCTTCAGTGCCGGGCGGAATGCGGACTCTGAGAGTTCGTTCTGTCAGTGTCTGACCTGTTCCGCCGCAGGCGAAGCAGGGAGGTCCTTTCCTCTGACCTGTTCCGCCGCAGGCGGGGCACGGAGTAGAGACTGTGAAGAATCCGCCGAGTCTTCGCCCCTGCTGGCTTGTGAACCCTGTTCCGCCGCAGGAAGCGCACCTTTCGGCGGGACCGCCGGATGACCCTTCCCCGCCGCAGGTCTGGCAGGCGACAGGTTTGTTGAGTTTCAGTTCTATTTCGCCACCTAACGCTGCCTGAAGAAACGGGATTCTCACTGTGTATTCCAGGTCAGCGCCTCTGCGGGGATGAGACGCAGCCTCTCTATGGAATCTCGGACCGAAAAGGTCACCGAATATGTCGCCGAAATGCGAAAATATGTCCTCAGTTGTTGTAAACTCCTGCCAGCCAGTGTCGCGCAAGCCTTCGCGCCCGCGCGCGTCGTAGGCTCTCCTCTTCTCGGAGTCGCTCAGGACGCTGTAAGCGTTCGCTATCTCTTTGAACCGCGCCTCAGCCTCTTTGTTGCCGGGGTTTTTGTCGGGATGGTATTTGAGCGCGAGTTTGCGATACGCTTTTTTTATCTCTTCCGGCGTCGCATCGCGCCTGACACCCAATAGTTCGTAGTAATTCTGCTCTCGCTCCATAGTGACACCAGACTCACTCAGGCAGTCTGAATCTGATTTCCAGGATACCGTCAGTGTATGAGGCTCGCGCTGATTCTGTGGGCAGTTGGTAAGGAAGCGCTAACTGGCGCTCAAAGTAGCCGTATCGCCACTCTTTGAGGTGGTATTCTGCGCGGGCGCAGTCCAGAGGCTCGGTCAGTTCTCCTCTTATGGTGATAATTCTGCCTTCAACTGTGATGTCAATATCTTCCTGAAGTGCGCCGGGGATTACTGCCTGGACTATCAGTTCTTTATCAATCTGGCAGATATTGACAGGAGGCGAGAAGACTATGGGGGTTCCGACAGTAACGCGGGCTGCTGTCTGGCTGAAGAACTCCTCAAAAATCTGATTGACTCTGCGCTGAACTTCTTCAAACTCGCGCCAGAACTCACGCCGAATTATCTCTTCCACTGCGTAAGACTCCGAAAGTTACCCGCGGACTGAAGTCCGCGGCTTTTATTGCTTCCCTTCAAAGACTATTTTTGATAAGTCGGCAATAGAGTCAACATAGAGGCGGTTTATCTTCCAGTTGAGAACCATTCTGTTGGTGCGGATTGCCGCGTCCTCTACGTTGACAAAAACCTTTTCAAAGAACTCGTGGACAGGCGCTGAGAAGGCTTCGCAATAGAGTTTAGACGCCTCCACGTATCTGCCGGAAGCCACGAGTTCGCTGAACTTCTCTTTCGTCTTTCTGTAGATACTGTGCAGATCCTTCTCTTCTTTCTCTTTCAGTAGTTTTCTGTCTATTCTGCCTGAAGCGACTTCTCCGCGAGAGATGTTGAATGTGCGTTCCACGACCTCGCAGAGTTTCGGCCAGAACTCTTTTGTTGAGAGTTCTCTCACCGCGCTGAGTCTGTCTCGCAGAGAGAGGAGGTTATCTATGCCGGATTCCAGGACCGCATCCACGATGTCGTAGCGTTCGCCCGAGTCAAGCAGTATCGCCTCAATTCGTTCGCGGATAAACGAGAGAGTGAGTTTGACGACTTCCACGTGGAGAATCTTTTCGCGTATCCCTTCTGCGGCTGCTTTGAGGCAGTCGGAAAGGGAGAGTGAGAGTTTGTGCTGCCAGATAATTCTGACGATTGCGTTTGCCTGCCGGCGCAGTTCGTATGGGTCCTGCGAACCTGTGGGGACGAGACCTATTGAGAAGAACGAGACTATATTATCAAACTTTTCTGCAAGTGATAGGACTGCGCCGAAGAGAGTGGCAGGCAGAGGGTCGGTGCTTCTTCGGGGCAGGTAATGTTCGCGTATAGCGGTCGCGACTTCATCGCTTTCGCCGCTTCTTCTTGCGTATTCAGCGCCGACAGCGCCCTGAAGAGTCGGGAATTCACCGACCATAAGTGTGACGAGGTCTGCTTTAGCGAGTTCAGCAGCCTTCTGCATTGAGAGAATCTCTTTCGGGCTGAGTGCGAGTTTCTGCCCGATAAACGCGACCAGATTGCGCAAGCGCTGCGCTTTCTCATAATAAGTTCCGAGGTTTTCGTGAAGCGTAACGTTCTTCAGTTCCTCAACGTTTTTGGAGAAAGGCGTCTTCAGGTCTTCTTGGAAGAAGAACCTGGCATCAGCGAGGCGCGCGTTGAGGACTCTTTCGTGCCCTTCCCTTATAGCCTGCGCGTATTCCGGCGTTCTGTCAATTACAGCGACGAATCTGGGAAGGAGTTCGCGCGTGCGCGCGCGCAAAGGGAAGTACCGCTGATGCTCTCGCATCGCAGCCTCAAGAACAGAGTCTGGAAGGTCAAGAAATGACCGGGAAAAAGTTCCTTCAATAACGCCTGGATACTCAATCATAGCGCAGACTTCGTCAAGAAGGTCAAAGTCTGTGAACTCGCAGCCGTAGTTGGCAAAGATTGACTGAATTTTCTCAAGAAGGTTCTCGCGCCTTTTCTGCCACTGGACAGTAACGGATTTTTCGCTGAGAAGGCGACAATATTCGGAAAAGTTGGAGTCCGCAATCTCAATCTCTTCAGGCGAAAGGAATGAGTGCCCTATAGTTTTTCTGCCTGCTTTCAGTTTTCCAATCTCAATAGAAACAATCTCTTTTTCAGAGAGTGCGAGGAGGCTGCGAATGGGTCGCGCAAAGAGTGCGCCTGAGTCATCCCAGCGCATAGACTTGGGAAAAGGCGTCTCTCTTATCAGTCGGGGAACGCAATCCTTCAGAGCCTCAATCAGTGGCAGACCGGGGATAACCTTCTTCAGATAAGTGTATCTGCCTTTCTGGGTATCGCGGACAGAGACAGAATCCACACTGACGCTGTGTTTTCTCGCAAACCCTTCAAGCGCCTTTGTCGGCTTTCCATTCTCAAACGCTGAGGATTCGGCAGGACCCTGAATCTCAATCTCCTGCGAGTTACTGGACTGCGGAAGACCCCTGGCAAACAGAACAATCCTACGGGCTGTCCCTTCAACCGCAGTCTCTTCAAATGGCAGAGAGAGTTCTTTGAGCATTTGTGGAAAGCGATTTTTCAGGAACTGCAACGCATCCTGCAGGTAAGATGCGGGCAACTCTTCAGTGTAAATCTCAAAAAGAAAATCCGGCATCAGTCAATCTCCCTTATCGGTAGCAATTAGCCGCCGCATTTATATGGCGGCAAATCCCGCGCTATAAATAGCGCGGCTAAACTTCAAGAAGAGCGAGATACGCTTTAGCGCATTCGCGTGCTGCTCTGCGAATCCTCAAAATAAACTGCGTTCTCTGAGCGACACTGATCGCTTTTCGTGCGTCCAGAAGGTTGAAGATGTGAGAGCATTTGAGGAGTTGGTCGTAAGCGGGCAAAACAAGCGGGGCAGCAGTATCGCCCTTTTTCACATTCAGAAGGCGATAACATTCAGACTCATATGTGGCAAACATCTCAAAGAGGGTTTTCGGATCAGACTCCTCAAAGTTGTAGATTGAGAACTGGCGTTCTGTTTCACGATGGATGTCGCTGTAGTTGACTCCCGGCGCCCACTGGAGTTTGAAGACGTCATCAACTCCCTGAAGAAACATCGCAAGGCGTTCCAGACCGTATGTGAGTTCAAGACTGACAGGGTCAAGGTCAAAGCCTGCCATTTTCTGGAAGTAGGTGAACTGGGTCACCTCAAGACCGTCAAGCCAAACTTCCCAGCCGAGTCCTGTCGCGCCGAGAGTCGGCGATTCCCAGTCATCTTCCACGAATCTCACTTCGTGTTTTACCAGGTCTATTCCGAGGTGGCGAAGACTCGCCAGGTAAATCTCGCGCGAGTCATCAGGTGCAGGCTTTATGATAACCTGCATCTGGTAGTAGTGCTGGAGGCGGAAAGGGTTTTCGCCGTATCTGCCGTCAGTTGGTCTGCGTGAAGGCTCAATATAGACGCTTTTCCAGGGTCTCGTCCCGAGACTGCGAAAGAAAGTCGCTGGATTGAATGTGCCTGCGCCTTTCTCAATATCATACGGCTGAACCAGAACGCAGCCGTAACTGGTCCAGTAATTCAGAAGTGCAAGAATCATCTCCTGAAAGTTCATACTTTCTCTCCCTTAGAGAGTTGAAAGAACGTGAAAAAAGTCTGGAAACGATTTTTTTACACATTCGCAATCATCTATAACTATTCCGGGCACCTTCAGACCGAGAATTGAGAAAGCCATCGCGATTCTGTGGTCGCCACGGGTTCTGATTCTTGAAGCGTGCACAGTTCCGGGAAATACTCTTATCCAGTCGGAGCCGCGTTCCGTCTTCACGCCAACCTGTGTCAGACCCTCGCAAAGAGTTTCAATCCTGTCGCTCTCTTTCAGCCTCAGATGTCCTATCCCGCGAATCGTGGTTGGAGAATCCGCAAAAGGCGCAATCACGCACAAAGTCGGAACGAGGTCAGGGGTATCGCGCATATCAACGTCAACGCCTCTAAGCCGGCCAGCGCCTGCGACAGTTACTCTGGAGTCCCGCGCGCTGACAGAAGCGCCCATCTGTTGCAGAATCTCAAGAAACCTCATGTCTGCCTGAGGACTGTCAGAGGACAGGTTTGAGACTGTGACACGTCCGGGTATTATCGCGGCAGCGGCAAAAAAATAAGAAGCGCTTGACAGGTCAGCCTCAACGGAAAAATCGCATCCTTTGTAGAGAGTGGGTTTGACGGTAAAAGTGCTTGGCTCCGGTCGCTCCACGCTGACGCTAAACTTATTCATAACGCTGACCGTCATCTCTATGTAGGGGCTACTCACAGCATTATGCGTTTGCAGAGTGACTTCTTCTTTCGCGTATGGCGCAACAAGAAGGATTGCGCTTGCGAACTGGCTGGACTGTGAGCAGTCCACAGTAACGAAGCCGCCACGCAGACCGCAGCCGCTTACAGTTACAGGAAAACAGCGGTCGGCTGTAGAAACTCTCGCGCCTAAAAGATTGAAAGCGTCAATGAGCGGCCGAATCGGGCGCTCTCTCATTCGCTCATCCACGTCTATAGTGAACTGGCCGCAGGCAAGCGTGCACAGCGCTGTCAGAAATCGGGCGGCTGTGCCGCAATTGCCGACAAAAAGCGCTGCCTGTGATGTGGATATTTTTCCGTCGCAGCCGTCAACCTCTGTATAAGAACCCTGACTGTCAAAGCATCTCCTGATATTCACTCCGAGCGCTGCGAGAGCGTCGGTCAGATACTGTGTGTCATCGCAGACTGAAGCGTTTATGATTTTTGAGACCCCTTGAGCCAGCGACGCCGCTACGAGCGCGCGCGCGGTTAGACTCTTGGAGCCGGAAACAGACAGTTCTGAGTCAAGCGAAGTAATTCCTTCTATCTCCTTTTCCATATCCATATTATATGAGTCGGAACCGGCAAGTCAACGGCGAGGGAAAGTTGGGGCTTGAGGCGTTGACTTGACAGGCGCAGTCTGGTATCATAACCGGCAGAGGCGCAAGATGCTTACAGACAGACACATATTCTCGCTGATTCATTCTGCAAGACTGAAGTTGCAGCAGGGCAACTGGCTGGCAGCGCTCAGCATCTATAACGAGATTCTGCGTCAGCGTCCTGACCACAAAGAGACCTATGTTGAACTTGCTCGTCTCTATCTTGACAGGGAGGATGTAAACAGCGCCAGGCGAGTGGTTCATAAGGCAGGAAGAATCGCTCCAGACGATTCTGAAGTGAACTTCATTATGGGAGTTATCAAATATATTGACGGGGATTTTGAGGGCGCGCTGGAGTGCTACAGGAAAGTTGAGGAGAAGGATGGACTGGACTGCAATCTTGCGGTCAACCTTGCACTTGTTTGCGAGATTCTCGGTCATCCTGAAGAGGCGGTCAAATATATGGAGTTAGCTGTCTTGCAGGGCGAGCCTAACTGGCGCTCATTTGAGTTTATTGTTGACCTCTACAAGCGTCTCGGTAAACTTGATGCGGCGATAAAGGCTGCGCAAAGCGCTGTCCGGAAGTTCCCCAAGGTTGCGCAGGCGCACCTGTTACTTGCGGGGCTTTACAGGTGCGCAGGGAACCGGATAGGTGCGCTTAAACATTATGAGGCGGCAGGCGCAGGAGACACTGATTCCGAGGAGGTTCTGAGCGAGGTCGCTGACTTCTATCTTTCCTCAGATAGATATATGGACGCGGTTCCTCTGCTTGAAAAACTGGTAAAAGGGGAAGCGCAGGGAGGACCGTATCACATTGTTCTCGCCCACTGCTATGCCGCAATAGGTGAGCAGGAAAAAGCGGAGAAGATTCTCAGGAGAAGCGCAAGAAAACGCCCGCGAAATGCGTCTATAAGAAGTACAAAGTCTGTTGGTCAAGGTTTGGGAGAAGAGTGAGCAGTGCAGGAATAGCGACGATAACTGACGGCTCTGTTCTTGTTCTGAACAGGAACTGGATTGCGATTCACATAGCGAGCGCGCGCAAGGCGGTATCGCTTCTGTATCGCGGTCTGGCAAAGGTCGTCCTTCCGGACGACTATTCCACCTACACGTTTGATAACTGGAAACAGTTATCAAGAAACGCTGTTTCTGGTTATATTTCCACAGTCTCTTTCAAGTTCGTCATTCCGGAGGTGATAGTTCTGACCTTATACGGGGGCATTCCGCGAAAAGATATGCCGCTAACACGGAAAGCGATATTTGAGCGCGACGATAACACCTGCCAGTACTGCGGAAAAAGAACAAGGAGGGAGAATCTGACAATTGACCACGTAATTCCCAAGTCCCGCGGGGGAAGCGATAACTGGTCAAATCTTGTCCTCGCCTGCCTCGCCTGCAACGCTGTCAAAAGGGACAGTGTTCCCGTAGAGGTCGGAATGCGCCTTATTCGGCAGCCGAGAAAGCCGCGCTGGGTTCCGCACGTGGGACTCCATATTGAGGCTCTCAGAAGACCGAGTTGGCAAAAATTCGTCAACACAGATTACTGGAAAAGCGAATCTATAAGCGAAGAAGAGTAAGAACACAGGAGGAGACTTACAGTGAGAAGAGTTTTGCTGGTAGCGGTTTTCGCCTCTTTCATCTCAGGCGCATCCTGTATCGAGCCCCCTCCGGAAGCGAGAAATCCCACAATAGAACAGAGCAGTCCCGAAAAGCCAAAAAGACAGATTGAGCTGGAGAAGGCTCTGAAAGAGGAGTTCAAGAAGCAGCCTGAGCCTTCCCCGGAAAGATAGCAGACTCAGGAATCTCTGGTCAGAACAAACTCCCCAATCTGGCGTAAAATCCCCGCTTCCTGCCCAAACTTCGCCAGTGCGCCCACCGCTTTTCCTATAAGATGAGCAGCGTCTCTGCGTGATTTGTCCAGTCCATAGATACCCGGATAAGTGAGTCTGCCCAGTGCCTCGTCTTTTCCAGCGCTTTTCCCGAGTGTGGCAGAAGACGACTCAACATCCAGAATATCGTCAACTATCTGGAACGCGAGTCCGAGATAACACCCATACTGCGAAAGCGCTGAGAAATCATCTGCCGAACCTTCAGCAACGATAGCGCCGCATCTTGTTGCCGCCGCAATCAGAGCGGCTGTCTTCATCCCGTGAATGGAGTTTATATACTCCTCTTTCCCTTCTTGCGGCGGCGCCGAGACGTCAAGCACCTGCCCACCAACCATTCCGCGTGAACCTGCCGCTGCAGAGAGTTCCAGAATCACTCGCTGTGCAATCTCAGGCTCCCTCACCTCGCGCGCGAGAAGATTGAATGCGAACGCAAGAAGCGCATCGCCAGCGAGAATCGCGACCGCTTCGCCAAATTTCTTGTGCGAGGTCGGCATTCCGCGCCGCAAATCATCATTATCTATCGCTGGCAGGTCATCGTGTATGAGCGAATAGGTGTGAACAAGTTCAAAAGTACAGGCTATGGGAAGCGCGTTCTGGTCGCTGCCGCCGCAAACGCGGCACGACTCCAGAACGAGAATCGGACGCAGTCGCTTGCCGCCGGCAAAAACACTATACCGCATCGCCTCGTGAATCTTCTGAGGAAATTCACTTTCCGGGGGCAGATAATTCTGGAGCGCCTTATCTACCCGCTTTGCAATTTCCCTGAGATAATCTCTTGTGTCAATCATTCGGATAGCGGAATTCCCGCGCCATAAATGGCGCGGCTAAACCTCCTCTTCCTCCGCAAACTCTTCTTTGCCTGTAACATTTCCAAGCGGACCTTTTGTGAGAATTTCTATCTTTTTCTGGGCAGAGTCAAGTATTTCGTAGCACTTCTTCAGCGCCGCGACCGCGTCCTCAAACTTTTTGAGGCTTTCCGCAAGCGGCAGTTCTCCGCTTTCTAATTCCCTGATAAGTTTTTCCAGTTTCTCAAAAATCTCTTCATAACTCCCTTCCTTCTTTTTTGGCATAGAGCACCTCTACTGAACGCGGGACCGCAGTTTTCCATCTGAAAGAGTAGTCTCAATCTCTGCGCTAGCGCAGATACCCTCAACTGATTTGAGAGGCGAGTCGCTTCCTGAGAGAGTGGTGATTGAGTATCCGCGTGAGAGAGTCCGCAGCGGACTCAAAGATTCCAGATTTGTTCCAGCAGACGTGAGTTTTTGTCTGTGAATGGAGAGGTTGTTGGTGATACTCGCGCGCGCGAGTTTGTATAAATCATCAAGTCGCTGAAGTCGCTCGTGAATCACCTCAAGCGGATTTCTGAACGCGTAACTTTTGCCTGCGCTCTGAAGTTCTCTGCGGAGAGATTTCTCTTTGTTGTGGAGAGCGAGGATGAGGCGGCTCTTTGAGTTTTTGAGCGAGTCCCGGAGTTCTTCCCTGTCAGGGACGACGAGTTTTGCGGCATGCGTGGGGGTTGCGGCTCTAACGTCAGCGACCAAGTCGCCTATTGTGATGTCTATTTCATGCCCGACAGCGGAGATGACTGGAATCTGGGATGCAAATATCGCGCGCGCGACAGTCTCCTCGTTGAATGGCCAGAGGTCTTCAAGCGAGCCGCCTCCGCGACCGGTAATTATTACGTCGACTTCAAGAGTCTTGTTGAAGTAGGCGATACCCGAGGCTATTTCGCTGGCTGCGCCTTCGCCCTGAACTCGCGTAGGATAGATCACTATGTGTGCTGGGAAGCGTGAAAGTATGATTCTGAGCATATCGCGGATAGCAGCGCCTGTTGGGGAAGTAACTATCCCTATCGCGCTGGGAAGAAATGGGAGAGGTTTTTTGCGTGAGGGGTCAAATAGTCCTTCGGCGGCAAGTCGCGCTTTGAGTTGTTCAAAAGCGATTGCTAACGCACCGATGCCTTTCGGCTCAATGTGTTCGGCTGAGATCTGGTAGTATCCGCGCGCCTCATAGACACGGATTGAGCCAAAGACGACAATTTGCATTCCTTCTTCAAGGCGAAACTTGAGTTTGTTTGCGTTATTTCGCCAGACAACCGCTTTCAGTTCTGAGTTCTTGTCTTTGAGCGTGAAGTAGATGTGTCCGTTTGCGTGGTATGTAAGGTTGGAGACTTCGCCCTCCACCCAGAGGGGCGGGAGCGACTCAAGAGTCTCTCTTATTATCCGCGTGACCTCTGAGATAGTAAGAACTTTCACGGTCTCTTTCCCCTGGATGAAGGTTTTGCAGGTCAGGTCAGGGACTTGATTTTTCTGCTGACTCATCGCGAATCTCCACGCGCTCTATTGAGAGCGCTCTGCCTGTGGTTTCGTCTATCTGGACCAGCGCACCCGAGAGGCGGACATCGTCTTTTGCGACATCAAACGGGGTTGGCATTCCCGTGATGAGTCTTGAGAGTATTCTATCTATCTTTCTTCCGATGACCGACTCGTATGGACCTGTCATACCGAGGTCTGTGATGTATGCTGTTCCGTGCGGCAGTATTCTGGCATCGCAGGTAGCGATGTGCGTGTGTGTTCCAAGAACCGCGCTCACTCTGCCGTCAAGATACCAACCCATAGCGACTTTTTCGCTTGTCGCTTCTGCATGGAAGTCAACTATGATTACAGGTGTTTTATCGCCGATTTGCGCAATCGCTTCATCTGCGGTGAGAAAGGGGCATCGGTTCGGCTGCATAAAGACTCTACCAATTAGATTTATAATTGCGATTGCGCACCGTGGCGTCGTGATGTATGTGATACCTTTTCCGGCAGCCTGGGTCGGGTAGTTCAAGGGGCGGATTATGCGAGGGTCTGTTTCAAGGCGCGGGATAATCTCTCTCTTCTTGAAGACGTGGTCTCCAGTGGTGACTACATCAATTCCGGATGCGCAGAGTTCGTCAAGAAGAACCGGCGTTATTCCTGAGCCGCCTGCGACATTCTCTCCATTTACGACTACAGCATCGCAGGATAGTTGCTCCCGAAGCGCTTTCAACTTTGCTGAGAGAATCCTGCGTCCGGGCTTTCCAACCACATCGCCAAGAACCAGAACTTTTATAGCCACACAACTTCCTATACACGCATGCAAGCGGAAGAGACTTACTCAGACATTTTGCACTTTCTCCATTCATGCCAGTAAGTGGCGAGGTTGTTGAAGCAGGTTCTGGCATTGCCGGTGTCGTTGTTTTGGAGATAGGTTACAAGTTTATCCAACTGCTCTTTGAAGTTATTCATAAATTCAATAGCCTTTGGACAGGACGTCTCATCTATTTTTCGCAATTTCTCGTAAAGAGGACCTATTTCCGAGGCGAGCTGTTTTGCTTTTTCTACATTGTTTTCTCTAAACAGGGCGCTGCTGAGGGGATTGAGAAGTTCGCCCAGTTTTCTTCTTTCGTTTTCAGAAGCCTCTTCCTGGTCTTCCACCTTTTTCTCTTCTTGTACCCTCGCTATTTTGTCGGGGTCGGGACTGGGCTGGGCAACCGGATGTGGCGCTGGCGCTTCCATCTCTTGCACTGTGGTAGCCGCTTCTTGACCCGATTCCGTATAGGACTCCTGACCTCGCTTACAAGAGGCAACAGAGAGAAGCGTTGCAAGCGCAGCAGCAACGAAAAAGTATCTCATATCCACCTCCTTAATAATGGCGCACTGTTACTTCATTTGCGCCTTCCATTCCTGATAATGCTTCTCCATCTCGGTGAAGTAGCGCTGCGCACCTGAGATTTGCTGCGCCCCTATGTAGTCTATGACTTTGTTATAGTTCTCCTTCACTTTCGCTATTATGTCACCGAGTTTAGGGTCGCCCATATCTGCAGAGGAGACTGTCTGAAAGAGTTCGCCCAACTTGCTGGCTATCTCCTGCGCTGCGAACGGGTCTCTGTCCTCAAAGATAGCGGTCTTCAGTTGTGCCATAATAGTATCAAGGTCTTTTCGCATCTGCGCGAGACCTGGCAAAGACTGGGCGGGTTCATTGGGCGTTTCCGGAGCGGTGGGCTGGCGCTCAGATGGAGTAGCCTCTGCCGGCTTCGTCTGCTCAGGCGGGGTCTGGGGCACAAGCCTGTCAGGGTCCATAGGCTTTGCAGGTGCGACTTCTTTTTCAACAGGTTGAGGCGCGGCAGACTCGGTCTCCACAACGTCCTCGCGATACGACTCTGTTCGTCCGCAGCCGCACAGAAGAACTACAGCAACAGAGACAGGCAGAAGGGAAATTAGGTTCCTCATTTGTCTCTCCTTTCAGACAGAAATGGCATAATTATTTTTAATGATGATACATCACTTTGCCCTCACAGTCAAGCGACTTGCGCCTGCAGAAATGTCTCGTGGGGATTTTGCAGATTTTATTAGATTCGTTCTTGAAAAAACGTCAATATATAGTATAGAATACAAACGCACGAAATCGTGTCAGCCGGAGGTGATATGCCTGCACAGCACGAAACTGAGAAGAGAGACTTCGTAAAAGTCACGGTTGGAATACCGGTCAGGTACAAATTTCTGAGCAAATCCATCCAGGTAAACGACGCAGATACACACGAGGGGATGACTTCCAATCTCTCCGGAATGGGGCTGGTTATGGTAACAAAACTGCCGCCCGTAGACCTTCTCGCCCCGCTTCTGACTCATGAAGTATTGATAGGGGTCAACGTATTTCTGCCCTCAACCGAGAGCCCGATAAAGGCGCTGACAAGCGTCTCCTGGGTGGAATGCGTGGAGGAAGGCGCTGAGAAATGTGCTATTGGACTCAAGTTTGTTGATGTGAAGAAGGAAGACCAGGACAAAATCCTCAGGTATGTTATCAAGTCGCAGATAACAAGGAAGGTTCAGCGTTAGGCTTTTCCCATTTTCTTTTCAAAGCGCTCAAGTATTTTTTCAAATCTGCTATCGCGACGGGCATTCTCCGTATCAGGGTCACTGCGGATAAACTGGAATTCAGAGTATCCGAGTTCCAGCGATTTCTGAAGCGCTGCCAGAGATTCGTCTATTTTCCCGAGCAGCGAGAGGCTGCACGCGAGATTATAGTGAACAACAGGATTCTCTGGCGCAAGCGAGCACAATCTCTCATCAATACGCAATCCTTCAGCATACCTGCCGCCCTTCGTATAGGCGTTTCCCAGGTGGAAGAGGAGATTGAAATTATCGTAAGAGTCTTTGCAAGCGGACTCAAGAAGCGATATCTCAAAATCAAGAGCCATCTGCTTGAGGCGCTTTCTGACAACTCTGGCGAGTCTGCTTTCAGGTTCCAACTTGACCTCCAGCGGTCAAATCTTTGTCAGAATAAATGTGTCGCTGTAAGAATACGCGGGGCAGCAGTGACACAGAAACACGAGAGGCACCTTCCCCGTATTTTCCACCCTGTGAGGTGTGCCTGCAGGTATAGCGATAGCGGTTTCCTTTATCACAAGTTGATTGTTTGAGCCGGTCCGGGCGTATCTCTTCAGGAGTGCTTGTAACTGTTGGCTTTCCCGCGTGTTTGCTGGCTTTGCGGGCATCGTTGCTTTCCGAGTTTCTACCGTCAACTTGCGCACTGGAGTCCACTACAGTCCTCTTCTGTCCACCCAAAAACGCCAAGTTTCCCGCCAAGTTTTTTGACAGGTCAGAACCGTAAGTTCCGGTCGCCTGCATCTCCTGTGCGATAGGCTGTGAAAAATCTGGCAAGTTATTCACCGCTTCCCGCAGGTCTGGAATTGCGGGATGCGAATATCGGCTCAGTGTCAGATTGATGTCACTATGCCGCGCGAGCCGCTGTATTACTGCAGGATGCACTTTCGCCTGACAAAGGTCAGTGCAAAACGTGTGGCGCAAACTGTGAAAATCTGCGATTTCATCTGCTACATCCCGAACGGGGACTCCTGCTGCCGTCAAGTCTATCCTCAACATTTTCGCCGTGTAATTGGACAGAGGAAAAACCTTGTTATCATTATCGTGCTCTATCTTCCACTCGCTCAGCGCTTCGGCAATATCGCGCCTCAGGGGGAGCGTATCTTCGCGTCTGTGTTTGCTGGCTGCTGCCCGCACCACGACAACCGGATTATCAGTGTCAAGTTGAAAGTCCTGCCAGGTAAGTGACGCCAGTTCAGCAGCCCTCAGTCCTGTTGTCAAAGCAACACGATAGACCAGCGCTCTGTGAGGTCCTGACATCCTTTTGAACGGCTTGCCGTTTTGCGCTGCCTCAATCAAAGCATGTTTCTCTGTGTCACTCAAAGCCCGGCGAATATATCGGCGGTCAATTTTTGCGTTGACGCCCTGAAGATTTCTCAATGGGTTCTCACTTGCCCGCCCGGTCTGTACCTGCCAGTTGCAAAAAGCCCGTAAGTTTCCGCGATAGTGGTTTGAGGACTGGAAACTCAAACCTTTATCCCGCCGCTCCGCAAGCCACCGCTGAACTTTCTCACAAGAAATATCTGTCCAGGTACTGAAGTGGCATTCGTCAAAAACCCGTTGTGCCCGAGTCGCTGCCAATTTTACATACTTCGGCGTGCATTCCTTGTCTGAAAGATATTCCCTCCAACGGGCGATAAGTTCTGACAGAGGCTTTCCCCCTGCTGCTCTGGAAGCGTCAATAATCCCGATTTCACCGAGCCGTTCGCGAAGTTTCCCCGGCATCATCTCAAGCCATCTTGTCAAACTTATATCAGGCTGTTCACCGGCAACGCGCAGCGCAATCAGTTTCTCCAATTTTCGCGCAAACTCTTCAGTAACCGCCTTGTCTGTGAATCCCGCAAAGCGCCGCAGAATTCCAAAATGGTCACGGAGTTCACAATGCCACTTTGAGATTTCGCGCCACTTGCCGGTCTTGTCTTTGAACTGAGGCTTGAAAAGACGCACTATTTGCCCTCCTGTGCGCGCCAGGGACGCATCAAAACTTTTGAAAGCGACATCTTGAGCCTCTTTCCTTCGGCTTTCAGAAGAGAATATTCTGCCTCTGTCAGCCGGGCGTTTATCCGCCTGCTATACTTCACCCCGCGCGGTAACGGCGGTCTTCCCAGTTTCTTTTTTCTCTTCATATTCGCCATCTTATTCTATGGCACCCAAAAAGTCAAGACCTTTTTTCAGAGTTTTTCAACTCTTCCCATCGCTGCCTATCTGGAAGCCCGGCGTCAACCCAGCGGGTAACTTCCGCCCTGGACCATAACGTCCGACGTCCCAACCGAAGCGGAAGAGGCACCCTGCCAGACGAATGTAGCCGCAGCCAATAACTGCGACCAATGCCGCAGAGCGCCGCAGCCTCTTTCGCGTCCAGCAATAGTTTTTCAGAAACTGCCTCAGGCATTCACGCCTTCTTTCAGTAATTTTTCTATTTTGCGGTCGCACAGCGAAATAATTTTGCATAGTTCGCCCATCCGGCGCTCTGCACGTAGCCTGAATTCAGCGGCAAGATTTTCCATATAAGCCATCTGAGACTGCACCGCAATATATTTACGCAGTCGCTCCTCCGGGTCTTGGATGGCTTCCACTTCGTCAAGCGATCTCGCTTGCTCTAACAGCACTTTTCCCTCATCCATCTTGTTTAGAATATCTTCTGTTTCGTCACCTGATTTCTGAAGTAAAATTGCTTCCTCCAGCAGCATAACTGCTCTATCTAATAGCGGCAAACCACTACGAGTTATCGTTTTTTGCGTCACAAGATTATAGGCAGCAGAAATAGACAGTTCGCCTGCATCTATCTTTGGCAGCAGTTCAGGCTTTTCAGCGGCGATAACTTTGATTTTGTCAAGCGTGCGGTCAGATATGCCGATAACTTTAGCCGCCGCTTTTCCGGCATCTATGGACTTAGGAAATATTTCACAAGTCCCTTGAGTTTTTCGTGCGTATTCTTTTTCTTTCGCTTTTTCTGCCCATATCCTTTCAAGCGCTTCTGCTTCTTTGAACCTTTCTGTCCAAGTCTTTTGCCGGTAGCGGTTGCTCTCTATCACAAGCGAGTCCGAATATTCCCGCACCTCTGCGTCTATTTCCTCAATCCCAAGTCGCCGGCAAGCCTCAACACGCCTGTGACCGCTTATAATGATATTGTCCGCACTCACCCAGATAGGCGCGAGAACCCCGTTGACGCGGATGCTCTCAATCAGGTCTTCAGGCGGCTCGTGCGAATATATCGCCGCGCTGACTTCACTGGACCTGAGGTCCGTTATTCTAACTTTCATCATTATTTCCTCCCTTCGCTCACCGCCGCCTGCTCTGCGCTCAAAAGCAGTTTTCCGTCAAGTTGTGTCGCCTCAGGCATTCGTCACCTGTTCAAGTTCGTTACCCCACACCGTAAAACCTTCGCGCGGCTTTCGCGCAAACATATCCAATTTCGCGCCCTGAAAATTCTCATTTACCATTTTGTAAAAGGCATCGGGCTTTTCACTGTGTCTGGTTCGCGGAGAGGAGATTATGTTTCTCAAAGCGGTTGGTCTCCAAATCGGTTTGCCTTTGATTCCGAGCCAACAAAATTCGCATTGGCATCTCAGAAAACTACCCAGTCCCATCCTCTGTTTATCCCAAATCAGGAGGCCTTTATACACAAAGCCCCAAATTTCAAGTAATTGTCTGGCTTCACAGAGGAATCTTTCAGTCGCCCATAACCACAGAATACAATTATCGGCTGCCGGTACTTTGAGTAATCGTAACTCCTCAAGCGACATTTCAGGATAGGGAGATGCTCCGCGATGCCTTCTTTCATCATACTTCATATCATATTGCCAGGGTGGGTCAATTACGATAACATCAAAAAGTCCCTCAATCGGCTGAAGTTTGCTGATACTCTCAATCTGCGCCTGAATATCGAGTTTTCGCTTCGCTTGGCAGACTGTCATTTCGCCCGCCTCTATCTTTGCCGCAAAGTCAGGAGCAGAAGAAAGAATTACTTTGGCATCGCGTCCTGATTGTGCGCTTACATTCAATAACTTTGCAGCATCAGACTGCGAAAGCAACTTCTCAAAGTTTTGAGAAGTTTCAAGGTCTGACCGTGTGCCTTGACCAAAAACCGCTATTCGTGCAAAAACCATCGCGCGCTGACTCTCCGAAAGATGCCGCCGAACCAAGTTTTTTGACAAAATAAAACTCACGAGTTCGCCCTTGCCGTCCCACACCTCAAAGCACGATTCAATTCCGAGTTCGCAACAGGCGCGATAGCGGTTTTTGCCATCTACTATCGTGCCTTCGTGAATCGTTATCGGCGTGAGGAGTCCGTGCGCCGCGATGTCCGCTTTGAGCGCCGCGAATTCCGAAGCGCTCATCGGCGGGAATAATCCACAGAGAGCGTGAATTTTCAGGTCGCCTGTTTGTGTGAACTCAGTCATCTATGCCTCAAAATCCTCTTCCGACACATCCGCTTCCCGCTATCCTCTTTTTCCTTACATAGGTCCTAAACAGAGGTTTTTTAGCATCTGTCACTTTTTGCCTCATACAGAGGTTTTACAGAGGTTTTTGACCTCTGTTTTGAAAATCGTAAATACCTACCGGCTTTAGCGGTTAGAATTTTACAGAGGTTTTTACAGAGGTTTTGCCCGGTGCTACGGTCGGTTTTACTACAGAGGTGTGGGTATAGGATATACCCACCTCTGTAAACCGGCACTGAAAAATTATTACTGCAAGACCACATACCGCCTCCGCGACTCTCCGTCTGTGGCGATTTTTACGTCCTGCATTTTCGCCACCGTTTTTCCAACCGCGCTCTCGGTGCTGTCGGTTTCGCTTGCGATTTCAGAATAATACAACCGCTCTTCTGGTTGCTCCTTGAAATAGGCTCTAACAAAGTCCTCTATACTTCTGCCTTCACTGCCAAAACGAATACCGCTGAAACTCTTGTCAGGGTTTTCTATAAACTTTCTAAACTTGGTCAGCCCGTAAATTGCCACAACCCCATGCTCGTGGTACCGCGAGGTGACTACTTCCAGCGAATATAGAGAAGTTCGCTTGCCCTTTGGAGAGAGCCGAAGTAAAACATCAGCGGAGTATTCTATATCGCCGCTTTCTTTTCCTGCCTGTATTCCCAGTTGTCTGTTATAGCCTGCGCGATTTACCTCGCTCACAAGCAGAATACCGACCTCCTGTTTTTTCAGTTGCTCAAAATAGCGAAGCCAGTAGTCTATTCCGGCGCGCCGGTCGCCGAGGTCGTGCGGTAACTTCTGAAGGGAATCAAAAACACATAATACTCTTCCCGGGGCGCGTGTCCTGATTTTATCAACAAGGGAAGTGATACCAGCGCCCATCATCATCCTTCGGTCATCAATTATTGCCAAATTTCCGAGTTGCACTATATCCCAGACGATAGCATCCTCTTCTGTTATTTCCTTTTCCCCTATTTCATAAGTAGAGGAAACAATTCTTTTCGCAAGGTTCACACAGCCGTTCTCAGTGTCAAAATATAAAACTCCGATTCCCTCTTTTGCTGCACTGACCGCGACCTGAAGTGCGAAGGTAGATTTCCCGATTTTTGGTTCGCCTAATAAAACGACCAATTCCCTTATCCCTCCGAGTTTATCGTCAAAGGCTTCAAAACCGCTTGAGATTGTTACTTCGGGCTTCCGCAGTGATGTAAGAAGCGTTTCTTTTACCTGCGGCATCAAAAAGGTTTCCAGTTGCACCGCCTGAGGTGATGCCTCCGGTTTCATAGATTCAGGCAGTGTCCGGGAAGTCCGCACCGGCTTTCCCGTGCTCGCATCTATCCAAGAATTTTTTACGGTCAACTGATGCACGTATCCGATGCCCGCCGCGGTCACAATTTCCTTCCCGCCATCTGCGACCCGCATACAGACGCAGGCAGTTCCGTCACTGAGAAAATACCCAGCACAACGTCTCCCTTGCCCGCGCGGTAGGTATGGATGCCCCCCGCAAATCGGACAGCAACGCTCTTTGGTAAATCGGTCCACCTCGCCCACCATCGGTTCTCCCTTGCCTATAAATTCTCGTTGCTCCAAAATCGCCCACTCACCGCCACCACAAGGAACGAAGTGAAAGGAGTGTGTAATCAAAGTGTCGCCGCCCCGGCTGAAATTCAGAATTGCGAGATAGGCGGATTCCTTGTCATCCTCCCAAATTTCCGCCCGCGCGAGTTCAAGACCGCTCCCGCGTTCTAACTCGCCAATAAGTTTGTCAATTTCTTGCGCTGCGCTCATCCTTTTATCTCCCCTCCGGGCTCGCGCAACTGAAGCGCCTTCACTAATTCGGAAACTTGGTCGCTGATAGAGGTGAGGATTATCACTGCCCGCGACTGCGCCCATCCTGGCGGCAATTTTTTCACCTCCTCTGCCGTCCGCATTACTTGCTTTAGTATTTCTGATAATCTTCTTATATCCCTTGCAACGTCACCCATTACTTTCCCCCCGTTTCACACACGCCTTTGTAGAGGATGTGGGAAGCGGAAGTTTGAGGCAAAAAACGCGGAAGCGGAAATAAGGAAACGGCTTGCAGACCGTGAAATACAAGGACTGTAGAAAAAAGCAGAAAAAATCTTCTATATGGAAGTTTGCCAAGAAACAGAGGGCAGGAAACGGAAACGCGGACTCACGCTTTTATGTGAAATTCAGTCAGCAAAGACGGGTCGGGCTTCCAGGGGAATATATCCACGCCGGGTTCTGCGCCTTCTTTCAGCCAGTCTCTGATTCTTGGGAGACAACCTTTACGGTCAGCGAGGCGCTTGAGTTTTGCTACAGCGGTATCCCGTTTATCTCCCAACAAAAAACGGTAAATCAAAACTGCTGCGAGCGCCATACGATAAGGGATAGTTTCTTTTTTCTTATCCCATCGGTCCTGTCGGTCCTGGACTTTGCTTTTTTTCAGCCAGGCGCTCACTGTGCGTGAGGACCGGTTGATTATGTTCGCGAAATCTCTTTCAGTGAACCGGTCAAGGCGCGATTCGCCTTTTTGCTCTTGCGCCTTGTGTTTTGGCTTTCGCCCTTTCGGTAACTTGCCCAGTGAGGTCAACTTCGCCTCAGCCCGTTTCAGCCGGTTCAACGCTGGTTCAAGTTGCTGCGACTTCTCCCACAGATTGGTAAGATTTGCGATTGGTAACGAAGTGAGTTTGAGAATCGGTAACGAATTGAGATGAAGAGCCTCAATCTGGACTGCGATGCGTTTCCTTCTGGCAGGGTCAAGTAATATTCCGGCAAGGGGGAGGAGTCTGCTTTTGGGTCCTTTGGAATCAGCGCCTAACTCCCAGTCCGAACGGCTTGGGAATTGGAGCAAGAGGTTTTTGCGGATTTTTTCGTATGCACTCAACAGCGACAGATAACCCGGGATTGTATCAAACTGTGCGAGTGTGTTTGTCGGTTTTGCCTTTGCCATTCTGTATCTCCTCCCGTCCAGAGTAAGAGTGAAGTCAGGGCAGAGTTGGACTTCCCTTTTCCCGCATATGACGGTAGCCCTGACTTATTCCATACGCTATTTTCTCCGCGTTGTCAAGGCTTCACGCTGCTGCTCAAGAAACGCCTCGTGCAGCCAGGAATGTTCGCGCGAGACTTCGGACATCGCCTTGGAGAGAGGTATTCCCTCTTTTTTCGCTCTCTCCTTGCAAACTTCCAAGAAGCCTTTGGCTTCCAAATCGCGTATCTGCGCCGCGTCTGCCTCGTCTTTTTCAAACGCGGTCTTGTTCAGAATTTCCGCGCCCTCGGTGATTCCATCCTCAAACTCTTCTTCCGGTCTAACCATCTCAAACCTCCCGCGGCTCAGCCGCTGTAATCCGATTACCCTGTAATTTCAATCCTGTGCCGCACCACATAGCGCCCTGTCGCGCGCAGGACGCGTCCAAACCCTTCAGGTGGACTCCCTGCACCATCTCGCCTGTCCAAGTGCCTATTCTGCCCTGTGTGCCCTGTGAAACTGCTATACATAAGAATCCTCGTTATCATCATCCCGCCTATTTGCGAATTCCAGCAGTATCCGCGCAGCCTGCACATCGCCCTGCTGCGCTCGCTCCCATAAATGATTCAGCAGCCACTCCAGCCTGGTCCTGCCACCTTCAGTCACGCCTGCCAAAGTCAACTTTGCCTGTTGTGAAACGCTCAACTGCTGTGCCCTCTGTCGTGCAGAAGAGCCGCCCGGATTTCCAGATTTCCCCGCCGTAAATTTCCCTCTGTTTACCGCCATTTACTTTTTTCCCGCCTGCCCTTTTTTTCTATCTGTGAAATACCCAGTTTTTTTCTCCAAGCATAAAAATCCGCGGTCACACCTTCAGCGCAAAAGTTTCCTGTTCTCTGGACAGAACCTATGAAATACCTTGCCATAACTGCTAACATCCCCGCACCTTGTGATAGAAGAGGGCAGGGCGCACCTGACCCTCGCTTTAGAGACGAAAGCGAAGTTTTCAAGTTCCTGCCCTCGTGATAATATTTGTCGGAGAAACGCGTTGAAAAGGAAAGGCGCCGCACCCGATGGCTGGAACGGCTCCAGTGTAAGCCGCGTTCCTCCGGCAATGTTCTATAACTCCGTATGATGCGCTCATACTTTGCCGCCTATCTCTTCAGCCCACCGCGCGGACCTAACCCGACTTTTCGTCGTGCAGCATCTTCAGCCTCTTCGTCTGTCATCTTTTTCAAATTCTCCGCCTCGATTCGCGCGTTTTTTGCTATCTGCCTGTGAGCCCAGACTTTATCCCAAGCGGAAGCCGGACCGTTTTTCATAGCCTCTTGCGCCTGTGCATTGGCTGCTGTATCACAACTAACAGCGTGCGCTTCACAGCCCGCTATCATCTCAAGTTTCTTCGCATGTAGTTCTGTTTGCGTTATCTCAGGCGCGACCGGTAAGAGAGTAACTTTCACCCCGTCACCGCGCATCAGCGCTTCGGCGACCGCGACCGGGTCAACTGTATAGTTTCGCGAGGCTGCACCGCGCACGAGATAAGTTTCGTTGCCTGACTCACCGCCGACCATACCAGTTGCGAGGTGAATCAGCAGTCCCGATAGGCGTGTATCCTGGTATGTGAACTCTGCCTCGCGCATCCCAGGCTCAGGCTGCCACTCCATGGACTCTCGGCAATAGCCGCCGGCTTCGCGCCACACCGTAAATAAATTATGGCAACTCGCGCGCAGACAGTGGTAAAACAACAACTTCTTTGTTCGCGCGTAAAGTGTTGCATTTATAGTACCGCAACGCTCACACTGCACAGCCGCGACCGGCTCAAAACTTACCATGCGCGTTTCAGGCGCCGCGACTTCTGCCACCGCTGGCTTGCCCATCATTTTTTGCGCCCTTGATGGCGCAGCATCACGATTTACCGTCCTCATTTCCAGCCCCTTTCACAAAAGTGACCAATCTGTCAAAAACTATTTACGCCGCTTTTTCAGTTCCGCGATTTCCCTTTTCAATTTCTGGACTTCGCGAGCGTGAAGGTCTCTCTCACCGCTAAGTATAGTGAGAAGATTTCGGACCGCGGCTTCAACATTTTCATCATCGTTCCAAGCGATGCCGTGAGTGCGAGCCACCTTGCGCGCGCGGTCCAGGTCCGCCAAGTTTCCTGCCAAGTGACTTTTGAGTTTTGCGGAATCCTGTGAAGTGTTAGAAGATGTGATTACTGTGTAGCGGTTTCCTTTACCACTTCCACAACTTTATTTCTGAGGAAGATTTTTCCTCTTCCGCGCAAAATAAAGTAACTCTCGTCGCATTTTATGTGTTTGTGCTTCCTTGTGGCTCTGCCGACAGCAACTGTCGCTTCTGCCAGACTCTGCTTTTTCAGCGGCGAGTTACGAGGCGAAATAATCTCTCTAATGGATGCCCCATCTTTTGTGACAAACCTCTTCACGTCTGAAATTCCCCTCACCTCTTTCACGAATCGCCTTCTGAAGACTCTGCCTATTCTTCATCTTCTTTGCTGGAGTTCTGTGACTCCTGGTCGGTCTGTTCTTCTTCCTCTTCTTCCTCACTGACTTCGGGAGCCGGCATCGGTTCTGTTTCCTGCTCTTGAGATTTCGCGCGCAGTTCCTTTTCCTTTTCCACCTCTTCTTTGGCGATTCTTGCTATAGAGCCGATTTTATCGCCTGGCTCCAGTTTTATGAGGACCACGCCCTGGGTGTTTCTTGAGGTGAGCCTGATTGGCTGCGCCTGGATACGAATCATTTTGCCCTGGACTGTTATGAGCACTACCTCGTCGTCCTGATGAACAGGCATAAGACCGACAACTTTTCCGTTTCGTTTTGAGGTCTTTATGTTGATGATACCCATTCCGCCGCGGGTCTGAATACGATACTCGTGGAACTCAGTCCTCTTGCCGAATCCGTTTTCGCAGACTGAAAGGAGCGTGGCGTCCGGGGCGGTGAGGATGAGGCTTTTCACCCTGTCACCTTTTCGCAGCCTTATTCCGCGAACTCCCCGCGTTGCGCGCCCCATAGGTCTGGCATCTCTTTCCTCAAACCTTATCGCAAAGCCGTTCTCAGTTCCAAGAACTATGTGGTCATTTCCGTGCGTGATTGCTGCGCCGATAAGTTTATCGCCCTTCTGGAGATTGATAGCGATAATGCCACCCTTCTTTGGACGACCGTATGCTGACAGAATGGTCTTCTTCACCATTCCGCGCTGGCTTGCGAGAAAGAGGAACCTGTCGTCAAAATTGCGGACAGGTATCATACTCGTTATGGACTCCTCTTTTGGAATCTCAAGCATATTGACGATGGCTCTTCCTCTTGAGACCCTGCCAAGCCGAGGAATATCGTACACTTTTAGCCAGTACGCTTTTCCCGCGTCAGTGAAGAAAAGGATGTAGTCGTGTGTTGAGGCGATGAATATGTGCTCTGCAAAATCTTCTTCTTTTATGTCTGCAGCAGTTACCCCTTTTCCGCCTCTCTGCTGGCGGCGGTAGAGGAAAAGGGGTGACTGCTTTATATAGCCCTGATGACTTACAGCAACGACCACGGATTCTTCCGCTATCAGTTTTTCCTCGGTGATGTCCTCAAAAGTGTCAACGACCTTAGTCTTGCGCGTATCACCATACTTGTCTTTCAACTCGTGTGTGTCTTCGCGGATTATGTCAAGGACCCGGTTTCTGTCTGTAAGGATAAGCCAGCAGTCTTTTATTTTCTCAAGAAGTTCTTTGCGTTCTGACTGAAGTTTATCTCTTTCAAGTCCGACGAGTCGGGAGAGTTGCATCGCGAGGATTGCGTCTGCCTGTGCCTTTGTCAGTTTGAATTCGTCTGTAAGTCTCTTCGCCGCCTCCTGAGTTGTCTGGCTTGTGCGGATTATTTTGATGACTTTGTCGATATTTTCTACCGCGATTACGAGACCATCAACTATGTGTTTTCGCTCCTGCGCCTTGTCAAGCAGGTACTGGGTTCTGCGCGTGATAACGATGACCCTGTGGTTTATGAATTCATTTATGAGTTCTTTCAGGTTGAGAGTCTTTGGTCTTCCGTCAACGAGCGCAATCATAATTATGCTGAAAGTGTCCTGCAGCGGCGTGTGTTTGTATAACTGGTTTATGACGGTCTTTTCGTCCTCCCCTCGCTTCAACTCAACGACAAGACGCATACCGTCCCTATCGCTTTCATCGCGAACATCAGAGACCCCTTTTATAACGTCATTTTTCACCAGTTCAGCGATGCGTTCTATAATCCGCGTCTTCGTTATCTGAAACGGTATTTCCGAAATTATGACTGATTTTCTACCTGTGCGCGGGTTTTCCTCTGGAAGCGCGACTCCACGAACAGTCGCCTGACCCCGCCCTGTTCTGTAAGCCTCTTTCAGTTCTTTCGCGCAGACTATGCCACCTGTAGGAAAATCAGGACCGGGAACTGTATCAATAAGTTCGTCCACAGAGACGTCCGGGTTCTCTATCACCTTTATGATCGCGTCTGCAACCTCTCTCAGGTTGTGCGGTGGAACACTTGTGGCCATACCGACCGCGATTCCACTTGCGCCGTTCACAAGAAGATTCGGAAACCTGGAAGGCAGAACCACAGGCTCTTCGCGGGTTTCATCATAGTTCGGGACAAAGTCCACAGTATCCAGTTTCAGGTCTTCAAGCATCTCAACCGCGAAGGAGCGCATTCGCGCCTCGGTATATCTCATAGCGGCAGGGGGGTCGCCATCTATTGAGCCGAAGTTCCCTTGCCCTTCAATGAGCGGATAGCGCATATTGAAGTCCTGAGCCATACGCACAAGCGTGGGATAAACTACCTCCTCGCCGTGCGGATGGTAGTTGCCTGAGGTGTCACCGCAAATCTTTGCGCACTTTCTGAAGTGCGCTCTCGGCGTCAGCGCGAGGTCGTTCATCGCAACCAAGATTCTGCGCTGAGAGGGCTTCAGACCATCGCGAATATCTGGAAGTGCGCGTGAGATTATCACGCTCATTGCATAGGAAAGGTAAGAATCCTTCATTTCCTGTTCTATCGGCAGTTCTCTTGTCCGTCCTTGGTCAACCATAATTTGCGCCCTTTCTTCTACCGAAGACGCAGATTTTCAGCCGTTCCAAATAGTTATTATGCCACATTTACACAGGAAAATCAACTGTCCGCGCAGTTATACAGACAAACCCTGACCTACCAAGCATCAAACATTGACAGAGACTCCAACACGCCATCTTTCCTGTCACGGTTGGTAAGTTGAAAGGACTGATGTGTCAATGCTAAAGGTCCAAGTTCAAACCACGGACCTGATATTTGAACTTTGGATTTTGAACTTTCCCTACGGAAGGCTAATATCTCGTATCGTTCTCTCTTTCCCTTCTTCCGCCGCCTCCGCGGTCATCCCTTCTTGGTCTGGCTTCGTTTACAACAATCTTTCTTCCGCCAAGCTCAGTTCCGTTGAGCGCGGCTATGGCGGCTTTTCCTTCTTCATCGCCCATCTGGACAAAGGCGAAACCGCGCGAGTAACCTGTCTGTCTGTCAGTAATTATCCTGACAGTCTTCACCTCACCGTGCTGCTCAAAAAGAGCCTTCAACTCTCCCTCACTCGCTTTGAATGAGAGATTCCCGACGTAAATGTTCACCGCTCAGCCCTTTCCCAAAATCGCCCTAACAATGTGTCAGACGCGGCAAAGTGTTACAAGCCTTTCTCCGGAAAGGAAAAAACGACCGCAACACCCCGACCATTCTAACACCAAACCTGACGCTTTGTCTCCCACAAGAACAAAGCCGGCGGGGATAATAACCGATTTTGCGCGCGTGTGCAACAAAATAATCTCTCTTTTTCTCAAGTAAACACAGTTTTATGCCGATTCTATGATAAGAGGAGGAAACAGGTCAAATATGTCAGAAGAGACGGCACAAAATAGAAATCGCGAATACAATCTCCTTGTCGTTGTGAAGGGAAAAGAGCGATACTTCTTCAAGTACAGGAAGAACCAGATGCGCGCCCTTTTCAACACGCTCGTTGAATACGGCGGGAACGGCGGATGCAACCTGACTCTTCTTGATGCTCTCTTTCTCATCAAGAAGTTGAAAGAGAAGCAGCGTAGCGCTGTTTGAACCGCCCCGGCATTGCAGCAATGGTATGAAACAAGAGGTTGAAGCGTTTCTGGAAAGTTTGAAATCCCGCGGCGCTTCCGCACACACTATCAAAGCATACCTGAGCGATATGAATCAGTTTCTCAAAAGAAGCGACGCTGACAGCGACTACCACGGAATCGGTCCCGGCGAAGTTAGGGCATACCTGTCCGATTTACGCACAGAGGGCGTATCAAAGAGGTCGTGCGCCAGAAAACTTTCTGCTCTACGAACTTTCTTCAATTTCCTCTCTTCAAGGCAAAGCGCTGCTGAAACGCCTGCACGGGCACTCGCATCAATGCGGCTGCCAAAATTTGAAAGGAGACTCCCAGAATTCCTGGATAGAAAAGAGATTGATAGACTTCTTGCCAGCGCCGAAACAAGCAAAAAGAAAGAAGCGATAAGGGACCTCGCGATTCTGGAACTCTTTTACAGCAGCGGATTGCGGGTAAGCGAATTGGTCAGTCTCAATATCTCATCAGTAGATTTCGCTTCGTCAACTGTGAAAGTGATAGGAAAAGGGCGAAAAGAGCGAATCGTTCCAATGGGAAGTTACGCCATTCGTGCGCTCAAGAACTATCTCGCTTCACGCCCGGGTTGTAATCCCAGCGCAGTGCTGTTTGCCAACAGATTTGGCGGGCGAATAACTGACAGAAGCGTGAGAAGGTTGGTTGAACATTATCGCCTGGTCTGCGGGATTGCAAAGAAGATTTCGCCGCACACCCTTCGCCACACTTTTGCAACGCATCTTCTGGATGCCGGCTGCGATTTGAGAGCGGTTCAGGAACTTCTGGGGCACTCGTCACTTTCAACCACGCAGCAGTACACACACGTCACAGTTAGCAGAATGCGCGAGGTATATGATAAAGCGCATCCACACGCGCACTAACTTGCTCCGACGACCAATCGCTGGGATAATCTGGAGAAAATTTCAGTTGCGGTTGAAAGAAAGCAACGTATAATTACGCCCATACATTGGGCGCGTTATGGAAAGGGGAATGTGTATGAAATACGCAGCCGCTTTTTGTCTATTCGGAGTTCTTCTTTGCGGGTGTCTTCCCGCAGACACAGCAGCGTCCATAAAGGGTGAACCTGTTGTCCGCCCGCAGTTCTCTGACATTCCTGTGCCTGAGGGTTTTGAATTCCTGCGAGAACTGTCTGACAAACACGAATGGGACTGGAAGGGACTGAGATTCGGACGACTTTTTTACCGCGGAACACTCCCTGTTGAAGAGACACAAAGATTTTACAGGCGCGCAATGACAGCGCCCGATGCGAACTGGAGAGAGACAGGCTTCTCAAGCGGAAAAGAGGTGGTAATCTCGTTTGAGAAAGGAACAGGTGAGAACCGCGAATCCTGCCAGGTTAGAATAACCAGAGAAGACAGTTCCACTGTCGTGATAATCTCGCTTGACCCGATAGGTGGTAAGTAATTGGCGCGCTCTAATAGAAAGGGTGCAAAACGTGGCAAGAAGACGGACAAAGAAAAGCCTCTCGCTTCATGAAGATAAGTTTCGCCAGAGTGTCTTCAACTTCGCCAATTTCCTGGACAAGTACAAGTATGCTATTCTCCTTGCCGCCGCCGCTATTGCGACGTTCTCTGTAGCGTTTTATCTGCGGTCGGAAGGCAAAGCAAAGCAAATTGAATACACAATGCGAATCCTGGCAAGTGATGTGAAAGTCTCTCCAGATGAGTTGAAGGACAGGGCAGAGAAGTCAAGAGGCAGTCCTCTTGAGCCCTGGGTTATTCTCGCGTACGGGAACCGCCTGTTTGAACTTTATCAAGACCAAGACATCACAAAGGGCGACAAAAGCAGGCTCCTTCTGGCGAAGAAAGCGTTTGAAGATGTCAGAGACAGATTTTCGCACAACGGTTCCGCGTATTTTTGCGCACTCAAATCGCTTGAGGCAGTTCAAGAAGAGTTGGGGTTTGAGATGAACGAACCAAAGGAAGAGGCGAAACAGCCACAGACCAGACCTGTGGAGCAGCAAAGCGTCCCGCCCAAGGGTCGGGATGCTGCGACACCCTCACAGAAGAGCAGCCCGTAGTCACCGCCGTGCGCAGCGCAGAGAACCTGGAAAAAGAGATAACGCTTACCGCTGGAAGGCAGAGACTGCGCCTGGACAGATTTCTCGCCTCGCAACTGCCGAAGATCTCCCGAAGCGCCCTGAAAAACCTCATAAAGGAAGGACGCATAACTGTAGAGGGTCAGGCAAAAAAGGCTCACCATATTCTGAGAGAGGGCGAGAAAGTAATAGTCTGGCTGCCTCGCGCCAGATTGCCTTGCGAACCTCAACCGCAGAACATCCCGCTTGAGATTCTCTATGAAGACGAATCGCTCCTGACGATAAACAAACAGGCAGGACTTGTCGTTCATCCCGCTGCTGGACACGAGGATGACACGCTCGTCAACGCAGTGCTGTACCATATTGGAAGTCACAAGCCTGATTCTCTTCCCCAGAGACAGGGGATAGTTCACCGCCTGGACAGGGATACAAGCGGAGTGATGGTGGTCGCAAAGAATCAGAAAGCCTGTGAGTCCCTCAGCGCTCAATTCAAGTCTTATCAGGTGAAGAAAAGTTATCTCGCTATCACCCGCGGCGTGCCGAAAACTCCGAGCGGCACTATCGCTCTTCCAATTGGCAGGCACCAGAAAAAACGTAAGAAGATGACCGTGAGGGAAAACGGGAGACTGGCTGTAACAGAATACCGTGTGCTTGAGGAGTTCGGCGATTTCGCGCTCATTCTAAGTGAACCAAAGACCGGCAGAACCCACCAGATTCGTGTTCATCTCAAATCTCTCGGCACTCCAGTACTCTGTGATGCCACGTATTCACGCAGGTCTTTTCTCTACGAGAGCGAACTACGAGGCGAGAAGAGGAAGAGTAATGAAAAGCCCCTCATTGCGCGGCAGGCTCTTCACGCTAAGACACTGACCGTGCGTCATCCTCTAACGGGGCAGGTAATCACTTTTGAAGCACCGCTTCCGGCAGATTTTCAGGAAACGCTTGAAGCGCTGCGCAGGAGAAAATTGGGAACTTCATAACCGCTCAGTGTTCGTTTTTTGGACGAGTCTTCCATCTTCTGTGAAACCAGACCCACTGTTCGGGATACTCTCTGATAAACCGCTCAAACGTAGTTGACCATTTCTGTGCGGCTGCCGCTTTATCCTGCAGTTTGTCCCCGGTTCTGTCAATTTGCAGGAAATCGCTGACGATAACTTTATGTCTGCCGTCAGGCAGCCTCACAGCGGCAGCAGGCAGCACTGGTGTGCCAGTGCTTTGAGCGATAGAGAGCGGCGCCGTCACAGTTAGTGCTTTTCTGCCGAAGAAGTCAACAAAGACCCCACTCGCATCCTTTATGTCCTGGTCGAGCAGGATGCCGATTATATGGTTGTCTTTGAGCGCTCTTATAATTGGGCGCACCCCATCAGACTGATAAATAACCGCCATTCTGAGCCGCCTTCTGCGACTGACCACTTCTTTATCAAATTTCTCAAAGTGCAACTTACGAGCAACCACGCTCAATTTGAACAGAGACGCTATGTAGGCAGCAAACAGTTCCCAATTGCCTAAATGCCCGGTCGCAATAATAAGTCCACGCCCTTTCGCTAACGCCTCTCGCACCTTTGGCAGGTAATCACTGCCATCCACCATAGAGATTATCTGGCTTTTTCGGAGCCGCGGCAGAGCGATAAACTCTCCCAGATTTTTTCCCATATTCTCAAACATAGCTGAGACAATCTGCTTCCTCGTGCGCTCTGTTGTTTCCCCTCCAAGAGCCATTTCTATATGAGTAAGCGCCAATTTGCGCTCGCGTCGCAGAAAGAGTAAAGCAAGACGGAAGATTTTGCCCATAAGTGCCTTGGTCAGCCAAATGGGAAGTTCTTCCGCAAAGAGAAGGGTTATCTTGCCAAAATAGTAGGCGAGATAACTAACGAGTAGTTTCCTCAGTTTTACCTTCCTTCTTGAGCGAGGCGACATATCTATCTCCAGGTGAGATTGCGGACGAGAAAAACGCGTCCTATTTGACGAACTCGCCTCTTGCCAGCGCAGAGAGAACGAGTTTCTCAAACGGCACCGCTGTGTCTGCAGGTATTCTGATAGCGTCTATGTCTACGCAGGTCTGCTCAAGTTCTTGCTCAAATTTCTCAAATTCGGCAATATATGCGTTGCGAACCTGCGGCGTAACTGTGACATTGTGAGACTTCGCGGTCTCGGAATCTATAAGTTTGACATCAGACAGATACGCTGGTACGCGTTCTTGACCGTCAATTATATGAAGAAGAAACGGGCTGAACCTGTTGTAGGCGAGGAGTTTGAGCCCCTTTTCAGCGCCCTTATAGTCAAGGAAATCTGACGCGATGACGGCGACTCCCGGCCGTTCAGCCTCTGGCAGGAACTGGGAAAACGATGAAGCGCAGTCTGTGCGCCCGCCCGCAGAAGCAGACTCAAGAAATTTCATTATCGCAAATATCTTCGGCTTACCTTTCGCCAGGGGAAGCCTGCCCTCAATCTTATCTGAGAAAAGCCAGAAGCCGACTTTGTCCATATTCCCGAGCGCGATGAAAGCGAGCGCTACACAGAGCAGACGTGCGTAATCAATCTTGCGCGGCTCGCCCAGTCGCATAGACTCAGAAACGTCAAGAAGAAAATAGACCCGCCACTCCTCCTCCTCTTCAAACAGGCGAAGAAGCAGTCTCTCCATCCTCGCATAGCAGTTCCAGTCAATGTAGCGCAAGTCATCGCCAATCTCATAGCCCCGCCTGTCCGCGAACTCAAGACCGCTGCCGATGCGCTTTCTGCGGCGTCTGCGAATCACTTTCGCCCTGTGCAGCCGCCGGGCGACAAATGAGAGATACTCTATCTTCTTCTGAAACTTCTCGTCAAACAGTCTCTCCATTACCTTGCCGCCTCAAACAGGGAGAGAAACCTTTCAACGTGCGACCTTGGCGCCTCTATCGGCGTCAGCACCTCAGATGGCAGACCATGCCAGTCAGAACCATAAGTGAGAATCAGACCGAAACTCACCGCTGTCCGCTCAAAATAGAATCCGAACATCTCTTGCCTTCTCTTGGAGCAGACTTCAACGCCCGCAAGACCTGCGTTGACAAAATCATTCAGATAGAGGTCAAAGGTCTCTATCTCCGGGTGCGCCCAGACCGCCACAGCACCAGTATCTGAAACAAACTGAAAAAACTTCTCAGGCGTCAAAAACGGCGGAGGAACATACCCCTGCTCGTAGTTAAGGTAGCGCGCGAAAGCGTCCCGTGAATCTGAAGCAGCCCCGCACGCAACAAGCGCTCTGCCTATATGGGCACGCGTTACGCACTCCCCTGTGGCGAATCGCCTGACATCCTCATACGAGATTCTCGCGCCCGCGTTTCTCAGGTTAGAGACCGCTATCTTAGTCCTGTTTGCGCGCTCTTCCTGTCGCGTCGCAAGAAACTGCTTCACTTGGTCTGTGACTCCTCTGGCGAAATAAGCAAGAAAATGAATCTCATTTTTCTTGTGATAAGTGGAAAACTCAACCGCAGGGTAGAGATAAAGACCCTCGCCGAGAGAATCAACCACCGCAAAGTATGAGCCGATGCTCTCGTGGTCTGCGAACGAGATAAACTCCAGCCCGCACGCGCGCGCTTTCTCTATAGTCTCCGCAGGACTCGCCAGACCGTCGGAGTAGTTAGTGTGAATATGAAAGTCAACTTTCAGTGTGCTCTTATCGTCAATTCTTCGTCACCCTCCAGAGAGAAAACCTGAAATCTCTTTTCTTCTAATATAGCCTTCGTAACTAAATTTTCAAGCCAAAAGCCTCCGCTTGCGCTTGCATCAAGAAGAGATGGCGAAATTCTTCTATCAGCGCTCGCACAAAAATCCTCTCGCCAGCGGAGCGACCACTCTGACACCCCTCTCGCCGGAAAGAACAGCCATTTCTACATCATACGCGGCTAACAGGTTTTCGCGAGTCACTACCTTTTCCGGCTGACCATCCGCTATAACAGCGCCATCCCTGATGAGAATCACACGCTGAAAGAAAGCCGCTGCAAGATTTATGTCATGAGAAACAAAAAGAACTGTCAGGTTGCGCTCCCGGTTCAGTTTCCTGACCGTCTCCATTACAGTTATCTGATGTTTCACGTCCAGAAACGCTGTCGGTTCATCCATAAGGACGCAGAGAGTCTCCTGCGCAAGCGCCTTCGCAATCATCACCCGCTGGCGCTCGCCGCCCGAAAGTTCATCTATGTATCTGTCTCGCAGATGATAGGTATCAGTAGCGAGGAGCGCGTTTGTGACCACCTTTACATCATTTTCATTGTCAAACGAGACCGCACTTCTATGGGGATTTCTGCCCATTAGCACTGTCTGCGCCACTGTGAATGGTAGTCCAGCCAGGATAATCTGTGGAACAAGAGCGACAGATTTCGCTAACTCTTTTCTGGAAAGCGACGCAAGCGGCCTGGAATTTATCAGAACCTCGCCCGCGCGCGCACGAAGGAGACCGCAAATTATGTGAAGCAGAGTGCTTTTTCCAGCGCTATTGGGTCCGATGATGCCGACCATTTCGCCCGCCGAAATCTCAGACGAAATTCCGCTAAGCACATCCTTTTCTTCATACGCGAAATAGAGGTTTCTCACGCTAATCAAAAGCGCTCCCTTCCAGCGAAGAATAAGTCGTGCGCTTCAGTGCTGCTCCAGCGCTTGCGCCAAATCAGCGATAATATCTTCCACATCCTCAATCCCCACAGAAAGTCTGATAAGAGTATCAGATATTCCTATTCTTTCTCTCTCTTCTGGAGGGATTGAGGAATGTGTCATAAGCGCAGGCTGCTCTATCAAGGACTCCACCGCGCCGAGGCTCTCTGCCACAGCGATTATCTTCAGTCGGCTCAGAAACTCCTTTGCGTTTTCTACGCCGCCATTCAGTTCAAACGAGACAATTCCGCCGAACCCGGACATCTGCTTCCTCGCGAGTTGGTGCTGCGGATGGCTGGCAAGACCGGGATAAATGACCATTCTCACTCTCGGGTGCGATTTCAGATATTCTGCGACTTTCTGCGCATTCCAGTTGTGCCGTTCCATTCTCAGAGCCAAGGTCTTTATGCCTCTGAGAACAAGGAAGCAGTCCAGAGGCGAAGGAACAGCGCCGATTGCGTTCTGGTTGGATTTGATTCTATGGTAATAATCTTTGTTTGAGAGCATCAGGGCGCCGCCGATAACGTCACTGTGCCCGCCCAGGTACTTTGTGCAACTATGAACAACTATGTCTGCGCCGAAGGCAAGCGGTCTCTGAAAATACGGACTCATAAATGTGTTGTCCACAACTGTGATAATACCTCTCTGCCTCGCTATCCCCGCTACAGATTCAATGTCGCACAGGCGAAGCAGCGGATTGGTGGGACTTTCAAGCCAGAAAAGTCTGGTGTTATCTCTTATGGCGTTCCGGAGGTTTTCAGGTTCTCTCGCATCCGCAAAGGAGAATTCCAGTCCGAAGTTGGCGAGGACATCTTCAAATAATCTTATGGTTCCGCCATAGAGGTCTTCAGACGCTACGATATGGTCACCGCTTTTCAGAAGGGAAAGCAGAAGCGTCGCTTCCGCCGCTGTGCCAGAAGCAAATGTGAGCGCAAACCTGGCTTCCTCAAGTGCAGCCAGCCTCTTCTCAAGCGCGTCGCGTGTAGGATTGCCAGTTCTTGAATACTCGTAGCCGCCTGTGGGTTTTTCTACATCTTTTCTGGCAAAGGTTGTGGACAAATGGACTGGAACCACGACGTCGCCGCTTGCGCCTTCTCCGAAATCCGGCTCCTCGCCGACGTGAATCGCCTTTGTCGCAAATCTCATTTAGGATTCACCTCCTTTTTCCAGCGTTTGTGCGAATCCGTTTTGACGCATCCAGTCATCCGAGTAAAACTTTGTCAGATAGTTTCTTCCAGTATCAGGCAGAATAGTTACGACAACCTGGTCCTTTTTCAGTCTTTTTGCGACCTGTAGAGCGGCGAATGCTGCTGAGCCAGAAGAACCGCCGGAGATAATTCCCTCCTCGGCGGCGAGTCTTCTTGCGGTCTGAAAAGCATCCCTGTCGCTTACTACAACTATTTCGTCAAGCAAGTTCAAATCAAGATTGGAAGGCAGAAAATCTTCGCCGATGCCTTCCACCTTATAAGTGTGAGTCTCACCTTCTGTTCCCTCAAACTCGTGATGGTATATTGAGCCTTCAGGGTCTACACCAACGATTTTTATCTTCGGATTCTTTTCTTTGAGGTATCTTGCGACTCCGGTGATTGTTCCTCCAGTCCCCATTCCTGCGACCAAGAAATCTATTTTCCCCTCGGTCTGCTCCCAGATTTCGGGACCGGTGGTTCTGTAATGGATTTCCGGGTTAGCGGGATTGAAGAACTGGTTCGGCATAAATGTGTTCGGCTCTTCGCTGGCAATCCTTTCAGCGACTTTGACGTAGTTGTTCGGGTCATCTGGTGGGACCGCGGTTGGAGTTATGATGACTTTTGCGCCAAGCGCCTTCAAAAGGTCAATTTTCTCCGGACTCATCTTATCGGGGATTGTAAAGACCAGTTTGTATCCCTTGACGATTGCCGCCAGCGCGAGTCCGAGTCCTGTGTTTCCGGAGGTAGGCTCTACTATCGTGTATCCCGGCTTTATCAGTCCTCTTCTCTCGGCATCCTCAATCATAAAGATTCCTATTCTGTCTTTTACGCTTCCCGCTGGATTGAAGAACTCCAGTTTTGCCAGGACTGTGGCTTCTATTCCCTCTGTTACTCTGTTCAGTTTCACCAGAGGAGTGTTTCCAATAGTTTCCAGAATGTTGTTGAAGAACCTTCCAAGCCTTTCCCGACCGTGGTCGCGCATCGTGTTTCCCTCCGGCTCCCTGTCGCTTATGCCAGTCTCTCCCCTGATTCATCGTTTTATACCAATAATCCCCGGTGAAGACAAGAAGTTCCTCTGGAAAGCGTGCGCGAAAATGAGTTCAGGGAAAAAAGAATGTAGCGAGTGAGCAAACTGGAATATGCGCCCGATTATCAGGCGCGTTCACCAAATGTTGACCTTATCCAGTCCCCGACATAATGGGTAATAACTATCACCAATACCGCGATAAGAAGGTGCTCGGCAATTACCTTCCAGGACTTTACCTGTCGCTGTCTGGCGTCAAGGTAACTGGCTATGCCCAGCATAGTGAGACCATAAGCGGCGCTAACTATAATAGCGTTCCACAAATCTCGGAACAAAAAAACCGGCACAAGAAACGTCAGTGCAAAAATAAACTTTGCCATAAATGTGACGATTGTTGACTCCCAAATCTCTTTCGTGGAGTGCACAGCCTCTCCTTCTTCGCACATATGTATCCCGAGCGCGTCCGAGAACGCGTCTGCTATCGCTATTGTCAGTATTCCGCCGACGACAACAAATTTTGAGTGAGTTCCTGAATGAAGCCCCACCATAAGCCCAAGCGTTGTGATTGTGCCAGAGGTCAGACCAAAAGTGAAACCTGTTTTGCGCGAATGTTTCATAACCATTGCTTCTCTCCTGCAATCTCTATATCGGGAAAGACCGTCTGCTTCTTTATGCAGGCGCGTGCTTATCTCAAAGAATGTCTTTGTCCAATAACTCCTTGACTGCGCTGACGCTCTTCTTCTCTTTCACAAGACTGGTAAGGATTGCGGCGCTCTTGACTGTTCCGACAAGTATGAATCCGACGAGAATGTCGCCTTTCAAGATAACCTTCTTATAAATACTTTTCTCCTCATCAACGCGCCTGAGTATTTTGTAGTCTTCTTCCTTCTCCGGCAGCGCAAGCCCAACAGATGTAACATCAACGCCGACCACCTTGAGCGTCGTCGCCGGCACTGTGCCGTGATACTCAAGCGAGCCGGGAGCAGCCATATTCGCGGCTGCTACAGAAGACTGCTCAAGCGCGGCAGGAACTATGCCAAAAACCCTGCCCTGCCACTCTGCGCAGTCGCCTGCTGCAAATACATCCGACGCAGAGGTCCGCATATAATTATCTACGACAATTCCGGTCTTGATCTCCACACCGGCGTTGCTTGCGAGTTCCACGTTCGGCGTAACGCCTGCGACGATGAGCACCAGGTCTGCCGCTATTTCGCCGCCATCGCGAAGCAAGACGGAAGAGACAGAATCTGCGCCCTCAATCTTCGTGACCTGAACGCCAAGCCGAACATTCATACCCAATCTCTCAACCATCCTCTGAAGCAAGGCAGAACCTTCCCTGTCAAGTTGGCGAGAAAGAAGCCAGGACGCTACCTCAAGAACAGTCACTTCCAATCCGAGGGTGCGCAAGGACAGCGCAGATTCAAGACCCAACAGCCCGCCTCCAATAACAACCGCCCTGCCCTTCCCTCCAGCAAAATCGCGTATTGCAAGACAATCCACAGCAGTTCTCAGAGTAAAAACGCCTCTCTTCTGGCTTCCCTCAATCGGCAGAGTCCTCGCGCGCGCGCCCGTGGCAAGCAGAAGTCTATCATACTCCATAGTGTTACCGCGCTGAAGTTCCACCCTGTGCGCACCGACATCAATTCCGCTAACAGGTGTTCCTATATGTAGCGAGATTCTGTTTGCCTCATACCATTCCTGCGGGTGAAAATATATTTGCTCTATTGTTGACTGTTTTGCAAGTACTTCTATCAGACGCGGTCTGCTGTAAAAAGGATACTGCTCATCCGAAAAGACATTGAGTGAGCAGTCCTCAACTTTTCTGCGTAATATGGATGAAGCGTTTATACCTGCTGCGCCGCCGCCAACTACGATAAATCGCAACAAAGTCCCCTTTGTTCCTCTCGCAGGAAATCGGACAGCGGTGCGAACCCGGTTTCAAAACACTGCCGGGTAAGTCTTATTTCTTCTTAGTTGTTTTCTTCTTCGGCTTGGAACCGCATTTTCCGCAGCTCATATCCTCTCCTCACATTCCAAAAACACTAAACACTGGCTCTATATTAGAAGCCGTGCTCGCTACTGTCAACATTATTTGCAAAAATTATTGGAACTCACACTCTAAAATCAAATATCCCAACGCAAGCCCCGCACGAAAGTAGCGGGGGTAATGAAGCCGCGGACTTCAGTCCGCGGGTAATATTTTAGCCGGCGAGTTTACTCGCCGCGTCTTGCCGCGGAGGGGAGCACCTGAGTGACTTCACTACTCGCTATCCCCAAAAGAGTTCCCATTTCAAGAAACCCTTCTTTCAATTGCATCACAACCCGCTTGCCTACTTTTACCTTTTGGAATGTTAGAGTTATCTTGCTCACAAACATTCGGACCAACTCCTTCAGTGCCCCAAACAGACCGGACTTCTCGCACTCTTCAAGACGCGGAAGTAAAGCAAGCGCCTCTTGCGCGGCTTTTTCCACGCTCATCTGAAGCGAATACCCTCCGAGAGCCACCGCCTTTTGACGCAATAACCGCTCCTTCTAC
>Ga0315280_10000409_pt1 | contig 79654 bp, 70 predicted proteins | sample YL17G06_40_MG_FD_203697 | JGI IMG/M metagenome (GOLD analysis project Ga0315280, IMG submission 203697) | Sediment microbial communities from Yellowstone Lake, YNP, Wyoming, USA - YL17G06_40 | ecosystem: Environmental > Aquatic > Freshwater > Lake > Sediment | place: USA: Wyoming | collected... | reverse complement strand
GCCCATCTCAAAACACAACTCCCCAACATAGATGACAACATCCGCTTCGTTGTGCCTATAATGCTAGACAACGTCTCCATTCAACTCGGACCCTGGTCTGGATACCATCTCTTGGCGCAGCACCATATTGACAACATCCGAGCCCTCGTGGTATTGTCCGAGCGAACTCTCCCAGACACTTCTCCTCGGCCACACTCGGTTGTCGATTGGCACCAGACACTGCTGCCAGATGCGGCATAAGGTGGGGGAATCGGCCAGGACGTGGCTATGCCGGAAGACATATCGATTGAAGAAGCCGCCGCTCGATTTTCCAAGTCCCGGAGGACTATTCTGCGGTGGATCCAGGATGGCAAAATCCCGGCCCACAAAGTACAGCTTGACGGCCACGAACAATGGCGCATTGATGTGGACAAGGTTCCGCACGACGTCTTTGACAATACCAAGATAGATGTTCTGAAGGATGTCCTGGGGGAAAAGGACAGGAGAATAGCGGATCTACTGGCTGAGATCGCCACCCTGAAGGCAGAGATAAAGGATCTCAACGAGCGACTTCGAGAGAGCCATATTCTCCTGCAGCAACAGAAGGTGCAGCAACAGCAGGCCTTGCCCGAGCCGGAGAAGCGGCGTTGGTGGCAGTTCTGGAAGTGAAGCAAGGCAGGCCTCAAATGCTCCAGTGGAGCCCAACGATATTCTCTGCGTATGTCTTTGCGGAGCGTTGACAAAGTCGAGCAGATGGCTATAATGACAAGTGTTCTCGGGTGGTCAAACCAGCAAAAAGAGGCTATGTCCGCCAGAGCAAAACGGGTAGGGTTTTCACCTACACAAGCTCACTCGGATAGCGAGCAGAAGCTACGAAAGCTCAAAGGCGGAACAAGACCAGGGAGGCTGGGAAGGTTACCCGAGAACTTTTTTGTTCTCCTCAGTTGACCCCAACACCAGCCTGGTTGAATAGGCGGTAGAGTCTTTCACAGCAGGACTCCGCGTGATGGGGCCGGTTTCCTACTTCTGCGAAGGGGGGTCTCCTTTGGATGAGGTGCCGGCATCCGCTTCCGAACGCTCTTCGCTCTGTCGCCAGCGGCGTCTCTCCTCGATGTTGTCGATGATCATGGTGGTGCCGCTGTATTTCATGAGCCAGCGGTGAAATGCTAACGCTGCCTTCTTGATGGCTCGGAGAGCCCGCATGATATCCACCCAGACCACCTTCCCAGCCTGATTGTAGCACCGGACTGAACCTGGATGCAGTGGGTGGCCGATTCAGGGCGTTTCAGAACTAGCTTTCAGCCCCCTGGCCCTGTCCTTGAAAGGGCGTATGGCCATGCGCCCCTACAACCGCCCCGCCGAACCAGAATCTCCTCTCCCTCGACGGGAGAGGATGAAGGTGGGGGTGAAGGGACACCCCCAAACCCTCGGGAAAGGGTAAGGACGCGACGGATCGCGCCCCTCCAGCCCCCCTGCACACCATTGGGGACTCGTGCCAGGGCGTGATGAATCACGCCCCTACGGGACACCCTCTGGCTCCTGGCAGGAAGAATCCCGGCACCCTTTTGAGACGGCCACCATTGAGCATGACGCCAGGAGTATGAGAACCGACGGCTGCGGGGGATCTGCGAAGCGCCTCTGTGAGCAGAGAGAACCGCAGCCTGGCATCTCATTTGCTCGTGCTTTCAGAGCCAAATCCCTCAGTTGAGAGGAATCTGTGACGGAATCCGGTGCTGGCATGACAATCTGGTTAGGATATCAGCCTATAATACGACTTGTTTTGGCACTGCCTCCCCATCTGGCGAGTATACATGTGAGCGGGGAATCGGCAGGTGCTCATTGGGAGATGACAATGGATGAATGCATGGAGCTTGAATCCCCGGTTCGCGCTGATGGCACTTGGTCGGACGACGCCAGTCTGAAGCGGGTGAATGCGGTGGTGATCATCGCCGGTTGCACACTGGCGGCCACGACTTATCGCGGGCAACAGCAGCGTCTCCTGGATGTTCTCAACCACAGTTTCCTGGCCAACTCCCGTCGGATCGGAAAGGAATTCGTGCCACTTACCGAAATCGAGGCATTCTTCGCCAGCGGGGAGAAGGAGTATCTGGCATCCACCCACATCAACAAGTCGAGCATCCTCTTTGTTGCTGAGAGAAGTGGGGGCCAACCCGATAGGAATGGCATACCAGAGGCGGAATCCAACCTCCTGCGGCCGAAGAGAGCACTGTCTGCCAGGGTTGACATCCCACCCTATACCCTCTTTGGCAAGATGTACGCCGAGCTGCAGCAGGGGCTGGTACATGTCATCGACGGAGGAGAGATGTTTCTGCCGATGACAGACGTCCTCATTACGCCTCCCTTGCCTACCGGCGAATGGAAGTTCAGCTTCGTGGCTATCAACAAGCACCAGATAGTCCGTGTTGAGGAATCGCTGGAAGCGCCCAGGATGCCCGTTCCTGTGGCGCGCAAGGTTCGACGCAGAAAACCGAAGGTGGCTAGTCTGGCGCAAGCGGCCTAGATTTGCCGTGCACGGGCACTGATCGTCCGGTTGTCAGCGGGGAAGCTGGGAATCTCTGAGGCCGGCCCAGAGTTCCGAAGGCCGCAATCACTGACCTTGACGCTTTCATCCCGCCCAAGCAGTCACAGAGGATAACCAGCCCACAAGACTCCTCGTGTTCTTCTGCACTCAGACCTGAGAGCCAAGTGCCTGCCATGGGAGTCACGCTCTTCACCTCCGGGGCCCTCGGAGGAGGCTGTCTCAGAACCTTCTTTCAACCCTCTTGATCCCCGCATTTCCCCAGGCCTGTCATTGCGAGCCATTCTCAAAGCCGAGCGAAGAGAAGGCGCGGCAATCTACGCGTTTGTCTGACCACATCACGCCACCCCGAGATTGCTTCGTCGCTTCACTCCTCGCAATGACACCGGTGCGGAATTGGGGGACACCCCCAAACCCTCGGGAAAGGGTAAGGACGCGACCGATCGCGCCCCTCCAGCCCCTCTGCACACCATTGGGGGCTCGTGCCAGGGCGTGATGAATCACGCCCCTACGGGACACCGGCAGACTCCCGGCGGGAAGCATCCCGCGCCTCTCTGGAAACAAGCTCGGAATATGTCCTTCTGAGGCCATGGCTCCCAACACCCAACACGCCCATGCGGCCTGATGCACAAATGCGTTTGCGTTAGGCGGGCGCGGTGCTAGGATGGGAAGTGGAGGCATGTGGTGGGAAGAAGGGCTATTGCACTGGGATTGCTACTCGTGGCTGCCATCGCCGTAGCCGGGGTTTTCCTGGCCAGGGATAGATCGACCAACGTCGGGAACCTGGCGGCTGTGGAAATCAAAGAGTACCAGGGGACAGACCTGTCATCGATCACGGACTTCCGGGAGAACTCCATCAAAGGCCCGCAATACATAGACCTGGAGAGCTACCGGCTCAAGGTCGATGGCCTGGTGGATAACCCTCTGGAATACACTGTGGATGAAGTCAAGGACAACCACCAAAGCTATCAGAAGGTGGTCACCCTGAACTGCGTCGAGGGATGGAGTGTGAAGATACTGTGGGAAGGCGTGCTGGTCAAGGACTTGATTGAGGAGGCGAAGGTTTCGCCTGAGGCGAACACGGTGATCTTCCACGCGTACGACGGGTACACCACCTCCCTGCCTCTCGACTACATCGTGGGCCAGAACATTATGCTGGCGTACAAGATGAACGGGGTGGTGCTGCCTCCGGAGCGGGGGGCTCCCTTCCAACTGGTGGCGGAGAGCAAGTGGGGCTACAAGTGGATCAAGTGGGTCACCGAGATCGAGCTCTCCAATGACGTCAACTACCAGGGCTACTGGGAGAGCCGCGGATATTCCAATAATGGAGACCTGTAGACTCTCAGGTCAAGTTTCGCCGACTCCCTCGAAATCCAGCGCCGCCGAGTTCATACAGTAGCGCTGTCCGGTGGGTGCCGGTCCGTCATCAAACACATGCCCCAGATGGGCATCGCACCGCGCACACTTCACCTCTGTCCGGGTCATCCACTGTGAGGTGTCCGTGGCGGTGGTGAGGCTCTCATCCGAAATCGGCGCCCAGAAGCTGGGCCAGCCCGTCCCAGAGTCAAACTTCGCCTCGGAGCTGAACAGGTCGTGGCCGCAACAGACGCACCGGTAGGTGCCTCTCATGTGGAAATCGTGGTATTTCCCGGTGAAGGGAGGCTCGGTTCCCTTCCTCCGCGTCACTTCGTATTGCTGCGGCGTCAGCCGCGACCGCCACTCTTTGTCGCTTCTCTCTATCTTAATCTTAGCTTCCATGGTATTCCCCTTTCAGTGCCAATTACATACAACCCCATTATGGGCGAGTCTAGAGGAACTGCCTGTGACTTCTGTCTCAGCCGCTACGTAGGGTGGGTGGAAAGCGAACCCACCGTCACGTCCACGTTGATCGGAGGGGCATGCTCTGTCATGTTCGCTTCTGGGTTCCGCGGCCACGACGGAGCGTGGCCCTCCAGGGACCGTTCTGAATTTCTGCCCCCCGTTTTCACGAGGACAAGCTCCGCGGGAAGGATGCGCCGGAGGTGCAGGAGGAGACCTCCTGCCGGGGCTTGGGGTATCCTGGGCGCATGCAATGCGCCCCTACATCACTACTGCGCGATCACGGTGCAGCAGAATGCTGCCGGGGTTCGGGTTGTCCCCGAAATTCTTCTTTCATTCATCCCCCAAGAGTGGGGGATCAAAGGGGGTTGATGAGACATGATCTAGGCTGGGTGGGAGTGTCTTGGACTGGCGGTTTCTGTCTTGCTACGCCAGCCCTGCCGCACTGGGCGGCGATGGTTTGGCTGTCGCCAGTATTCCGTACAATGCGGTTCCAGGTATGAGCCTGGTGACTTTGATCTGGTCAAAGCCGCTGTCTTTTAGAAGAGACGTGACCTCGCCCAGAACCGGCAGCGGCGTGCAACCGGCTATTGAACTGGTAACCAGATTGAGATGTGACGAGCTGATGTCTTTGGGTTCGCCTTGCACGTTGGTGGCCAGGGCTATTCTGCCGCCGGGCGAAAGCATCGACTGGACGGAGCGAAAGAGGGCGGGACGCTCCTCGGTCTTGAAGTAGTAGACCACGTTGAACATGGTGATCAGATCGAAACTCCCTGAAAGCCCGGCGGGGGGAACTCGAATATCGCCGTTAATGATGGTGAATCTGTCGCCGATATCCCATCCTGCCAGATTGCGCCGCGCCTGTTCCACCACCGCCCGATCCATGTCGATGCCTATGCCGGACACACCGGGATTGGCTTCGTAGGCGTCGTGAAGGTATATCCCCGAGCCGCACCCGATATCCAGAATCCGCAAAGCTCCCTTCCCCGCCACGGCATCGCTGACGAAGCTTTGGAAGAAGGGTGCGTAGAGCTTGGAGCATCTGGCCACGGTGTCGCCGATCTCGTCGAGCTGATTGTCTGAAGGAGCACCGTGCATTCTTGAGGCGAGATTCAGGTAGGATGAATTGTAGTGGTTGAGGCTGGCCTGAACCAACGCGGCCAGCGGATCGCCTTTCTCCCCGGTCACCGCCAATGAACGTTTCCCTTTAACCCTGTAGATGCCGTTCCGGCAGGAGAGTTCGCCGAGCGAAAGCCCCACATTCAAGAGCGCTTCGAGGAGCTCCGGGTGCCTGGCATCAAGCTTCTGGACGAGGTCGTCCTTGGTGGAAGGAGTTTTGAGGGCGGCGAGCAGGCCGGATTCGAGGGCGGCATACAGGAACTGCATCCTTATGAGCGTCTGCACGTCACGACCGAACCGCAGAAGATCCAGTGGATTATAGGCGCGTAGTGCGGCGATCATGGTATTCAGCCTCATGGAAGCAAGCCCTTCTCCGGTGACATATGGGTGTCCTTTGCCTGGTTCCTGGTGGTGATTGGCTGGATGGAACCAGTCCTGGGCGATATCATACCTCGAACCTCAGCCTGGAGGCAATGTGGGGATCACGGAGGGTAAGGGCTACTCGCGCTCCCGGTTCTCGAGAGGATAGGCTGCGCGGCAGGGGGTGTCTGAAGGTGTCATTGCGAGGAGCGGAGCGACGAAGCAATCTCGGGGTAGGGTGGCGTGATCTCAGGCGAACGCGGAGATTGCCGCGCCTTCTCCTCGCGCGGCTGGGAGAATGGCTTGCAATGACAAGCTGGATTCCCGCCTGCGCGGGAATGACAGGGTCCGGTGGGCGCCCAGGTCAGGTCTCAGACCTGACACTCAGCAAGAGAGGCAACGCTGATGAACTCCTGCGTTTCTCACTCTCTCCCCCGGATCAAGTCCGGGGCAGGCTCCGGTCCTCTCCCATCGAGGGAGAGGAGACCAGTGTGTCCGCGGGGCGTGCAGAGGGGCGGAGCCCCTCTGCGTATCTTCTCGTCCCCCTTTAGTCGAAGATCCGTCTCAAGCGGACCAAAGGGGGATCCAGGGGGATTGGCTTGGGGGGTGGGAGTGGAGGTGGGCAGATGCGTGAGTGTCAGGTCTTCGGACCTGACCTCCCATTTTGCCCGTAGACAACCATGCGTCGGGTCGGCGACCCGACAGCCACGAAATTTCAATAGGTATTGATCCTTCTTTATAGCCACGGTATTTTTACCTTCTTGCAGTATTCGTCCCAGGTGGCGCCAAAAGTCTTTGAGAGAGGTCTTTCTTCTTCAGGCGCGAATAGTCTAGACCCAATATACAGGACGATTCCGATCAGGACTCCCAACCATGTGTTGAGTAGAAAGCCAATCCACGGAAGCACAAGAAAAGCCACAGCCGTATATAGCGGGTGCTTAACAAGGGAGTAGGGTCCACTTGTTATCAGTTCTTGCTTGGGTACTTTCGTCAGGATTAGAACTACTGACCACATCCAGATTGTGACCCCGGGAATCAGAATGACAATGGAGATCACTTTCAGGACAAGTGGTGGACCACCAACACTGAAGAAAGATGGAAACAAGATGTTCAGAATCAAACCGATTATCAAGAACGGCAACGTAAGCAACATAATTCTGTGTCCACTTCCTACAAGTACCTTCAGTTTCACGTTCCTTCCTCCAGTGTTCTTATCTCTTGACCCTCTGGCTTTCCTGGTCAACGCCGCGCCTCTGTCGATTGGCGGTCACTAGAAGCTCAGTCAGTCTTTCCTTTGAATCACCGTCAGCTATGGCTGTGCTCTAAACTCCTTGCCGTCCTTTTTGCAGATGCGCCGGATAATTGTCTTTCCTGAATGGGCATTATGGGCCAGAGACCCCATCATGGTGGCCCACACTCCAACGAAGTAGAAATTGGATAGTCCCGGCAGCGTTGTTTTGAATTTCTTGTCCGAAAGCACTTTTCTCATAGTGAAATCGAGCTTCCGGTTTGGCAGGTTAAACCATCCCTGGCTTCCTCCCATGTAACGCTCCCATGTCATCAAAGTGGAGACATCGATAACCTCGACCTGGTTTCTTATTCCGCGGAAGTGACCTTCCAGAATCTCGATCACCTGTTCAGCGACCTTCTGTTTTTCCAGCTTATATTCTTCTCGATCGCCATGATAGAGCTGTTTCCAGTAGGCATAGCTCGCCGGAAGTTCAACTTTTATAGTGCCCTTACCCGCGGGGGCCATGCTTTTGTCGAAACCATATAGCTGCGCCTCTATGCTCTCATATTGGTGGTTGGCTATCGTTACAGGCTGGTCAAGCAGTAATACCAACGACGAGGGCTCGCCGGACAGGTCCCGGTTGATTCCGAGAAAAACATCTACGGCAAAAGGGGTCTCGTCCGACATCGGAGCGCAGTAGCCGCGCACAGTCTCGTTTATGTACTTGCCATCGAGCATATTCAAGATCGTCTTGCGCCCGTCTGCGTTCGAAATGATGATGTCCGCCCTGTGCTCGCTCCCATCAGCGAGCCTGATCCCCACCGCTTTGTCGTTCTCAACCAGGATTTTTTCGACCCTGCTGCCGTAATGTACTTTTCCCCCTGAAGACAGGTAACGCCTCTCAATAGATTTGGCAAATTCGGCTGCTCCACCCACCGGCCATTGGATGTCACCATTCATTCCGCCAACATGCCTCATGAAATGAAAGAAGAGGGGGCCATCCGGATTTGAATATACGAGCTGGGCAAATGCTCTTCTAAGAAACGGATCGGAGAACCGTTCGGCAAAAGTGCGCATATTCATCTTCATCCATTTCTGGATCGGAAGTATCGAAGGGAAGACCGTGATCATCTTCCACAATGAGCCGCTGCTTATCGCATCATCGATTTTGCCGTTGGCAAATGCCTTGATAGACCCAATATATTGTTCGATCATCTTTGAGTCTGCCGAAGACAATTTGAGTAGAGTGTTTCTTAGCCTCTCGAGATCATAGTAATCCACGAACATCTTCCCGTCCTGAGAGGCGACGGCCGTGCACTCTTCGATACCTACCAGTTCTCGGGGCAACGCACCGAGCTCGTGCCACATCTCGTATACATTGGAACCTGGCTTGCAGCCGAAGAAGTGGTGAATGCAAGGGTCGAAGGTGTAGCCCTGGCGCTTCCACGATGTACATTGCCCACCCGGTTTGGTGTGCATCTCAAAAACCTGCGTCTCGTAACCGTTCATCTGACCGTATATGCCGGCAGCCATGCCACCCATCCCGGCTCCGATAATGATTATTGACCTGGCCATCAGTTTTCCTCCTGGACTCTACGTTCTGGCGACCATTATCCCTTCTTCAATTTGGCGGCGAGTTCCCTGGCATACTCTTTTGTCCGCTCGACTTCGCCTTCTTGAAGCGGTCCCTTCCACCCCAACACCACGCCTTTCAGGACTGGTAGCAGTTGGTTCATCTGCTTCTCTTTGAGCTTCTCCGCAATCTTCTCAGCCGCGCTCCAATTCTTGTTCTGAATGCGCGCCTGCTCAATGTTCTCCGGGTTCTCAGTGTCGAAGGCGGCGAAAGGCTTGTTCATCCATTCTTTACTCTTCACCTTGCCCAAGAAGCCTTTGACGGTGAAGCTCATGGTGCCGAATTTGGTTGGGGAACCGAGAACCAGGAAATCATAGTCCTTGGCGCTCAGCTTCTTTACGTCCTTCACATAGAAGATATCCACTTCTATTCCAGACTCCTTCAGTGTCTCCGCGATTGTTTCGGCGATTTTCCTGGTGTTTCCGTAGGAAGTGTCATAGACAACTATGCCCTTCATCTGCACACCTCCCGTCTTAATGGCGCTTGACCATCTGCCGCCTGACCTATCAGCGATAGTTTTACCACTTCTCATGTTACAGTTTCCAGAGTTGAGGCTTCAGGAGCCGGTGGGTTACTCCAGACTCGAACCAGGTCTGATCATAGACTGGCCCCTCTCTCGCCACCTTCAGTTGACGGACACGGCAGTAAGACGCCTCCCAGCCGCAAGGTGGGTAGAGCGCAGCTAGACACACCACGGATTGGCTCTGGGCGTTCGGATTCGTGGTTTCAGTTTCGCTTTACCCGCTCTACAGTACTCCTGTAGAATATGGCCCTGACTGTCCACAAAGGAGGAGGGCTCATGGAAGTCGCCGCACTTCAGAAAGCCGTTCAAATGTACGTTGAGGCCTTTGAGAAAGCCGATCTCAACGTCATCCGCCAGCTCTATGCCGAAGATGCCACCCTGGAAGACCCGGCCGGCTCACCAGCCCGCCATGGCATCGAAGAAATCATTGAATTCTACAAAACCGCGTTCAAGATGGGAATGAAGTTGAAACTGACTGGCAAGCCGCGCTGCGCCGGCAATTCAGTGGCCTTCAGTTTTGATGCCGTGTTGAAGAAGATGACCATCAGCCCGATTGATGTATTCGAATTCAATACTGATGGCAAGGTGCAACACATGAGGGCCTACTGGGGGCCGGAGAACGTCAGCTAGGTGCCCGCATCTGCTTGTATGGGGCGTGCAGAGGGGCTTCGCCCCTCTGCGTTTTTCCTCACCCCCCAAGAATGGGGGCCAGGGGGTTGAAAGCGAGATTCAAGGCAATGCTGGTGGGTTTCGCTGCACTCTACCCACCCTACCTGCTAGGGCCTGCGTCCACAACGCCCTGGAATCCCTCTTTCGAGAAAGAGGGACTTAGGCAGTTCCGGGTGTGGTATGTTCCCTGATTGACGTTGTCGGGGCGTGCAGAGGGGCTTTGCCCCTCTGCGCTTTTCCTCATCCCCCTTTGCCAAAGGGGGATCCAGGGGGATTGGCCTGGGGGAAGCAGTGGAGGTGGGCACAACCCACGCTAGCCGCTACGCGTCGGGTCGGCGACCCGACAGCCACGAATACCCATCATAGCAACCCACTGTTTACGCTCAGCGACTGCCCGGTGATCATCGCGGCCTTGTCGGAAGCGAGGAAGGCGATGGCCTCGGCCACCTCGTTCGAATCGGGGAACCTTCCCAGCGGGTAGTGGCGAGCATAGTGCCCTGCCAGGCCTTCCTGCCCCGGCGTGCTCACCAGCGCGGCGTTGACCACGTTGATGCGCACACCGGACGACCCCACTTCCTTGGCCAGGCAGGTGGCGAAGGTCATAATCGCGGACTTCGATGCGGCGTACATGCTCTCTCCGCGCGGCATCATCCGGGCGGAATCCGATCCCATGCAGACTATGCTGCTGCTCTGCTGCGCGAGCATGGGCTTGAGCGCGGCCTTGATCGCGTTCAGCGTGCCCCAGAAGGTGACATCGACGACGCGGTGAAGATTATCCAGGCTGCTGTCGGCGAAACTCCCGAGCCCATATAGGCGGGTATGGTGACCAGGATGTCGACCCGCTTGAATTCGGACAGCGCCTTGTCGACCATGGCGGTGCAGTCTTTGAAGCTGGCCACATCGGCATAGGTGGCGATGGACCTGGCCCCCATGCTGACCACCTGCTTGGCCACCCTGTCCGCCCAGCCCCGGTCGATGTCGTTGGCCACAATGGTGGCCCCCTCGCCGGCCAGCTCGTATGCCACGCTGGTGCCGATCCCGCCGCCGCCCGCCCCGGTCACTATGGCCACCTTGCCCTTAAGGTTCAAATCCATGCTGCCTCCTGCCATTGATAGCCTCCTGGCGACGGCTTCGCCAGCCGCGCCATAAACAGGATAGGCGTTCCATTCGGGGCTGACAAACCTGCCCTAGCGGCTGCGTTTCTCACCCTCTCCCCGGATCAAGTCCGGGGCAGGCTCCATTCCTCTCCCGTCGAGGGAGAGGAGACCCATGAATGTCCGCGGGCGTGCAGAGGAGTCAAGCCCCTCGGCGTTATTCCTCTTCCCCCTTTGCCAAAGAGGGATCCAGGAGGATTGGCCTGGGGGATGGAGTGGGGGTGGGCACAGCCCGCCCTACGGCTGGTGTCAAGATGCCCGTTGCCAGCAGAACGGGCTGTTCAACAACTGTTGGCTGGATAAGAACTGTCACTGTTGGGGAACGGCCTCGGGGTACATCGGCTCATTGCAGGTTTGCCGCACATGCGTGAGCCATCCCGTGAAACGGATCATTGCTGTTGACACCGCCTTCGACTGTACTCTAGGATTGACGCAGCCCCTGCCAAGACAAATATGCCTGGTATGTGCATGTCATGGGCCGTCAGAAAAGGGGTTGTGAGCATAGAGGGAGGACGGATAATGCCGGAAGTAAGCTTCATAACGCATAAGGGAGTACAAATACTGTATGAGAATTTTGAAAACGCCAAACGCGATGAAATAATCCCATGGATCGAGAAAACCAAAGCCGTAATTCGCAGTCAACCTGAAAAGTCGGTACTTGGCTTGGTCAATGTCAAAGGCGCCAGTTTTGACCTGTCGGTAACCGCCGCCTTGAAGGAATTCGTGAAGGGAAACGAACCATACATGATATGCGCCGCGGTTTACGGGGTGGAAGGATTGAAGGAAGTAATCTTCAGTAGCGTTCTGACCTTTAGTCGCAGGAAGAATCTCGTACTCTGTAAGACACTTGAAGAAGGAAAGGACTTTTTAGTGAGACAAGCCGAAAGGCAACGGCCGGTGTCATGACACCCACTGTGGGTGAGTGTCAGGTTGTCGGAGCTGACCTGGCAGTCGATTAACGCGTCACGAAGCGTCGGGTCGGCGACCCGACAGCCACGACATTTCTCACCCTCTCCCTTCCCTCTCCCGTCGAGGGAGAGGGGTTCTGTTCTCCCTCCCCTGGCGGGAGGGAGTGAGAGGCAGGGGGCTGGAAGGATGACAGGGTTCGTGGTGGGGATGGGCAGGCACAGGGGCCTGCCCCTACGGCCCGTTTTGTTCAATCACGTTGCGGTGCGCCCGGCAAATCTGGCTCCCATGGCAAAGGCCTTTTCGCAGTCTATGGGAAACACCGTTCGTTGATGCTCCAGTCTCTGGTCAAGCCGCGCCTCCAGCGCATCGGCCACAATCTCAGAGTAGTCCTCAACGTGAAGGGTATCGGTGCTGACAAGCAGCTCTGCCGGTCCCAATAGCATAGAAAGGATCATTTGATTGAACTGCATATGTTGACGAAACACCTTCTCTTCCTGCTCACCCGCGCCCAGGGTGCATATCAGTCCGACAGGGATCTTCCTAGGGAAGAGCGACGAGTAGTCTTTGTAGCTGAAATAGGGAAACAGGCGCTCGATGAACATCTTCGTTCCCGAACTGACCGTGCCGAAATAGATGGGCGACCCCAGGAAGACAGCATCAGCGTGCTCCATCTTGGCATACAGGGGAGTCATGCCGTCTTTGAGAGCACATCTGCCGTAACTTTTGCCTCCGCGCTTCTTGCAGGAAAAGCACGCCTGGCAGCCTTTCATGCCAAGCTTGTTCAGTTGAACGAACTCTGTCTTCGCTCCTTGAGAAGCAGCTCCTTCGAGCGCTTTGTGGAGGAGAGTGGCGGTGGCGCCATTCTTCCTGGGACTACCGTTGAAGGCGATGATGTTCATGCAGCATACTCTGTTGATGCAGTCTAGTTGCCCGTATTCTATGCCTGAAGCGAAGGGCGGGCAAACATCAGGTCGGTGGCGTTGGATGCCAGTATCTGCGCTGCTGGAGATGGTGCCGCTACCGGGTGCAGGTCATTATTGTAGATGTTACGTAATTCGAGTACAGGATTGGCGATTGTGAGAAATAGGGAAAATGCACAGCGAAGGCGTAAAAACGTGCTCAGGCGGCGTGCCCCCTATCGAGTACTTATTGTCTATGGTTGTGTGGTTTGGCGTTGATGGAACGAGAGGAGTTGTTTTTCGCTTGCTGGCGGGATGGTCTCCCAAATGGTCACGGGGAGGCGGAAAGTGTTCCATATCTGGGTGACGAGCTTCTGATGGCCGGGCGGGAATATGCGGGCCTTGAACTTCAAGGCAAGGCCATTCGCTGCCTTCATGGCCCTGAACTGCGACTCGGAGGGGCATCTCAGAGGGAAGAGAGGGATTAGTCCAAGGTGGCGGCACATCTCGATCTTGTCGGCGAACTCGTCTGGTTCCATGTAGTCAAAGGTATTCTTGATTTCGACGCCGTAGGCAATAGCATCTTTGCGAATGATGAAATCAAGATTCCTGTCGGACTTTGTCCATTTCCTCTTCCTGTAACTGTTGGCATCTCTAGCAATGATCTCAAAACGGTTCTTCTCAAAAACGTGAAGAAAGAGTATTTCTGCGTATTTGCCGCAGCCGTCGTTCACCTCATCGTCGCTGAAATCCGTCATTATTTCCAGCCTTCGTTTGATCTCCGTTGCCTTATACCTGAGATCTCGCCTCCGGACGAAAATAGTGCGCATGCCCTTCCCGTAGGAGCGCTCGTCTGATCGGAGGAAGCGATCTGCGATCAGCTCGTTGACAGCTTTGCCGGTGATATCGTGAGGGTATTGGTCTTCAAATATTACCTGTATCTGTTTCTTGTAGAAGACCGAATCATTGCTGCAGGATGTTGCCTTGGAACCGTACTGGTAGGCCCAGTGACTGCCATCTTGAAAGAACGACTTCACATCCTGTTTTACGCTTTCCAGGCTGTATCTGTCTTCACTATTGGCCATAGAGCGACTTCTAGTTGAGATACTGCTATAAGTCAGTTGTTCTGGGACATGGCTCGGTTTGTGAGTTCCAATCCTTTGGGAGATTATACCAGCCCACCATTGGCTTGGATACAAAGGGGGCCGCTGCACGTTACATCAGGGCCTGCTGGCAGCCGATCTACGACGAATGGTGGCCCTCCGAGGACGGTCATGGATTCCCGCTTGCGCGGGAACGACACTGGGCGGTCGATTCGGGGCTAATGGCCGGCAGGTTTCGTCCTTTCCAACCGGGGACTCTACCCGACCTGCAGTGTTGAGAGCACCGCAACAGCTTCTTTGAATCCCTCTTGAGTCAATACGTAGCCAGATGGTTCCCTGTGTAGGAGTTTTGCGCTCCATAGGTTTTTCAGTCCGTTCGATATTCCCGGTTTCGACCTGCGCTCCATTGACTGTTGAATCTGCTTCAGGGGGACGTATTCGGGATAGTAGCTGTGGAGAAGTAACAGCAGTTCCTTCTCGATCGTGAGCTTCCCATGCACGATCCTTCTTTCGCCGACTCTCTCGACCACCGACGAGACTGGGACCTGAATGAACTCGATCATTGCACCAGCGGCTGTCATATCAGCCTCAACTGTCTGCCGAACGATCTCCGAAAGTATCCATTGCGCCGCGGCGTAAGTGTAGTTGAGGTCGTAGATGTTTGGGGCGACAGTCCCTTTGTGGGCGATATTCCTTTTATTCCGAACCGTGTATGCTGCCCGTGCGATTCGCGAGCAGCATATCCTCAAGTCTTCAGGCAAAATCGATGCCCTGGATTCAAGCGTCTTAAGATACGAATCAACCTGCGGAGTGGCATCATACCGGTTGGTTTCGAGATACTGAAGAACTTGCACGACCGTCTCTATGAACTTACCGGCACTTGACCGACCCAGTGTGCATGTTCTGCAGTCCTTTCGCAATTCGACAAATGATGTGACCAAGTCATTGGCCAGGACTGGGCCGATTCTACTCGAGAGCTGGCGGGACAGTTCGTCAGGGGTCACGAGCGCTTACTCCCCAGAAGGGTTGAGCATTTGCTGAACGTATCTGAAACCCTCGACCGTGACCTTGTATTTCTTCTTCGCTTGCTGGGTCTTGCCCTCTTTCCGGACCTGCATCATGAGCTTGGGGCTTCTAGCCATTAGCTGGTTTATTGCATCAGTCACATTGTTGAGCCCGTGTCCTAGATGCTTCAGCTCTACGTTTATTTCATGACCGGTCAGTTCTGTTTCCCCTGACTTGCCTTGAAGGAAAGCCGCCGCAAGCAAGGCCTTCTCCTTGTCTCTTTCTGGTGAGAGTGCTGCGAATAGATCAGCCATTGTATCGAAAGACGATAGGTTGACAGCGCCGCTCTGTTGAGCGTCCGGTGAAGCAGCGACCTTCTCTTCGGTCTTGGCTCTGTGCACGCTCAAGGACAACTTGCTTGCAACCCAATCAAGGACCCGTTGTCTTGCTTCATTATCCGCGAGCTTCATAAGAGCGCTGTGGACTGTGCCCATAACTTCAAGTTCGGCATCTTGCTCCATTTACACACCTCCCAGTATTGATGTGGCGACATGCTTACAAAAACATTATATGCTGCTAATATAATTCATAATGAAACATTTGTCAAGATGCTGCATATCATGGAATGATCTTCTGTGAAGATACGGGAGCGGCGAGGGGCGCTGCTATGATGTGCCGATGTTGGACCTGCCAGGGCACCAATCAACTAGGTCGAGACTGACATCACTTCACCTCGTGATGCTACAAATGGCGTGACAAGTGTCCTTGTGCGACCAACAGTGGCGTACGGTGGGTAGAGCATGCTGTGCGGAACCCGCCATGAGCCAACCTCATTGATCGCGTCTGCTTCGCTTTTCTCCTCATCTTTTGACATCCTCCCCGCCCGCCGATATGATCGGTGGCGTTTGGCGGCCCTGGAAGCTTACGTAGACTCAGGCATCAAGGGGGTGATCGGATGAAGACAGCCACCAGGACAAATACCCTGCAGCATCTGTCTGCAGTCACGGCCACTCTGGAGAATGACGAGGTACGAAGGTGGAAGAAGCAGGGTGGCCAGGTGGGGGGCTACCTGTGCTCTACCATCCCGGAGGAGATGTTCGCCGCCGCCGGCCTGATGCCCTTCCGGCTGCGGGGCACCGACAGCACCAGCACCGAGAAGGCTGACGTCTTCTTCTCCAGCATCAACTGCAGCTTCCCCCGTCACTGCTTCAACCAAGCCCTGCGGGGAGAGTACGCCTTTCTCGATGGCCTGGTGCTGGGGAATAGCTGCGATAACGTCCGCCGCATCTACGACCACTGGGTGCGCCAGATGAACACCCCCTTCGTGCACTTCATGAGCCTGCCCCGGAAGGCCGAGGAAGCGCAGGTGGACTGGTACCACAACGAACTACTGATGCTCAAGGCCAGGATGGAGCAGCACTTCGGTATAGAGATATCGGATGACCGCCTGCGGGAAGCCATCCGGGTCCACAATGAATCGAGGCGGCTGCAGAGGGATCTGTATAGCCTGCGGAAGGCCAAGGCCCTGCCGATAACGGGCGCGGAAACGCTGGCGGTGACGGTGGCCGGCACGGCCATGCCCAAGCCGTGATTCAATGAATACCTCAAGGCCCTGTTGGAGGAACGGCGCGATGCTCCCGGCCACAGCGGCTACCGGGCCAGGCTGATGCTCATTGGGGGGATACTGGATGATCCGGAGTACCTGGCGGTGATCGAGGAGCGGGGTGGCCTCATCGTGGCGGATTCCACCTGCTTCGGCTCCCGGCTCTTCTGGCAGGACGTGGATGAAGAGGCGGATGACCCCCTGCGGGCGCTGGCCCGCTACTACGTGGCGGACCGCCCCTCGTGCCCCCGCGTCTTCGACGCGTATGAGCAGCGGACGGCCTACATCCAGCAGATGATCCGCGATTTCGACGTGGACGGGGTCATCCTGGAAAGGCTGATGTTCTGCGACAACTGGGGGTTCGAGCAGTTCCGGCTGTACCACGACTTCAAGGAGTGGAATGTGCCTCTCCTGATGCTGGACCGGGAATACACGTTCGGCGGCCAGGGCCAGTTGCGAACGCGGGTGCAGGCGTTCCTGGAGACCTTGGGGAGGTAGGCGATGGACGCGAAGAACGAGAAACGGCTGTCCCGCATACGCGAGGAGTACGAGCTCTACAGCGGCATCGAAACGGCCCTCAGCCTGAGCCCGGGCGAGATGACCCATATACACCTGCCGCCGATCCGGAACATCCTGAGGATGCACAAGAAAACCATGGAGTGCGTCGAGACGGGCGAGCCTTTCCTGGCCAGCGCCTTCAGCAACCCGCCGGAGATTCTGACGGCCATGGGCGTCCACTGGTATTTCCTTTTCAGCCAGGCCTTCGCCGGCGGATTCGAGAACCCGCACATCCAGGAGGACCTGGAAGCGCTGGACAAGATGCCGGTGCCGAGCGATGTCTGCAGCCTCATCAGGCTGGGACTGCGCTACCTGGACGGCGGGCTGTTGCCTCTGCCCGCGGCCTACCTCGGCATCACCGAGCCGTGCGACGGCATAGTGGGTGTCCACGAAGCACTGCGGACTCACCTCGAATGGCGCGATGTGCCTTCGTTTGGCATGGACTCGCCTTATTGGGGCGACGACCGCAGCATCGACTACGTGGCCGGTGAGCTGAAGCGCATGGTGGAGTTCGTCACCAAGCACACCGGCAAGACGCTTGACATAAACCGCCTGCGGGAGGTGATCACCGAGTCCAACGAGCATTACCGGCTGTGGCAGGAGTACAACGAGCTGAGAAGGTGCAAACCTTCACCGCACAACTACATCCTGGCGCAGTCGTGTTTCCTGATGACCAACTTCGAGGGGGCCGGCCGCCCGGAGCACACGCCGTGGTTCCGGGACCTGGTGGCCGACGCCGAGAGGCGGGTGCGGGAAAACCAGCCCGAGGTGCCGAACCAGAGAATCAGGGTGCTCTGGTTCGATCTCCAGCCGATCTACTTCAACCTGGTGGCGCCGTGGATGGAGCAGGAGTGGGGCGTCAGCGTGGTCATGGACATGGTGAGCTATGCCCCTACACGCTGATCGACACCGCCACCGAGGACACGATGTTCCGGGGCATGGCCAAGAGGCTTCTCATGGACCCGCCCATGGTCCGGCAGGCGCGCGGGCTGGCGGACAACTTCCTCGCCGACATCAACCGGATAGTGAGAGACTACAAGATCGACTGCGTCATCTGGCCTGGACACATCGGCCACAAGGACGGGGCGGCCAGCGTCAGCCTGATGCGGGAGCTGTGCCGGGAGATCGGCGTTCCCTTCCTGCACATCGGGATGGACCAGTTCGACAAGCGGTACATGAGCCCCGAGCAGATCAAGGAGCGGATATCACATTTCTTCATGGTGCTGGGGGAGAAGGCGGCCAGTTGACCGTGAGTGTCAGGTCCGAGACCTAACCTGGCGTTTGGGCGGAGAACCACCATGCGTCGGGTCAGCGACCCGAGAGGCACGGGTTTGTCTGGCCTGCAATTGGGAAGGGCAGGCACGGGGGCCTGCCCCTACAGCGCGGGAATGACAGAGGCGGGTTTGAAACCCGCCTCTATGGATTCGACCGAGGGGTGTCTTCCCGAGGGCGAACACAAGGTTCGCCCCTACAAGGCTGCATTGGTACGATGCAGCGGAACGCTGCCGGGAGTTTGAGGGTGTCCCTCAAACTCCCTTTTTCAAATCCCCCAAGATTGGGGGTCCGGGGGTTGACTATTCCAGCTTCAAATCCCACTCACAGTCGATGTCGTCGTATTCGTCGCGTGGTGGCACGTGCACCGGCGTTACCTTGATCTTGGGATTGACCAGGTACTTTTCCAGGATCGGGGTTCCGCCCTGGTGGTACATGGGCGGCATTCTCTGGACTACGGCGTTTTCCAGGTAGTCCGGCGTGCGCTGTTTCCCAATCCTCACTATGACGTGGTTGGGGCTCTTGATGTCGTACTTGGCGGGGAAGTAGCCCATGGTGCTGTCCATAGCCAGTTGCAGGACCTTGAGGGAGTCGGTGACCGTGTTCAGCTTGAAATCGCCTACCGGCGCGTACCTCTTGTTAGTCCTCTCAGCGAACCGCAGCCATGCCGCCAGCTCGCATTCGTCGGCCAACTGATGGCCGAACCGCCTCATGACGGCGAAGTAGTAGCCCTCGTTCATGACCAGCCAGGCGTACTGCCAGGCGTACATCATCTTGAGCAGGAAGGACTTCGAGAAACTGGCATGGGTCAAGTGCGGGTAGTACGGCCCGCTCTGATCATCTATCTCAGGAGGGCTGGTGGTCTCGTCCACCACTTCCTCTTTGCTCCTGACTCTGGCCCCCTTCGGCGCCTGCAGACTGTATACCCACTGGCAGGCGATGTCATCGGGGCTCTTCCGGGGTGGCAACCTGGTGGCGGCCACCATGACGTCTGTGTTGACCTTGTACCAGTGGATTAGGTGCGGTTCCATGATGACGCACATGGGGACCACCCGCTCTGGAGCATTCCTTTCGCAGTATTCGAGGCTGGGGCACTTCTGAACGGTGACCACGGCGTAGTTTTCGTTCTTGATCTCATGCTTGGTGGGATAGACGGCTCCCATGGTGTTATCCAGGGGCATCTGCAGGACCTTGAGGCAGTCCACGGCATTCTTCATCGGAATCTTGGCTATCTTGGCGTACCGGGTGTTGCAGCGCTCGGCGCACCTGAGCCACATCTCTAGGTCGCATCCGTGGGCGATGTCCTGGCCGACCTTGTCCTTCAGATTGTCGAACCAGGCAGCGTCCATCTGCAGCCAGGACCATTGCCAGATGCGGATCACCTTGAGCAGGAAGTCCTTGGGGAGATCATTGAAAGTGAGATGTGGATTGAAGGGGCCGCTGTAGTCATTGAGTTCTGCCATTCAGATGCCTCCTATTCATGATCGGTCTCTTAATGGATGCCGTGGGCACAGTACTAGAGCCCATGGAGGGCTACCATCAACCCCCTTTGTCCCCCACTCTTGGGGGATACAGAAGAGAGGAATCGAGGGACACCCTCGAACTCCCGGCAAAGGGGCTTCGCCCCTCTGCACACCCACATAGAACGCTTCAAGCTGGGGATACCCCCAAGCCCCCTGCAGGGACGAGTCCCTCACACCCTCTTCTGTCATTCCCGCGGAAGGGGGAATCCAGAGAAGTAGCCTTTGCAGTCTGCCGCTCAAGAACCTCTTCAACCCCCTTTGTCCCCCACTCTTGGGGGATACAGAAGAGAGGAATCGAGGGACACCCTCGAACTCCCGGCAAAGGGACTTCGCCCCTCTGCACACCCACATAGAACGCTTCAAGCTGGGGATACCCCCAAGCCCCCTGCAGGGACGAGTCCCTCACACCCTCTTCTGTCATTCCCGCGGAAGGGGGGATCCAGAGAAGTAGCCTTTGCAGTCTGCTGCTCAAGAACCTCTTCAACCCCCTGTCCCCCACTCTTGGGGGCACAGAAAAAATGGAATTGAGGGACACCCTCAGACTCCCGGCAAAGGGGCTTTACCCCTCTGCACACCCCTGTGGGGCTCGCAGAGGCAATGCCCTCTCCCTCGAGGGAGGGCCTGGGTGAGGGTGAAACGCGCTTCCAAACCCCCGGCAGGAGCTTCTGCTGCACTTCACTGTCCTCGTCCCAAGAGGCCTCGCCGCTCCAGGTCGTCGGCGACATCCTTCAAGCCCAGGCCCTCCAGAGTCCGCCGGGTCTGCAGGCCGGTGGCGATGTCCCAGCCTCTGATCCGATAGTACTCGTCTTTCATCTCCTCGAATTCCTGCCGGTCAACCACCGCACCCTTGCGCGAGACCGGCTCTCCGTTCTTGCCGGGCACCAGGCAATCGGGGTCTATCACTCCCCTTTTCAACGGCTCGGTGTGCCAGTCCTCCGGCAGTCTATCATCCTCTCGCCCCCGCCGCCCATCCCGGATGAGCGCGGCCCGCTGCTGATTGAAAATGGCTTCCCCAATCCGGTACAGTGATGTCTCATCTGTCTCCTTGCCTGTCACCGCGGAGAATAGTTGGCTCTCCAGCGTGGGATCGCCGACGTGATCCTGGCTGTGCTTGTTGTCGGAAATGGGGTAGATCCAGTCGCAGAGTATCAGGCTCTCCTTGGCGTACTGTCGATCCTGTATCATCCTGGCGGCCAAGGCTTTCCCGTTGGTTGTGGTGAAATCGGCGGCAGCCTCGCTTCCCCAGAACCGCCTGGCGATGGCCCGAACGACGTCACTGGTGACATGGGTCTTGTCCGTCCCCTTGACGCCGGTGGTCCACTGGGCCAAGGGATAGCCTATCTCGTGCAGGGCCTGGATGGGCTCTCTGGGCTCCAGAGCCCACAGCAATGCCGTCGTCAGATAGAGCCTGGGTTCGTACGGGTCCGGGTGCTTGACCAGTGACGGTGCTTGACCGCCCAGAGCACTGGCCGCTTCGGCCAGCCCGCGCGCCAGTACGTCGCCAAAGCCCTGGCGCAGGGCGATCATCTTGACCAGATGCTCAATGAACTCCACACTGCCCAACTGAGACATGGGCAGGCCGATTCTTTCCTCGGTGGCGATCCCGGCCCGGTGGCACCGGTACAGCCAGGCCAGCATCTGCTCGAGAGACCAGGTGTCGAGGCCGTATTCATCGCAAATCCGGTTGGCCCGGAAGGCGGCCTCAGTCCGCTGGCCGTAGTATCTCCAGGCCCACTGTTGATAGAACAAGGCCGACTGGCACATGAATTTGCCGGTGGCGCCGTTGTCAGCGGTGTACTTGATGCGGAGGCAGTTGCCCTGGCAGCCGAAGCAGGGGTCCTTCTTGGTCTTGGGGCCACTTGTAACGAAATCCGTTCCCCAGGCGGTGAAGACGCCGCGATCGAGGCTGCGGAGATAGTCGATAAGCTGCCGTAGTCTCTCGGGATGGGCGACGGCTGTCTTCCTCCGGCTTCCTTTCACGGCGATGGCCTTCAGGTGCTTGGACCCCATGACGGCCCCTAAGCCGGCGGAGCCGCTGGCATCGTTGTCGGCCAGAAGGCTGGCGGAATTGACCAGGTTCTCGCCGGCGGGACCAATGGCGACCACCCGCACATCGCTGCTCAATCTACTCTTGATGAGTTCCCGAGTCCGGGCTGCTCCCTTGCCCCACAGGGCGGAGGCGTCTTTGAACTCGACCGTCCCATCGTGCACCAGCACATGCACTGGCCTGTCCGCCTGGCCTTGGATCACCATGCCATCGTAGCCGGCGAACTTGAGTTCGGCTCCCCACCGCCCGCCCAGGTTGCTGTAGTTGAACGTCTCGGGCACGGTCGCTGGGGACTTGCCGTAGACGCCCCACCTTGATCCCCCGATGACGGGGATGCCCGCCAAGGGGCCGACGGCGAAGATGAGCCTGTTGTCTTCGCTAAACGCCGTGGACTCAGGCGGCACTTCTTCCCAGTAGAGCCTCGCGGCCAGCCCGCGCCCGCCGATGAAGCGAGAATAGTCCTCGGACGACACGGTCTTTGAGGTTCTGGACGAAAGGTCTATCTTCAGGATTTGTCCGGCGTATCCGTATGTCTGTGCCATGATGGTTCGCTCTGGTAGTGCCCTCAGAAGGGACGGGTCGGTGTCTTGTGCTGTGCTGAAAGCACATTGTACCACCTGAATGAAGGGAAGCACGCGATGTCCTAGGCAATCAGGCGTGCCATATCTCCGTCGGCCGCTTCTGGAGGTTCCGGCCAAGGCTGTTTCGAGAGCCTTTCTCAACCCCCTTGATCCCCATCCCTTGGGGCTCACCCTTATGCACTTAGGGGGATACCCCTAGATCGCAGAGAACTATTGAGACACGATCTAATCGGGATTGACTTGACAAGTATAATGGGGTCGTAAAGCACCGATTTGGGGGTGGCATGGCACGACGACTGGGCAAAGTGGCGTCGACGACTCTGTTCGATAGCATGATTGAGGGTGCGCTGTTCATTCATGCGAGCACCAGGAAGGTCGTACTTGCCAACAGGGCTGCCGCCGCCATGTTCGGCTTTGGCTCCCCCGAGGAGATGGTTGGGTTAGATCCCCTGGACTACATCCCCGCGGAGGAGAAGGGGCGCATCGCCGGCATCATGGCCGGGTACTTCGTTGAGGGTCATCTGCAAAGAACGATGGAGGTGAGGGCCATTGCGAAAGACGGCAGGGAGGTGTGGGTCACCGCCGTTGGAGTCCGAACCGAGCATGAGGGAGAGACAGCCGGGCTCATCTTGATGAAGGATATCACCGCTCAGAAAGCCGCAGAGAAAGCCCTGGCCGAGGCGGAAGAAAGACAGCGCCGGATACTGGACAATGCCAATGAGTCGATATTGGTAATACAGGATGGCAATGTTGTCTTCGCCAATCGGAAAGCCCTGGAGCTGGGCGGGTTCTCTGAAGAGGAGATCAGAGGCAGGCCATTCAGGGATTTCCTTCTTCCTGAAGACCGGGAGAGAATAGTGCGGCGCTATCTCGAGAGGGTTGGTGGCAAGGACTACTCTTCATCTTTCATTATCAGGGGGATTGGCAAGGATGGCAGTGTTCGGTGGTCGGATATTCGAGAGACCTCCTTCATGTGGGGAGGAAAGCCGGCCGTGGTCTGTCTCGTGAACGACATAACCGAGCGGAAGAAGGCTGAAGAGGCACTGGAAGTGAGCGAGAAGCGCTATCGCCTGCTCACGGAGAACGTCTCAGATGTCATTTGGGTCACGGACCTGCAATTGAAGCCGACCTATTTCAACCCTTCTGTCACTCGACTGCTGGGGTACAGTGTGGAGGAAGCCATGGCCGGCGCATTGAAGATGACTCCCGCTTCTCTTGATGCTGCCATGAAGGCTTTTCGGGAGGCGCTGGAAAGGGAGCAAGAGCAGCCGGGGAGTGCATCGGGATCGCTAACGCTGGAACTGGAGTTCGTTCGCAAGGATGGCTCGACGGTCTGGGTCGATGCCACGGTGAGTTTCCTTCGTGATTCCACTGGGCATCCTTTTGCCATCCTGGGCATACTCCACGATGTGAGTGAGCGTAAGAGGGAGGAAGAGGCCCTGAGGAGAAGCGAGGAGCGATTCCGGGCTCTCATCGAAAACGCCAGCGACGCCATTGCGGTGCTGAGTGCCGAAGGCAAGATCGTGTATGAGAGCCCCAATTCTCAAAGGGCTGTTGAACAGAAGATAAGCGGCGTGTTTGGACCCGGGCTGATGGAGGTCATTCATCCAGACGACGTCCGGAAGATCGTCGATCTGTTTGAATGGGTGAGGGACCGCCCTGGAGAGAGTGTGGGGGCAGAGGTGCGCTTCAGGCACAAGGATGGCTCCTGGCACACGGCCGAAGGAACTGCCCGCAATCTGCTCCACGATCCCAGGGTGAACGGTATCGTCATCAACTACCGCAACATCACTGAAAAGAGGAGGGCCGAGGAAGCGCTCAGAGATAGCGAGAAACGCTACCGTCTTCTGGCTGAGAACGTGGCGGACGTCATCTGGGTCATTGGCACGGATCTGAAATTCACGTATGTCAGCCCATCGGTTGAGCGCTTGCTCGGCTACAGCGTTGAGGAGGCCGTGGCCCTGCCAGTGCAGCAGGTAGTGACTCACGCGTCCTTTGAGATTGCCATGAAAGTGATGGCTGAGGAGGAGGCGAAGGAGCGGTCCGGGAAATTCGATCGAGAACGTTCAGTGACCCTGGAACTGGAGCTGCCCTGCAAGGATGGTTCCACAGTCCGGACCGAGAACCGGGTCAGCTACCTTCGAGATTCAGGCGGGGAAGTGATCGGTTACCTGGGAGTCTCGCGAGACATCAGTGAACGCCAGAAAGCAGAAGGAGCTTTGCAGGCCAGCGAAGAAAGGTTCCGCACCATCTTCGAAAGGTCTCCCATCGGAGCCATCATCTATGACCCGGAAGGTGTAGCGATCGGTGCCAACAAGGCCTGTCTGGAGATATTTGGATTGTCTGATGTGTCGGAAATGAAAGGCCCAACTCTTTTTGATGATCCCAATCTGTCCGACAGAGCGAAAGGCAAGCTGCGGGCAGGCAAATCGGTGATGGGGGAGGGGTCGCTTGATCTGGACAAGGCCAGAGGAACCGGCTTGTACAACAACGCCAGGTCGGGGACTGTCCACCTGCGCCTGTCGGTGACTCCACTCGGTGCCAGCGGGGAAGGATCTCCGAGCGGGTATCTTGCCCTGGTGGAGGACATCACCGAGCGTAAGAAAGCAGAGGAGGCCTTGCGGGCCAGTGAAGAGCGATTCCGCGGTCTGGTGGAAACGACCAGCGACTGGGTATGGGAGGTAGATCGAAAAGGCGTCTACACGTACGCCAGTCCCAAGGTGCGAAAAGTGTTGGGGTACGAAAGTGAAGAGCTACTCGGCAAGACGCCCTTTGATCTAATGCCGCAGAGAGAGGCCCGTCGTGTAGCTGCCGTATTCAATTCCTTGGTTGCCAAGCAGATGCCTTTTGCCTTTCTGGAGAATGTCAATCGTCACAAGGATGGCCACCCTGTTGTTCTGGAGTCAAGCGGGGTGCCCTTCTTTGCCCCCGACGGAACACTGCTTGGCTATCGTGGTGTTGACCGTGACATAACGGAGCGCAAACAAGTGGCTAAGCAGCTTCAACAGAGTCTGAAGAGGCTCGAGAGGACCATGGAGGCTACCATCCAGGCTATCTCAACCACGGTAGAAACGAGGGACCCCTACACCGCCGGTCATCAGAGGAGAGTGACTCAGCTTGCCGGTGTCATAGCCAGAGACATGAATCTCTTCAGTGCCCAAGTTGCGGGAATCCGCGTTGCCGGACTGCTTCACGATATCGGCAAGATCTCCATCCCCACCGAGATTCTGAGCAAACCTGGTTTGCTGACTGACGTCGAGATGAGCATGATCAGGACCCATCCCAAGATTGGATATGACATACTCAAGAACATAGAGTTCGAATGGCCGGTGGCTCACATTGTCCTTCAGCACCACGAAAGGCTGGACGGATCCGGGTATCCATCGGGCATCCGGGGCGAAAAGATTCTGCTGGAGGCAAGAATCCTGGCAGTGGCTGATGTCGTCGAGGCTATGTCCTCCCACCGACCATACCGGCCAGCCGTAGGCACAGAGGAAGCGCTCGAAGAGATCGCCCGTGGTGATGGCACGCTCTATGACCCAAGGGTGGTGCGGGCCTGCCTGGAAGCCTTCACCAAGGACGGTTTCAAGTTTGAAGAGTAGACGGTAGTGCGTACTTGACGGTCAGCGATCGGCTGGCTCGAGACGAGCTTGGGCAATGCCTTGTTTGTCAGAACAGGTGCCCCCTCAGGATCTCCCTGGTGCAAATCTTGCTGTACTCCCAGAACTGTCGCCGCACACTCCTATAGTCCATCGTAGTAATGCTGCTGGCCAGGATTCCCATGGGCATCGCCTGAGCGGGCAAGCCATCCGGTTAATCTTCTTTGGCTCGGAATATGGAGAAGGTTCCATTGGCTTTGGCAACGAGTCGTCCGTCGCTGGTTATCTCTGACTCCAGGACAGCAATTCTCTTGCCTCTGCTGATGATCCTGGTGTCACAGACGAGAGAACCCTCTTTGACGGCTTTGAAGTAGACGATCTTGATTTCTATCGTGGCGCACAGCTCGTCCTTCTCCATGACGGTGTACGTCGCCCCGCCCATCCCCGTGTCCGCCATCGCATACATCACTCCGCCATGGACGACTCCATGCGGGTTCAGCAGCCTCCGGTCCACTTTCAGGACGCACTGGCTCTGTCCGCCTTCGCACTTGATGAACTGCAGGCCTATCAGGTCGCCAAAAGGGTTGAAGCCCGAGGAACCAGCCGGAATCTCCTTCGCCATAATGCCTCTCCATTTCACAGGCCGGTTACGGCTCTTATCCCCAGGATATCTCTCCCCACGATCAGCTTCTGCATCTGTGTTGTGCCATCGGGTATGGTCAGGGTCCGGGCGTCTCTGAAGTACCGCTCCACCGGGTACTCATCGGAAAGGCCCATGGCACCATGAATCTGAATGGCCTTTGAGGTCGTCCGCACGGCGGCCTCGGTGGCGTAGGCCTTGGCTAGTGATGACTGCCAGCGGCACTTCTGCTTTCCGTCCAGCAGGTCCAGGGCCCGATAGGCCAGCAGGCGACCGGCCTCGGTCTCCGCGACCATGTCCACGATCATCTCCTGGATCATCTGGAAGCTGCCGATGGGTTTACCGAACTGCATCCTCTCCTGGGCGTATTTGACGGAAGCATCGATGGCGGCCTGGGCAATGCCTGTGCACAGAGTGCCCACCATGGCTCGCGAGACATCGAAGAAGGCCATGGTGCGCTTGTAGCCGGTGCCCGGGTCAAGCAGGTTCTCCTTCGGGACCTTGCAGTCAGAGAAGGAAAGCTCAGAGGTGGGGAAGCACCTGAGCCCCAGCTTGTGCAGTTCTCTTGATTCGAACGGTGATTGATCTTTCTCCACGAGGAAGAACGACATGCCCAGAGCACCCAGGGTCTTGTCCGTGGTGGCCAGGACGAAGGCGGCGTCGGCGATGGTGCCGTTGGAGATCCAGGTCTTGGTCCCGTTCATGACATAGTGCTGCCCACTGAGCGTGGCCGTGGTCTTCACCCCGGAGACGTCGGAGCCCACGTCTGGTTCAGTTATGGCCAGGCAGCCGATGTAGTCCCCCGAGGCGGCCAGGGGCATCAGCCTCTTCTTCTGATCAGGATTTCCGGCTTCGTTCAGCAGCCACCAGAATCCGGCGGCGATGAAGATCGTCCCAGCCAGGCTGGCCCAGACCCGCCCCATCTCCTCCACCAGGATGCCATTGGTCTTGGCCTCCAACTGGGAACCGCCGCAGTCTTCGGGGAGGAAGCCCAGCAGGTAGCCGAAAGGCATCAGTTGCCCGATGAAGGCCGTCGTCTCTGCCTTGGTCAGCGGCCCTTTCTTCTCGTGCTCGTCAACGACAGGCGCGATCTCGCTGTCGAGAAACTTGCGGACGTTGGACTTGAGCATCTGCTGCTCTTCAGTGAAAGAGAAGTTCATAGCCCACTCCTTTCGCGTGTACCGATAGGCGGATGGCCTCGCTCGCAGGCATCTGCCACCTGAGCGAGTGGCGCATCAGTTCACTATCTGCCAACTCATCAACAGGTTCATGGGGGCTGTCTTAGAAGTCTCTTTCAACCCCCTGTCCCCCATTCTTGGGGGAAGATGAGAGATCTGGGGACACCCCAGACCCCGGCAGCGTCCCGCTGCACCATCACGGCGAATCTCTGTAGGGGCGCATTGCATGCGCCCAGGACACCCCCAGACTCCCGGCAGGAGATTCTCCTGCATCTCTCCGTTGTCACTTGAACGTCTGCCAGGAAGCTAGTGCCCGACTATGCAGACGCTGACTACGTTGACCGATGGAATACCTCCCATGTTATGGGTCAGGCCGATCTTGGGGTTCTTGATCTGCCGGGGGCCGGCTTTCCCTTGAAGCTGTTTATACATCTCGTACATCATGCGCAAGCCGCTGGCCCCGATGGGATGGCCGAAGCACTTCAGTCCGCCATCAGGCTGGCAGGGTATCTTGCCGTCCAGATCGAAGAAACCAGCCTGGACGTCTTCTTTAGCCTTGCCGCGAGGCGAGATGCCCAGGTCCTCGTATGTGACCAGCTCGGTGATGGAGAAACAGTCATGCACTTCCATCATGCTGATCTCTTCGCGCGGATTCTTGATGCCGGCCTCGCGATAGGCCCGCTGCGAAGCGTGCACGGCACCCTCTACATGGGTGAGGTCGTAGTCGGTGTACATCATCTCCTCTCCCGAACTGGCCGCGATCTGCAAGGATTTGACATAGATCGGATCGGGCCGCAGCTTCTTGGCCAGGTCAGCCCGGGCCACTATGGCAGCGGCTGAGCCATCGCTGACGCCACAGCAATCGAACAGGCCCAATGGCCAGGCCACTATTGGCGCGTTCATCACCTCTTCGATGGTCACTTCGCGGCGGAGGTGGGCCTTGGGGTTCTTCGCGCCATTCTTGTGGCTTTTCACGGTAATTCTGGCCAGGGCTTTCTTGCCCTCCTGGGGGCTGAGTCCGTATCTGGCAAAATACCTGGTTCCCATGAGGGCGAATCCGCCCGGTGGCGTGAAATTGGGGAATACCAACCGGAGCCTGGTTCCGAACTGCAGTTCGTTCTGAGGCAGTCCGCCGTAGCCAACGTCCTTCAGTTTCTCCACCCCGATGGCCAGGGCTATGTCACACGCGCCGGCGGCCACAGCGTAGCAGGCGCCCCTCAGCGCCTCCGAACCAGTGGCGCAGAAGTTTTCCACCCTGGTGGCCGGAATGAAGGGTAGCTTTAGTGAGACGGCAGTGGGGATGGCGGATTTCCCCACCGAGACCTCTTCGTAGCAGGTGCCGGTCCAAGCTGCGCCGATGTCCTTCTTCTCTAGGCCGGCATCCTCCAGGGCTTCCTTGAAGGCCTCCACCATGAGGGATTCCGGACTACGGTCCCAGAGCTCCCCGAACTTGGTGCATCCCATGCCGACGATGGCGACCTTGTCTTTGATACCTTCAGCCATGTTGCCTCCCTTCAACTCAGTGCGACCTTGCCTCTGAGTAAGAAGACTCTTTCAACCCCCTTGGTCCCCCATTCTTGGGGGAAGAACAAATATGGAACCGAGGGACACCCTCGGACTCCCGGCAGGAGCTTCTCCTGCACCTCTTTGACCCCACTCTTGAGGGATAGATCTGTAAGGCTGGGGCACACCTCCAGACGCTTGGCAGGAAGTGTCCTGTACCTTTCTGTCATTCCCGCGGAGGCGGGAATCCAGCGCGTAGGGTGGGCTGTGCCCACCAAAATCGATTCGCACGGCGGGTAGGGCAAAGAGAAACCCGCTAGCGCTGTCTTCATATTCTCTTTCAACCCCCTGTCCCCCACTCTTGGGGGAAGAACAAATATGGGACCGAGGGACACCCTCGGACTCCCGGCAGGGACGAGTTCCTGCACTCCCTTATTGACATCGGATTGGTGTTGCTTTCCAGAAGTAGCCGTGTATGCCGCGAGCCTGGTCGTAGTACTTCCGGCGGAAGCTTAGCTCCACGGGCATGCCTACCTGCAGCGATTCCAGCTCGCAGTCATTCAGATCGAAAAGAAACCGCCCGCCGCCCTCGAAGTCAACAAAGCCGTAGATGGCCGGCGGACTCAGACTGAAGGCTAGCAGGTCGCCCGTGTAGCTGAACAGCGTTCCCCGCCGATGGGAGAAGCGGTAGGGGTCCATCTCCTTAATAGCGCCGCAGCCCGGCTTCACGCACATCTCCTGTGGTGGATACTGCACTGTGCCACAGCGGCGGCACTTGGAGCCGACCAGGCCCAGCACCATCCTGCGATCTCGCCATAGCGTTGATAGCTGCGTAGGCGCAATCTCATCACCGCGCCCGCCGGTATCGACATTGAGCATGCGGCGATAGGTAGCATACTTCTCATAGCTGCCGAGGTCCTTCTTCGCTGCCAAGTGCTTCTTGATGCCCCTTCTGTTCTTGACTTTCTCTATCTCCGGCGTTACCTGCAGCAACAAGGCATCGCTGCCGTTTCCGTAGCTGGCGACGATGATCTTATCGCCGGCTTTGGCGCTCTCCAGCGCGCCCACCAGTATCATCAGCGGATAGGCGGTCCCCGTGTGTCCGGTTGTGGTGAACATGTGGTCCTGCAACTGGGCAGGGGTGAACCCCATCTTGGTGCCTATGTCCGTGTGAGCCCTGATGTAATGGCAGGGATAGACTACTTTGGCGATGTCCTTGGGATTCAACTTGTATTTGGTCATCAGTCCTGTGATGGACTCGGTTATGAATCGTCCGTAGCCCTCGTCTCTGATCCACCTGTCTTCCCAGGTGCGGTTGTATTTGTCCTCGTCGGTTCTCCAGTGATCGACGAAGTCGTAGCTTACTGAATGGGTGCCCTCGATCGTGGCTATCACTCCGCTGTCCCCCAGTAACAGTGCCGCGCCACCATCCCCGTAGATCTCCTCCAGGTAGCCGCCGGGCTTGCCCAGGCGGCAGTCTCCGGAGCAGACCAGGACACTCTTGGCTGATCCCGACTTCAGGGCGTCGCTGGCCGAAATCAGGGCGCCGAGGCTGGCCTTGGTGGAACCGGTGAAGTCCGAAGTCCGCGCGTCTGCCCGAAGGTCAAGCGCGGCAGCGACAATTCCGGCGTTCTGGCGCTCGCGGTATGGCGGAGTGGTGGTGGCAAAGTAGACGGCATCGATCTTGTCGCGATCCATCCCTGTCAGGCAGTCGATGGACGCGGCCACCGCCATGGTCAGGCCGTCCTCGTCGTAGTTGGCCACGGCCTTCTCACCGGGAAGCAAGGACGCCGGATTCAGCCAGCCCAGTGCTCCCCAGATGGTCATGCGGTTTATCCGATATAGGGGAATGTAAGCGCCATACGAAGTTATCCCGGTCATAGCTCTATCCTCCTTGTCTGCTGCATATCATGCCCTGTCGTCAGTGAGAGGAACTGAGGTTGCTTGACTCTCTTTCAACTCCCTTGTTCCCCCAGTCTTGGGGGAAGAAAGAATATGGGACTGAGGGACACCCTCAGACTCCCGGCAAAGGGGCTTTGCCCCTCTGCACACCCCACAATCTCAACGTCTAGTACTTGACGGACTTGCCATACTTCTTTCTCAGTTCGGTCTTGAGCACCTTGCCGGCCGCGTTGCGCGGCAGAGCATCCACGAAGTCCACCGACTTCGGCTTCTTGTAGCTGGCCAGGTGCGACTTGCAGTGATCGATGATCTCCTGTTCCGTGGCGCACTCGCCTTTCTTGCAGACCACTATGGCCTTGACGGACTCGCCCCACTGTTCATCGTGCACTCCGATGACAGCGCACTCCACGACTTTGGAATGCCTGTAGATGATTTCCTCAACCTCGGCCGGATAGATGTTCTCGCCGCCGCTGATGATCATGTCCTTCTTGCGGTCGACCACATAGAGGAACCCGTCCTTGTCGAATCTGAAGAGGTCGGTGGAGTGGAACCACCCGTGGCGCATGGCGTTCGCGGTGGCCTCGGGGTCCCTGTAGTACTCTTGCATCACCGTCGGTCCGCGGTAGACGGCTTCCCCCACCTCCCCCGCCGGCACATCATTGTCCTTGTCATCTACAATGCGCACCTCGATGAAGGGCACGGGTTTTCCCACCGATCCTTCGTGTCCGGCGGCGTCGCACGGGCGGAGGCCGCAAGTAACTGGGCTCATCTCCGTCTGGCCAAACAGATCGAAGAGCTTCGCGTTCGGGAAGTGCTGCTTGATCTGCTTGCGCGTCTCCGTAGGCAGAATAGCCGCCCCCGAAATCCAGAGGTTCAGCGAGCTCGTGTCGTACTTGTGAAGATCGGGCAGAAGCAAGATGAAGAAGGTCATGACGGGCACCAGGAGGATCGCGTTGATCCTCTCCTCTTCGATCGTCCTCATGATGTACTCGGGATTGAAGACCTCTGTCGGCAATACGACCGTAGCTCCGGTGAATAGAACGACCTGGCAGAAGGCCCACGCCGCCAGGTGGAATATGGGTGGAGCGGCAAAGGTCTTGAAGCTGTCAGCCAGGTCCATTACTTCGGCTATTCCTGGCTCGCTACGCAAGAACATGCCCATGAGCATCCAGTGCACTATCTCGTTCTTATGGCTCAGCACCGCTCCCTTGGGCCTGCCCGTGGTGCCTGCCGTATACATGATGAACGCCGGGTCATCCTCTTCGACGAGAATCAGAGGCTCGCTATCGGGGTAGTTGGCAATCGAGGATTCGAAGTGCAGCATGCCTTCGACGGGCTTCTCGGAGACCGAGATGTATGTTTTCACCTTGGGGAGGTCCTTCTGGATGCCCTTCACGTTCTGCACGAAGGCCTCGCCCAGGATGAAGGCCTCGGCATCGGAGTGGTTGACGATGTACTTGATCTCCTCCACGCCAAGGCGGAAGTTGAGGGGCACTCCCACAGCGCCAATCTTGGCCAGGGCGAAGTAGGCCTCCAGGAATTCGTTGCAGTTGTACAGGAGTATGGCCACCTTACTGCCCTTCTTGATGTTGAGAGCCAGCAGGGCGTGAGCAAGTTGGTTGATGCGGGCGTTGAACTGCCTGTAGGTGAAGCGTTTCTGGCCGTAGACCACAGCCTCCCTGTTGGGGAATAGTCGGCTGTTGCGGGCGATGACCTCCCCCAGTAAGAGCCGCCTGCCCAGGATCTCTTCGATTGACTGGCTGTGTTCCATCTTGCACCCCTTTTCGCGTGCCGCAGATCAGCTTCAGCGTGCCTTGCGGTCCCCAGTTATAACGTCAGACGACGGACATCACCCTCATACCGCGGTCTGTGGGATCTCACCGCGAGTCTGGCTCCGTTCGTCGCAACCCCCCTTGGCCAACAAGCAAGACGGACCAATACTAGTTGTGTAATGGGTGCACCTTGATTTACCACAGTTCGTTTTGGATTGTCAATTCAATGGTGATCAATGCTTCTGCATCACGATGGCTGGATTCCAAATCTTGACTGCGGGTGATACACTGGCGATTGTTGGGGGGATGGTATTCGGTATCCCCCGAGTCGCGCGCCCTGCTTTTCCGGAAGGTTGGTGACAGAAAGGTACAGGATGCTTCCTGCCGGAGTCTGAGGCTGCCCCTAGGCTCCAAGTCCGAGATCCGAAGAGAGTGCAGGGACTAGTCCCTGCCGAGGGTTTGGGGGTGTCCCCCAATTCTCTTTATCTCCCCCATGAGTGGGGGACCAAGGGGGTTGATCCAAAATCATAACTGAGGAGGTGCACAGATGGGTGAAAGACTGAAAGGCAAGGTCGCGATTGTCACGGGAGCGGGGCGTGGGCTGGGACGGGCGGAAGCCCTGCTGCTGGCCAGCGAAGGCGCCAAGGTGGTGGTGAACGACTTGGGGGGCAGCCGCGATGGTGCAGGCGGTGCTCACTCGCCAGCCGATGCCGTAGTCAAGGAGATCAAGGACAAGGGTGGGGAGGCGGTAGCCAATTATGACAGCGTGGCTACAGCCGAGGGTGGCGAAAATATCATCAAGACGGCCACCAGCACTTTTGGCCGCCTGGACATCCTGGTCAACAACGCCGGTATCCTGCGGGACCGCATGATTTTCAACACGAGTCCGGAGGACTGGGACCTGGTGATCAAGGTTCACCTCTACGGGACCTTCAACTGCACCAGGCCGGCCTGTGCCATATTCCGGCAGCAGCGAAGCGGTCGCATCATCAACACCTCGTCTCCAGCCGGCCTTGGCAATGTGGGTCAGGCCAACTACAGCGCCGCGAAAGAGGGCATAGTAGGATTCACCAGGACAGTAGCACGGGACATGGGCCGTTATGGAGTGACCTGCAACGCCATCAGACCCCTCGCGGCCACACGCCTGACGCTCTCTGCAGAAGTCGCCGAGGCTATCGAGAAGGCCAGCGCTGAAGGAAAGCCCCTGCCGGTGGGTCCCGAGATCACCGGCCTGTTGCCTCCGCCGCAAGACATAGCTCCCTTTGTTGTCTACCTGGCGACCGATGAGGCGGCCAACATAAATGGGTGCACCTTCTTCTTGGCCGGAAACCAGATAGCTCTCTACTCCGAGCCGCAGCCCGCCAAGACGATCTATAGCAAGACCGGCGCGTTCACTCTGGATGATCTGTTGGCTATTGTGCCGGGCACCCTGGCCGCCTTCCTGGCCAACCCGTCTCCGCCGCAGGCACCAAAGTAATGCCGGTAGCCAGTGGCGAAGCGTGGCATGGAGCGAGTGGCCGGATGTGACCAGTCGAGACAGAATGCTATCATAGTGCCAGCGGATGGTGAGGACGCAGTTGTCCGGTGCCGGCGAGCATGGGCTGGTGCTCATGCTTGACACGTGCGGTGCAGAACCCGTATGGGCCCAAGACAGCATCTCGTGCAGATGAGGAGGTAGAAGATGGCACAATTCAAAGCAATCGTTCCAGGAGTAGAAGTCTGTGGGGCTGCGGTTCTGTCAGTCGTCGAAGGAATGGATTTGTCCAAGACCATGGCGTTGCGAATCTTGAAGGCCCATGGCATCACGGATCCCACAAAGAAGACCTGGCATTCGCAACAAGCATGGCTGGATGCCTTCAGGGATATTTCGGAAAAAGTAGGCCCGGCCACCCTGAGGCATATTGGGACCAAGATTCCGGAGACAGCTTTGTGGCCGCCCACGGTGCGTACGATTGAAGACGCCCTGGCTTCGATAGATGTGGCCTACCACATGAACCATCGGGGGGGCGAGATTGGCCACTACAACTTCGAGAAGACCGGAGAGAAAAAGGGCAAGATGATTTGTGGCAATCCGTATCCCTGCGAGTTCGATTTCGGGATTGTTGAGGCCACTGCCAGAAAATTTGCGCCTCAAGGGGTGGCAACTTCCGTAAGACATGACGACTCTCAGCCGTGCCGGCGGAAGGGCGGCGAAAGCTGCACCTATTAGATCACCTGGTAGGACGGACTGCGTCTCCAGATCGGTCTCGGCTTGTGGGAGTGCGGTGAACTCACCTCAGCCGCAAGCGCCGAAGTGGGTGTCACTAAGGCAAACCAGGGATTACGACGAAGCCACGGCTCTACCCTCAGATGGCATCTGCATCAGTGGGCGGCTCCTTTCGCATACCCGTTCTCTCTGAACCAGTTCACGGCTTTCTCAGATGTCTGCGTGTATGGCGTCATGTATTGCAGCAAGCTAGAGGTGCCTCTGCCCTATCTACGCGCAATCTGATTCCTGCCCAGCACCGCGATCAAGCGAGATACTCGCTGACCTCCCCCAACCGTTTCTTCGATGTGTTCACGACCGCGGTCAGGAAAGCCGAGCGCAGAGGCTGAATGGCCATGGCCGCCTTGGAGGGCGGCGAGTTTTCCAGAATGCTGACGAAACGACCCATGACCCGGTGGCTCAGCCGTTCGGGATCGTCAAAGATCATGTTGGCCAGCTTCCCTCTCTCTATGGCCATCATGACCAGCTTGTCGAAGACCGTCTCCGGGGTAAGCACCCTCTTGTCACGCGACGTCATCGTTATTCCCCCGGGCTTGCAGACTGAGTAGCAGACGCCACAGCCAAAACAAAGAGCCGGGTCCAAGACTGCCCACTTCTGTACCCTGTCTCCTTCCTTCTTCTCCGCCATGGTGATGGCCTCCATTGGACAGCTTTTCGCACACCTGCCGCATCCGTTGCACCTGGAGAGGTCGACCTGAGCAGTCCAATTTGAACTGACTATCCCGCCATGGAGTCTGAAGTCCTTGATTCCTCTTGCCACATGGCAACAACAGCCGCAGCAATTGCATATGGACACCGCTTTGTGCTGCACGTTCTCGCCCAACTGGGCCAGTCCTCTGTGCTTACAATCATCCAGGATGTGCATGGCTTCAGCCGCAACGATAGGCCTGCCCTGACCAAGCCGGATCATCATCTCTGCACCATAGTTGAACGTCAGGCACACCTCTTGAGGCCTGTCACAGGCACTACCCTGATGGCTCTTGACATGATGGCATTGACAGAGTCCAACAGATATCGCTGATGCAGATGCCACAATAGAGCTGGCCCGCTCCCAGTCGAGAACCTCTGTGCTCTGTTTCTCTGGAATCGCTTCTTCATGAACCAGGGGACGGAAATACTGCGTCTGGCCCTGGAAGAACGAACGCATGAATCGTTTATCTTCATTAAGGTAGTCGTCAAAGAGGGAAGCCAGTTCAGCCATTGGCAGTTCGTCTCGCTTGCGCATGAAGGTGTATTCGAAGAAGCCAACTACCACTGGCGGCAGGGCGAAGTAGCTCTGCCCCTTGTACTCAAGGTCAACCAGCGCTCCCCGCTCTGCCATGCCGGTCAGTCTCTCACGCAGCTTCTCGCGGGGCATGCCCAGTTTTCGAGAGAGCACGTCGAGAGACGTGGGCATCATCGGTATGCGCTTGGCGACGGCGGCATCATCAGGAGGATAGATGAGGTGCAGTATCTTCATTAGGGTGGGAGAGTAAGGTGCGCCATTTGGGTAGTTATCCATCTTGCGCTGCAGCAGGCGATAGTCGCTCTCAGTATCGACCATATGTCCCATTGTTTCCCTCCTTGTCTGCACACCAGCCCTGAGGAGCAGGGCAAGTGCTCAACCCACTAGCCTGTCTTCACATACCCGTTCTCTCTGAACCAGTTCACGGCCTTCTCGATGGTGGTTCTGATGGGTGTCTGCGGGAAGCCAAGCTCCTTCACCGCTTTGGAGGAGTCGAGGTACATGTACAGCCTGGCGAATCGTACCATGCCTGGAGTCGCCACCGGAGGCGTCTTGGTGATAGCGGCAATGAGCTGATACAGATACGAAGTGACGAGCACAGCCGGATAGGGCAACTTCAGTTTTGGAGGCTTCATGCCGGCGACCTCGCTGACCAACGTGTAGAATTCCAGGAGTGACATGTTGGCGTTTCCCAAGGCGTATTTCTCTCCGACCTTCCCCTTGGCTGCAGCCAGGACATGTCCCCGCGCCACGTCTTCGACATCGACGTAGTTTGTGCCTCCGTCCATGTACCCCGGTGTTCTCTTGTTCAGAACATCGAGTAGGACTCTGCCTGATGGAGTAGGTCTGATGTCCCGCACGCCTATTACCCCGGCGGGATTGACGACAACCACCGGGAGGCCTTTCTGGGCCATCTTCAGGGCCTCGACCTGCCCCAGGTATTTCGTGAAGATGTAATCCGCCGCTCCGGACCCTAGATTGTACTGTGACTCCTCGTTTGCCGGACGGTCCCGCCCGTGAGCCCCCAGTGCTACGATGCTGCTGGTATAGACCACCTTTCCCACGCCTTGCTCCAGAGCTGCCTGCAAGGCAGACTTGGTGCCTTCGACGTTGACGTCGTAGAACTCTTTCTTGGGATGGCCCCAATACTCATAGAGGGCCGCAGCTTGGTAGAAGGTATCGCATCCTTTCAGGGCCGCCTTGACCGATTCCTTCTCCCGGATGTCGCCGTAGGCTTTCTCTACGTCCAGACCATCGATGTTCTTAGTGTTGCTGTTTTTTCGAACTAGCACCTCCACTTCCTTGCCGTCCTTGAGCAGTTCCCTGACGACCGACGAACCGATGAGACCTGTAGCTCCGGTGACCAATGCCTTCATCTATCCCCTCCTCCTTCAGGTTCCCAGGATGGTGAATGACCCCGTGGAACCCCTGCTAGCTTCGCGGCATCGGAGCACTGACCGATGTGACACCGCCGATGGTGTGCTAGACATGATCCCAGACAATTGACACCCTGTCAATTGTCGTGATATCGTCCGAAGCGAATCTGACATGATGGTAGTCAGCCCGCTTCTTCAGGCTCTTTTTGATTCAACGCTCCGCAATCCTTGCTTCTCAAGGCTGGGGCCTGGACGCTAGAGGATCTCGTGGCTTGCAGTATCAGGCATGCTGTCGGCCGGGAAGGGCTAGGCTGTCTCCGCCCAAAGGGGCAAATTGATGAATATGTGGGCGTTACTGATCCGCGAGTATAGAATGGCCCGCGCACTTGTGACCGGGTTAAGGGGGGGATAGCACGGCTGATAGCGCAGTGGCGGAATTATCTCGCTGCAACACAATAGTCCGGAGCCAATCACAACACTGCACCACCGTCGTTCTCTTGAGCGCATCAAGGTCCGCCAACCTTGACTCTCTGTTAGATCGAGTCGTATGATTCGTCCGAATGCAGCACCGACACAAGGGGAATGCTCGGCAATTCTAACGTGGAAACCACCAGTGCTGGGATAGAGGGGGTAGGGCATGGCGACAGAAGAGTGGACAGTACATGCGCGACTCACCGGCGAGTTCTACATCAGGAATGAACGGCGCTCGTCGAGAGCGCCCTTGGTCAAAGGCTTGCGCCAACTGGAAATCTCCCCCAAGTTCGATGAGAATGGCAAATGGACTGGGCTTCATGAGCTAGAAGCCGTGTTGTCACTTGATAATGAGGGGGGCACTCCACTGGAGGCTCACGTGGTCTATGAGCAGGCGAAGAGTCTAGTCGACAGTGTCACAGCGCTCGCCACATTGGGAATTGGTCGGCCGGTGCGCGTGTCTGGGGGTGTTTCTGTGAAGCGTCGCCTGACTGACGAGGCACCCAAGTACCGCTTGATAACGTGCACCACAGATACCGCCAGCATCGCCCCTCCAGCTCCACTGCCAGCCGAACTTCTCGCTACGTCAATCGATCCGAGAATAGAGCGCGTGATTCGTTGGTGGGCGCGTGGTTTGGCCACGAGCGATGCAGTTGATCAGCTGGTTGCGCTGAACAACGCACTGGATCTGCTGGCGGGCATACAGGATGGCGCACCCGGCAGAGTTCGCCAGTGCAAGAGCTGCGGACTTGAAGAGGCGATTGGTCCGGGGCTACGAGAGAGGGTTGTCTATCTGCTAACCGACGTTCTGGGGTACACGCAGGCGGTGGCAACAGACGTCTATGAAAGCCGGCTTGACTTGGCTCACGCGCGAAGCACCTTGGAGGAAAGTGATCTCCGTCGGTATCGTGGGCTTGCGACCTTGGTTGCCGCCGCAGTACGAACTGGAATCGCACGATCTCTGGCTATGACTCTGCCACCAATCCCAGAGCCACTCCCGTTCGACCTTCCCAGTGCGCTGTTGGACATCGAGTACATTGAGGGTAAGATGGCACAGGGACCACCTGACGAGTCAAAGTGAGCCTTGTCGATCGAGCACATGAAGGTCGCTTCCTAGCTTCAGTTCATGCGAACTATGTTGAGTGTGCAACGAGGCTGGAAATGGCGAGCCGCAAAATGTGCATCTACCCCCGCAGCCCTCTCTACAGCGTGTAGATCTCTCGGCCGAAGGTGCGGACCCAGTTCTTCTTCAGAACGTTGATGGCTTCCTGGGTCTTGTCCACAGCCAGAATGATGATGGCTTGGCCGCTTTCGCCCCTCCCCAGGAAGGGATAGAGGTAGATCACGTTGATCTTGGCCGCTTTCAGGGGCTTGAGTACAGCCAGGAGGCCCCCCGGATGGTCAGGCACTTCCACCGCTATAACGTCGGTCTCCACTACGGCGTAGCCGTTGCTGCGCAGGACATTGACGGTCTTGGCCGGGTTGTCGGTGACGAATCTGACGGAGCTCGTTTTATCGGCCTCGGCTACCGAGATGGCCCGAATGTTGATCCCTTCGATTCCCAGGCGCTCGCTGATGTCCATGAGACTGCCCGGGATGTTCTCCAGACTTATTGAGAGTTGCTTGATGAACATTCTCTACTCCTGACCCGATGCCTGCCTTCGGTTACCTCATCCTGACGGAGCGCGCACGGAAGCATCTCCCTGCCTCTTGGGCAGAGGAAGATCGTACCCCGCCATCAGAGCCTTTTTGTTAGTGGCAATCAGCTTGGTCTTGGTCTTAAAAGTCTCTTTCAGTGTCTCAAAGATGGTGTCCATGGACACCAGGTTGGTTTTCTTGATGAACGCGCCCAGCATGACCATGTTGGCCGATCTGGGACTGCCCATCTCTTCCGCCATGCGCATCGCCGGCACGGCCAGCAATTCGATGTCGCCCCTGGGGATGTCGGCCTTGACCAGGGAAGAGTTGTAGAAGAGCACGCCCCCGGAATCGACCTGGTTCTGAAACCTGGCCAGGGCAGGCTGGCTCATAACCACCAGAAACTCCGGTGATGAGGCCACCGGCGAAGCGATCTCTTCGTCCGAAATGGCCACGGTGCAGTTGGCCGTGCCGCCGCGGACCTCGGCGCCGTACGAAGGCAAGTAGGTCACGTGCTTGCCTTCGATCATGGCGGCCTGCGCCAGATTGAGACCCATGGAGAGAACGCCCTGACCCCCGAATCCGGCAAAGACCATCTTAATGAGCATACCGGTCTCCCGTCGTGTCCTTGAGTATCCCCAGAGGGAACGCCTTTACCATCTCGTTGTCCACCCACTGCCAAGATTCCAGCACGCCCATCTTCCAGTTGACGGGGCAGGGAGACAGTATCTCGACCATGGCGTAACCGAGATCATCCATCTGAATCCGGAAGGCCTTCTCGATGGCCTTCTTGGTCTTCCTGATGCCGGCTGGAGAAGTGACCGCCGTCCGCTCGATGTAGACGACGCCATCGAGAAGGGCCAGCATCTCGCTGATCTTGAGAGGATGCCCCTCTATCTTGGGGTCGCGCCCGAAGGGGGTGGTGGTGGTGGTCTGGCCCAGCAGCGTCGTGGGTGCCATCTGCCCACCGGTCATGCCGTAGACGGCATTGTTGACGAAAATGGTGGTGAGGCGCTCGCCCCTGTTGGCGGCGTGGATGGTCTCGGCCGTGCCGATGGCGGCCAGATCGCCGTCGCCCTGGTAGTTTAACACTATGGCCTCCGGATAGGCCCTCTTCAGTCCGGTAGCTACCGCGGCTCCGCGGCCGTGGGCCGATTCGGCGAAGTCCACGTCTATGTAGTCATAGGCGAAGACCGAGCAGCCGCAGGGCGCGATGCCGACGGTCTTCTCCTTGATGCCCATCTCGTCGATCACTTCGGCCACCAGGCGGTGAATGACGGAGTGGCCGCATCCGGCACAGTGGTGGAATGCCTTTCTCTTCAGTAATGCGGGTCGACTGTATACCTTGTTCATGCCCTGTTGCAGCCTCTCTGATAGTAGTGTCGCGCAATGACCCGGAGGACTTCGGCCGGCGTGGAGACCACCCCGCCCGGCCGGCCGTAGAAGAAGACATCGGCCTTATCCCCCAGCGCCAGTCGCACGTCTTCCAGCATCTGACCCATGTTCAACTCGAAGACCATGAAGTTCTTCGTTTTCTCGGACAGAGCCTGGAGGCTTTCCGAGGGGAACGGCCAAAGGGTGATGGGACGGAAGAGACCTACCTTCATGCCGTAGCCGCGGGCATTCTTGACTGCGCCCCTGGCGACGCGGGCGCCGATGCCAAAAGCCACCACAACCAGCTCAGCATCGTCCACCAGGAAGGAATCACTCGAGGTCTCTTCCTCGGCTATCAACTGATATCTTCTATACAGGCTCCAATTAAGCTCCTCCACATCCCGCGGGTTGGAGGACAGGATCTTGACGATCTTACTGGGTCGTCCCTTGGCTCCCCGGAGGGCGTCGGGTCTTACGGGCGGCACTTCGGGGGCTTCGTGCTTGAATTCCACCGGTTCCATCATCTGCCCCAGCATGGCATCTCCCAGGATGAGCACCGGGATGCGGTACTTGTCGGCCAGGTCAAAGGCCCGCTGAGTGAGATCGGCCAGTTCCTGTCCCGTTGAAGGCGCCAGGACTATGGTGCGGTAGTCTCCGTGGCCGCCCCCGCGGGTGGCCTGGAAATAATCCGACTGGGAGGCGCAGATGCTGCCCAGCCCCGGACCGCCGCGGCTCATGTTGACAATGACCGAGGGAAGCTCGCACGCTGCCAGGTATGAGATGCCCTCTTGCTTCAGGCTGATGCCCGGGCTGGAGGAGGAAGTCATGGTTCTGACACCGGCCAGGCTGGCTCCGTAGACCATGTTGATGGCGGCAATCTCGCTCTCGGCTTGGATGAACGTGCACCCTTTTTTCCTGCCCAAATTCTCCGCCATGTATTCAGTGAGCTCATTCTGGGGGGTAATGGGGTAGCCGAAGTAGCATTGGCAGCCGGCGCGGATGGCGGCCTCGCCGATGACGCTGTTGCCATCCATGAGAACCTTATTCACGGTACACCTCTATGGCGGCTTCCGGGCAGACTATGGCGCAGATGGCACAGCCAGTGCATTCGCTGCCATCGTTGAAAACGACGGGAAAGTAGCCGGCGGCGTTGATCTTGTCGGAAACGGACATCGACTTCTTGGGGCAGAAGGCGATGCATATCTCGCAGCCCTTGCAGATCACCTGATCGATTTCAATATATCCCTTAGCAGCCATCTCTCGTCATCCTACAGGCATGATCTTCAATTTTATGCCTAAGGCGTCTTCCTTTACAACTTTTTCACTTTTTTCAGCCTCCTTGGGGCTATCTTAGAGGCTGTCTCACTGAGTCATTCAACCCCCTTCGATCCCCCACTCTTGGGGGATGAAGAAGGAACACCTGGGGACACCCCAGACCCCGGCAGGGAGGATTCCCAGCACCCTCTTGAGGTTTGGGGTCTTGGTGACACCATCAAGGGGCTTTGTCGCTCTGCACACCTTGTTTTCTGTCATTCCCGCGGAAGCGGGAATCCAGGAATGGCACCCAACGGGGCTGCCGCAGGATCGGCCTTTCAACCCCCTTCGATCCCCCACTCTTGGGGGATGAAGAAGGAACACCTGGGGACACCCCAGACCCCGGCAGCATCCTGCTGCACCGTGATCCCCTGACCGTGTAGGGGCGCATTCCATGCGCCTTGCGTCGAACCCCCTCCAGGGAAGTACAGAGGGGCGAAGCCCCTTTGCCGGGAGTTCGAGGGTGTCCCTCGTTCCATCAGTCTATGCCCCCAAGGGTGGGGGCCCAGGAGGGTGAAATCTAGACATGCAGACAGTGTCGGCAGGTTTCGTTCGCCTCCATGTGGCTTGCTACAGACTGGTTGAATTCAGACTCCGGCCTAGGCGATGCGTCGGTAGCGGTTCACGGCCAAAGCCAGGAACACTACTACTATCCCGCCAATCCAGGCTAGCGACTTCCACAGGTGAGGCCACACCGCCCCTCCCAAGCTCAAGCTCAGCGCCCGCATGGAGTCAGTAGTGACAGTCACCGGGTTGATCTTGGCGAAGGCTTGCAACCAGCCTGGCATGCTTTCGACAGGCACGAACATGGAGCTGGCGAAGACGATGGGGAAAACCCACACGAAGCCGGCCACCTGGGCTGTCTCCACGTCTTTCACCGACATGCCGATGAAGGCCGATATCCAACTGAACGCGAAGCCAAACAAGACTGCCAGCATAACCGCAGCGACGGCATAAGCGAATCCATTCTCAAACCTGAAGCCGATAGCATATCCCACTCCTACCATGAGGAGCACCAGGAATGTGAACCGAAGCGTGTCCGCCAGGGTGCGTCCGGCAAGCACAGCGGCCCGCGACATTGGCAGAGACCGGAACCGGTCCATGATGCCACGTGAAAGATCTTCGGCCAGGCCGACGCTGGTCTGTGTGGAACCAAAGACGACGATCTGCACCAGGAACCCCGGCAGCAAGTACTGGATGTACTTGAAGGGCACCGATCCAATGTTAATGGCGCCACCAAAGACGTAGTTGAACAGCAGGAGCAGCATGACTGGCTGGACAGTGGAGAAGAACAGGAGTTGAGGGAGTCGGACAAAGCGGAGTACGCTGCGCCACGTTATGACCAGCGTGTCCGGAATCGTCCACGCCAATTGAGAGAGTCGCCCTTCAACTCTGGCAGTACTCATGATGGTCTCCTTCCATGCTGGTGGGGCTTGCCTGCAGCAGCCTCAGCATCAACTTCGTCGGCCGTACGGCCTGTCAGTGCCAGGAAAACGTCATCCAGGGTGGGCTGCCTCAGCGTCACGTCGTAGCGCGCGATGCCGCGTGCGTCAAGGCGACGCACCAGCTCCGGCAGGATGGTAGTACCATCGACGACGGGCATGCTGAGCTGCCCGGCCTGCTCGTCCGTCTGCACTTTGCCGTCACCGAATGTGGATAGGACTTCTCCGGCGATGGCTGTCTGTGCACGATCAGAGAGATGAAGCTGCACCAGGACGTCTCCGCCGCAGCATTCTTTCAGGTATTGCGAAGTTCCTGATTCAATGATGTGGCCGTGGTCGATGACGGCAATGAAATTGGCCAGGCGGTCTGCCTCTTCCAGGTATTGCGTGGTCAGCAGTACCGTGGTGCCCTCCTTGACTAGGCCGTTGATGATATCCCAGAGAGCCAGGCGGCTTCGCGGATCCAAGCCGCTGGTTGGCTCATCGAGGAAGAGGACTGGTGGGCGTGCTACCAGGCTGGCCGCCAGGTCGAGTCGACGCCGCATGCCGCCGGAGTATGTCCGTGATGCGCGGTCCGCGGCTTCCGTCAGCTCGAATTGTTCCAGCAGTTCGGTGGCCCTGGTTCGGGCCAACGATCTGCCAATGTGATAGAGCCGGCCAACCATCTCCAGGTTCTCTCGTCCGGTCAGATTCTCGTCCACCGCTGCATACTGGCCAGTCAGTCCGATCAGGGATCGTACCAGTTCCGGTTCGCGCATGACATCGTGGCCGGCTACCTCGGCCCGGCCGGCATCAGGGCGCATCAGAGTGGCCAGGATTCGCACGAGAGTCGTTTTCCCAGCCCCGTTCGGGCCCAGCATAGCCGTGATGGTGCCGGGCTGTACCGTGATGTCAATGCCATCAAGGGCTTTGATCTTGCCGAAGGCCTTCTTGAGCCCTTCAGCCAGGATAGCAGGGCGTCCATCAGAACGTGGCATTGCCTTGGAATCTGGATTGTCAACCATAGTTCCCCCCTGATCTGACCGATTGGGCTTTTGCAGTAGCTCAATAGTCGGGATCACTGAATCTGGGTGGTGGTGGCCGTGGCGGGTAGGCTACGAGACGCCAAACATGTTACCGCCGCCTGTGGCTTGTGTCAATAACCCTGTGCGATTGGTCAGCGTCATCCGATCACTCCATCTGAGGACCACGCTCTGACAGCGATTGCGATCTGAAGTGGCTGCTGGTAGACTCGGGGTGAATGCGGTGGATGACCGCAACAGCAGCCATACGATCTTGGCTGGGAGGGACGGAGGATGGTTAGGTTCAACGGCGTCAATCATCTGGCTATGGCCACCGGCGACATGGACAAGACGATTCGATTCTGGCGGGACCTGCTGGGCATGCGCCTGGTCGCCGGGCTGGGACGCAAAGGCTACAGGCACTACTTCTTCCAGATTTCGGACGATGATCTGCTGGCCTTCTTCGAGTGGCCGGGAGTAGAGCCGACGATACCCAAAGAGCACGGGCGGCCCGTCAAGGGTCGTTTCATCTTCGACCACGTCTCTTTTGGTGTGAGCGCAGAAGACGAGCTTTGGGAACTGAAGGACAAGCTCGAAGCGGCCGGGTTTCCGGTGTCAGACGTCATCGATCATGGATTCATACATTCCATTTATGCCCATGATCCGAATGGAATACCCATAGAGTTCTCTCACAACGTTGAGGGACTGGAAATAAGGAAGCAGCCGCAGATGAGAGACGAGACTCCCTCCGACGTGACCCTGGAGGGACCTGATCCGGTAGCTGGGAAATGGCCGAGAGTGAAGACGAAGTCGGAATGGGTGGCATACCCCGGCGCGGGCAGTGAGCTCTTCCACGGCAAGAAGAAGCCCTAGCCCGGTTCGCCCAGTGCAGCGAAGCCCTGAAAGGTGGACTCTGGGGCATCCTTGCCCCCTGTAACCTACCCGCTCACCTTCTGTCGCCAACCTGATTGAGATCATGGAAACGCCCTCGCCGTGACACTTGAGGGAGGTGCAGGAGACCTCCTGCCGGGGGCTTGGGGGTGATCTCCGAGAGGGCCGTGATGAATCACGCCCCTACACCGGCCCGCGATGGTGCGGGCCATGGGGCAGAAAGAGAAGGTCATGCAGCAGGCTTCTGTGGGCTTCCTTTCCGGATCCCCCCTCCCCGTTTGTACAAGGACAAGTTCCGCGAGGATGGCTCAGGGAGGGCAGACACAGGGGCCTGCCCCAACAGGGATCAGGGATGGGCACCTGCTTGTTTGCTACTGGCGGTGATCCTTTCCCTCGCTGAGAGAGGGTATTGTCTCTTAGGGAAGTGCAGAGGGGCAAAGCCCCTTTGCCGGGGGCTTGGGGGTGTCCCCCAGTCTCCTTATTTCCTCCCCCAAGAGTGGGGGTCAGGGGGTTGAAAGAGGATTCCCTCAGAGTCCTCCGACTTGCACCTGGGAGTGCCCGAGGAGAGCCAATATGATAACATGGGTCTTACCCGAAAGAGGTGGGGGAGCCCGGGGGTGCCTGGGGGAACGGGGTCACATCAAGTTGTTGCCAGTGACACCAGTGCAGGATTCGATCTGAAGGAGGAAGGGCTATGAAACCGAGAGAGATCAGACCAGGGATTCACGCCGTGGGAGCCATAGACTGGGACAGGCGGCTGTTCGACGCACTGATACCGCTGCCGGATGGTACCAGCTACAACTCGTACCTGGTGAAGGGCAGTGAGAAGACCGTTCTCATAGACACGGTGGACCCGGCCATGGAGCATGAGCTGTTTCATCACCTGAGCGATCTCAACTGCCAGCGCCTGGACTACGTGGTGGCCAACCATGCGGAGCAAGACCATTCGGGTATGCTGTTGCGTGTACTAGAGAAGTATCCACAGGCAAAGGTGCTCTGCACGCCGCGGTGCAAGGGAATGCTCATGGACTTCCTGCTGATTCCAGAAGACCGGATCATGACCGTCGAGGACAAGCAAACGATTTCCCTGGGAGACAGGACGCTGGAGTTCATCCACGCCGCCTGGGTGCACTGGCCGGAGACGATGCTGACCTATTTGAAGGAGGAAAGGATTCTCTTCCCCTGCGATCTCTTCGGCTCTCATCTGGCGACCACGGATCTCTACGTGACTGATGAGTGCCGGGTGCATGAGGCGGCCAAGCGGTACTACGCCGAGATCATGATGCCGTTCCGGGCCAATATCGAGAAACACCTGGAGCGCCTCAAGGGCTATCAAATCGACATCATTGCCCCCAGCCACGGCCCGATGTACAACAAGCCCGGCTTTATCATGGACGCCTACCGGAGCTGGGTGTCAGACAAGCCCAAGAACGAGGTTGTGTTGCCATACATTTCAATGCACGGCAGCACCAAGGTAATGGTCGAGTATCTCGTCGGCGCGCTGGCTGACAAAGGCGTCACCGTTAGGCAATTCAATCTGGAGACCACAGACCTTGGCAAGCTGGCCATGGCCCTCGTAGATGCGGGCACGCTGGTGATCGGGACGCCCACTGTCCTGGTTGGCCCGCACCCCAACGTGGCCCACGCTGCTTTCCTGGCCAATGCCATCAGGCCCAAGCTGCAGTTCGTTTCGGTCATTGGCTCCTACGGCTGGGGCAGCAAGGCCGTCGAGCAGCTCAGCGCCATGATTCCCAACCTAAAGGTGGAAGTGCTCGCGCCGGTGTACTGCAAGGGATTGCCGAAGGCGCAGGACCTGAAGGCATTAGATGCCCTGGCTGAAGCCATCGCCCAGAAGCACAAGGAGCGGGGCTTCGTGTAGGGGGTGGAGGCCTTGGGGGTGTGCAGAGGGGCGAAGCCCCTTTGCCGGGAGTCCGAGGGTGTCCCTCGGTTCCATTTCTTTCCATCCCCCACGGGTGGGGGATCAAAGGGGGTTGAAAAAGAAGGTTCTGCAGCAGCGTTTCGTAGGCTTCGTTTCTGGATTCCCGCTTCCGCGGGAATGACACGGGTGATAGCCCTGAGAGTGCAGAGGGGCAAAGCCCTCCTGCCGGGGTTCTTGGGGGGTCCCCCAATTCCCCAACCTCCCCCTAGGAATGGGGGGATCAGGAGGTTGAAAGCAACTGGACGCATCCGCTGCCAACAAAAACGCGTGCTGGCTGCTTCAAGGCCAGCACGCGTAAGAGGTAGAGAAGCCCTTCTCGTGACTACCCGTAAGTCTTGGTGTACTTCTCCATCAGCTTGGTCGGTTTCCACCATTTCTTGAGGCCCATGTCCTCGGCCACCTTGTTGGCCGCGATGTATCCGGGCCCGCCGGTGACCATTCCGCCGGGATAGGTGGACGCACCGCATAGGTAGAGGCCGCCGATGGGCGTCTTGGACGTGGAGCACTCGATGTTGGGCCGGTTGAAGCCGAGTTGCATCGGCGTATAGTCGCCGTGCTTGACGCCTCCGCGGCGCATGTTCGGGAAGCGGATCTCGATGTCCTCGGGTGTCTCGCCGAGGGTCATGATGATGTTCTCTTTCTTCATGTTCGGGGCCGCCTTGCGCCATTTCTCGAGCACCGCCGCCTCGACTTCCTTGTTCTTCTTCTCCCAGCCGCCTTCGATTCCATACGGAGCGTGCATCTGGAAGAAGGAGACATGTCCTCCGGGCTTCCGCACCAGGTGCGGGTCCCAGTAGCTCTCGCAGGTGACGTGACCGCCCATGAGCTTGTGGTCGAGCTTGCCCTTCATGACGTTCTTCCAGTGTTCCACGATCTGGTCCGTGCTGTCGAAGCCGACGACGGTCATGAAGCTCTCGTCAGCCCAGGGGTCATCGCACTTGTATATCGGCATTTCCTTCGACACTGTATGCAGGGTGTAGTAGCTCCATTTGTCATACTTCCAGGCCTCGGCGCTTTCCTTCAAGAAGGTTCCCGGCAGGCTCTTGGGCCCGATGAGATCCAGGAACGTGGTCTGAGGATCGAGGCTGGATATGACCACCTTGCTGTGCAGCGTGCGGCCTTCCACGGTGTCGACACCGGTGACCTGGCCGTTCTCTATTATGATCTTGTTAGCCTCGGTGGCATCCAGTATCAGGCCGCCGTTACGCACTATCTCGCGGGAGAAGGCGCCGGCCAGTTTGTGCGACCCGCCCAGCAGGACCGCCTTGTCCATGGCCCTGGTGAGCAGCAGAGGAATGAACAGCCCTACACCAGTCTCGTTGGGATCCAGGCCCCACATGCAGGTAGCATAAGTCAACAGGGCCCTCACCTTGTCGTTCTCAAAGGACTCCTTGATGGTGGACAGAGGACTCTTCTCGTTGAGCTCGAGCAGCTCCCGTCCGATCTCGGTCTTCTGGAAGCCCACGATCAGATCCAGAGACGGTTTGGGGGGGAAGAAAGTAGCTGGTCCCACTACCTCGTCCATCATCCGCTGCCAGACGCGCATGTGCTTGCCGAAAGCGACAGCGTCTTTGTGTGAGTACTTGTGAATGGAGTCGATGGTGTCCTCGATCATCTTCGTCAGCAGCAGCGTACTGCCGTCGCCGAAGACCATGGCCATCTGGAGGTTGGGCTTGATCCAGGTCAGAGCGTGGACATCCAGGTTGAAGTCCTTGATGGCCGGCATGTAGTCCACCATCATGTGGTAGATGGCATGCATGTTGGAGTAGTAGCAGGGGAAAAGTACCTCTTCGGTGGCCAGCCCGCCGCCGACTTCATAGCGCCGCTCCACGACGCAGACTTTGGCTCCGGCCTTCGCCAGGTAGGCTGCGGTCATCAGGCCATTGGGTCCGCCGCCTATGACCACTGCGTCCCAGTTGCTGTCCGCAGGAAACTCGTCGAATAACTTTCCGCAAATCCCGTCCATTATGTCCTCCTTCTTTCTACGGACGCTTCGCCGAAATCTTACCCTGCTGCGGGATGTACCACGGCGAGGGATACCACCACGGTCCGGGTTTGGCGAGGCCATCCTCGATCATGGTGTGCATCAGGTTGTAACCGCAGGCCATCAGACACAGACCGCCTGGGTGCATGGACGACTGATGGCACAGGTACAGTCCGTCGATCTGCGTGCGGCCGCGCGCCAGTTCCGGCAGAGGACGCGTGTTCCACCACTCATCTTTGTCGCATCGAACGCCATACCAGGAACCGCCGAGCAACCCGGTATTGCGCAGCTCTGAGTCGTACGGCGTGTTGACGAAGGTCTTGACTATGTTGTCCGAATCCAGGTTCTCGCAGATCACGCCGGCCAGTTCCAGGTGATAGGCATCCATCTCGGCCTTTATCTTGTTCAAGAACTCGGGGCCTTCCGGATCGTACTCGGGTGTGGCGACAATGGTATCGAAAGGACCACAGATATACTGTCCGGGCCTGGTGCACTGCGGGTGAGTCACGTCGTAGTTCTCGTTTCCCACCCAGAGGAAGCAGCCCTCTTTGGCGGGTATTCTGGGTTTGCCGCCTTTCCACCCCAAGGCCTCTGTTATGCTGGCGAAGTACTCCTTCCTCGTGGCCGCGCCACCGACGAAGGGGCCGCCGGTGAAGACTCCTTCACCGGACATGGCGGTGGCGTAGGCGGGGCGGAACTTGAGCTGCTTGCGGGTCAGCCAGTGAGTTACATAAAGACTGCCGCCCTTGAGGCTGAGGTCTTTGATCCTCTGCGCAAAGCCGGCATCGATGTGGCTGGGGCCGATCAGTTTCAGGAAGGTCTGCCGGATATCGGTGGCGCTGATGACCGCCTTGTTGGCCCAGATCCTCTTCTCCCCGCGGGGGGCATTGTCTTTCAGGCGAACGCCGACTGCGGTGCCATCATTGATGATTATCTCTTCCACCGGGCAGCAGGTGCGCACTACGACACCATGGGCTATGGCACAGCGCAAAAGGGCGTGATAGTAACCGTGTATGTTGCCGCGCGGGCCGACCGGACGGGGTATGAATGGCGGCGTGCAGGCCAAGACGCTGCACAACGCTGGGACAGCCTGCCCCTCGTGGTGTCCAAAAGCTCCAGACACCGCGGCGATATAGGACGTGAGCGTCTTTAACTGTTCGCCAGTCTTGAAGTGCTCATCCATGAAGTCGAACAGGGTCCACCGGAGGAGCTCTTCGGTCCAGATATCAGGTGCATGCTTCTTATACACCTGCATGAACGGGATGTTCTCCGGCGTCAGCTCGACCTCGGGAGGGTGGGGAGGACACCAGAAGGTGGCTCTCAGCAGCTCCTGGGTGAACGGTGGTGAACCAAGGTAGCCGGCTATCTTGCCAAGACCCATGGCTTCCTCATCGCCCACCTGGTACATGCCCTCACCGGTCATGAATCCCGTCGCCTGCGGCCGATACTCCGGGTGCCGGGCATGAAGATCCATGCGGAAGCCATACTTCCAGAGCTCCAGTTGCTCCCACCCCGGGGCTGCCCCCCCATAGTTGGCGATCGCGTGGGGAGACAAACGCGCACCCGCTACGGGCTCCGTATTCTCTTGGGCACCTCCGCATTCAGGTCTCTCTTCGAGAATGCAGACACTCAGCCCGCATTTGGCCAGATAGGCCGCAATGGTAGTGCCGTTGTGTCCCCCGCCGACGATGACTATGTCATATCTCTCGTCTTTGCCCATATCATCCTCCTAATCTAGAATCCAGACGACTGGTGTCATGAACCTGATCACAATCAAACGTTAATAGTAAACGGCCAGATACTAGGTTTGTGGCTGCCGTTTTCTCACCCCCCTTGCTGAGGATATCAGAGCCCCAAGCCAATTTGAATAAGAATACACCAACGCGAGGTGCTTCAGGTATCAGGATTATTCTGACTCGGTTGTCAGGAATTTCCCTACGTACAGGCTCTAGCCTTTCTGACCACTGCCCGCCCCCCTCGTGCTAGGTTTCCAGTCCAACACTGATACTGGCTGCGTCCTTGGGGGACACGGGTCAGACAGGCAACCCAGATTAAATCACACTGCTTACTGCCAGTCAATAGCGGCAGGCGTGATTCGTGTAGCGCGACCACCCAGTCAAGCGTCGTTTAGGTGAACTCAGTGAGATGTCACGGAGAATGGTAAGATGAAGGGCATATCAAGACGGGAGGCTGAATCTGACGGTCCGCTTCCGGCCCCAGCCTTTGGGGGAGGGTCACACTGGCCGAGGTGATGATCAAGCGCCTCGACACAGAAGAGCTGCTATCGACGGGTCTTCTAACTGACAAGGCTTCGTTAGAAAGATGTCAGATTCGCCAGCGAGCATTCTGTTGCTCGGCCGGCGGCAAGGAGTATACCTTGGATACGGGGGAGGACAGCTTGCCTGGCACCCTGACTAAGCCCTGTTGACATGACCGTCGGATGATGATATTGTCGCAGCAGAAGTCCGCTTTTGGGTCGTTGTAGAGCATTTCTATCCCTAGAACCAAGGTGTTTTGCCTATCTTGCGCCAGAATCAACAAAGGAGGGAGGGTCAGAGAATGGCCAAGGTAATGATTAAGTGCCCCAACACAGGAAAGCTGGTATTCACCGGTGTTCTTGGTGACAAGACTCTTCTGGAAAGGATTCAGATTCAGCAGAACAAGATGGCCCGCTGCTCGGCTTGCGGCAAGGAGCACACCTGGTCGAAGGGGGATGCTGTTCTGCAGAATTAGCGGATCTCTGGGCTCCCTGGCTGGTAGTGGCCGTCGGGTTGCTATTCAGGCAAATCACTGTTGATTCGGTCCCGGGGCAGGGGTACACCGTATGCCCGGGTCGCAATCAGTTCCTGAAGCGGACCTGTCAGCATTTCTGACTGACTTGTCAGGAATTTCGCCTGCTACACGCTCTAGCCTGGTGCTACCGAAGTCGCCCTGCTGGGCACGTTGTCGATGAGACCGTGCTGGATGGCAAATTGACAGATGTCAACGTCGTTGCGCAGATGCAGCTTGTGGAGAACACGTGCCCGGTAGGTCTCGACAGTCTTGGCGCTGAGCTCCAGATCTACAGCGACTTTCTTCAGCCCTTCTCCTTGTGCTAGAAGACTGAGGACCTGGATCTCCCGGTCGGACAGGCTTTCCAGGAGCCCAAAGCCCGATTGACTGGACAGAAGCTGGAGGTTGACCGCGTCCTGGCCCTCTTCTGACAGAAAGCGTTTGCCTCGAGCCACGGTGCGCACTGCGTTATGGAGCTGCTGTGTGGAGGAGCCCTTGGTGAGGTAGCCGAGACACCCTGCCTTGAGCGTCCGGATGGCATACTGCTCCTCGTGGAATCTGGTGAGCATGAGAATCCTCGCCTGAGGATATAGAGAGAGGATGCGCTTGCTGGCCTCCATACCGTCCAGCTCAGGCATGGAGATATCCATCACCACCACGTCCGGGCTCACCTCCTGGAACTTGTCCACTGCCTCTCGCCCGTCGCAAGCCTCAGCTATGATCCTAATATCCGGGGCCTGCTCCAGGACGCGCCTCAGCCCCGCCCGGACCAGACTGTGGTCATCGACCAGGAGTACCCTGATGGCGCTCTTGCTCCAGGGCTTCGACGCCAAGGTCTGCGCCGACGAAAGCTCGGCACTTGTGCCAATCCCAGTCTGCGCCACACTCAGAGGCAGATGAGCTCCCACACGGAGGCCACCGCCCGGGTTCCGCCTGATGGTGATCTTCCCCCCAACAAGGCTGGCCCGCTCGCGCATGCCGAGGAGGCCCAGAGAGGTGCCTTCAGAGAGCCGCCTGAGGTCCATACCCACACCGTTGTCGGAAACACAGATGTTCACCATGCCGTGACCGCTGGTGACCTTGATCTTGGCCTGTGAAGCCCTCGAGTGTTTCCAGACATTGACCAGCGCCTCCTGCAGGATACGATACGCGCAGGTGGAAACTGCCTTCGGCAGCACCACTTCATCGTTGGGAGCTTCGACGGGACAGGAGATGCCGCTGCGGCGTTCGAAGTCTTCGGCATACCATTGGATAGCTTTCACCAGCCCCAACTTGTCCAGGATCTCCGGCCTGATGCTGACGGCAATCCGGTGTGCCGTCATATCCAGCCTGTCTATCAGATCCAGCACTCCCCTGGCGCGTTCGCGAAGCCTCGGCGACTTCGCCAACTCCTCCATCAGCACCACGGCCTCAATCTTGAGGGCCACCAGCTCCTGTCCAAGCTGGTCGTGCAGTTCCCGGGCAATGCGCGCCCGCTCCTCTTCCTGCACCTCGAGTATGCGTTGGGACAGAAGCCTGAGCTGTGATTCCGAGCGCACCAGCGTCTCTTCAGACTGTTTGCGCTCCGTTATGTCCATGAAGGTTCCCAGTGTTGCCGGCCTTCCGTTGTGCTGAATGGAGGCCACTTGCTCCATGACCCACTTGATGCGTCCCCCACGGCCGACAAACCGGTATTCGTAGGGGTTGGGGCGTTCCCCCTTCAGCATCGCTTCCGCCATCTGCTTCACCGATCCCCTGTCCTCCGTCAGCACGAACCGGTTGGCATCCGTGCCCAGCAGTTCAGCTTCGCCAACGCCCGCATGGTGCTGAAACTGCGAATTGACGAATTGAAGCTTGCCGTCCTGCACGATATAGACGGCAATCGGGGAGTTGTTGGCCAGTGTCTTGAACAGCTCCTGTGCCCGCCGGCGTTCGTTGATGTCCCGGACTATGGCCAGGAACCCGATGGGCTTTCCTTCCTCGCTCCGCAGGATGCTCACCCTTCCTTCGGCCCACAGAGTGGAACCGTCCTTTCGATTGAACTCCAGTTCCAGCGTCCAGGACTTGTAGGTATCCTGCGAGTTGTCATCCATGCTGGCGCCGATTTCCCGGAAGACCTCTGTGGCGATCTTGGCCGATTCAGGAGCCAGGGACTCATCTATCATCTGGTTCCAGTGTTGCCCGAGACTCTGTTCGACCGTGTAACCCAGAAGATGGGTCACTGATGGGCTCAAGTAGGTGACCACGAGGTTCTTGTCCAGCGTGCAGATGACGTCGGTTACGTTGTCAGCCAGCAGCCGGTACCGTTTCTCGGTCTCGCTTTCCGACCGATTCTCGCCGCGTTGTTGGCGACGAGGAATCGCCGTAGCGGCGATCTGGCTGGCTTTGCGGGCTCTAGCCCTCTGAGTCATTTTCCCCCCGACAAGTCTCACGCGGTTTTCTAGAACGGAAGATTGCGAGGCTATTATACTACACGAATTGCGAAAAGCTACTGCAAACTACATAGATATCCGCGCAACCTCAGTGTGGAGATACACCCAGGTAACTCGCGGACGGTCCAGCCGCAGGAGAGTCCGTATGGTGGGCTGTGCCCACCAATACCCACTCCGGCACCCTTTCGTGTTCACCGCAATCAGGCAGCGATCGCGGTACTGAACGCAGATGATAATACGTTGTCAGATGTGCACGGCCTTCGCTATTACTACATGGATTGAAGCTCTTGATAAACACCCACCTTAGTGATAGTAGCGCAGCCCACGCTACGCAACTCGAAGACCTTCGCAGTGTCTCAGTGACGACACCGAGGAGACTCTCGGCTGACTTCTGCGAGCGGTGGTGAGCCGCAGGTTCCGAACCCCCAGTTGCATTCACTTCTGGGCAAGGCTGCCGGCAGTCCCATCGGCGACACCGCCTCCGTCATCCCAAAACCGCTGTCATGCCGCCGTCGATGATGAGATTGGCTCCGGTGACATAGCTGGAGGCATCTGAGGCCAGATATATCACGCCACCGACGATATCCTCCTGCTTCCCTGCGCGTTGCAGGGGTACGCGCGAAAGCCTCTCCTTCAGAGACGGGAACTGCTCGAGGGCCTCGGGCATGCCCGGGTTCTCAATATATCCGGGGCAGATGCAGTTAACCCGGATGTGGTGGGGGGCCCATTCCACGGCCAGGCTGCGCGTCAGATTGATCACACCGGCCTTGGCCGCCGCGTAAGCGGCGCAGGTGGCGGCGGACCGCTCCCCTTCAGTTGAGGAGATGTTGATGATACAGCCTTTGCCTTGTTTTATCATGGCAGGGGCCACGGCTTTGCTGACCAGGAATGGCGTCTTCAGGTTCTCTCTGACCAGAGCGTCCCAGGCTCCCTCACTGAGTTGGAGAGTGGGGGTGAAGAACGAAGCGCCGGCATTATTCACCAGGATGTCGATCCAGCCAAACTCCTTCATTGTGGCTTCCACCACGTTGTATATCTGGTCGCTGACTCGAACGTCGGCGGGTACGGCCAAGGCTCTCCGGCCCAGAGCCCGGATCTCCGACGCGGTTTTCTCAATGTCAGCGGCAGTTCTGGCCAGGACCACGACATCGGCACCTGCCTGGGCCAGCCCTAGGGCGATGGCCTTGCCGATGCCCCTGCCGGAACCGGTGACGATGGCAACCCTCTTGGTCAGATCGAACATCGAACCCATTTGAGTACCTCCTTGGCCAGACTGAGTGCCTTTGGAAGGGCTGGCCTGAAGCCAGACATAAGATCGCTCTCGATTCTAAATCCCACCTGGGACAATGCTGGAGGCCGGTGGCACCTATTCTATAGAACAATGAAAGGAGACGCAATTGTTATTACCGGCCAAAAGGCTGAGCCGTAAGGTCTCAAGACAATGGGATGACCAAGCTTGCTCTGGAGATAGAAAAAGGTTAGGATTGGCGGTGCATGTGACCGACAGCGTGGCGATGCGTGAGCGAACATGACAATGGACAGTCAGACTGCTGAGGGCCACGCGGGATAGCGGACTGACTCAAGGACAAGACCATCAAACTGGGCTTCGACAGACTCGACGAAATCGACGTCAAGCTGATTGCGGAACTGGAGACCAACCCCAGACAGACCTACACTGAAATCGCGCCAAAGCTGGGATTGAGTCGAGATACCGTCCGCGCCAGGCTGCAAAGACTGCTAGACACGCGGGCCGTTCGGATAGTGGGCGTCGCGGATCCGATTTCTGTCGGGTATACCACCTCTGTCGTCATGGGCATCAATGTGCGCCCTGACCGGCTGCTGGCCGTGGCGGATACACTGGCAGCCCTGGCCTCTGTTCAGCATCTGATGCTGTGTATGGGACGGTTTGACATCATAGCCTTCGGTCTCTTCCGGAAGCGCACGGACTTCTTGGATTTCCTCGTGGGCAACGTTGGCAACCTCCCGGGAGTGCTCCACATCGAGAGTATGCTGACTCTCAGACACACTAAGATATTTGGGCCGCTGCTGTCGGATGGCCCCGATGCCTCTCCAAAGCTAACCCCAGTGGCTGCTCTTGATCCATTGGACTTCGCTTTGATGAAAGAACTGCAGACAGATGCCAGGCAAAATAGCCGTCGGCTGGCAAAGAAGCTTGGAACAAGCCAGTCAACGGTGTTGCGGAAGATCCAGGCGCTGCAGAGTAACGGAGTCATGCGCATAGTGACTCTGGCCAATCCGCTGGCCCTCGGATATGAAGGGGTGGCCTCAATAGGCATGAAGTTCGATCCGGCCGAGGTGAACGAGGGGGCGCAAGTGATCGGAGCCTACCGAAACGTGCAGACAGTGGCTGTCTGCGCCGGTCGATATGACATCATTGCCTGGGTGATGTTCCGAGAGCTTAGCGATCTATCGAATTTCATTACACTCGAACTTGGTAGTATCCCTGGGCTGCAACATTCAGAAACCATGACCAGCCTCAAGATTATCAAGGCGTCACACAGATACTTGGGAGACGACACACCGCTCTCAACAAACCCCGTCGTCGAGACCACAAAAAGCAGGGGCAAGCCGTCTAAGCAGTAACACCTTACATTGGCCAGTCCGGATTGACCACGCTCAAACACCTACGTCGGATGCATCAGGCTCGAACCCAGTCTCCTCCAACCGATAGCGTCACAAACGTCCTGCCCTGACAGAAAGCACTCTTGATTCACTAGGTGATTGCCGGACTAGGCTGCTGGTTGCTATACTCGGGGAACTGGCAGACTGAGACTGTGACGCGGATGCGGATGGTGTAGGGAGCCTGTTTTGACGGTGTCGCGCGTATCTGTTACCATCATAGACGCATATGGCGACTCCCATGCCATCAGTGGACGCATATGTCAGACAATATAACAGATTGCTGACTCGGGCAATGCTGATAAGTGCAAGACGACCTTCAGATGGGGCACAAGCAGAAGAGGCGATCAAGCTTGGCCGGATTAATGCGACGGAGGACTGACTGATGATCAAACATGTGGTACCCAGCAAATGGGATCTGGAAGTTGATCTGGTAGCAGTTGGTTCTAGCGCGGGTGGACTCACTGCGGCCATCATGGCGTGTGATCTCGGACTGAGCGCTGTGGTCCTGGAGAAGAGCGCCGTGATCGGCGGGGCCACCGCCTTCTCCGGGGGAGCCGCCTGGATACCGTTGAGCCATCATATGGCAGAAGTTGGCTGCCAGGATACTCGTGACGGCGTTCTCCGCTACGTCCGCGGGTTGAGCATGGGTCACCATGATGAGGCTCTGCTGGCGGTGTACCTGGACAACGCTGCCGAAATGCTGAAGTACCTGGAAGAGCATACGCCCCTGAGGATGTGCTGCGAGGACGATGGCAGCGGCACCGAGTATCTGGCGGATATGCCCGGAGGAGTGCCGCTGGGCCGCAAGGTGTGGCCCGACCAGAAAGTGGTTCCCGGCATCATGGAGGCGGCGGAGAAGAAGTACCCTCTGGTGGGCAAGGTGGCCAAAGACCCCGTGAAGTATATCATAGGGCCGCGTGCGCCGTGGGTTATGGGCCGGGGTCTCATAGGGCCGCTGGTGGTGGGCTGTGTGGAGAGGGGGGTTGACATAATCACGGAGTGTGCCGGGAAGCAGTTGATAGTGGACAACGGACGGGTGGTCGGCGTAAGGGCGCTGCGGGGCGGGCGGGATTTCCTGGTGAAGGCGAACAGAGGTGTGCTTCTGGCTGCCGGCGGCTTTGAGTGGAACGAGGAAATGAACAAGAGGTTCATCTACTCACCACCTCTTCATGCTTATACCTGTCCCACCAACGAAGGTGACGGCCATATCATGGGGATGCAGGTGGGGGCGGCGATAGCGCTCATGGACCATAGCATATTCCAGCCCGGGTTGAGCCTGCCCACCGACATCGTGGAGGGAAACAGGCGTCTCTACCGGCCATTCGTGTACGGGTATCCAGGCATGATCATGGTCAACCGCCACGGGCAGCGCTGCTGCAACGAATGCTTCTATCCCGACATGGGAAAGGCCTTCTTGGAGTACGACAGGATCACCGGCAAGTTCAAGAATGTGCCCATCTTCTTTGTCTGTGACCAGTCCTTCCGGGACATATTCCCCATCATGACTCTCAAGCGCGGTGGCACTAACGTGAACGAGTGGTCGAAGAAGGGAGACACGGTGAGAGCGTTGGCCGAGGCTATCGGAGTGCCTGGCGATGGCCTGGAAGAGACGATCAACCGGTTCAATCATTTCGCCAAGGAAGGCAAGGACCCCGATTTCCATCGCGGCGAAAGCACCTTCGACCGTCGCTGGGGTGAGGCTGTCTTCCCCGGCCGCGGCGCAAAGGCGGTGCTGGGTCCGCTGGAGAAGCCGCCATTCTATGCCATAGAGTTGTCTCTTACCACTGCCGGTAACCTGGGTGGCCTGGTGACTAACACCAACGCGCAGGTGATCGACGTGCATGGGGACGTTATACCGGGACTGTACGGCACTAGCAACACCACGGCGATGTTGATACTGGGCCATCACTATGACAGTGGGTCGGCACAGGGCAAGAGCATGGTCTTTGGCTACCTGGCGGCGAAACACATGGCCGGAACTCACGGAAAACATAAATAGCGGGGGGCTCTGTCGCACCTGCCAGAAGGGGGTAGCGTGGCTACTGTGGAAGAGTTGGAAGCGAAACTGAAGCGCTTGGAGCGCGAGCTGCAGGTGTTGAAAGACATCGAAGCTATCAAGCAGTTGAAAGGGAAGTACTTCCGCTGCCTCGACTGCAAGCTCTGGGATGAGCTGGTCGAGTGTTTTACAGAAGACGCCACTACTAGCTACTCCGGAGGCAAATACAGCTTCAAGGGTAGGGATGCTATCATGAAGTTCTTCCGAGAGAACATGCCTCCCTCCATGGTCAGCATGCACCAGGGCCATCATCCTGAGATCGAGATCACCAGTGAAACCACAGCCAAGGGTATCTGGGGCTTTGAGGACTACCTGATCATAAAGCAAGCTAACACGGGTTTGCGAGGCGCGGCTTTCTACCGCGACGAGTATGTGAAGATCAAGGGACAGTGGAAGATAAAGCACACCGGCTACAACCGCATCTTCGAAGAGGTGTGGGACCGGGGAGAGACCAAGAGCTGCAAGATCACGGCCAACATGCATGAACCATGCGCGGAGTGAAAGCAACATCAGAAGAGGTACAGGAGAAAGCTCCTGCCAGGGGGACCTGACAATGTCTGTGTATCACGGGCAAGCTTCGCTTCGCCCGTGCCACCCATCGGGGGTGTGCAGAGGGGCGAAGCCCCTTTGCCGGGGGTTTGGGGTGTCCCCCAATTTCCCAATCACCCCCCCCAAGAGCGGGGGCCGGGGGTTGAACATTCAGCAATCCACAGGTCAGGTCGGAGACCTGCCACTCACCGGAAAGAGGTACAGGATACGACCTGCCGGGAGTCTGAGGGTGTCCGTAAGGGCTTGATTCATCAAGCCTCTACACGAGCCCCAAGAGTGGGGGACAGGGGGTTGATAAGGCTCAGTCAGGAGTCTCCTGGATTCCGATAGGGACCTGAGAAGGAGGAAGCAAACCATGGCAATCGATGAAGCGTATGTCAAGCTGGCAGAGCGGGCTGGACACGCTGACACCAAGCTGGTGCACCGGATTCTGGAGAAAGCCATGACGCCCGAGGAGGCTCGTTTCCTCTTGGAGCTGCCGGCCTCCAATGCTGATCTGGCGGCCAAGTTCAAGATGACGGAGAAGGCAGTCGAAGAGAAGGTCTATGGGCTGGCGCGCAGGGGCTTAGTGGTGACGTCCCGGAAGGGCATACGTTTCCCGCGGGACTTGGGAACCCTGCACGATAACATCCTGGCCAGCGCACCGGAACATATCCCGGCTGGAATCGGTGAGCTATGGATGGAGTTCTACGAGTCGGGATGGTGGAAAGAGATCAACGGCGCATTGACCATGTTGCCGACCCCTGCTATCAGAGTGATCTTGCCTATGAAAGCGGTGCCGCCGGGTGTCAGGCTGCTTCCCTGCGAGAGCGCGGAGGAAATAATCAAAGCGCACAAGGACCTGATCAGTATCCGCCGCTGCTGCTGCCGGGTGGGGGCGCAGACTGTGGCCGGTGCCGAATGCAAGCACCCCACATTCACCTGCACCCAGTTTGGGCGCCGGGCGGAATACGATCTGTATCGGGGCAGCGGTAAGAAGGTCTCGGCAGACGAGGCCATCGCTGTTCATTACGAAGCCACTGGGGCGAGCCTGACGCCCACGGTGACCAACATCTCTGTCATGGAAGGGCTGGAGTTCATCTGCTACTGCTGCGGCGATGCCTGTCTGGTGCTGAATCCCATCCTGCGGGCCGACAAGGTGGCCGCAGCTCTTTCGCCCAGCCGTTTTCTGCCAAAGGTGGATAACAAGCTGTGCAACGGTTGCCAAGACTGCGTGCCGGCATGCTGCTACGGCGCCATCGAGATGAAGAACATTCACGGGCACAAGACGCCCGTCGCTGTCATCAGCAAAGAGAAGTGCGTCGGCTGCGGCATCTGCGTTCTGAAGTGCCAGCCCAAAGCTATTGTCATGGAGTTGGTAAGGCCGCCTGAGTTCATCCCGGCGAGCATCACTGGCCCCTCGTCCATCGTCCACGGATAGGCCTTCGGCTGTCAGCAGGAGCGCGGCATGGGGATTGCCTTGAAACTCGTTTTCAACCCCCTGCCCCCAGTCTTGGGGGACAATTGGGGGACAAGAAGAAGATCTGAGGGACACCCTCAGACTCCCGGCAAAGGGGCTTCGCCCCTCTGCACGCTCTTGGGGGGACTCGCTTGAGGGCGAGTTTCAAACTCGCCCCTGCGGGGACACCCACAAACCCCCGGCAGGGACTTGTCCCTGCACTCTCTTGAGACAGCCACTCTGGAAGGCATACACGGGGGATTTCGTGTCAAGCACGGAATGACAGATGCATGGTTATTGCGTGGACCGGACACTAGGTATCACGCCTGCACCGCCGAACGATATCCAGGAGTCTGCCTCGCGCCGAGTCCGTGTCGAGACTGCCAGTCTCCAGTGACTCTATGATCGCGGTCACCTGTGACTCGATACCGAGGGAAGTGAGCCAGCTCTTCTCTCCAACTTTGACCGGGGGCTCGATGAAGATGCCGATGCCCCAGCCCCGTCTCAGTGCGTCCGATAGCTCCTTGGCTGGCTGATTGAGGATGTCTCGTTCTCTCTCGCTCAGGGGCTCGTTCTCCAGAATCCTCTCACAGAAATAGAGACGGCACTTGGCCGGTCGGTACTCGAAGATGGGGCAGGTCGAGAAGCGATCGGAGTAGAATTCGCACCTGATTCTGCGACAGCACTCACCGCCGCAATCTCGGCAGACCGTGGCAGCGTGCTTGCTCAGCATGCGCGTGGCCTGAGCGGCCTGAGCGCCGAAGACGGCCTCGAATTCAGCGTCCGTGTAGAAGGCTTTTGTCTTGCGATTCTCGGAATTCATGTGTCAAGGTGCAGCACTTGCTGCCGGTGGGCTGGGGAGACCGTCTCAGAAGCGTCTTTTCAACCCCCTGCCCCCCTTGGGGGGACTCGTGTAAGGGCGCGATTCATCGCGGCCCCTACGGGAACACCCTCAGACTCCGGGCAAGGGGCATCCTACACCTTTTGAAATACCCCCAGGCGTGTTTCCCAGTTTCAATCCAATGGCAAGGCCACCTAGATCCGTCGCCCGATGTCGTATCCGGTGGCGATGGCAGCCATGATGGTGCCCTGTCCCTCGCCTGCCACACCACTGGCGTCGCCGACCAAGTGGACTTCGATGTCCTTCTTCTCCGCCACCTCGGCCAGGAAGATGTTAGGTCGCCTCTCATTGGCCAGGACGATAGTGTCGATTCCCTGTAGTCTCTCGCGTCTGCCGCCGCAGACCATCCACACATCATCGGTGGGTTGGATGTCGATCCTCTCGACGTTCTTGTACCGCTTCACGCCCTTGTCGATCAGCCTTCCCGTCAGGAAACGCCTGTCGGCATTGGCCAGCTTCTCTCCGAAATGAGCCGCCCTTTCGATGATAGTAACTGCCTTGCCTCTTTCAGCGAGGTAGTCGGCCACCTGAAGTCCAATCTGATCTCCTCCCACAACGAGAACGGCGTCTCCTGTCAGTCGCGCGTTCTCCACCAGTTCATCGACCATGAGGACCTCGATTTCCTTGATGTGGCTCAGGCCATCCACGAAGCCCAGAGGGACCTCGGGCAAGCTCCCAGTGGCTATCACCAACACGTCTGGCCTGATCTGGTCCAGCAGTTCGGCATCTACGGTGACATTCAGCCGAATCTCCACACCAAGCTTGTTGAGCTGCCTTTCGTACCAGGGGATGATATCTCCGATCTCCGACCTTTTCGGCATCGTAGAGGCCAGTTTCACTTGGCCACCCATCCATCCACGGCTTTCGCATAGTGTGACCTTGTGCCCGGCGAATGCCGCCCTTCTGGCGGCTTCCAGACCGGCAGGGCCGGCCCCGGCTACGAGAACTCTCCTGGCGGTGGCCTTTTTCTCGCCTTCCACTTCCTGGATCAGGTACTCACGACCGAGGCGCGGGTTTACGGTGCAGGTGGCCTCTCCGTGCCTCAGGATCCCTTCGATGCAGCCGAGACAGTCGGCCAGGCACAACCTGATATCGGCCATGTCTCCATTTCGGGCCTTCTCCACCATCTCCGGGTCGGCTATCTGCGCCCTGGCCATGACCACCAGGTCGGCCTTCTTCTCGGCGATCAACCTATCAGCCATGACCGGGTCCTTTATTCTGCCCACGATGCTGACCGGGATGGAGACGTGTTTCTTGATTTCCTCGCTGAAATGGGAGAAGACGCCTTGGTCCTGATACATGGGCATTACGGTGTAGTGGAGCGTGCCCATGGTACTGGCACCGGCCGTTATGCTGACATAATCAACGGCCTCTTTTCCCAGAATTGGGGCCAGACGGCTCAGCTCGGACAGGTTCCAACCCCCCTCGCCTATGAAATCGTCTCCGTTCACCCGCACGCCGATGGGCACCCTGGAACCGATCTTTTCTCTGATGGCTCTTATGACCTCGAGGAGGAACCGGATGCGATTCTCGAAGCTGCCGCCGTAATCGTCGGTTCTTCGGTTGTAGAAGGGCGTGAGGAACGTGTTGATCAGGTAGCCGTGTCCGCCGTGAATCTCCACGAAGTCAAAGCCGACCTTCACGCAGCGCTCGGCGGCGACAGCGAAGGCCTCTACGTACTCTCTCAGGTCATCTCTGGTGGCTTCTCTGATGGGGAGGCCCATGCCGGCCAGTTCGGGGATGGCGGAGGGGCACACGGATTCCTGGGGCAAGTGGGCCAGGCCAGCGTGGTTCAACTGCGCTCCGAACTTGACGTCGTATCTGTGTACGGCCTTGACCATGCGCTCGAGGCTGGGCAGGACCCTCTCCTTCCACAGAGGCACCATTTTGATCGTGTTTGGATCAGCCGTTCCGAGAGGGTGCACCGGCTTGGCTCCGGTTACGATCATGCCCGGTCGACTTCGGGCTCTCTCCACCAGGTATTCAATCAACTGGTCGGTGACGCAGCCGTCATCGTCTATGCCAAAGCCAGGGTCCATGCCGGACATGACGATCCGGTTCTGCACTTCCATGGAGCCTATCTTCAGGGGCTGGAAGAGGTGTCTCAGCTTTTCCAAAGCCGCGCTCCCTATTCGTGGTCTGTCACGTAGTTCTTGAGCGTGCCGATGTTCTCAATCTTGATCTCGACGACGTCGCTGGGGTTCATCTTGCCGATTCCCGAAGGAGTGCCGGTGGCGATGACGTCGCCCGGCAGCAGAGTCATGATGCCGGAGACGAAGCTGATGATTTCAGCGATGCCGAAGATGAGGTCGCTGGTGCGCGCTGACTGCCGCAATTCACCGTTGAGGTATGACTCCACCAGAAGGTCATCCGGGTCAACCTCGGTCTCGATCCAGGGGCCAATCGGGGCGAAGGTGTCGTAGCCCTTGCATCTCGTCCACTGGCCGTCCGACTTCTGGGCATAGCGCTCTGACACGTCGTTGAAGCAGGTGTAGCCCAGCACGCATTTCTTGGCCCGTTCTCGTGATATCTCTTTGGTGCGTCTGCCGATTACCACACCCAGCTCGGCTTCGTAGTCGACTCTGCGCTTTTCCAGGCGCGGAAGCACTATCTTGTCCTCGGGCCCGATGACCGCCGTGGGGGGCTTGAGGAAGATGAGAGGCACAGGTGGTATGGGTAGCCCGGTCTCCATGGCGTGGCTGCGGTAGTTCATGCCGAGACAAACGAGTTTCGATGGTGTGCAGGGGGCGAGGAGTTTCACCTCGTTGAGTCTGTAGCGGTTGCCGTCGAACTTGGGGTTGTATTGCCCATCTCTGAAGCCGGCGAAAGGACTGCGTTGGAGGCTCCGAACCGCATTTCCATCCAGTATCCCATACCTGGCCTTGCCATCTGATGCGAACCGGACAATGCGCAACTTGACCTCCTGGTTCAGTAATTATAGCTGCATTCACCGGTTTGATCTAACGGAAGACCTTAGTGGATTCCGGATTCCAATCCCAAAACAAGAAACCCTCCCGGCGGAGGGTTCTTTGTCTAGAAAGGGGGGTGCCTTTCTCGGAGGTGCCTGATTAGTAGTAGCGGCTCCGGCGCTCATCATGCGTGCCACCGAAGTAGAACACCCTCAGGGTGACTGCGAGTACCCAGCAGGCCACCAGTGCGATCAATCCCATGGCGATGCTGTAGAACCCAGCGCAGGGCCCGAGTATGAGCAGCAGAATCCCCAAGCCGAACAGGAAGACTGACAGGGCATTTACCGCGCTTCTCTCTTCACTTTCCATTTCGCACCTCCGTTTTCATTTCTCTGGCTTCAATAGTACCTGCGAAGAGTCATGAGGTGTTATCAAGCGGATGGCACTGTAAGTGTAAACGCGATTACACTCTGGGGAGGCGAAACGCACCGGCTACTCACGGGCTCTCTGAGACGGACAGTTCGATGGGGATGAGGGCTAGTAGACCCGCTTCCTGAGCTCTTTGGGGTGAGTGACGATGATGCGTTTGCTTTCAAGAGAAATGAGGTCCTCATCTTGCAGGCGGCCGAGATGCTTGTTGAGGGCTACCCGTGTCACGCCTAGGGCCGCGGCCAGGTCCTGTTGCGTCAGGCGCAGATCGATCTCTAACCCTTTCTCGGTCTTGACACCGTGCTTCTGAGCCAGTTCCAGCAGGCGTTTTGATAGCCGCGCTGGCAGGTCCAGGAAAACGGCATCCTTCAGCAGTTGATCAGTGCGGCGCAGGCGCTCGGCCAGCGACGCCAGGACGCCAGTAACCATATCGGGATGGTTCCCCAGCATGTCCGTGAAGTCACCCCGTCGCAGTGTGAGCGTCTGAGTGGCCTCCATAGCCACGGCGTTGGCCGAACGGGGCTTATCGTCCAGCAGAGAGAGTTCCCCGAAGAAGTCGCTGTCCTTCAGGATGGCCATGATGACCTCTTCGCCCTCTGACGATGTGGTGGCGATCTTCACCTGGCCCGACTTGATGAGGTGCATGGCGGAGCCGGGGTCATCCTGGTGAAAGATGACTTCACCGCGGCGGTAGCTCTTGGGCGCGAGCTTCCCGGCGAGTTCATCCAGGAGAGATGGCTTCAGCGCGGCAAAGAGGGGAACCTGAGCCAGAAACGCCGCGTCTTTCATGTGCACCCACCCTTCATTTCGTTACCGCTCTTTGACCCTCTCGAGCGCCTTTTCCGCCCTGGCTAGGTAGCGGTCCATACCCATGTCCTGGAACATCCCCTTGGCCTTGTTCAGCGTTGTCATGGCTTTCTCTTTCTGCCCAGTATCGGCATAGAGCTCTCCCAGGAAGAGGTGCCCTTCAGCTTGGTGCGGTCTGAGCTTCAGTTCATTGAGGATCTTGATGCCTTCCAAGATGAGCTCCTCTGCTTCAGTACGCTGTGACGAGTCAATCTTGGCTAGTGCTGTTCCTAACCTGACACCCAACGTTCCCTCATAGATGGTCGCTCCTTGGGTTCTCGCACACTTCAAGCCATCGTCCGCGTACTTTCGAGCGCTGTCCCAGTCAAGTGACTCAAGGCAGATGTCAGCCATTACTTGGTAGTACAAGGACGACACCAGCGACATTCCCGCTGCAGTATCCTGCGCATGACCTTTCTCCACGTGCTCTCGAGCAACCTCCAGCTCTCCGAGGAAGAAATGGCCCCAACCGCAGAATTGCCAGGCGCCGCCTAGCACGGTCAGCAGCCGTGCTTCCTCGCAGTGTTTGATGGATTTCTCCGCGTGTGCTACGGCTTTTCTCCCGTCTCCCTTTAGGCAATATGCAGCAGCACACACGGCTTCTACGTAGGCTATGCAGAACGAATCCTTGACCCTTTCGGCAAAAGTAAGACCCTTCTCAAACAGAACTTCTCCTCGTTGGAAATCCCCCAGCCAAGCCATAGCCACGCCGCAGGTGCCGTGTAACATCGCGTACACGTTGAAGCCCCAGGCAAAGGAGTCCAACTGTTTCCCAGTGCTCTCAATTAGAGCAATTACCTTGGGAGCCACCTCAGCGATCTTCCGGTGTTCTCCGGGACCGAGGTAGGTGTTGCATAGCAGAAATCCGATCGGAGCCATCAGGTCGATATCCTGGGCTTTGTCCGCCTCTCTGAAACAGTCCTCCGCGTATTTCAGACCTCGCAGGGAATCTCCCTTTAGGCCGTAGTACAAGCTCAGGATACTAAGAAAGTGCGCCAGACTCTTCTCATCGCCCAGTTCTCTGGAGAGCCTCTCACCTTCTTCGAGGATCGGCAGAGATCCCTCAGGAAAGGCCAGGGCCGTCATGGGGTTGGACATCATGAGCCGAATCTCGACCCCCTTTCGCTTGTTCTCCTGGGTGGCGGGTTCTTTGCCTAGCAGGTCAATGGCCCCTTTACAGAAAGCCATCGCTTCCCAGACGGCGTAGCTCCTGGTGGCCTTGTCTCCGGAGAGCTTGAGATATTGGTAAGCCTTCTCCGGGTTCTCCGCTTTTGAGTAGTGATGCGCCAGCATCTCGTAGAACTCATCCAGCCTGTGAGGATAGAGATCCTCGATGGCCCTCCCTATTCTTTCGTGGATCTCTTTCCGCCTCTTGATCAGCAGGCTGTTGTAGGCGACCTCCTGAATCAGGGCATGCTTGAAGATGTACTCGAGTTCCGGGAAGAGGCTCTTCTCGTAGATGAACTCCAGTCCCTGCAGGTTGATCAGGTGGGACTTCAATTCCTCCCTCATCCCGGTGATGGTCTGCAGGATGCGGAAGGCGAAATCTCTGCCGATGACGGAGGCCACCTGCATGGTCCGCTTCATGTTCTCTTCCAGCCGGTCCATCCTGGCAGCAATGATCCCCTGGATGGTATCGGGCACCTGGATCTCGGAAAGCTTGCGGGTAAGGACATACTGGTGGTCCTTCTTGCCAATGGAGCCGTTCTCCAGCAGGGTATGGGTGAACTCCTCCATGAACAACGGGTTTCCCGCCGACCTGTTGAGAATCAGCTCTCTGAGTTCTGGAACTACCTCTCCCTCCTCCAGGATGGACTGGACCAGCTCGGCGCTGGAAGTCAGGGACAACTGGTCCACCCCAATCTGGCGGTAGTAGGACTTGCTGCCCCATTGATGGGTGTATTCAGGACGGTAGAGAAGGATGAGCATGATCCTGGCATTAGCCAGGAAGCCGATGAGATAGCCCAGGAACTCCTCCGAGGTCTTGTCTATCCAGTGCAAGTCCTCGATGGCTATGACTAGGGGCTGCCTTTGGCTTTCCCTGATCAGAACGTCTCTGATGGCCTCGAACACTTTCACCCTTCTTGCGGGCGGATCGAGCTTGAGGTAGGCCTCATCTTCCGCTTTCAGCGACAAGAGATCTTCTAGTGGAGGCAGGATGCCCTTGAGCTTGTCGTCCAGATGAGTGACCCTTCCAGACATCTTCTTCTTGATGAGGAACTCCCCATCTCCTTCATTGACATCAAAGTAAGTCCTCAGGATATCTAGAAAGGGCAGGTAGGGCATGCCGCCGCCATAGTGCAGACAGCTGCCCTGGAGGTAGGCAAATTCACTCTCGGGCAGCATCCGCCTCATCTCTAGGAGGATCCTGGACTTGCCCACTCCGGCTTCACCTACCACGCCCACGACCTGGCCAGACCCTGATCTTGCTCTGTCAAAGGCCTCTATGAGGAAAGCCATCTCCCTGTCCCGGCCGACGAACCGGGTAAGTCCCCTGATCATGGCAGCCTCGATGCGAGTGGCCACTTCAGTGGCCTCCAGTAGTCTATAGGCTTCTGTTGGCTCCTCCTTGCCCTTGATGACCTTCTTGCCCAGAGGCTGGAACTTGAAGAAGTCCCTGGCCAGCTTGTAGGTCTCTTTGGAGACCAGTATGGTGCCTGGGTGGGCCAAGGTCTGCATCCGGGAGGCCAGGTTGACCGTGTCACCCACCGCGGTGTAGTCCATCCTCAGATCACTGTCCACGGCGCCCACTATCACCGGACCGGAGTTGAGTCCGACGCGCATTTTGAAGTCCACCTTGAACTCTTTCTTGACCTTGTCGCCGTAGGCCTCCAGCGCTTTCTGAATCCCCAGGGCGGCATAGCAGGCCCGCTGGGCGTGGTCTTCGTGGGCCACGGGCGCACCGAAGAGGGCCATCATGCCGTCCCCGGTGAACTTGTCCACGGTGCCTTCGTATTTGTGCACCTCGTCCATGAGTATCTTGAAGCAGCCGTCCATGATCTGGCGGACTTCTTCAGGATCGAGCTTCTCGGACATGGCAGTGTAGCTGGCCACGTCGGCGAAGAGCACGGTGACCAGCTTGCGCTCGCCCTCGATGGACTGGCGGGCCGTCAATATCTTATCCGCCAGGAACTTGGGGGTGTACGTCTGGGGCTGGGAGTAGTCGACGGGAGCAACAGACTTGGCCGTGGCCAGAGAGTGACCGCACTCGCCGCAGAATGTATCAGTGGGAAGACATTCTGAGCCGCATTGAGGACAAGCACTCACCAGCCGCGCTCCGCAGTCACGACAGAACTTCTTGTTCTCAGGATTGTCCGCTTGGCACTTGGGGCATTTCACCTGACCACCACCCCCCTGGATAAGTCAAGGATGTGAAATCCTCCGCTGCGATGATATCACAATTAAATGCCTTTGCGATAGAGGGCTGGGAGTCCGTCGGATTGGCAATCTTCGCAAAGGTGGCCACCAAACCAAGAACCCTCCGTCTGGAGGGTTCTTGGTCGAGAAAGGGGGGTGCCTTTCTTCGAGGTCTCTTCAGTAGTCTCTAGTAGTAGCGGCCGTGGCGCTCGTCGCGGGTGCCACCGAAGTAGAGAACCCTGAGGGTGATGGCCACTACCCAGCAGCCCACCAGTGCCACAAACCCGATGGCGATGGTGTAGAGCCCAGCGCAGGGACCGAGTACCAGGAGCAGGACTCCCAGGCCCATCAAGAAGATTGTCAGGGCATCTATTTCTCTTCCGTCTCTTTCCATGTCGCACCTCCTTTTGTTTTCTGGCTCCAATGGTAGTGGAGGTGAGTCATGAGGTGTTATCAAGGGGATGGCACTGGCAGTGTAAACGCGGCTACATTTGAGCAGGCAGCGAGACTGTCAACTCCTGGGTCTGTTCTCCGTGAATATCCGAGAAGCGAGGGTTATTCGGGGGTGCCGAAAACATGTTTGGTGGGGCGTTTCAAAATGAGGAGGGCGAGAACCTGCAAGGCTCCCGCCCTTTGCGTCTCAATGATCGCCCGAATCAGGTAGATGGCGTCTGGCCCAGGGTGGCCTCGGTGGTCAAGGTTGACTGCCCCCGCTTATACGTTATAGTCACCTTGTCACCCGGGCTGTGGCTATGTATAGCTGACCCCAACTCTTGACTGGTCGCTATGTCGGCGTCACCAAACTCGATGATGACGTCAAGAGGCCTCAGGTCCGTATTGTCTGCCGGACTCCCCGAAACCACCGAGGCGACCAGTGCCCCGGAGTCAACTGAAAGACCGTACTGCGCCTTGACCGCCTTTGTTACGGTGAGAGTATTCACACCCAGCCAGGCGGAGGTCTCAACGCCTTTGGTCACCAGGGAGTCTATGGTAGAGATGGCTGTATCTGTACTGATGGCAAATCCGATGTTCTGCGCGCTGGAAGCAATCGCGGTGTTGATGCCCACAACCTGGCCGGCCATGTTCACCAGCGGGCCTCCGCTGTTTCCGGCGTTGATGGCAGTATCAGTCTGAATGAGGTTGTCGAGCACTACTCCATTTGATTCTTGGATGGAGCGACTGAGGTAGCTGACCACACCCTCGGTCCAGGTTGGCCCACCAGGCAAGGCCAGCGCATTGCCGACAGCCACCACATCATCAAGCAGACCAAGCTTCTCCAGCGAGTTGCTCAGGAAATGGGCGTAAGGCAGGTCCCCATCTGCTTGGATCTGCACCACGGCCAGATCGGTTGTCTTGTCTCCGGCCCACTTCACGGCCACAAAGCTGCGGCCGTCGCTCAGCGTGACCGTCAGAGTGCTGGCACCTTCGACCACGTGGTTGTTGGTCACGATGTAGCCTTTGGGGTCTATGATCACCCCACTGGCAGCGCCGCTTTCAGGGACTGGTTGATAGAACATGTTGTAGCCTACTCCCTGTGTGGTGATTGAGACCACCACCGGCGAGATGTCCTTTACCAAGTCGGCTTTGGACAAAGAGGTGCCCACTTCATCCTGTACGTACTGCGGACTCCAGTTAGCGTTGATTGGCGTATTGGCGGCGTTGGTGTGATCGCTCGACCTCGTGAGCAGGATGGCAGCCAAGCCGCCACCGATCACCCCCAGGATCAACAAGGCTATGAGAAAGTACTTTATTCTGCGCATTTGCCCTCCTCCGATAATATGCTTTCAGATACAAACCTAGCCCAATTTGGCTTGCTCCGCAAGTCAGTTCTCTTGTACCTGTGCCATTCCGCCGGCTGGGCTTTCATGAGCTGAGCTTGACCGTGAAATGCTCTCGTTGAATCTCCGGACTTGACGGCACGCTGGCATACCATGCGGCTGACCCCAGGACTTGGTCAATGGCTAGCTGAAAACGGAGGACACGGTCACCTTGCCGTCCGTCATCTCCAGAACCATGTCGGCCCTGGTGGCTATCTCGGTGCTATGTGTCGCTACTATTACTGTCTTGCCCTCCTTGGTCAGGCTATACAGGATTTCGACAATGCGCTTGCCGGTCTTGGAATCCAGGTTGCCGGTGGGTTCGTCTGCCAGGATGATGGAGGGGTCGTTGGCCAGGGCGCGGGCGATAGCTACCCGCTGCTGCTCGCCGCCGGAGAGCCTGGTGGGGCGCCGTGCCTGGCGGGAGTCGTCGATCCCCACCCGCTTCAGCAATTCACGCGCTTTCACCTCCCGCTCATTCCTCTTATTGCCATTCAGCTCCATGGGCAGCATGACATTCTCCAGGGCGGTCATGTTGGGGATGAGGTAGTAGGACTGAAAGACGAAGCCCACCTTGCTGAGGCGGTATTTGACCTCTCCTCGACCGTGTATCTGCGAAACATCGATGCCATCCACGATGATGCTTCCGGACGTAGGCTTGTCCAGGGCTCCTATCAGGTTCAACAAGGTACTCTTGCCGCTGCCGCTGGCGCCCTTGATGGCTATCATCCTTCCCCGGGGCAGGCTGAAGCTAACGTCATCGACCGCTGGTACCGTGGTGCCTCCGGATTTGAAGAGTTTGCTTAGCTTGTCTACTGTCACGATGGCTCCATTGCTGCTATTCATTCCTTAATACCTCCGCAGGTCTGACTCGGGCGATGTACCAGGCAGGAAGCACGCTGGCCAGAATAGCCAGGGCCGCTGCTATGGCTAGGGCGTAGAGGAAGACGGTCGGCGACACGGCCACGTGAAGCCCAGCAACACTGCCGCCGGCGCTGGAGAATATACCCCCTGGGCCTCCGCTAGGGAATCCTCCTCCCATATTGGATCCACTTGAGCTGCTGCCGACCATCAAGTCATACACCTTCTGAGCCAGAGGATAGGTGATCAGGGCCCCGATAATGGCGCCCACCACGCTGACGGCCAGGGTCTCCAGGCTGAATTGCAGCCCTATGCGCCAATTGGAAGCGCCGATGGCTTTCATTATCCCTATCTCTTTAACCCGCTGGCGTATCATCAGGATCACGGAGAACAGGACCACTACCCCGGCCACCACGAAAGCCACTATCATGCCTATTTGGCTGGTGCTCTCAGCATTCGTTACGTTGCCACTTATGCGTTCATACGTGTCCTTGGCAGTGGTGACGTCGGCTGCGCTGCTGGGGAATACCTCTTGAATGCTGCTAACCACGGTATCCACATTCTTGGCGTCGTCTGCCTGTACCGTTACCGAAGTCGCTCCATCGATGCTAAACAGGCGCTCTGCAGTGTCGATCGGCATGACTATCATGTTGTTCGCGAACTGCGTGCCGCTATCGTAGATGCCGATGACCTCCACCGATGTGCCCTCTATGTCCACTGTGGAGCCAACCGTAAGGTTGTTCTTATCAGCCAGACTTTGCCCGACCACCATCACGTCGGCGTTGTCCGAAGTGAAATAGCTGCCTTCTGTTACTTCCAATGTTGAGCCGCCCATCAGCGTCGGGTTCTCAGCGGCAGCGTCAAATCCCATGACCATTATGCCCATGCGGAAGCTCCGGGATGAGGATCCACTGGGGCCACCACCGAATGATCCGGCATCAATGGCTGATTCCAGACTGTCACCGCTGTATTGGGTCTGGACGGTCGCCTGCACTGAGGCCACATGGTCTATGCCACTGAGCTTGTCGATATCTTCCTGGGCCAGCGTCTTATCGCTGCCCATAACGCCGCCATAAGACCCTGCGGGCCGGATGGTGATCTCTGTGCCGACTTGTCCTGATATCGATCCCAGTTGGTTCTGCGTAGCTCCGTGAACGGTGGCCATTATCAGCGCCAGCCCTATGCTGACCGCCAGCAGCACCACCATCAGAGTTGTGCGCAGAGGACTGCGAAACAGATTCCGCAGCGACCGCAAGAACGTGCTCATGGTAAGAACCTCCTTGATACCTTCCCTAGTGATCTGACCAACATGCTGTACTAGCCCTCCTTCAAGCAGAGACATCTGCTCTGCAATATCTCAAACTGACATCTGGGGATTGCCTTATATGCAACATGCCCTAGCATGATTCTTCCTGGTACTCGTGCGGGAAGAGGATCCTGGTGGCAGATCTGTCAGCCTCGGTTATGATCCAGATCTCTGGCCAGCCCTTCCGCCTGTATGCTGAGAAGATGCGTGATCCTTCTTCCCTGGCGCGCTCGTTGCGGGTCCTGTCCTCCATTGGTATGCAGCCCCAGTCGCCGTCAGCGTGACGGCGCAGACACTTGTAGCAGAATGTGGCAAACGCGGTGTCGTGCGCTGCCTTTTCCGCCACGCCTTCGCTGGCGGAAGGTCTCCCTAACTGAAATTCGCTCTTCGATCTACTTACCATGTTTGGACCGCCCATGCTATCTCTACCGTCAAGCCTGATATACTTCTCGGCGATCTGACCAACATGACTTCGCTAATCTCCTACTGGAAGGATTGGCTCAACGACTCCCATGGTATCCATCAATCAGCTTCGTTCCGGTTGCCATTGGCTTTGCCCTCTGAGGCCTGCAGTTGTCTGAGCGACAGCGACCAGTTGAAGCCAACGTTTGAGCGCTTACTTCGAGCATCTGTCTTCCCTTTCCACTGTGAGAACCATTTCTTGAATTCCCTGGCGCACTCTTTCTCGCTGACAACGTCTTCGAAGAATGCGCGATTCTCGGTCGCCAGTGAATGCATTAGCCCACTATAGTAGTTTTCGTAATCAGCCATTGACATGGAGTTGTTTCTTCTGTGGTGCAAGCACACAGTACAGAAACTGATGCACAGTTCGCCATAGCTGTAGTACTTGGTTATCTCTCTGTCCTCCCCGACCTTTGCCAGATTTCCTTTTCGCCACTTAGCTGCTGTTTCGAGGACTTCCGGGTGTGCCAGTCGGTAGCCTGCTATCTTGTTGTATTCACCACTCATTCGAACAAAGGAGTCACTACTTGCCGACTTACGATCGAAGTATTGCGTAGTGGCAAAAGCTATGAAGGTCACAATGATTGCAGCCGTTTGGGTGACTTCTGTGTAGTCCATCGGATTCATTCTCCCTGTCTCTCCCAGCGTGAACAGCGCCTCTCGAATTCACGAGGCGAACCAGATAGGCAGTGCCTCGACTCATCAATCAGCCTGTTGCCAGCGCCGCAAACCACTTGAACAGGCTAGCACGGGGATGGTAAAGACACGGTAAACCCAGGAAACCCCTGACTAGGTTTCTTCAACCTCCTGCCCCCATTCTTGGGGGAAGGAAAGGAATAGAGAATTGGGTGGTACCCCGAAACCCTCGGCAAAGGGGCTTCGCCCCTCTGCATACCATGTATCCTGTGATTCCCCCGCACGCGGGGTTTCAGAGAGCAGCCCCTCTGCACACCCCTTCCTGAGACGGATGTGCCACCCTGGGGGATAGGAAAAAGAAATAGGGGCCGAAGCCCCTATTTCCTGGGAGGGTATGCTGCGCGCCTAGAAGGGGCCGCATCCATGATGTCCCATCATCCCTCCACCACCTTCGAACCCTGGCCCGAATCCGCCGAGGTTGTCCAACGCTGCCGGGCGATTCTGCATCCACTGCAGAATCTGGTCGGCCTGATCCTGGGTGATGCGACCATCAGTAACGGCTTGCTGCAGGCGCTCGGACAGAGCCTCCTGCATCATCTCCTGGCGGGCCTCCTGCATGGCAGTGGCCACAGTGTCCTTGTCCAGCCCCAGTTTGTCTGCCACCTTGCTGACGAAGGTGTCATACTGGCTGGTTTGATTGTCGGTCACATCAGACGCGGAAACAACCGACGTGGTGCTGGTCTGTTGGCTGGTGTCATTGGATGCAGCCACGACCGCAGTACTGATGCCAAGACCAAGAATGGCCAGACCGAGAACGACAGCAGTGCCTATAAGCGCCAGCTTTCTTTTCCCTCTCATTCTTCTTCACCTCCTTCCTTCTGATGTTACGCGAATCCTCGCGCCCCTAGATTGCCCTGCACGTATTGATACATCGTCCGTAGAGCGTAGCATTTCGAAGGTAAAATAACGGTAAAGAGGAAGGAACGTTCTCTGGGGGGCCGTTCTCTCGATGAGAATGTGCGAAGGCTTCAGGCTTGAGAGTGAAGTGAGACTCGGAAGGTACTGCCTTGGCCCGGATTGCTTACCACGGAGACGGTACCGCCGTGCTCTTCAACAATCTTCTTGACTATGGCCAAGCCGAGGCCACTGCCCCCCTGGGATCGGGATCGGGACTTGTCCACACGGTAGAAGCGATCGAAGATGTGCTGCTGCTCGGTGGCTGCGATGCCGATGCCCGTGTCTTCAACTTCCAAGATGGCGCTGGACCCCTGGGCTCTAGCGGAGACTCGAACTGTGCCTTGAGGGCGGTTGTATTTGATGGCATTATCGACGAGATTGGTGATGACCTGCTTGATGCCAATGGCATCGCCTTTCACTTTGAGGGCCTCTGTGCTGCCCCCGGCTTCCAGGCTGACTCCCGCAGAGGTGGCAGCCGGTCTGGCCTCTGTGACGACCTCATCGATGAGCGAGGTCAGGTCTACGTCCACCCACCCGTTCTTGGGCTGATTCCCCTGTGACAGCAGTAGAAGACCCTGACTGAGGCTGTTGAGTCGATCCAAGCTTCGCTTCACTACTTCCGTCGTGTGCCTGTAGTCTTCCACAGTGGCAGTTTGGTCCATCTCCAAAACCTCTATGTTCGTTTGGGCTGTGGCAATGGGTGTCTTCAGTTCATGCGATGCATCTTGAATGAACTGGCTCTGAGATTGAAAAGCACTATCCAAGCGCTGGAGCATGTCATCGAATGTGTCAGCCAGACGCTTCACCTCGTCCTGCGGCCCCTGATGATTGATTCTCTCTGAGAGGTTGGTATGGGAGATTCGTGCTGCCAGTGACGAAACGCGATCGATGGGCTTGAGCATCATCCCTGAGATGACGTAACCGCCAACCGCCCCCACGAGAAGAATGGCCCCCACCCCAATGAGAGAGTACGTGCGCAGGTCAGAGAGGTTCCGGTTCCTCTCCGCCACAATTCTATCTCTATAAGTCTGGGCATCACCCGGGAAAGGGGGTTGCGGCTCAGCGACTCGAGGGCGCAGTCCGACCATGGCCAGATTGATGCCTAACAACAGCACCACCATGAGAACCACGAGAATCCCGGAGTACCACAGCGTGAGCCGGAAGCGTATCGTCTTGAAGAATGTCGGAATTCGCATATTAAACGCCTTTCCTGTGAGGCAGATTCACCTCTGGAGGTGGTGTCACAACCTTTCCTCAGCCCCCTTGATCCCCCATTCATGGGGGAGAATAGAGAATTGGGGGACACCCCCAAACCCTCGGCAAAGGGGCTTTGCCCCTCTGCACACCCTCGCTGGGTGGCACGGGCGAAGCGAAGCTTGCCAGTGATACGCAGACACCCTCGGACTCACGGCAGGAGGTTCTCCTGCACCTCCTTGAGACCAACCTTGCCCCAACTCTTGGCAGGGACTTGTCGGAAGTTCCACCGGGGGAATCATGCCTATCATCCGATCAGGTACCCTTTGCCTTTGATGGTGAAGATCAGCCCTTCTCCACCGGCTGCGTCCAGTTTCCTACGGAGGTTGTTGATGTGGACCTTGATCGACTGCGTGAACAGATTGGCATCTTCGCCCCACACATGCTCCAGCAGCTCCTCCTGGCTGACGACGCGGCCAACGTTGCGCATGAGGTACTCCAGGATGCCGAACTCCTTGGCTGTCAATATGATTTGTGCATCTCGCACTGATGCTCTGATGGTGTTGGGGTCAAGCACCAGGTCACCGGTTCTCAGAATGGGTTTCCTGTGTTCGCCCTCTCTGCGCAGGATAGCGCGAACCCGTGCCAGCAGCTCGGGAAAGTGGAAGGGTTTTGCCAGGTAGTCGTCGGCCCCCTGGTCCAGCCCATTGACGCGGTCTCCCAATCCGGAGCGCGCGGTGAGCATGAGTATCCCGATTGACGATCCGGAGTCTCGAAGCCTTTTACACACCTCCATCCCGTCCACCTTCGGCAGGTTCAGGTCGAGGACTATGAGGTCGTAGTCGTTCACCTCGGCCAGACGCAGGGACTCCTCTCCGTCATAGCTCACATCCACGGCATAGCCCTGGCGCTCCAATCCCTTGGCCAGAGCGTCTGCCAGGTCCTTTTCGTCCTCAGTAACCAGAATACGCATGGGCCTTCAATCGGATTATAGCAGCCGAAAGTAAAGACTGGGTAAAGTCATGGCAAAGTCCGGTCTGCCCAAAACGTTTGACAACTCGCCAGGAGCATGATATGTTTCCATTGTGGAAATATATGGTGGCGGAGCACGATGAGCGCTGGTGTTGAGCAGCACGCGTATGCCGAGCGAGTAGATCGGTTCCTGCAACACTTGATGCAGATACTACCCAAGCTCAGGCCGGTGCCTCCTGACATAGGTTCTCACCTCAAGGGTCAATTCAATGGCACCCATCCCCGATTCAGTCCTCACCTTGTTGCCGAGCCACCGACGATGCATCGCATAGCCAGTATGCTGTACAGTGATCCCAAGCCGACGATGGGCGAACTCAGCAAAGCCCTTTCACTACCTCTGTCCACCGTGAGCCGCATTATCAGTATGTTCGAAGAACAGGGATTGGTCCGGAGGTTTCCTGATAGTGAGGATGGCAGGGTGGTCAGAGTGGATTTGACGGGTGCTGGTCGGCAGCTCTACGAGGCTATGCAGAGCCATGCAACACGCAGTGCCCAGAGCATCCTCGACTGCCTGACAGACGAGGAGCAGATTATCCTGCTCACCCTCCTAGGTAAAGTGGCCTCGAGCCTGAAGAAGGGTACCTAATGGCTCTCTCATTTAACGTTCTTTACCGCGGCTTTACCTTAGAGATGCTAACCTCGTCGTGTGATGTGTCGATACTAGACAGGTTAACCTAGAGGCGGGATGAGACGCGGAACATTGGGTCTTTGCATCCTCCGATATTACCGTTTTGGAAATGTTTATTGAGTGACTTGTCTTGCGAGCAAGTGCCAATGGGGCGAAGTCCCTTGAAAGTGTCACCAAGCTGCAAATCCGAAATCCCAAGAGGGTGCAGGGACTTGTCCCTGCCGAGGGTTTGGGGGTGTTCCCCAATTCCCTATTTCCCCCCAAGAATGGGGGCCAGGGGGTTGGGTATGAACCTGGCACAATGTTGACAGAATAGACCGGGCACATCGTTTACAGATAAGAAGGTATAGACAGGAGGTAGAGTCTATGCCTTGGAAGGAAACATGTGCCATGGATCAGAAAGTTCAGCT
>Ga0315280_10000408_pt1 | contig 79657 bp, 85 predicted proteins | sample YL17G06_40_MG_FD_203697 | JGI IMG/M metagenome (GOLD analysis project Ga0315280, IMG submission 203697) | Sediment microbial communities from Yellowstone Lake, YNP, Wyoming, USA - YL17G06_40 | ecosystem: Environmental > Aquatic > Freshwater > Lake > Sediment | place: USA: Wyoming | collected... | reverse complement strand
GGGGAATTTGCCTTAGTTTACTAGCTGCGGTACTCTTCATTCGATGACTCCTTTTACTTTAGATTTGGTGTTTCTCAGCATACATCTCTATTGTATCCGGAGCCATCATTATTCCTTATTCCATATATTAATAGCCTGAATTGGTTAGGGGAATTCAATAAAGACAAAAAGAGGGTTGGGAATCGAATTCCCAACTCTCTCTAGTTGCTGAGGCCCAACCTGCTAGAAGGCAAACAGTGACGGCTGCATCATCTCTAGCTCGGCTTTGGCTGCCTCTACCTTCTGGCGTCTTTCAGCCCGATCTTTTTCGAGTTTCGCTCTGCTTCGCTGCTGGTAGAGCCACTTCTTGAGCCGATTGAGGTCTGTCATCTGGTCATCTCTGAGGGATTTGAGCCACGCTTAACAGGCCATATCTATTTTGAGCCAGCTTGGGGTGAAGAAAATTTCTAGATCCGAGGGCCAATACGATAAGTTGGCTACGTTAGCTTTGGGTTGACTTTCGCACATCCCTATTGTATTATACCACGCTTGTCTAGGGGTTCTGGCAGTTGGGGCAGAAGTAGCTGCCGCGGTTTCTGATGGCAAGACGTTGGATGGGTATGCCACAGATGGGGCATGGCCTGCCGCCGCGGTGAGCAACATGGAAGTTGGAATGGGCAGTGCCCAGCTGCCCATCTGGGAGTTTATAGGTGTCAACGCTGGCGCCTTTGCTGTCGATGGCTGACCGCAGGACGTCCACGATAGCTTTATGGAGATTTTCGATTTCTCGGCGTGACAGGTTGTTTGCTTTTCGTAGGGGGTGGATTCTGGCGGTAAACAAGGCTTCGTCGGCGTACATGTTGCCGATGCCGGCGAGGAAAGCCTGGTCGAGCAGCATGGCTTTTATCGGCGCCTGATGGCTCTGCAATCGTTTGGCTAGAGTCTCAGCGGTGAATTCGGGAGTTAAAGGTTCGGGGCCGAGCTTGCCGGTAACAGCCTGTTCATTTTCTAGTAGCCAGACGGCTCCCAGCCGTCTGCGGTCAGTGAAGATAAGCTGGCTGCAATTGTCAAGGTGAAAGATGACTCTGCTATGATGGTCAGTTTGTTCTGGATTCAGCAGCAGAGCCCCAGCCATTTTGAGGTGGATAATCAGCGCCTCGCCGCTGGACAGGCGGAAGATGAGGTATTTGCCGCGGCGCTCAAGGCCGTTTATCCTTTGCCCTACAAGTTTGCGGCGAAACTCTTTAACTGAAGGCTGGCGCACCATCTTAGCGTCGCAGACGGTGACGCCAGTGAATTGCCGTCCAACTATGTGGGGAGAAAGTTCACTCCTTATGGTTTCTACTTCAGGCAGTTCAGGCAACGTTTGACCTCCTTTGTTATCCCTTCAGTCGCCTGTTGGTTTCTATACTCTTGCATTGTAACTTAAAGTGCTTGTGTGTTAAACAGCTGCTGGCTATAATCTTTAGGTAAAGCTAACATACGGTTTTGTTTAACGGAAGGAGAGCAATGAACTACAAAGGAAGGCTTATACTGGCGGCTTGTGTTGTACTTACCACTGCGTTAATGGTAGTAAGCTGCATTAATCCGGCCAAGGGCTACCTTAATATAGGTAATAAGTACTTTGGGCAAGGGCGATATGATGAAGCCATTGCGGAGTACACTAAGGCGCTTGAGCTCGATCCACAGCTTGCTCGAGCTTTTAACAACCGCGGAGTTGCCTATCACAGGAAAGGTGAGCTTGATGAAGCAATAGCTGACTTTGATAAAGCGATTGAGTTTGAGCCACAATATACTGAGGCTTATTATAATCGTGGTAATGTATACTTCGAGATGGGGCGGTTTCAAACGGCTATAGCCGATTATGATAAGGCTATTGCGCTTTACCCTAAGTTCGCCGCGGCTTATAACAGCCGGGGCTACGCCTACCTATATGCAAGTGGGTTTGATAGGGCCATAGCTGATTTTGATGAGGCAATTGAGCTGAACCCGCAGCTTGCTCAGGCTTATAACGGTCGTGGGCTTGCCTATCGGGATAAGAATGAGCTTGATAAAGCTATAGCCGATTTCAGCAAAGCAATAGAGCTTGACCCGAACTATGCCGAAGCTTATTTCAATCGAGCTTACGCTTATCACCGCAAGGGTGGTGAGGTGGCCAAAGCAAGGAGTGACCTGGAGAAATGTATTGAGACGTCAACTGACCCTAGACTATTGGACGCGGCGAAACAGCTACTGGAGAGGCTCTAAAAAGAACCTTTTGATTCTCATGTGAGGATATGTTGTCAGTTTATCCCATCTCGGCCCAGTTTTTGCCCAGTTTGATGTCTATCTTTAAGGGAACGCTGAGCTTTAAAGCTTGAGGCATTATCTGGGAGACCAGTTCCTTCATCAAGTCTATCTCCTCTGGAGGCACCTCGAAGACAAGCTCATCGTGAACTTGGAGGGTCATCTTGCTTCGCAAGTTCCGGTTTCCCATCTCGCGGTGAAGATTTACCATGGCGATTTTGATGATGTCGGCAGAGGTGCCCTGCACCGGCATGTTTATTGCCATTCGCTCGGCAGCTTCTCTGACCTGCCGGTTTGGCGAGTTGATTTCAGGTATGTAGCGCCTCCTGCCCATCACCGTTTGCACGTAGCCCCGCTCTCTGGCTTGGCTTTTGGTGGCTTCGATATACTCTTTGACCTTGGGGTATTTCTCGAAATAGGAGGCGATGAATTGAGCGGCTTCCTCTCGACTGAATTCGGTGGCTTGCTCCAGGCCATAATCGCTCATGCCGTAGATTACACCGAAATTGACCGTCTTAGCCACGCGACGCATGTCTGGAGTCATCTTGTCTGGGGATATGTTGAAGACACTGGAGGCAGTGGCGGTATGGACATCTTCATCTCTGAGGAAGGTGGCGATGAGCTCTAGGTCCTGGGAGATATGAGCTAATACCCTGAGGTCAATTTGAGAATAATCGGCAGATAGGAGATACCACCCTGGCTCAGCGATAATGGCTTGCCTTATTTTGCCGCCCAGCTCGCCCCTTATGGGGATGTTCTGCATATTCGGCTCGCTGGAGGAAAGGCGGCCAGTGGTTGTGCCTGTCTGGTTGAAGCTGGTGTGGAGCCTGCCTGTTTTAGGGTTGACGAGAGCAGGGAAAGCATCGGTGTAAGTTGACTTCAGCTTGGCAAGCTGGCGGTATTGTAAGACAAGTTGAATTATGGGGTGCGTTCCTCTTAGTTCTTCGAGTGCCGCAGCCTCAGTGGAATAGCCGCTTTTTGTTTTGCGCGGCTTGGGAAGTTTTAGCTCCTCGTAAAGGATTCTGGACAACTGTTGTGACGAGTTTATGTTGAACCTGTAGCCGAGGCTGTTGTAAACCTCGGCTTCCAGCCTGAGCATCTCCTTACCCAGGCTGTGAGACATATCTCGCAGCAGCTCGACATCTATAGCGACCCCGTTTCTTTCCATAGCTACCAGCACCGGGACTAAGGGCATCTCCACTTCACTGAAAAGCTGCCATAGTCCTTCCTTTCGCAGCTCAGCGTCGAGCATGCTTTTAAGCCTTAAAGTGATATCGGCATCGGTACAGGCATAGTCGGCAGCCTGCTCTATTGCTGCCATCGCCATGGATAGCTGCTTGGCTCCTTTGCCGATTAAGTCGGTGATGGGTGTCATCTCGACGCCGAGTTTGTTGAAAGCTAGCGCTTTAAGCCCGATTGACTTTTCACCCAGCAGATACGCGGCAATCATGGTATCGAAGCTAAGATTCTCAAGCTTTATCCCGGATTCGGCGAGTACCGTCATATCAAATTTGCCATTTTGGGCTATTTTGGGGATTTCAGTGTCTTCAAGCACCGGTTTAAGCCTGGCAATGACTTGAGGCAATGGCAGTTGATGTATCTGGCTTAAGCCGCGGTGCCCTACCGGTATGTAGTAGGCTTCTCCCGGCATCGATGACACTGAGATGCCGACGAGCTCACAAGCCATGACTTCTTTGCTGGAAGTCTCCAAATCAACGGTGAATTCTTTGGCGGCTAGCAACTTGGCAATAAGCTTATCTAGAGCTTGGTCAGTGTCAATTATGTGGTAGTCCTTTTTGGATATGGCATGGCTGGGAGCTACAGTTGGCGTCCCTTCTATCTCCTCGGGCAGTCTGGATAGCAAGTGGGCGAATCCTAGCTCGCGGAAAAGTTCGACTACCTGAGGTCTGTCGTAGGAGCTGACCTGGCAGTCATCCAGTTTCAAGCTTATGGGCACATCGGTGACTATTGTCGCCAGTTCCTTGTTTCGAAGAACCTGGGCTTTATGGTCGCGGAGCGACGCCTGTAGCTTCTCAGGAGTTATTTCGTCGATGTGGGCGTAGATTTCTTCCAGGCTGTCGAATTGTCGCAGTAGCTTGACTGCTGTCTTGTCACCTATGCCGGGGATGCCGGGGATGTTATCGGAGGGGTCGCCGGTAAGAGATTTGAAGTCGGTGAGCTGGCCAGCGGATATGCCGTATTTTTCTTCGACACCTGCCTCATCGTAGATTACCGTATCGCTGAAGCTTCGTCTCGGCGACATTACCTTTGTGCTCGGTGAGACGACCTGGAGCATGTCGTTGTCGCCGGTGACGATGAGTGTGTCTACGTTTTGCTGGCCAGCTTGGCGGCTCAAGGTGCCCAGAACGTCATCAGCTTCGAAACCATCGATTTCGAAGGTGGGAATGTGGAAGGCATCTACTAGTTGGTGGACTCGCTTTATCTGACTGACCAGCTCTTCGGGGGCTTTGGGGCGCTGGGCTTTGTAATCCTCGAATTTTTCATGTCTGAAGGTCGGCGTGGGACGGTCGAAGGCAATAGCCCAATGAGTTGGCTTGATTTCATTCAACACCTTGAGTAAGGTACTGGCGAAGCCCTGGACGGCATTTATCATTTCCCCGGTTTTGGACACCGTTAGGGGAGGTATGGCGTGGAAAGCCCGGTGAACCAGAGCATTTCCATCGAAAAGCAATAGCAGCAGTTTTTCTTTAGCCATTTCCTAGAGTCTTTGAAATCGTTTAGCCACCTCTGTTATCCTGAGCGAAGCGAAGAATCTAAAAACTTTTCTCCTTCTGCAGCAGTTTATGCTGTGCGAGATTCTTCGGTCACTTTGTTCCCTCAGAATGACACAAAGCAAAGGGTTTGAACTCATTATATATCATGTTGACAGCCATGGTATACTATTGCTCACTCCAGGAAGGTGCGTTAAATTGAAGACAAAAGACCTGCTTTCTATAGCCGATTTGAGCGCTACGGAGACCGAGAAGCTTATTGCTAAAGCTTTAGAAATCAAGCGTGGGCCAACGCCTCAATTGCTGTCTGACAAGATATTGGTTCTTATCTTCGAGAAACCGTCTTTGCGGACCCGGGTTAGTTTCGAAGTGGCAATACATCAGTTGGGGGGTTATTGCTTTTACTTGTCGCCCGATGAGGTAGGTCTAGGCAAGCGAGAGCCAGTTTCTGATGTAGCTCGGGTGCTCAGCCGCTATGTCCATGGCATCATAGCCCGTACCTTTTCTCACCAGACTTTGCAGATGCTGGCGCATTACTCAAGCGTGCCGGTGATTAATGCTCTTTCTGATTTGGAGCATCCGTGCCAGGCTCTAGCTGATATAGTGACTATTCACGAGAAAAAGGGCAAACTCAAGGGCTTGAACCTGGCTTTTATTGGCGATGGTAATAATGTGGCTCATAGTTTGCTTCTGGCGGCTGCACAAACGGGAATTAACTTCCGCATTGCCTCTCCGCCTGGCTATGCGGTGAAGGATGAGATAGTGCAGGCAGCTAAAGGATTTACGGCTCATAGTGGCAGCCAGGTCCTCTTAACTGAGAAACCCGAGCAGGCGGTGAAGGATGCTGACGTTGTTTATACCGATGTTTGGACGAGCATGGGGCAAGAAGTTGAGGCTGAGCAGCGCCACAAAGCCTTTGCTGGCTACCAGATTGATTACCGGTTATTGTCTTTGGCTAAGAAGGATGCTATATTTATGCATCCTATGCCAGCCCATCATGGGGAGGAGGTTGCTGTTGGGTTTCTGGACAGTCCATGCTCGGTAGTCTTTGACCAGGCAGAAAATAGGCTCCACCTACAAAAAGCGTTGCTGGCTGAGATTTTTGGCAAGGCTGGACGCACCCGCTAGCAAGTGGTATTCTTTAGTTATACCAATCATTATCCCTAGAGTTAGTAAAACGTGAAGCCGGTTGTAGCTATAGTTGGTAGAGCTAATGTTGGCAAGTCGACGCTGTTTAACCGCCTAGCAGGCGAGTCGGTAGCTATTGTTGAAGACCTACCGGGGACAACACGCGACCGCGTCTTTGCTGATGTTTCCTGGCAGGGACGGGAAGTGACTTTGGTTGATACCGGTGGTTTGGAGTTAAGGCCAGGCTCTTCTTTGGCTCAAAAGGTCAAGGGTCAGGTAGAGGTGGCCATAGCTGAAGCCGATGTGATTATTTTCATGGTGGATGTTCGTGATGGGGTGATTGCTGCTGACTGTGAGATAGCTGACCGGCTGCGTAGCTGCGATAAGCCGGTAGCTTTGGTGGCTAATAAAGCAGATAATGCCAGGCTGGAAAGCCAAATAGCCGATTTCTACCAGTTAGGTGTTGACACTCCACTAGCCATCAGTGCTCAGCATGGTCGGGGTATAAACGAGCTTTTGCAGGCGGTAGCTCCTCTTCTTCCCGAGCCTTCCACTGGTTTTGTTGATTCAGATGGGCCTAAGTTGGCCATTGTGGGGCGACCTAATGTAGGGAAATCAATGCTATTGAACGCTATTGTAGGTGAGGACAGAGCCATCGTGGATCAGGTTCCGGGAACAACTCGGGATGCTGTCGATACTGTTTTCAATCACTGTGGACGGGAGTTGTTGCTGATTGATACTGCTGGCATCAGGCGGCGTGGGCGTACGAGCACTGGGGTAGAATATTACAGCTTGATTCGAGCTTTGCGTGCCATTAATCGTTGTGATGTCGCCCTGTTAGTTACGGATGCCACTGAATTTATTACTGCTCAGGATGTGCATATTGCTGGCTATATCAAGCAGGCGGGTAAAGGCATGGTACTGGTGATTAACAAGTGGGATCTTGTTTCTGGACAGCCTAAGGAAGCGTATGCTCAACAGATTCAGCAGCGGTTAAAGTTTATGTCTCATGTACCCGTTCTTTATGTTTCGGCTAAATTTAAGTGTGGCGTAGATGGGATAATACCTAAGATTCTGGAGGTGTGGCAAGAGAGGCAAAAGCAATTGCCTGACCCAGTAGTGGATAAGCTTATTAAGGAGGCGGTGATGGCTCATACACGGCCACGAAAAGGCTTAAAGCAGCTTGAAGTTATTCGTGCCTATCAGGCTGGCATAAATCCGCCGACCTTTGCTCTCCTGGTTAATGACCCGGAACTAGTGCACTTCTCTTATCAGCGCTATTTGGAGAACAGGCTCCGGCAAACCTTTGGTTTTTCTGGTATCTCATTGCGGCTTCTTTTCAAGAAGGCACGTTCAAGGAAGCCTAGGAAAGTGGTGGGTGAAAAGGCATGATAGTTGGTAAATTCGTCCTTGTTGCGGTGATTGGTTATCTTATGGGTGCTATTCCGTTTGCTTTGATAATTAGCAAGCGGATGGCAGGGATTGATATTTCCAAGTACGGCAGCGGTAATCTTGGCGGTACCAACGTGTTGCGTGTTCTAGGTTTCAAGGCAGGAGCCATTACAATGGCTCTCGACATAGCCAAGGCATTTGTGCCGGTGCTGTTGGCTAAATTCATTATAGGTGACAGTGTGCTGTCCATAGCGGGTTTTCCTATTAATTGGCAATGGGGTCAGGTCATAACGGCTTTGATGGTGATGGTGGGGCACAACTGGTCAGTATATATCAGATTTCGTGGTGGTAAGGGTGCAGCTGTTTACTTTGGTAGCTGGTTTGCTATTTTCCCAGTGGCTGCTTTGTTCGGTGGTGCGATTTTGATAGTCACGGTTTTGCTGAGTAAATATATGTCCTTGGGTTCTATACTTGGCTCCTTGGGTATCTTATGTTTGTTCATAGTACTGACGGTGGCTGATGTATCCCCCCCTGTCTACTTAATTTATAGCCTGGTATCTGCAGCTTTAATTGTCTATCAACATCGGAGCAATATCAGCAGGTTGCAAGCCGGGACTGAGAGTCGGATGGACCAAGGCCGAAAAATAAGATAGCCCTGTGGTTTAATGTTTCATAACCACAACCGCATGAAAATTCGTTTTGCTCTTTTGAAGGGGTAACTAATTATGTCTAAAGTTGCTGTTATCGGTGCTACTACCTGGGGTAATACTCTGGGCAGGCTGTTGGCAGACAAAGGGGTGATGGTCAGCGTTTGGGCGCGGACTGAGGTCAGGGCCAAGGAGCTAAGACAGGAGCACCAAGGGTGCCTATCGAAAGACGTCTCCACCGATTGTCTTTCGTTTACAGGTAATCTTGGCGAGGCGTTACACTCAGCCGAGTTTGTTATCTGTGTCGTGCCGGCTCAACGCATGCGGCAGAATGTGAGGCTGAGTAATCCTCATTTAAACGCTTCTATGATCCTGATAAGCGCAGCTAAGGGGCTGGAAGCGGAAACTGGCAAAAGAATGTCAGAGGTAATAGCGGATGAGGTTGCCTCTGTTTCACAGGACAGGATATGTGCTCTATCTGGGCCGAATCTTTCTGGGGAGATTAACCAAGGTTTACCTGCTACCTCGGTAGTAGCTGGTCGGGGCGTCGAGGTTGCTAGAAAGGTGCAGGGATTACTAGATTCACCAAATTTCTCCGTTTTCGTCAGCGATGATATTGTCGGTGTTGAGCTATGCGGTGCCTTAAAGAATGTGATTGCCTTAGGGGCTGGAATTATGGATGGCTTGGATTTAGGCAACAATGCCAAAGCTGCCTTTATAACCCTGGGCTGGAGTGAGATTGTTTCGCTGGGGATAGCTTTAGGAGCTAAGCCAGGCACTTTTTATGGACTGGCTGGCTTGGGCGACCTCATAGCTACCGGTAATAGTCCATTGAGTCGTAATCACTATGTGGGTTACGAATTGGGTAAAGGGCGACTTTTGAATGACATAATTACTTCTATGTCGCATGTTGCTGAGGGGGTTGATACAGCTATAGCTGCCCACCGTTTGGCGAATAGGCTTAGACTTGAAACACCAATTATAAATCTCGTATATAGTGTGTTATTCGAGTCCTTGCCACCAGCTGAGGTATCAAGACGGTTTAAGAACGGGCTGAAGCCCGATTCAATCGTTTAATTCTCGATGGGCGCATTTCCCATCTAATCGATTATTTCGTGGTCTTCGCCTTCAGGCATTGTCGCCGTGGGCAGTGTTTTAGCTAATTCTTCAAAAAGTCGCCGTTGATTGGCATCCATAGATTGCGGGGTTACTACCCGGATTATGACCAGTTGGTCTCCCCTCCCCTTGCTGTTAAGACGAGGCACCCCCTTGCCTTTGATGCGGAACACCTTTCCGTTCTGAGTCCCCGACGGTATCTTAAATGTTGCTTTACCGTCCAGGGTCAGCACTTCTATATTATCTCCCAGGGCAGCTTGAGCGAAATTAATGGGCAATTCATGGAGGATATCATTCCCCTTACGGACAAAGAACTTATGGGGCTTTATGGAAAAGTTGATACAGATGTCACCCGGGGAGCCGCCGTATTTTCCGGTATCGCCTTCATTACTGAGGCGTATCTGGTAGCTTTCGTCAATTCCTGGTGGAACGATGACCGTTAGCTTGCGTTTTACTCTCTCTTTGCCGCTGCCTTTGCACTGGCGGCAGGGGTTGTTAATAACCGTGCCTTCGCCTTTGCAGTGTGGACAGGTGGCAGCGTGGATGAAGCGCCCGAAAAGGCTTTGTTGGACTCGGCGTACTTCACCATTGCCGTTACAGTTAGGGCATTTTTGAGGTTTTGTTCCGGGCTGGCTGCCGAGACCGTGACATACAGAGCAGTTTTCGATACGCCAAATCTCAAATTGCTTTTCAGCTCCGAAAATGGCTTCCTCAAAAGAAAGGGTTAGGTTGGCTCGCAGGTCAGCTCCTTTTTGGGGGGAGCGGCGTTGAGCTCTGGCAGTGGTGGCGCCGAAGAAAGCATCGAAGATGTCACCTAAGCCACCGAAGCCGAAGTCTTCGAAACCAAACAAATCTGCAGTAGCTACACGGCCATAGCGGTCATAAGAGGCACGCTTTTTGGAATCGGAGAGTACTTCGTAGGCCTCGTTTATCTCCTTGAATTTCTCTTCAGCTGCCGCCTCTTTATTGTGGTCAGGATGATACTTGAAAGCCAACCTGCGGAAAGCTTTTTTAATTTCCTCGTCACTGGCGTTTCTGGGAACTCCAAGTATTTCGTAATAGTCCCGATTGCTGGGCATAGATAACGGACCTCAACATTCCAGTATAACTGACGAATCAACTTTTTAGCAAATTTCAGATTAGGCAATCCCATTAAAGCTGTAGAGTTTGTTTTGCAGATGGGGGGTAGTGTATGATTGGTTGCTAAATGAAGAAAAAGCTCAAGCAAGCCTTGGCTTCACTGCAGAGGATAAGTTTAAGTGACAGGAATCTGACTGAGGCAGCAGTCCTCGTTCCAATTTTTTGCAAAGACGGGGAATATCATATCCTTTTCACCCAGCGGAGCGACCAGGTGCCGCATCACAAGGGGCAGATATCGTTTCCTGGCGGGGCACGCAGCGAAGATGACCCGAGCCTTTTGGATACAGCTCTTAGAGAGAGCTGGGAAGAGATTGGAGTGAAAGCTGAAGACGTGGAGATTCTGGGTGAATTGGATGATACTCCAACGACGACTTCGCATTTCAATATCTCACCCTTTGTAGCTCTTATACCCTATCCTTACGAGTTCAGCCTGAATCGTTATGAAATTGATGAGATTTTTAGCATACCTGTCTCAGCCTTGTTGCATAAAGCTAACAAAAAGGAGGAATATTACACTTTTGGCAATGAGGTTTTTGTCAATAGCTCCTATGAATATGGGGGAAAGTTAATATGGGGGGCTACAGCTCGGATTGTTCAACAATTTCTTGAAGTTTGGCAAGCGGCGAGTGGAGCTCAGTGATTAGCAATTTTAGCTTGCGGTCTCCGCTTTCTTGCCTTCGGCAATTTGTTTGGCCTTGACCTTAATTTGTTTCGGCTTGACTTCCTCGGCCTTGGGCAGAGTTAGAGTAAGGATGCCATTTTCGAAGACTGCCTCAGCCTTGTCGCTCTTAACCCTTGCTGGGATCAGTACTGAGCGGGTGAAGGCACCATAGCGGCGTTCCTTATAGAGGTAATTATCTTCCTTTCGATGGGCAGTTCCCATCCCCCAAGCCTGGGCCACAAGCGCGGAGCCCGGACGAAGCTGTCCTCGAATAACCTGTCTGTAGTATCCCTCAAGCTCACCATTTCTCTGAATGGCTCCCATCGTACAAGATTCGTAGTTTCACCTCCACCTTTTACGTATTTCTGAACTCTACTTACAATAAATTATAAAAAACTTAATAATTTTGTCAAGATAGTTAATAATATTGTGTCAATGTTTATAAAACAGATACTTGACAAAGCTTAAGAAGTTACTTACAATACGGTTAAAAGTCAAAGGTGAAGGTTATGCCAAGAAAAGATTACTATGCAATTTTGGGTGTGGGTCATAGCGCCCCTGAAAAGGAGATAAAGCAGGCTTATCGGCGACTTGCCCGCAGATATCATCCTGATGTCAATCCCGGGGACAAGGCAGCAGAGGCCAAGTTCAAAGAGATAAACGAGGCATACGAGGTACTTTCCGACCCAGAAAAGCGGCAGAAATATGACCGCTTCGGAGATCAGTGGCAGTATGCTGAGCAGTTCGCCAAAGCCGGGCAAGGGGCTCAATGGGATTCCAGCAAGGGTGGCACCTATACCACCTTCGATTTTGGTGATTTAGGTGGAATCTTCGATGGCATCTTTCAGGGCTTTGGAACCGGCTCCGGCACAGGTCGCCGTTCAAGCAGAGCCAAGAGCGTGGAGCACCCTGTGGAGGTGACATTGGAGGAAGCCTATCATGGGACAAAACGTGTTTTGCAGGTTTGGAGTGATGAACCCTGTTCTGTGTGTGGTGGAACTGGTAGGGTTCGCGATGGGGTGCGAAATAAGCCTTGCACTGCCTGTGGTGGCTATGGTGTTATGAGGAAACCGAAGCGACTCGAAGTCAAGATCCCACAGGGGGTTAAAGATGGTTCAAAGGTTCGCATTGCAGGCCAAGGAAGCTTAAGCCCTGACGGAGTCAAAGGCGACCTTTATCTAGTGGTGAAAATGTTGTCTCACAGGGTATTTGAGCGTAAGGATGATGACCTTCATGTCGAGGTTCCTGTTCCTCTGGGCACGGCGATGCTTGGTGGTGAGGTGCAAGTGCCGACACTTAAAGGCAAGGTAGCTCTCAGGGTACCGCCGGAGACTCAGAATGGCAAGGTGTTTCGGCTGGCTGGGCAAGGCATGCCGCACCTTAACGACTCTTCACGAGGTGACATATTTGCTAAAGTGAATGTGGTGCTGCCGACAAAATTGACACCGCAGGAGAAACAGCTTTTCGAGCAGTTACGGATGTATCGTCCCAATTAAGTATTGCCATTGCATTCTTGAGGTGATAAGATAGTATGAATTCGGCGGGTTCAGAACCTAGATATGTTATAAGTGTTGCGGCCAGAATAGTTGGCATTGAGACGCACACTTTGCGCTATTATGAAAGAATTGGCTTGGTGCAGCCATATCGATCCAAAGGGAAAATTCGCTATTATTCAGAAATCGATATTGAGCATCTGCGTCATATTAAAACCTTGATGTGCGACTTGGGGATTAATCTGGCTGGGGTGGAGGTGGTGATTCGTATGGCGGAGAGAATGACAGAAATGCAGCGCCGAATTCAAGAAATGGAGTTCGAGATTGAGCAGCTTAGACAAGCTGAGGCAGGAATAAAAAGAAAACTAAAAAAGGGGGTTAACGATGGTTAAAGCAAAGACAGAACTGGGACCTGCCAAATGGCAGATTACAGCGACCACTATTCGCTGTGAATTGGTTGATGATTTTGTCACTATTATGGTCAACAAGGATTGGTCAACTAAATGTGCCTGGTATAACAGGTATAAGCAGAAAGCTCTTGAGGACAAGAAGCATAAATTCGACAGGAAAATCATGCTCAAGATGGAGAAATGCAAAGGTCCTGAATGCTCCTATGTTATGGGCTACAGAGATAAGCTTATTAAAGAGGAGTTTGGAGAAAAGTAATAGAGACTTATGAGACCGGAAAGATTTACTGAACAGGCCAAGGAAATACTGGCCAATTCACAGGCTATTGCTGCTCGCTATCGTCATATCCAGTGGGATGTAGAACATATCTTGTTGGCTTTGCTGGAGCAAGAGAGCGGCTTGACCTTGCAGATACTGGGGAGGTTGGGTGTGAATGCGGAGGCGGTAAGAAAGCGAGTTGAAGCTGGTCTTGGCCATGCTCCGAAAGCAACCCATGAGTCAGCTCAAATGTATGCGACCCCTCGAATCGCTCGTCTCATGGATAATGCCGCTCGCGAGGCTGACCGACTTAAAGACGATTTCATTAGCACTGAGCATCTATTAATTGCTATTGCTGGAGAGAGTAGCGGAGAAGCAGCCACGATTCTAAAGGAATTTGGCATCGATCAAGAGAAGATTTATCGAGCGCTTCAGGATATTCGGGGTGGTCACCGGGTTGACAGCCCGACCGCTGAGAGCAGGTATCGTTCCCTGGAGAAATATGGCCGTGACCTCACCGAGTTAGCTCGTCAAGGGAAACTCGACCCAGTGATTGGACGTGATGACGAGATAAAGCGGGTGATGCAGGTATTAACCCGGCGCACCAAGAACAACCCGGTAATCATCGGCGAGGCTGGTGTTGGCAAAACAGCTATTGCTGAAGGGCTAGCCCAGAAGATTGCGGCTGATGATGTCCCCGATTCTCTTAAGAACAAAAGAGTCGTTGCCTTGGATATGGGGGCGTTGGTTGCTGGCAGCAAGTTTCGTGGTGAGTTTGAGGAGAGGCTGAAAGCGGTTATGGATGAGATTCGCCAGGCCAGCGGTGAGATTATCTTGTTTATAGATGAGATGCACATTGTAGTTGGTGCTGGAGCTGCCGAGGGGGCCATCGATGCCAGCAATATGTTGAAGCCGGCGTTAGCTCGTGGCGAACTCCAGTGCGTTGGGGCAACTACTCTGGATGAGTATCGGGAGCATATTGAGAAGGACAAGGCGCTGGAGCGAAGGCTGCAGCCTGTGTTTCTCGGTGAGCCGAGCATTGAGGCGACTATAGAGATGTTGCAAGTGCTACGTCCTAGGTATGAAGCCCATCACAAGATAAAAATCGATGATTCTGCCCTGGTGGCTGCTGCCCGACTTAGCCAGCGTTATATCTCGGACAGGTTTTTGCCGGATAAGGCAATTGACCTTATTGATGAGGCAGCAAGTAAGTTGCGCATTGACATGGAAAGCAAACCACCGGATATCAAAGAGCTAGACGCGAAGATAAAGTATCTGCAAGATGAGGAAGAGTCAGCCTCTCAGCGAGGAGATTATCAAAAAGCAGCTGAGTTAAGGTCTCAAAGGTTGCAGCTGGAACCGGAGCGTGATGGCAAGGAAGCTGAATGGCGCAAGGAGAAAAAAATCGATAGCGTTGTTGATGAGGAGACTATAGCTGAATTGGTTTCCAAATGGACGGGTATCCCGGTGTCTCGGATGCTGGAGGGTGAGGCTGAGAAGTTGCTTCACATGGAAGAGAGGCTGCATGAGAGAATTGTAAATCAGGAGGAGGCGGTTTCAGCCATCTCTGAGGCTATCAGGAGAGGACGAGCCGGGCTTAAAGATCCCAAGCGCCCCATAGGTAGTTTTATCTTCTTAGGGCCCACAGGTGTTGGTAAGACAGAGCTGGTCAAGGCGCTGGCTCAATTCCTCTTCGATGATGAAGATGCCATGATTCGGCTAGATATGTCAGAATTTCAGGAGAAGCACACAGTATCTCGGCTTATCGGTGCTCCACCGGGATATGTGGGTTATGAAGAGGCAGGGCAACTAACTGAAGCCGTACGCCGTCGCCCATTTCGGGTGATTCTTTTTGACGAGGTTGAGAAGGCGCATCCTGATGTTTTTAACATTCTGCTCCAGATATTGGAGGATGGTAGGCTGACTGACGGCCATGGTAGAACGGTTAATTTTAAAGATACCGTGGTGATAATGACGAGCAACTTGGGCACTCAGGAATTTCAGCGTCAAGCCATTGGCTTTTCTCGCCAGGAGAAGAGTGAGCAACAGCGGCTGAGAGGTACCATAGAAACCGCTTTGAAACAAACCTTTCGCCCTGAGTTCCTGAACAGGATAGACGATATCATCATCTTTCAACCACTGACTGAGGAGCACCTGAAGAAGATTGTGGACCTGTTGATTTTGGAGGTTGAGAAACGTCTAGCTGATCGAAATATCAAATTGGAGCTGGATGACGAGGCGAAAGCCTGGCTGCTCAAGGAAGGCTATGAACCAGCCTACGGAGCTCGTCCGCTACGGCGGGCAATCCAGCGTTATGTGGAGAATCCTCTGTCCAGCCGAATATTGCAGGGCGAGATAAAGGACGGAAACACCGTAGTTGTTGGCGTTGATGAGGATGTGCTAAGCTTTAGCACCAAAAAGAAAGTCAAGGCAGCTAAATAGGATGGGAGACTCCTCTTTAAAAGATGCTGTAACTGCGAGTGGAGAAGCCGGACAAGGTTGGTCCAAAAAGGACATTATAGTAAGTGTCCTATCCCTGCTGCTTACTATCTCGCTTTGTTTTGTTGCTATTTACTACAGAAATTACCTATTGGATACAAAATATATAGCAACTTATGGCCTTCTGGGTATGCTCGTTGTTGCCTTCCTTGGTGGAAGTGTTCTAAGCCTTATCGCAATACCGGTTCCCTATTGGCTTTTAGTATTTACTCTACCGTCTATCCTGGCACCTCAGTTGCGGATAGGAGCGCCAGTATTAGTAGGGCTAATATCGGGGTTTGGCGCTAGCTTGGGGCAATTAATCACCTTTATGATTGGTCAGGGTAGTAAGGATCTCTCCCAGAAGTTCGCTTGTATGATTAATAGAGGTTTATATGACAGGGCCATGGCCTGGGCGCAGCGGCATGGTTCACTGGCTGTATTTGTTATGTCGGCCATAATAAATCCTTTCCATTTACCTATGACTCTTGCTATGGCATCACTCCATTTCCCCGGATGGAAGTATTTCCTTTACTCTTTACTTGGCAATTTAGTTAAGAGCTCATTTATAGCATTTTGTGGATATTTTGGGTTGACTTCATTGTTCCATTTCTTAGGGGTTTAGTGGGAATGCAATCATGATATGTACATTGCCTTGTTCCTATTAACAGGCATATTTATTGGAGTAGTAATCTGGCAGCTGGTCGTCTGGCTGGGTGAAATTCGGGACAAAGACAAGAAGTACGAGGCTGCCGCTGCCTTCGCCCAAAAGGTTGGCAAACCACTGCTCGTAGCTGGCGGACCGTTTGGTACTTACAGGGTTCGTCGCTTGCTGAATATGCCAGCACATGGTAAGGGTGATGTCTGCCTCGATATTGTCTGCTATGCTTTTACGGGTCACCCGCGTGGCGTAATTGCCGATGTTACGCAGATTCCGTTTTCTGACAAAAGCTTTGGGGCTGCTTTTGCCAGTCACTTATTGGAGCATTTACCAATCATTGATGACGCTAAACGGGCTTTGGCTGAGCTAAACAGGGTGGCAGAAGCTGTTTTTATTGTTTATCCTTCTAGGCAATCTATCGGTGCCTGGCTTAAACGGGAACACCATCTTTGGGTTTGGCAGGATGGTGATATAACTTACATTGAGCAGAGGGGTAACTCGGGAGACAAGAAAGGAAGGAAGTATTTCGCTCAAATAGGTCAGAGAAGTACCTTCGTTGCCGAAGACTTCCTACAGAGGTAGAAAATGCCGGGCAAGAAGTTGGAGATGATTGGTACAGGTTTAGCCTTGCGGGAAGAAGCCTATCACCTAGCGGAGCGACTTTTTGGGAATGAGACACGTGCTATGATGGGCTTCGCCAATCAACTTATAGATATTTGTACCAAAGCACAAGGGGAAGACTTTCTTATTATTCATAACCCTGGTGGTTGGGGGCAAACACCATGGGAACACTGCTTAGACTGGGAGAGAAGCATAGTGCAAGGGGTCAAGGCTACTGTTGAAGAGATGGGGTATAGTTCGCTTATAATTCAGTACTTTCGCACTTATGATGGTTGGCGCGAACTAATACGTGATTTAAGAGAGCAATTTAAGTTCTTTGCCAACAAGGCGATGGTGATGGCAAAAGCGCTAGAGTTCATCATTAAGCATCTTAGTGACCTCAAGGTGATATTGGTAGGGGTGAGTCAGGGCGCTGGCTTCAGTAATGCGGTTATGCAGAAGCTGGCCGGACCTTACCAGGTTTATAGCGTTGAGGTTGGCTACTTTTTCCCCTATAGACGCTGGCGGGTAGTCACCGAGAAGACGCTGGCGATAGATAGTAATGGTATCATGCCTGATCCTGTAGTCTATAGAAACCTGAAGATTGGGGCTAAATACCTTCTTGCTGCTCCCTTCAGATGGCTCAGATATCGACTGGAGGGGACACCGGTAAAACTTTCCTTGTGCGTTGATGTCCCAGGGCATAATTACTACTGGGATTATCCTGAGGTTCGCAAGCAGATTAGAGATTTCCTGGCGGCTAAGTTTGCTGTTGATAAGTAGGTGCGTATCCAGTATGAGGCAGGTAAGACAGCTACTGAAGCCGTACGTCTTAGCCCGTTTCGGGTGATTCATTTTGATTTTCGAAGTTGAGAAGTGGCCAGCTGGTCGAAATATCAAATTAGAGCTGGATGATGAGGTAAAGACCTGGCTGCTTGAGGAAGGCTATGAACCAGCCTACGGAGCTTGTCCGCTACGGCGGGCAATCCAGCGTTATGTGGAGAATCCTCTGTCCAGCCGAATATTGCAGGGCGAGATAAAGGACGGAAACATCGTAGTTGTTGGCGTTGATGAGGATGTGCTAAGCTTTAGCACCAAAAAGAGAGTCAAAGCGGCTAAATAAACGGGGATTTTTCTAGGTAATGGAGGCAACGAAGCCAAAGTCGCGAAAGAAAGAATATATTATAGGCGGCGTGGCATTAGCGCTTACCATTGCCTCTTGTGTTGCTGTTGTTTTTTACTGGGATTACGTTAGGCAGGCTCAGCACTACGGATACTTTGGCGCCTTTGTTATCAGTATTCTGGCTGGCGCCACCGTTTTTGTGCCCATACCGGGTATTTTAGTTGTATTCACCTTGGGCAGTGTGTTAAACCCGGCTCTAGTTGGTGTTGTTTCTGGCTTGGGTGAAGCAGTTGGCAGCATTGGCATTTACCTAAGTGGCTGGGGTGGGCAGAAGGCTGTGCAAAATCTTAATCACAGGTATTTCGCCAAGTTTAACGATTGGATACGTAATCGTGGCGAGATAGCTGTGTTTTTGATGTCAGCCATCCTGAATCCCTTGTTTTATCCGTTTACGGCCATAGCTGGAATGCTTCGGTTTGGACTGGTCAAATTCTTCTTTATATGCTGGGGTGGCAAGGCAGTAAAAAACATGGCAATCGCCTATCTGGGCTATTTCGGTTTACGCTCTATATTACGCTGGGTAGGAGTGCTAGGAATTTAGGTGGTCCATGCCTAAGACTAAATCTAGATCTAAGCCTAAGCCAAGAAGCTGGCGAGTAGCTCTCCTTCTATCCCTCTTTCTCGGGTTCTTTGGTGTTGACCGCTTTTATATAGGAAGGACGCGCTCGGCGGTCGTTAAGCTCCTTATCCTGGGGGGCTTTGGTGTCTGGTGGCTTAGCGATCTTATCCTTATCGCCAGCGAATACCGCAAAGATGTCTGGGGTCGGCCTCTGAAACATTAGTGCCGTTTGAGTTTCACCGGGCTTTTTGCTAGACTTTTTGGCGTGGGGCTGTAGCTCAATCGGGAGAGCGTTTGACTGGCAGTCAAAAGGTAGTGGGTTCGAATCCCATCAGCTCCACCACGCTGTACGGAACAAAGAACTCCAACCCTCTCCTGAGACATCCCTTGTGGTGGGAGTGGCATAGTATAGGTTAGCAGCACTTCGTCACCCGTTACCTGGACTTCTTTAACAAAGCTCCTAATAAAAGCTTTCCTTTCTGTTAAGGAGCTCTCATTAAGCAAGTTACGCAGGTCAGCCACATACTGTGTCACCGTTTCCAGATTGGCTAACTCAACTCGCCTATTCGACAAAAGAGCCTCAAGTTCCCACTTTCTGGCTTGCTGCTGTTGTTGACGATGCCTCAATTGCTGAATACGAGGCGCCACGTCTTCCAAGCCTATTTTTCCTGTCTCCAAGGCATCATACAATCTCTCCAGACGATGGTTTATATCCACCACCTCGCCCGAAATGGTATCCAACTCATCTTGATATTCGCTAGCGGCGCTATCCATCTCCTCATTGACCAGGCGAACCAGCTCCTTCAGATTATCCTCGGTGAGGATATGCTCCTTTATTTTACCCACCACCAATCCTTCGAATTTCTGGCTATTGAGGTAATGGGCCTGGCAGGAACCAGCCCCCTTCTTGAGCAAGGTGCCACAAACGTAGTAAGAAAATTGTCCTCCCTTAGCCTCCTGGCCAATAAGGGCTTTGCCACAATGTCCACATCTGGCAATGCCGCTTAGAAGATATGGACTAGCAGCCCGTCGGGGATTAAGTTGAGCCGGCGCTCGGCCTTTGAGTTGAGCCTGAACCTTATCAAAAGTCTCCCTGTCCACTATGGCTGGCCAAGCATTCTGCACCCGAATCGGACTTAAATTCCGTTTGCTATTCCGTCCCCAGATGAGGGTGCCGGTGTATGCCTCGTTAGTCAGGATCATGTGTATCGAGGTCTTTCCCCAGCTTTTTCCTTTAGGAGCCGCGATTCCACTCGAGTTCAACTCCTTTACTATTTCCTTAAGCCCTTTACCCTGGATTACACCTTTGAAAATGGAAGCTACAGTTGCAGCCCGATGGGTATCGATCTCAAGTTTGGGTCGTTCCTTATCACCATCCTTTACCTTCACCTTGCGGTAGCCATAGGGCGGGCTGCTGGAGAGATAAAAGCCACGGGAGGCGCTTTCTCTCATTCCTCTGGTAACCTCCTCCCCCAGGTTAGCTGAGTAGAATTCATCCAAACTTTCAATCATGGCCTCAAGGAGCCGGCCAGTGGGAGTATCCTCGAAAGGTTCAGTGATAGAGATTACCTGCACACTGTTCTTTCGCAGTATGGTCTTGTAGACTATTGAGTCCTCACGGCTGCGCGCAAAGCGAGAATATTTCCACACCAGGATGAGGTCAAAGGGCTTCTGAGGACGGCGGGCCATGGATACCATCTCCCGGAAGGCAGGGCGCGCTGCCGTTTTGCCGCTTTCAGCTTCGTCGACAAATTCCCTGACCACCTGATAGTTGTTTCGTGCCGCATATTCTCTGATGGCCTTCAGCTGTGCAGAGATAGAGAGGTCGGTGTCCTGTTTTTCTGATGACACCCTGGCATAAGTGGCTGCTCTTTTCTGTTCACTATTCATTTCGTCCTCCCAATATTTACTTACAAGTGGTGGTGAAAACTGTCAATAATAACCGGATTTGTCCGTTCGATCTGCGGCTGCAGCAGTTTCTTATCCTGAAGGAGAGTTACCACCAGCGCTACCTTAAGAGGGGTAGCCTTGTTAAGCATAAGAGGCTGAGCTATGGCGGTGAGACCATCATCGTCTCCTTCATCGAGGATGGTGATATGATTCACCAAATGAGCCCTCTTTTCACTTAAGGTCCCGTCGACCAAAGACCCGGGCAACACCGAGTGCCCCTTCCTGGGGAAGAGCTGGTCAACTCCGTGAACATTTGCTTCTGATGACTCCTCGTTCCAACTCCTCGTCCAGTAAGTCACCATCAATTCAGGGCGACCATTAGAGATACGCTCATATAGCGCCCCATAGAAAAAGAGCTTTCCTTGGAGCACCTCCCCCATGCGGATAAGCGTCTGGGAGCAGCTTTTGTGATACTGGTTGGCCAGTGCGATAACATCCAGACCGCTCTCAGACACTTTTTTCTCGAAGGTATTTCTAGGAAGGAGAACAGCTGAGGCGAACCGGTTGGCCGCCAGATGAACAGCCAGCGTCCGCAGAGGTTCATAGTCAGGACACACCTCAGCAAAGACGGGCTCCATCATTTCTCTTATCTCGTGGAGAATGGTGTTCTCGATACCGCTGATCGTATCACCCTGCTTGAAGTAAATCTTCCGGTTGCCGTCGAGCACTTCATGATAACCCCTCACGTTTTTAGGCATCTTACCCTGTTCGAGGCTGGCCAGATTGATGCCGCAGGCAGCTGCCACTGCTCTCAGCGTCTTCAGATTCGGCGGCAGATTGCGCATGTAGACGCTCCTGAACTCATTAGCCTTCTGCTCTTCCGAAACAGCATCCAATGAGTCGTATTTGTTAGCCAAATGAAGGCAAAATAGGCGTAAATCACTCAAGCTTGTTGTCATTGCTGAGCCTCAAGGCAAAAGCTTTTTCCCGGTGGCCTTCTCGTACATCTCGATAATGAATCGCTTGACCTCGGTAGTCAGTCCGCCCTTGATCCTAGTCCCCGACTTGTATCTCGGGTCATTCATGACGTACTGGAAGGCCATCTCCACCTCGTCTTCCTGGCTCAGGCTAACGGTTCCATCATCAAGATAACCTGCTGCCTGAAGGAGATCTCTTACCGGCACATTATACACCGGAGCCAGCTTCTTAAGTATGTCCGCTCCTGGCGGCTTGCGCTGCCCCCTTTCCAGCTGAGCCAGATAGGAATTGGAGACACCAGCCCTTTCCTCGACCTCCCTCAGCGATAGCCTTTGCTCTAACCTCAGGCTCCTCAAGTATTCGCCGAAGTCCTCCATAATCACCTCCTGACAACAATTATAGCACCTTTGATAGAAGATTGCAAGCACCCTAGCAAGCAATTTGCAATTCAAAACGACAATATTTGCTTGACAACTGATAGCTCTAGTGATAAGATATTAGTGCAAGCGTTTTGCGTTCTGGAGCAAAATATGGTGACAGTCAAGCTTAACAGAGAGGCTGTGGAGGTGGCGATGGTCAGGAACAATCTGACACAGAACGCGCTGGCGAGGAATCTGGGTATTTCCAGTGGCCACATGTCCCAGGTGATGGCGGGGAGAAGGCGGCCCTCGCCGCAGGTCAGGTGCCGCATGCTACAGTGCCTGCGTGGCTACAAGTTCGACGATCTTTTCGTTATTGACCATGGTGACAGAAGTAAGACAGAGTGAATTGGATACAGCTCTCAGGCTGCTTGCTCGGATGATAGCTCGCGCTCATCTAAGGCAGATATCTCACGAGTATGGTGGGCAGCAGGAGGCAGAAGCTGAGCAGAAAACGGAACAGCAGGAAGGAGGAAGCTATGCCGATAAAGGGTGTATCTGAAGTGGTGAGGCTGCCACGGTTGGGGAAGATAAGGTTAGGGATAAAGAGGGAAAACGATGCCGGCACAAGCTACCCGTCACCTACCGATTACTTTGTTTGCCCTGACGAGGTGAGAAAAATATTCGGTGAGAAACCTAGGCAGCTCAGGATCATGTTCCCTACCGAGGATGAGTGCCAGTGGGCCAGCCAGCACCTTAAATGCTATTCAGCTTCGAGAGGATTACTCTGCCGAGGGGATGGTGAGTCCGCCATTGCCCGTGTGGATATCCGGACAGGTCAGATTGCCACACGGGACACCGGAGAAACCGAGCTAAAAGAGATCATCTGCGCCCCCGACACCTGTGCTTATCACGAGCGAGGACAATGTCGCAGAGTAATGAACCTGCAGTTTCTGTTACCTGATTGCCCTGGGTTTGGGGTCTACCAGCTGGACACCAGCTCCTACCACTCCATCGTCAATATCAACTCAGGCGTTGAGCTAATTCGAGGCATTTGCCAGAGGATATCCATGATACCCCTATCTCTGAGGCTGGTAGAGAGGGAAGTGCAGCCTGAGGGCAAAAGGAAGACGGTCCACGTCTTATGTTTGACTGCCCCTTACTCTCTGGTAGCAATTCAGAAATATGCTCAGGTGCCGCCGGGGCAGGTCTTGATTTTGCCACCACCTGATAGCGAGGCTCCGGATGACATCTTTCCCCAGGATGTTCTGGAGCGGGACCAGGACGAGTCTGCAGACGACATTCCGTTCATAGATGAGGAGCTTCTTCAATCCTGGGAGAATGCCAGAGGCCAGATACGCAGGCTGGAATTGAAGGAATCGCAGGTTCATAAATGGTTTAACCGATGTTATCACATCGAGGTGAGCGTCAAGGATTTCGAATCAAAACTTCCCGCTGAGAAATTCACCGCTGAGATGCTATCCCGCTTCTGTGATTCTCTGGCTATCTATGAAGATAGGCTAAGGCAGAAGCTAGCCAAAAATTAAGCATCACCCCACCGGCTAAACGGGGCTTGAGTTGAGACGAAAAGCAAAGGAGAATGACCTTTGGCTCAACACAATCAATGCGATTTAGGGCACCAGACTCTTGATCATCGTAAAGATATCTTATGGAGATGCTTCTTTGGTCGCATTGGCGCCTTCGCTGCTGAAAACCGCCACGAGGGCGGATGGACGGCGGTTCGAAGCGATATCCCGGGATACCTTTTAGATAACCACCTCAGTGGCAAAACAACGGTAGCCACATATCCGGTAAGCACCGCTGGACATACACAGTGGCTCTGCTTCGACGTAGACGAAAAAAGTGAGGGGGCCAAGGACTTTCTGCTTTGGCTACACAAGTGGTTCACAGATAGACAGATTCTGTTTCTTGTCGAAGATACCGGCGGCCGAGGTTACCATGGGTGGGGGCTATTCCTGTGCTGGGTAGCGGCTGGCAAGGCGATGGCCCTAGCTAATCTGGCCTTGAGTGATTATACCAGCAAAGCAGGTCCCCTTCCCTGTTCTATTGAAGTATTTCCCAAGCAGGCCAAGCCAGCGGACCTAGGCAATCCGGTGAGACTTCCCTGGGGAAGGCATCGGTCTGGCAAATGGAGCCGCTTCCTCAGCCTGAGCTTTGAACCGGATGATGAAGGCGCCATCAAACTCATCCAGCAGGGTAAGAAGACCACGGAATTTAACTTAGATGCCATGCTCCCCCAGTCAACACCAAGCAAGCCTGGAAAACCACTGCTAGTCAAACCTAGTGAGCGTTGGGCCGAGGTGATCCCTGAAGGCAGAAGGCACAATACGTTGTTGAGCCTCGCCGGCGAGCTAAAGGCTAAGAAGTTCTCTTCGGAGCAGATACTAGCTGAGCTGAAAATCCACAACGCCCAGCGTTGCTCACCTCCCCTGCCTGAGAAAGAAGTCGAGGAAATAGCCATGGCAATAGCCATGAAAGGCAATGGTAAGCAGCCGGATGCGGTGAAGAAACATCTCTTGGCCAAATTCCCTGGCCTGGTCGACATTGTGGATAACGACGGCAGTGTGAAGTATTTGACGCTAAGCGAAGATAATCGGGCTGCTGTCATAGCCGAGATCAGCCGTGAGACAGCGGCTTTCATGCCGCCTTCCAAGGAGCACCTGCCCTTCTCCTTGCCCAGGGCGCGAGAGGTCTTGAACTATATCTCAAGCGATGACGAACACGAATTATTCACCGACCTGGTGGCCTACTTTCACAACGCAGCGCAGCTGCCCACGGAAATGCATTACAAGATGGTTTCATGGTGGGTGTTACACACCTATCTTTACGACAAATTTACCTATTCCCCCATGTTAGCCCTGGTGGGGATGCCTGAGAGAGGCAAAACGCGTTTGGGCAGGGCCGTGACCTCAGTAGCCTATCGCGGATTAGAAACTGAAACGCTGCGTGAGGCCAATCTTTTCCGCTGGAGTCAGGACCTTGGAGCCACCATCTTTCTGGATGTCAAGGACATCTGGCGCAAGGCAGAAAGGGAAAAGTCAGAGGATATCCTGCTTAAACGCTATGAGAAGGGCGGCAAAGTTGGGCGTGTCTTGTATCCAGAGAAGGGACCGTTTCGGGATACGGTGTATTTCGACATTTACGGACCCACAATCATCGCCACTAACGAGTCCATTCATCACATTCTGGATACGCGGTGTTTGCCCATCATCCTGCCTGATGCGGGGCAAAAAGTCTGGCCTGACTTAGACTTCAGAGAATCTCTGGCGCTGAAGGAGCGGCTGGTAGCTTTTAGGGCGAGACATATGGCTAGGACCCTGCCTGATTACCCCAAGCCGCCGCTGGGCAGGCTGGGCGACATTCTGCAGCCGCTGGGAATAATGATGCGGTTGGTGTCATCTGAGGAAGAACAGACCTTTCAGGAACTAACCAAATTGTTATGGCTGGAGCGACTTGAGGATAAGGCGGAATCGAAAGAAGCCCGGCTGATCATGTCAGTGAGCCAGTGTTCGCTTGAGGCTGATGTAGTAGCCATCAGCGAAGTCGCCAAATTCTATAATGAAGGACTGGAGCCGAGACATCAGTTGAGCCCCGAAAGCGTTGGCCGCCGCCTTCGAACACTGGGGTTTAAGGGAGATAAGAAACCCGGCGGCACTAGAGTTGTCATTGTAGATCGACAATTGCTGGCTACTCTTAAATTGCGCTGGGGACTTGAGCTACCGGAAGATGCCCCAGAGCACCCCCAAAAAACCGCCCAAACTGCCCAACTGCCACATCAGCTTCAGCCGCAGATTCAAAAACTGATGGGCGGTTCTCGAACAGAACCGCCCTCGAAACCGCCCGTTGAACCGCCCAATTCAAGCCAGATTCAGGCGGGCAGTTTGGGCGGTTCTGTAAGGGGTGGTGAAGATGCTGAGGTCGACTATTTCCTACCTGATGGCACACCGGTTTCTTGCCGAGAGCTGATACGGCAGTGGACGAAGCTCGGTAAGCCGCAGCTCGAGGTCAAGCCCGGAGAGCTAGTGGCTGACCTGGAGAGTTTCCTCTCAGACGATGTTGACCTGGAATATTTAGCGCTCGTGGTGCAGTTATTGAATCAGGAGGCTGAGGCACAAATGGAACAGGACGAGTTTTCCCAAACCCTGGGTATGACCATTGAGCACGCATTAGATATCTGGACAAGAAGAGGTAAGCCGGTGATCCACCTTGGCCCCGGCGAGAACTGCTTCGACCTGGAACAACTGCTGAGCCACGACGATGTGAATCCACGGCATCTTTTCGCTATAAGAAACTGGCTGTTGGAGCATAGCTCTGCAGGGGGTGACCGGGGGCGAAGGACGCCTGAGTGTAAAGGCGATGACCCGGCCTGCCGTATTGCGGAGCAGGTGGTCACACGTATAGATGGAATAGATTTGTAGAATAGAATTCATAGAATTTGTAGGCTTAACGAATGAACCATACAGGAAGATTGCCCGAGGGCATCAAGATACTGCGAAGATTTGAGGTAGATAATGGCGCCACCATATCTCGGCGAAGCTTTGAGAGGCTGGTTAACAGCTTGGACCAATGCGCCGTCAACAATGAGCCTAAGGCAATAAATTGCCATTCCTGTCATTACCTCAATGAATGTCTGGAGAGATTCGACGCCATATGCGGCCGGGTAGTCATGTACAGGCGAAGAAATAAAGCAGAAACGATGAGTTAGCTATGAACAGGATGGCCAAGTCATGGGAGAAGCTAACGCCGAGCCAGAGGCTGTGGGTTGAGCTTTTCGGCATCTATGGGCTTCCCAAGCTGAATGAGGACAAAGTGTTAGCCATCCTCGACAACCTGCCTAAGAGGCAAAAGCTAGCAGTGAAACTGAGGTTCGGCTTCAATAAGGCCCCGCTTAGCTTCGAGAAGCTTCGCTGGGAGCTTTCCAGGGCTGATGGCAATACGGGTGTCTCCAAGGAATTAGCCAGGCTCGAGGTGAGAAAGGCGATCCATCATCTGAGGCAGCCCAGCAAGCGCAGAATGTGGGAGGAGGCAAAGCTGTGAAGCGGCATCCTCTTAATGGCATATATAACAAGATTATGAAAGACATTCAAGAGGCTGTGGATCAGTACGTGCAGGAGATAATGAGGGGATTTGTTGATCCTGTTAAGCTGGAGCGGCTTACCGGTCAACCTGGTTTCGACCCCTATATGATTTTGGGATTAACTAGGGATTGTTCCGATGAGGAGATAAAGAGAAGGTTCAGAGACCTCGCCAAGATGTTGCACCCGGACACGAGCCGCTGCCAGGGCACCGAGTTCTTGTTTGTATTGGTCAACCTGAGCTATGAGCAGATCGCCAAGGAGCGGCGGTGGAAATGAAGCCTGAAGACATACAGACCCTGAGAGAGATAGCCCGCTTCGAGCAAACCACTCCAGAGGCAGAGTATCCGTCGGGCTGGTCATGGCGCCAGGTTAGGATCTGGCCATCGACATTGAACAGGCTGGTAATAGATGGTCTGATCGAGGTTACCTTCTCATCCAACTCCTATACCGGATACCGGCTGACGGAGAAGGGCAAGGTACTGGCTTTGGAGGCTGAGCCAGTAGAGGTGACAAAAGAGACGAAACCTCTGGAAATCCCCGATGACCTGTTCAGCCCGATAGAAGGCTATGAGGAAATCAAGGAATTGATAAAGCGGGTGCTTAAGGCAGAGAAGCCGGTGCACATACTCTTTACCGGCGTTCCCTCCAGCGCCAAGACCATGTTCTTGATCGAGCTTTCGAGGGTCGGCGCTGTCTACATCCTGGGAAGTCAAGCGACCAAGGCCGGCATCGCCGACATCCTCTTTGATCTCGAGCCGAAGCTTCTGCTGGTGGATGAGATAGACAGGATCGGCACCAAGGACATAGCCATACTGCTGTCTCTGGCGGAAACCGGCATCATCAGCCAGGCCAAACACACCAAGAGGTGGGAACTAAAGCTGGAGACAAAGATATTCGCTGCCTCCAACAGCCTCAACATGCCAGCTGAGCTCATCTCCAGGTTCCTGGTGTTGCGCTTCCCTCCTTACGCGGAGGCCGAATTTTCGGCTGTCACCACTAAAATATTAGTAAAAAGGGAGGGAGTTGAGCCCTATCTGGCTGAATACATTGCCAGCAGGGTTTGGCAGCTTCAGTCGTCATTTCCTGACCCGAGGCAAGCGGTAAGGATAGCCAGACTAGCCACGACGAGGGAGGAAGTCGATAGGCTTATCAAGGTACTGAACCGCTTCGGCCAGGGGTTGTCATGACAAATTGACAAGCTGAAAAGAAGGGCTATCATAGATGTCAGGGTGACCCCTCCCCTGTCCACTGAGTGCTCAGCACTGATTTCCAAGCTAGCACTCAAATTAGCGCTGGAGGGAGCTTACATGGTTAAATGTGAAATCTGTGGAAAGGAGCTTAAAGACACTCAAGGCTTGGCAGGTCATATGCGCCTTGAGCACCCGGAAGCGAAGGAGGGTGCTCCTTCGACAAAAGAGATAGTCTCAGTTAGGCCACAGCCCATCGAAAACCTGATAAGAGGTCTGAACCTACCTCAAGTGACCGATGGCACTAAGGAGATATTCGACGCCGGCGTTGAATACGGAATGAAATCCATCCTCATCGGTGTTAGAGTCGCCCAAGAGCTGTCCAAGATGGGCATTGAGCAAGCCACGCCCATTATCAAGATGGCTCAGGAAATGAGGCAAGCTGAGGGGCAAGCAGCGCAGACGGCAGCTCAGGAGGCGGCCAGGGAGACGGCCGCTCAGGTTGCTGCCTATTTTGACCAGAAGAAGCCGGATATCGCTTCAACGCCATCGCCTCTGGAAGGGATTTTCGCCAGAGTTATGGAAACTACCCTGAACACCCTGATGAGCAAGCTGTCCCCGGGTGGCGGCGCGGAAACACCGCTTGGGTTCACCATAGAGAAAAAACAGAAAGGAGTTTAGCATGGTTTTCGGTATCAGCAAGGAGGCGCTGGAGAGAGCCCAGCAGATTGGTGAACATTATACCATGGAGGTGGTCAGGAGTCGCCAAGACGGCAAAATGGAGATCAAGCTCATCCCCAAGGATGACTGGGCTAAGAGCCAGCTATCAGACTTCGTTGATGGTCTCACCAATCACCTCTGCTCTCAGTTCCACGCCTACTTTGGCATCCAGGGCAAGATTATAGATGTCGATTAGCTGGCTAGATCTGTCAAAAGTCCTGATAGTCGCCGCCGCGGCAAGGGCTCTTTATGAGACAAGGCAGCAGCAGACAAAGCTCTTGCCTAATCCCGGGGGTTGTCATGGCAAATTGACAGACCCTGTAGAAGGTGATAATGTGGAAACAGAGCCTAGTGAGCTGCCGCCACAGCTCCAGAAATGGGCTAAGAAATCGGCTCAGAACTACGCCAGAGCCCAGGCGAAGAAATGGCGAAACTGGGAGAAGGCGATGTTTTCCCGATAAATCGGGATAGGCTCGAAAGTTAACAACTTAGAAGGCTGGTAGGTTTACCGAAAAGGTTTCGGCCTACCAGCCTTTTCTTTTCGGTGAACCTGCAGTCGAAAGGGGTAGCAATCTGACCGGAAGAGGTCTGGCTACCCCTTTCCTCTTTCGGCCAGGTTGCGCCCTGAAAGCAAAAAGGAGGTGTGCAAGTATGGCTAAGTATGCAAGTTGGGCCGACCTGGAAAGGGAGGCCCCGGAGAAGTACCAGAGGAAAGCAACCCCCGATGCCTATCGCGCTGGTCTGCAGCGGATAGCCCCACCGGGAGCCAATGTCAGGGACTCCAGGGTGAGAGGCTACCAGGCTGGCATTGAGGGCAAAGGCCCAATCTGGCTACGTGAATTCCGTGAGGCCATGTTCGGCGGATGATCTCTAATCTCGGTGGCATTACCAGCATGACAGCAGCTCTGATGACCATAGCCGGTGTGGCGGCACTGAGCAATGACCTCTCCCACATGGTGTACTACTCGGCAAACCCTCTGGAATCAGAAAAGAGGCTGGAGCTTGAGAAAAAGTACGGCCAGTGGGCGGTTAAATCAGCTATAGCTGCTTGCCCGCTGGGAGACATCGAGTGCATTGAGAGAGAAGCAAAAAGACTTTCGGAAGTAAGATTAAAAAGGAGGTAACAATGTTCAAAGCGCAGCAAGTGTTTTCCCCAGTATCCCCACAGCAGGTCTATAGCCCGGCACAGGTTTACAGCCCGGCTACGACCTATACCCAACAGCTCAACATCAGCGATCTCCTGAACGCGATACTGCCGATGATGATGCTGGCTATGGTCTTCGCCATGATTATCCCCATGTTCAAGGGCATGACCAAGGGAATGGGGGCATGACGACTAATAAGATAAAGAGGAGGTAACGTATGCTAGCACCACAGCAATTCGGACCACAGCAGGTCACCACCTACTACCGGCCTACTCAGCTTGACATCAGCGAAATCATGAACATGATCCTGCCCATCATGATGATGGCCATGGTTTTCGCCATGATCACGCCTATGTTCAAGGGCATGACCAGAGAGGTGGCCTAAGGAGGTAGCATGGAAATGAATGTAGTTCAAAGAAAAGATGATCGTGGTATTTTCAGCCCACAAGAAATAGCCACTCAGCAACTGCCAGCAGGCACAATTCCCGGGGCTCCGGTAATAGTCTGGGACCACAGAAATAACCAGTACGGCATCCTCAACCAGGGTTTTCTGGCTGAGCTCTGCCTTCTGGCGGAAAAAGCCTATACCATTGACCGGCTCGATGACAGGAACGGCGTTAAGGCGACCATCAAGAATGGAGCTGCTGTTAACGATGTGGTTAAGGGCACTATCGAGGTCCCGGCAGGCGAAGTCTGGTACATCAACCGACTTTCGGTCGTCTGCCCTGCTGCCGATGCTACCGGGTCAGCCAAGTTCAACATCGAGGTCAGCTTCTTCCCCAAGGCCGACACGGCCAACAAGGACTACCTGTCGGCTGATGTCACAGCTATGGGAGCCACCACTAACTATGACCTGGCTTCGGTTGGCCATCTGGGTGAGGAACTCCGGCTCATAGGTGGCGACAAGCTGGTGCTGAGGCTGACGGTAACAGTAGCCTTCACCGCGGACAAGGACTTCAATCTCATTGTCTACGGGCGAGCGGGCAAGCGGCTGGTATAGTCAGCAAGCAAAATAAAGGGGGTCCGCAGCTTTGCTCTTGACCGCAGGCCCCCTTTGGCCGAAAGGAGATAGAGCGTGCTTGATGCCACCCTGCCGCCTGGGTACAAGGCTGTTCTCATAGGATCGGTTACCGGTTTTGATAGGCTTGGGGTATTCGAACCCCTGGAGCAGGGACAGGCGGAAGGCAGCCGCATGCTGGCTCAGCTTATGTTTGAGCATCGGCCGCCTGAGTTCAATTATCTGGTAGCAGAGCTTAGCCAAAGCTGCCTGGAGACGGGTGTATCGCCCTGGCCCGAGCATCAAAGCATCGCTTTTGCTGATCCGGCTCAGCCTGTTCTCTACGTCTGCTGGCAGAAAGGGCTGGTCTGGTGGGGCTGGATATTGGCGCTCCTGGCATCTCTGGTCCTGCCACCGCTTATCATGGCCGGGCTATGGCTGATTCTGCCAGAGTCGGTGAAGGAGATGATTGAAGCTGCAATTAATCTCGGCATTGTGGGAATAGTTATGTTCGTGATGTCAAAAATGGTTGTCGGCGTCACAGCCGCTGGGGAGGCGAAATGAACCAGCAGTACCAGATCCAGCAGTATACAGGTCAGTTCTTACAGGAGGTGATCCCCATCGTGATCACGCTTGCCGTTGCCGCCATAGTCGTAGCTAACGCCGTTAAGGCGGTTAAGGAAGCCCTAAAGGGCCGAGACACAACTGGAGCTATGAGGTGATTAAAGTGGAAGCTTCACTAATTGCAACCATGGCCCCCATAGCCAACGCCATCATCGCCAGGTTGAGCTCGGGACAGAAGCTGAAAAGCCAGGAGCAGATATTCATCCTGCTCTACTCCATAGCTGAGGACAGCCGTGACACCAAGCAGGAGATGAAAAAGCTGAGAGAGGACTTTGGCAGGTTCAATGACACGCTTCACTCGCTTAATGAGCTGGTCAACGAACTGAGGGCAGAGACTGCCTTCCTTAGAGGCAAAATAAATTCGCAAAGGAGGTGACTAAATGAATAACAATAGCGTTGAGGAGATCAGAGGACTGGTCAGGCCTATCCTGACTATAGTCTTCGGCATCGCCTTTATCTTCGGCGTTTTCGCCGGGCTTATCGAGCCCATCTGGCTTGCCTATTTAACTGTGGGCATCTTCATCTTTTGGTTCGGCGATAGGGCATTCAAAAACCTGGGCTTCATGCTCAAAGGTCAATATCCGGTGGCAACGCCACAAGCTACAGAAACGCCGGAGCCCCAACCGGCTATGAGCACCCAAACAGCCTCAGCCGGGGAAGGAGAGCCAATACAACTGGTACTGCCACTGGACATAGCAGCTTTCCACGAGGCGGTGCTTAGAGACGTTGGCCCAAAGTATACCGAAACCAATCCCTGCACTATCTTTTATGAAGCCAGGGATAAGGGAGCGGTGACGGGGGCCGAACACATCAGCCAGGCGTCGGACTACTGGGATTATCTGGTGACACTGGCCCGGGAAGCCTTCGAATACATCTGGGGCTACAGTCTGGAAGATGCCATACAGCATGCTAACGAGCCCGGCTGCCCTAAATGTCCCACCTGCCCAGCAGGCACCAACATTGACAGCAAAGCCAGACGCGCTGGGACAGCTTATTACGCGGTGCTTTTGGATTTAAGGCACACGCTTAAGCGGCGGGAAGACCTTTACCGGCTCGCCCAGAGCGGCATTGACTGGAAAACTAGGCTGGCACCTCAGCATCAGACCCTGTATCACCTGGGAGAGCTAGCCGAGGAGATCATGAGGGCCGCGGGATGAAACAGCTTTGCCTAGTACTGGCCTTTTTACTGCTCCTGCTTTGTGGCTGTGCTGCCACTGAGGCTGAGTTACAGCAAGCCTATGACAAAGGCTATGATGCTGGGCTTGTTCAAGGAAAGGCGATTATAGATCAGTTACAGCCCCGATTTATCGGGGAAGCCTATGACTCGGGCTATTCAGCGGGGCATAAAGAGGCAGTTGAGCAATGTGACTTATGCTTAAGGAAGCCAACCTACAAAGAGGTGATGGACTTCATAAAAGAGGATGGCACCGACCAGATGATGTTGGCCAACTGCCTTACTCGCGCAGAGAGGCTTAATAACGAGGCGATGAGGCGAGGCATATGGTGCTATGTGGTGCTGTTCAATTACTACACCGGGACCTGCTACGGCTTTCATGCCATCGTCGCCTTCGACACCGTGGATAGAGGGCTGATATATGTCGAGCCCCAAACAGACTGTGAGGTGAAGTGCGACATCGGCGTGGAATACAGCGAGCAACTGTGCCAGGGTGGCAAGGTTTGCCCTTTAACCAAAATGTTTATCAGGCAGATAGGTGTAATCAAATAGCCAGGAACAACGGCCTTGGAGGACAGATGTAAATGGCCAACACGTTCATTCTGGACATTATAGCAGCAGTAGGCGGTGAGCCCAGGGACTACGCGTTGCCCGGGGAGGCAGTTGTCGTCTCGGTGAGGCTGAAAAACATAGGCAGCCAGGGCATGTACATCTCGGTAACCGCAGCCTGGGACTCGACACAGCTCAATTTCGATCCGGCTTATGCTTGGGCAGAGATGCTGCAGACCATTTATTTTCGGGCTAACTTCATCATGCCCAATAAAGACGTTAAAGTCACCGCCTACGGCTGGTGGTGGGATGGCTACCAGTGGCTCAGCGACAGCTGGAAAGAGAAGGACTTGCTGCTGCCGGCGGCGGTGTCCGAGTTCTCTGATTTTCGCGTGACACAATATCAGAAGGTATAAGGAGGTGATGCCATGAAAATACAGGCTTTGCAGGTGTTGCCTGCTCAATATCCAGGCTATGCCCTTTTCTATACCCTGGGCAGTGTCATCGAGGTGAGGAACGGTGACACAGTCAGGATAACGGTAGGCTATTCCTATCGCGGGCCGGCCAAAACACTGACCCTTTATGGAGCTATCGGCGTCCAGGCAGTGTGGTTCGATGAAAAGGTCAAGAACTCAAGGCAGATATCCCTGCCCGACTCACCCAACTGGACCACCAGGTCTGACTATGTCGATGTGGTGATAGATACCACCAAAATCTCACCTGGCTCGGGCTATGACATCTACGCCAAGCTGATGGAGGGCAGCACCGACCTCGTGATCTCGCCCACAGTTTACGACGGCATTACCGTGCTGTCGGAGGCGGCGGAGTTTCAGAACTTTCAGATAACTGGCTGGGCCAAGGTGTAACGATGCTGCAGATAATCTCGCTTCAAGCCCCACAGGTGGTGCAGCTGAATATCGGCGATACCCTTCGGCTGGTAATCACCTTCGGCTACCGCGGACCAGGACGGCAGTTGACCCTGTACGCTGCCATAGGCAGCCAGGGTATGCTGGGTTTTGATGAGATAATCGCCGCCCAAAGGCCTATTGACCTGCCCGAATCGATCAGCAACTTCACTACCTGCGAGGAAAGCATAGATATCTCAATCACTGAGGCCATCTCACCGGGCACTGGCTACGACCTGATGGCCAAGATAAGGGAATATCCATCTCAAACCGAGGCGAGAGTCGCTGATGTCATCAATATAATCGGCGCTCCTTCTGTCTGGTCAGGGCTCACCTCTGTGATGCTAATATCGATGATGATGGCGATGATGAGCCAGTTCGCATCTCCGGAGCAGGGTTAAATGGCGAAAACTTATCTCGAACAGAGCGAGGTGGAAAAGCTTGAGCAGCAGGCAAGCTGTGTTAGAGACAAGCTCTTAATAAGGCTACTTTCAAGATTGGGCTGCCGTGTCTCCGAGGCGCTGGCCATCAAGGTGGAGGACATCGACTTCAAACGTGAAACGGTTACCATTCAGCACCTCAAGGAGCGCCTCAGGCTTTCCTGTCCCGAATGTGGAAGCAGACTGGGAAGAGGACATAGGTTCTGCCCCAAATGTGGCCGTGGAGTGGACAAGCCTATGAGTAAACTTCAGCAGACCCACAGAAGGCGAGTAATCCCCCTGGATAGCGAGACCTTGCAGATGCTGAGGGATTTTATCAGGCGAGATGGCACCGAAGGGCTTATCTTTGGCATCAACCGCCACAGGGCATGGCAGATAATCCGCGACTGCGCCAGAAAGGCCGGACTGCCAAATCTCGTTAACCCCGAGACCGGTAGTACCAAGGGTGTCAGTCCTCATCGCTTGAGGGATGCCTTCGCTGTTCATGCTGTCCAGATAGATGATTCTGGTGACGGGTTGCGGCTGTTGCAGGAGCACCTTGGCCATCAGAGCATAGCCACAACCATGAGATATCGAAAGATATCCGGTGAAGAGCACAAGGAGTGGTATGCCAAGCTCTTTAGAGGCTAATGGAGATGTTTTCTGGGATTTGCCTCCTTGGGTATCCTACATCGCGGGAACTGATCTTGGCTTCGCTCTATACGTGGCCAACCCAACGGACGCGGCGAAAGAATACGCCCTGATGTCTTGTCTTTCCCGAGACAGCACAGTGCTCAGTCAGGAGGCGATAAAGGTCTTTGGCTATGCCTGGTTTAAGGTGGAGCCGGGCGACTGGATACGGCTTCATGGCTCGCTGCGCCTCGAGGACACAAATTGTCTCCTCACCGTGCTCCTGGTGGAGAGGGAGACCGAAGAGGTAGCGGACTCGGTGTCGACCTATCTGAGGATGCCGACAGCTGCGGCATTACCGCCCGGCTGGCCAGTCTCAGGCACGCCGGTGGAGACGACTGACTGGATGGGGATATTAGTACCACTGATGATGCTTGGCCTCATGGGGGCAATTGTAGTCCCAGCAGTCAAAGCCCCCGAGGAAAAGGAACAACTTGCAGAGAGGAAATATTGATGCCTGGAGAATTCTACATAGAGGCCAAGAGGGAAAGGCTTGACCTGTCGGCCATTCTATCTGCTCTTGGCAATGTGGAAGTCAAGCTTGACCGGTTGCGCGGCGATGTCCCTGTGAGTAGTTCGGTAACAGCCAACTGGCAGTCGGGAACAGGGACTAGCGGTGAGACCGGCTCCGACCTGGTCATCGTAGGGGCTGATGATACGAGATACAAGCTCCACACTTTGTTGATCAATATAAGCGCCCTGACCAACGCGGCTGTCATAGTTGTGAAGCTCTTTATGCGGGTTCACGGCACGGAGCGAAAGGTTTACCACCAGTCGTTCACCAAGGGAACTGATCCTGACGGCTTGTGGATTGTGAATGGCACGGTGGGTATGCATGAAGCCCTCAGGGTGGAGCTTCAGAGCGACAACGCCGCTGACAACGGCACGGCGGTTGACTACGACTATATGCTGGAGGCGATGTGATGAGCCTGTTGATTAAAGGAGTTGCAGGAATTACAAGACTATCCCAGCTCGAAATAGATGCAGACAAGGACTGGCAGGCTAAAGGCATAACCAATCTCAAAGCCGTAGCCGAAGCCATGGCGCACGGGGATATAGCCTATCGCGGTGCCGCCGTCCTTGAGAAGCTTACCGCTAACGCCGGCAAAGGCTATAGCTTCCTCAGGAGCCGTGGCCCGGGCATGTCTCCCGTGTGGGAGGACATCGAGAGCCTGATCCAGTACATGACGGGAGCACTGAAAAGGGCGATAGCCATCGACCTGGCTGTCCCTACCCCAGCCCTGTCTCAAATAGCTCAACAAGCCTCAAGCCCGCCAGGACGAACAGGCACGGCCTCATTGAACATGGTTGTTCCCGGCCTGGGCTTGGCGACGGTAACCGGACCAGGAGGTGGCGTGACTACAGTTGGAACGTTGGCTGTTCCAGCACCGTCTGTATCAAGGATAGTGAGCGGCGGAAATCCAGTGGGTGGAGCTGTTGCTGATGACGGGGGTGTCCAGACCAACGAAACCGCCGCGGCCAATAACGATACGGCTAATGACATGACCCTCTTACCCGCTGTGCCGGCGGTGAATGACGCCTACTACTTTGGCCTGGGCGCCTTGTGGAATTACCTGAGACTGAATATCGGCACGGCAGGCGTTGGAGCTTGGACGCTCGTCTGGGAGTACTGGAACGGCGCCTCGTGGTCAGCCCTGTCCGAATTGAATGATGGGACGAGCGGCTTCACCCTGTCAGGGTGGCGCGACGTTACCTTTACCCGTCCCGGCGACTGGGCAGTGACTACAGTTGGCGGCATAGCCAACCTCTACTGGATAAGGGCCAGGGTATCTTCCTATACCAGTATGACCACTCAACCCAAGGGCACACGTGCCTTTGGGTTTATCACGACGTAAAGGAGGTAAAGATATGAATAGAGCTAACTACGATGAAGAAGCTTTATATGGCCAGTTGAAGAGGCTGGGGCAAAAACTGCACGTCCCGACGCTCGAAGCTTTCTGGGAGCTTGAGGTTCGGGACCAGAACGGCGAGGTCTTGCAGCGCCTTAAGCAGAGAAGCCACAGCTGGGTGAGAAATGCTTACAACCTGCTTTTTGCCACGCTTGCGGGAAAGAACCTTGACCAGGGCACTTTTGGGGCCGGTTACCTTAGTTTGAAGGACACCGGCAATGTCGTGAAATATGGTGAGAGCAATGGTATTGCCTATTGGGGTGACAATTGGGATGGTGTTACGCGCGGTTACCGCGGGCCAGCTGGCAACGACACCTACGGCATTCTGGTGGGGAGCGGCACCAACCCGGAAAACTTTGAGAGCTACGCCCTGCAGACCAAAATCGCTAATGGCACTGGGTCGGGGCAGCTCTCCTACGTACAAGGCGAGGAACACGCCATCATCTGGACAGCCGGAACATTAACTCTCAAGAACGATCTTGTTCGCTACTTCAATAACAATTCGGGCGCTGATGTTGGTGTGAACGAGGTGGGGCTTGCTGCCCACGGACGTATCCCAGAGAACGGCAGCGAAACAAACTACATGTTTGCCCGAGACAAACTGGATTCAACAGTCACCGTGCCCAACACCGGTCAGCTTAAGGTGACTTATACCGTTCAGCTGATCTATCCAGCTTAAAGGAGGCGAAGGTGAGATATGCTGTAGCTTCGAAGGTGCTGTCGCTCTCCCAGCTTGAGGCTGAAGCTCTCAAGGTTGGGGCAAAAGATATCCGGGTAGCTAGCCGACTCAACCAGCTGTTTTGTGAGCTTGATCAAAAACAAGCTGAGCAGCTATCCCAGAGGGTAGGGGCAGTGGTAAAGCCAATCAAGGAGTATAAAACTGATCAGATGGTGACGGCATTGCAACCGCAGGAGACAGTGGAGGCACTTTGGGATGTGTTTTTTCTTCTGCGCTCCTATTTCACTCCGCCACTGACCGGAACTGGCCTCACCGTGGCAGTGCTGGATAGCGGTATCCACAAATCACACGAATCATTGAGGGACAAGGTTGTCTACGATGGCAACTTCACCGACTCACCAACCTCGGATGATATCTTCGGGCATGGCACCCAGGTGGCCTTCGTGGCTGCTGGCGGAGTCCATGCCCCGAAGCAAAAAACAGGTGTTTCCCCGGGGGCGAAGGTTTTGAATATCAAGGTCATCGATGATGAGGGCAACGGGACCGACGAGAGCATTGTCCTCGGTATTGATAAGGTCTGCGAACTGGTGGAGACAGCGCAAAAGAATGGCCTCTGGGTGACGGATGGCATGTATCCCAACCTCATCAACATTAGCCTTGGTGGGGAGGACGATGGCGATAGCAATAACCCGTTGAGAGCGGCCTGCCGTCAGGCAAGCAGAGACTATGGCCTGGACGTAATTGCTGCTGCCGGCAACTCTGGCCCAAAGATGACTACGATCATGCTCCCCGCCTGTGAGCCTGAGGCCATTGCTGTAGGCGCCACTGAGACAACTGGGGAACTGACCATCTGGGAGAAATCATCAAGAGGCCCCACTTTGGAGGGAGAGACTAAGCCGGACTTTGTGCTCTGGGGCACCAATATCGAGATGGCCAGCCATAAGGCGGATGATGAGTACCTGACCAAGTCAGGAACAAGCTTCTCAACTCCTATACTCTCCGGGCTTACCGGGCTCATCTGGGAGAGCGGCCGGCGAGTCTATGGCGAGAGCTGGCACTTCCGCTGGGTATCAGCCAGGGATTTTGCCCCCTACTTTTGCCTCAAGCCTCAGGCAGCGCCGCTGAAGAAGGATAACACCTATGGCTTCGGCTTTCCAGCCATGGGGACATTGATAAGCTCCGTAGCCGGCATCGGAACATCCGGAGTAAGGATTGCCGAAATGACTACTGGTCTCTTTAGCATCGGCTTGGTCGGCATGATGATGTCCATGCTAGGGGGCATAAGGTACTGATAGACCGAAGAGAAGGTGACGAATTATGCCAGGACAAGCAACAATCAAAATTGGAGATAAGCAGTGGCAGGTATCTTTAGCCATTACCCCCTGGGAGCTGACCACGGGCCTCGGTGGTATTCCTGGTATTCCACCAGAGGCAGGGATGCTATTTGACATCGGCTACGAGTCTACAATCACTATTACCACAGAACTGCTGCTTTTCCCTATAGATATCGCTTTTATCTCAAGCTCTCCTACAGTTGTTGAAATAGCCAGGAATGTGCCTCCCGGCTATCTGGTCAGAAGCAGTAGACCGACCCGGTTTTTCCTTGAGGTTAACGCCGGCGAGACGGAAGGAGTAGTTGAGGGTGATGCCGTTAACATCGAGTTGCTCCCCGGTCAAGAGACGGATGGTCTGTCTGGCTGGATTAGCAGTTTGTTCGCTCTAGCTGCAACCATGATGGTGATGGGTCTGTGTTTCGGTATGGTGAAAGGTACAGGGGCAGGTAACCCAGAAAGGCATCACGACCGACCTTTCCACAGTGGCAATCCAAGCCACAGCGACCTTGAAGAGTGGCTGGAGGAGATGAAAAGTGTCCTCGTTAAAAGAACAGGGCGCAATGACATTGAGATAACAGGTGGCCCTTACCGGGGATATGATGTAAAGGTATCCCATGCTGTTGACTGTCATCCAGTGGTCGATCTCTACACACCGATGCGATATGACCCACTACGAGTCGAAGCTGCCCTAGACTACGCGGTACGGCTGATCGAAGACTGGGAAGCTACCTTGGCTGCCCAAGAGAAGGACATGAGGATAGTTCAGCCTCACTTCGAGCGTCTCAAGGCAATGTTCCCCGACCTAGGACTTCGTTACACAGTGAGGTATGGTGAGACGCACTTCGTCCAGGCGAAGAGAGAAAAAGATAAGACTGCCATTTCCTTCGATCTATGGCCAGCGATGAAAGGAAGCGATATCGAGAGGATCGCCGACTATGTCAAAGACTTCGTGCGAGAGTTATCCCAGCCAGGAGGGCCCTCAATGATTGGGACGGAATATTGGTAGCCGGAGACTAAAAGCAAGATGGTAATGCCACTTAGACCGGGACGCGGCGGCTTCATGAGGCCATTTGGCTGCGGCGTGTTCATTCGAGATTTCCTTCTGGGAACGGCTTCAAAATACTGGGAAGACATCCCCGGCATTGACCCTGATGTTGGCGCTCCCCAGAGGGATGTCCACTACTGGTATAAGCGAGCTCTCCACAGAGCTTACGCTGAAGATACTGTCGCTTGGGAAGAAGAGCAGCGAATCAATAAAGGCTTGCCGCCAATGACCATTGAGGAAGCTGAGGAGAGGACAAGGCATTATCTGGAGAGAATACCTTACAAGCTGACGAGATGCCGTTTCCACTCCTTTGTCGTCTACTTTTCCAACCTACAGCGACTTGGCTGGGTGGAGCCAACCGGCAGAGAAGAGCCATCCGAGTTTCAAGAGCACTATCCACCAGGGCCACCGAGAAGATATTTCCGCCTGACCAAAGCGGGAAAGGAAGCAAGTGACGCTGCTTGGTCAAACCCACTTTTCATCCTCTATGGAGAGCGATGGGATAGAGAGCATTTGAGACAGCTGAGGAAAAAACACAAATATACCACCGGCGGCAAACGAGGACGCCCCAGAAAGACAAAGAAAAGCTAGCCACCAGCCACCCTCGTCATTCCATATAAAGCCCTTGGGCACACCAAGGGCTTTTTCATTTTGTCAGCGAACTGAAACGCAAAAGCCGAAGAGGGAGGGATTATGAAGGTTCATTTTCTTATTTTACTTAAGCTCATTTTGTTACATACTGAAGCTAAACAAACGCAAAGGCAAAGGTATGGTAACAAGCTGGAGACAGGTAGCTTCAGAAGCGAAGCTATACCGCTATCAGTCCGATAGCTATGAGCTATTCGCCGACTGGCTTAACCGACTTGGCTATCCGATGAGCCTCGATGAGGTCAAAGCCGAGGTAAGCCGAATACTCCAAGACGGTAGAGACAAGCCAGAAGATGGAGCAAGCTACTTTCTCTGGCTGTGGCTGAACCGAGCCAGAGCACTTTAACAACCGAATAGGCTTAAAGCCAGAACGCTTGCCTTCGAGGTAAGGCAAGGCAATATAAATCCCTAGCCAGTGTGGCTGACTAGGGAAATCTAGCCTTGCCTCGAATGGAGACAAGATGGAGCTAGACTGGCACAAGTATATCGAGATAGCCGATAAGTTTCAACACAAGGCGAAGGCAGCCGATAGACAGGACTTGAGACAGGACATCATCTTAAGGCTTGCCGAAGTAGCCTCTAACAACGGACACGAACCCTTTACCGAAGGGGCTATGGTCAGAGTAGCCAGCTATACGGTCATGGCTTACTGGCGGGACTTGATGCGGAAGCCAACTATCTTAAGCCTCAACGGTGAGCTATCAGACGGAGACGGAGACACAACCGAGCTTTGGCAGACCCTAGCCGACGACAAGGCTATTGACCTTGAGGCTTGGCTTGATGCCAAGCGGTGGCTGTTAGGCTGCCCAAAGGCATTGGTTAGAATTGCTTATAAGAGGTATGCTGGCAAGCCTTTGAAATGGAGCGACTACAAATACCTAGAGCGTTATCGGCAAAAAGAGCTTAAAAAGCATCAGATAGCTTTGGCATAATGTCCAATTTCAGCCCTCTTTTGGAACTATATAGGTAGAGGCGGAAGCTACTGCCAGCGGTTGCGGAGTAGCCAGTAGCCTTAATAAGAATGACGCTTACCGTCAAGCGTCTGAAATAAAGGGGGTGATTTAAGACGGAACAACTTAATATCGAAGGCAAGCGTTCTGGCGATGGCTTTGTTTGCCACAAAGAAAGGCTTGTAAGTGCTCTCTCTAGAGCAACTACCGAAAGGGTGATGCTATTCGATAGCGAAACCACTATCGGCAGGAAAGGCTTTTTGAGCTACCTTAAAGCTCTGGCAGGCGGTAACATAGTTAAGGTTATACCTGCCAACGGTAGCGCTAGCGGTTTGCAGGCTAACGGTAAAGGCTTAAAGGTAGTCTGCGGCAATCACCAAAGCTATATACCAGACGGTGCTTGGCTGAAAGACAAGACACCGTTTTCTTTTTGCCAAGTCCGAGTAAGCCCAAGCTACGCTGTTATGCCTAACCTCGGCGGTAATGAGCTAGCCGAAGCCTTGTCAAGGGTGCTGCCGTTTACCGACGCTGATGACGCTAGACCAATTCTCCAATGCGTCAAGGTAGTCCAAAAAGACGGTAAGCTAACCTTGATAGCTGCCGATGGCTTTACGCTTGGCGAGATTAGCCTTGACTTCGAGGCTGGAGAGGCTGAAGCCTTAATCAATCGAGATGATGTTAAAGGCTTGATACCAGCCTTAAGGAAAGCCAAACGAGTTAAGGTTAGCTTCGAGCAAAAGCCAGATAGTGACAACGGTGGCTTGCTTGCCAAGTCGCTGGTCATTGACACCGAGCTAATCAAGTATAGCTTGCCAAGCCAAGAGGGAAGCTATCCTGATTATGGCAAGGTATTTCCAAGCGATTTTATCGCTAGTGCTAGCTTCGACACCAAAGAGGCAATCAAGGCTTGTCAAAGCCTGTTGGCTATCTGGTTTGATGATAACACCAAAGGGCTTTATAGACCTTTAACCTTAACGGTAGCCGATAACAAGGTTACCATCGAGGCTAAAGAGGATAGAGGCTCAATGGCAATATCAGCCGAAACCAGTGGAGAGGCAAAGATAGCCGTAGCTGGAAACTACCTGATAAAAGCCTTAAGGGCTTGCGGTGGTCTAGCTGAAATGAAGCTGGCAAGCTCACAATCGCCGATAACCTTAACCGTTGACGGTTATCGCTGTTTGGTTATGCCGATGCGTTTACCTGAAAGCAAGGCTGAAACCGAAGCGGTAGCCACAGAGACGGAAGCGAAGGCAGAGGCAGAGACAAAGGCTGAAGGCAAGCCGAAGCGGAAAGGCAAAGGCAAGGCTAGACAGCCTGAAGTCGAGCCAGAAGAGGTAACCGAACCTGAAGAGGACAGAGAGCCTGTAGCCGTAGGTTAAACAAAGCCGAATAGAACGCAACGCCGAAAAGAAGACCAACGCCAAAAAGCGGGGGAGCGACCCCCGCTTTTTGCATTTTGAAGGGCTAGAAAGGGATGAGATGACTATCGTTTATCAATGTGACCGAGGTAACAGAGATTTTACGCAGCTAGGAAGAAGCGCTGTGAGCGCAACCTACAAGTGCGCCAACACCAGGAAATGCTACTGGCTATGTCGGGAATGCCTTAAGGGGCATCAGAAATGCTCGCCCAAGTGTCCCGACTATCTGTCAGTAGCCAAAGTCAAGAGGCTAGCCAGAAAAAAGAATAGATAAACCTGCAAAGGGAAAGGTAAGGGGTGGGAAACCTAAAGTGACCCACCCTCTATTTTTGCCTAAATCCAGAAAGAAAGGAGGTGAAAAAGGTGTTCGAGTACCTGTGCCATAAGGTCAAGCCTACTGGAGACTCGGTTCAGGTGATGGTTGACAAAGAGTTGCCTGAGTTGGTGTCTCGGATAAAAGGCGATAGTCCGGACGATGACCTGACAAGGCTATGTCTGGAGATTGACCGTGGTTCTGCGTGGTTGGGAAAGGCTGTCAGAGCTGGCGGAATTGCCTTCGTCAACAGCTATAAAGGCATCTATCCCGAAGTGCCCGAGGAGCTTTGGTCAATCCTTCAGGTGTGGAGCGTTGCCAGTATCTTAGCCGTGCTTCGCCTTGTCGAGCGTGAGTTTGAGGCTGATGACTTGGCTCAAAAACTAGGAATTATGGACAAGTAACAGAAAGGTCAAGTTTGATGGGGTAACCATGCCCAAAAATCTCAAAGAAAGGGGGTAAACCATGACCACGGCCAGAGTAAGACGCAAAGACATCAGGCTGTCACCGGCTGAGGAGAAGGAAGAAACCTACAAGCTCATAGATGGGCTTGTAGAGCTGGGTATTCCCGTCACAGTCAAAGAGCACCGCAGCGGATTTCCTGCGGTAACGGTTGACTGCGGGGAAGTCCATATCCTCACCGATATCCTGAGCCTTGAGCAGTGGCAGGCGAAAAAGAAGAGAACAGGCTAAAAGGTCGAGTTTGTTGGGGCAACTATGCCCAAAATCTGAAAGGAGAGGAGGTGATTTCAATGGGTCTAGATGTCGGAAAGGTGAGCATCGAGTATCTACCTCGTCCTGACGGAGTTGCCTATGCCTTTATTGTGGAGCTGGCCAGCGAAGCTGGCTGCGCCGGCGATGGCAATGCCTTCGATTCCTACTTCCGGGATGAGATGGAAAGGCGAGCCACTATGTTTGTAGAAGATAGGCTGCGTCTCCCTGGGATAACCCGACAAGAGGTGGAAGCTGGCAGGAAGATAATAATGGATTGGATTGCCAGCTTGCCCTGGGACGAGGATAACTACCTCACGCTTACTTTCAACTCGTAACTGAATAGTCAGTATCAAGGTAGAGACAAAAGCTATAGGGTAACTATGCCCAAAAATCTGAAGGAAAGGAGGTAAAAATGAGCCAGCTTGCTCTATTTGAAATAGAGGAACTCAAGCAGTGTCAAGTAGAACCTAAAACCACGGTAAGGCTGGGCCGAAGGTCTGCCCAAGTGCCTTTAGCCAAAAGAAACAGGGAAGCTTTAGCCAAGCTCAAAGAAGTCCTCGCCAAGCTTGAAGGTAAGGACATTCTGATAGGTCAATACTGCGACTTCTGGTGGTATCAAAGGCTGAAACTGAGTCGGCTGGAGGTGCGATGGGGGTCATACTTTGATAGCTCGGAGCGTCCCGCGGTAATAGTCCTTTCTGGCAGCAGAAACGCCGAGATAAGGATACTCCACCCTGAACGGCTTTACCAGGTAAGGGAACAGTGCTACGGCAAAGGCAAAACAGAGTATCTGCTCGATTTCTGGAACGGGTTCTGGGGGAATCCTGTCAGCCAATACCAGCGGCATTATGACTGCCTGCATATAAAAGCAGTTAGCTAACGGCATAAGGTCGATATGCCGGTAGGGTTACTATACCCAAAAATCTGACAAAACTGGAGGTGAAACTATGCCTATCAAATGGAGCGCCCTTCAGGTTAGCCAGGCTATGGATGAGGTCGAGCATCAGCTCAGTCTGGCGGAGGTGTTTCTTGATGAGGCCAAAGCGAAGGCCAGAGAAGCTAGAAACATGGCCAACATACCGGCCTATCTTGATGACCGCCTCATACGTCTAATCGCCGAGATTGAGCGGATAGACTATACCAAGGTCGCTATCAATTCTGTACGCCAGGCTATCCCGAAGGGAGCGATACAAGCCGAGCAAGAACAGCGTAAGGCGGGCATTCAACAAAGCCTGGGCCTTTAGACCTATTGGGTCGATAGGCTAACTATGCCCATTTAAAGGCAGGAAAGGAGGTGATTCACATGCCGAAATTCAATACAGGTGACTGGCTTTTGCCTGAGGTTAGGCCGGTGGCTGACATTATCTTTTGCATCACAAGGGATGATGTTATGCGGTGTGCCGAGCGTTTAGGGATACCTGAGGAGGCAATTACCGATGACGTCCTTTACCAGATTAAAAAAGGCGTCGAGTTCAGGCTTGAGTGCTGGTCTGAGGTAGTTGAGGAAGCGCTGAACATGGCTCTCAAAGGATAGCCTGAAGGTTCAACCATCGAGGTCGATAGGCTAACTATGCCCAAAATCTGGAGCGAAAGGAGGTAGCCATGTCCGCCGAACCGAGAATATTCCCTATCGGGGAGATGGACGGATTTTACGTGGATAAACGCTTTGACCGAACAGTGCACGTTACCTTTGACGCAGAGGACGTTATCGTCATTGATGTATTCAACACGGCTCTCGCAGCCCACGAACCCACAGGGGAGACTTTATCAATTGTAGAAATAAACCTGAAGTCAGGCGCAGCCAGAATTGTAAAGAACTAGCTTTGGGCGGCTAGTTTTGCAGAAGGGTAACTGTGCCCAGAAAGGAGGTGATAAGTTGACAACCGAAAAGCAGATTGAAAAAGGCATCTCCGATATCGTGGGTGTCTTCAGTGACCCTATCATTGTCTTTCCGGGAGGCTGGGGTGATACCCTTCCCGAATGGCTCAAGAATGCCATTACCCTGGAGAGACTGGCCATGAACATGAAGGCACTCAAGGGAGAGGAGATGACCAGTACGGATGCCGAAGCCTGCGCCTATCTCTACACGGCTGCCTTAACTCAACCGATGGACCGCGACTGGGGCGAGATATATCTTTACATCGCTACCCAGACCTACCGCCGATGGGGTAAAAATGAGATGCCTAGCGATATCGCGGTAAACAAACTCGATAACGAGCAAATGCGGGATCTTCAGCGTCTTAAGGACTGGATCCATCGGCAGCGGACAAAGATACGGCTGGAGAGGGACAGAGTTGAAAGGCGGCAGAGGCAGGAGGAAGAGGCAGCCAGGAGAAAAGTGGAGCAGCCGGCACTGTTTGACTTCTAGTATATTAGCAGCGACCTCGAGGACCGGGGTTACCAAATCCCGGTCCTCTTTTTTTATCCTCGGAAGAGCGGTTTCACAACCCCTTACTGTTCTTCGCCAAGCTCAGAGTTCACCGGAAGCCCCAAAAAGCCCCTCAAAACCGCCGGGGATACCCAATTCCTTATCCCCACCGCGAAAACCCCCTTTTTTCACCTTAGATTGTAGCCTTCCTATCAACATCCCCGGTTCCTCCCTAAACGATACAGGCGATTGTGTGTTCACACCTGCTGTCGATTCTTGAAGAATCCCTGCTGTTCTCTTACAGTTTTCCTATCCGGAATGGTACTTTTTGTCACCAGCTGCGCAAGTGACTGCGAATTGTTCATCTTTCTAGGCTGGAACCAGTAATTGAACCACTTCGCCAAGCCTCAGCAGTGATCCCCGTATAAATACCATTATCCAAAACGTGGCCGGTCATTAAGTCACGTAGATAGCTCGACCAGCCGATGGTGGACGAATGTACGTAGCCATGACTTTCTCCACCGTCGGCATCAGCGGTAGGCATTCTATAACCTTTACCTTGATAATATTTACATACGCCATGTAGCCATTCGTGTAACCAGACTTCGCCGACAGTGGGCTCCTCCCATGTCAAATCGTTCGCATTGTGGACAGTAACATATGTCGCTCCATTAGACCATTCGCTGGCACCTATAGCCAGTCCCCAACCGCTTGAGGGGATTTCCTGCCCTGTCTTAAAGTCAATTTTGGGCCAAAAGACGAAGACTGAATCATAAGTCCCAGGTAAGACATATTTATTCAATTCTTGACGTGTATCACTGGGGGATACCCAATAGTTGTTGCTGGTCCTGTCAGTTAAGGAGGTGATCGGCCGCGTAACATGAACGATGTCATATTTGACAAGAGCTTCACCATTTGAATAGTCATAAGCAAAGGACGTATATTGACGGAAGCTCTGTATGGCCTTAGCTATCTGGTCTTCGGGCATCGTGTAGCTCATGTGGCGTGGCGTATTACTACTATCAATGTAATCAACGTCAATGCTATGGTATACCAAGAGGAGTGCGCGCCAGACTGGTATCCCTTGGGTTTGTGATACGCTAACTGGTAGTGCCGATACAGCACTCTGAGGTGCGGAAATGGTTATTGGTGACATTTGGGTATTAGTGTGGCTTCCTCGCCGCAATTGTGGCACGTAAATCTCTAAGTTGTCGAAAATAACATCGCCCTGATATGATGAGGGCCACACAGCCATCTGAACATCCCCCTTCGAGATAGAATAATCGGTGAGAGAGGTAAGGTAGTAGCCATTAACATACACGCTTATCTCAGCCCCCTGACAAACAACCTTTAGACGGTTAGTTGACGTGCCTTTGTTAATGTAGTCCGAATAAGTCCAGTCTTTCAAAACATGATATTCGGGCGAAAACTTTCTAATTGCATAGGTACCATAATAGGGGCGAATAGTGAACCAGTAACATTCGCCAGGCTTCTGAAACCGAAAAAGAACCATATACTCGCCGCTATCTGGTCCAGGTGCACTGAGGAATCTGGCGTCCACCTCTAAAGCGAAGTCAGTAAGTTGGCCCAGATTGGCATTAGAACTTTGTGCCCAATAGAAGCCGGGCTTTTTTACCACTATATGATACTCGCCTCCCTCGTACTTATAGTCTACATATTCATCTGAAGCCTTTGTCCATCCACTATTCGGATTACTGAAGTCATCCATAAAGATTACTCTTCTTGTGGTTATGTATACGGGTATCTGTTTTTCACCGCCGTTGGTCTTGATAGTTATATAGCCAGTATCACCATGCCCGGGTTTTAGATTCATGGTATCCACCCAGATTTTAATAAACTGTGTGTCATTCGTAAGAGTTATATTTGAAGGGCTAACATGCAGCCAACCGGTTCTATCTACAGTCAAAATGCCTCTGAGAGCCTTTGTTCCCGTGTTTGTTATAGAACGACTCGTAGAAGCAGCCTCAAGGAGTCCAATTTTAAGATCGTCAAAATAAATTGGACTAGAATCAATATTTAGAATCGGAGGAGATGAGCTTATCTCTCTGTCAAACACATGCAGTATATTTGGGACGGACATAACAAGAAGAACAAATCCAGCAAGCCCAACGAGTATGTAGAAAACCAAACTTCTGCGTGACTTGGGTTTTGGCGCTGCTGCAATTATTGGCTCCGGCTTTGCTGCTGCACCAGTTGTTGAAAAGCTCACATCTACATTTGCCATGCCGCCATTTGTAGCTACGCTGACCCATCCTTCGAGGCTGATCTGGGGATAAAGATATCTTGAATCCACAGTCACCAGCACCGTTTGCTCACCAGTCTCTAAGTCTATCCGAGTCGGTGATACCCGAATCCATGGATGGCTAGTGGTTATTTTGCCAGTGAGCCTACCAGTACCCGTATTCCTTACAGTGAGAGTCCTGGTGGCACGACTGCCAACTCTGACATCGGCAAAGCCAATTCGCTCGGGGTCGACACTCAAAACAGGCTTAGCCGCTTCCACAGGCTCCCGCCTAAAAATTTCTACCTTTCCCAGACTTCTCAATGCCTGACCGAATTCGGCTGCCGAAGTGTACCTATTGCTTACGTCCAAGTGGAGCGCCTTCTGCAAAACAGCCTCAAGCTCTGTAGAGATCTCTGGATTCTTTTGCCTTATGGGTGGAAAGTTTGGACTGAAGTCCTGCCTCTGTGGACCCTGACCAGTTAAATACTCTTTAGACAGAGGTAAGTTGCCCGTTAGTAGGTAGTAGATGGTAGCACCTAGAGCAAAGATGTCTGATTGAGGCGTGGGTTTACCCTGCCACTGCTCTGGTGGCGTGTAGCCGTACTTGCCCATGCCAGCAGTTCCCCTGGTGGTGATGTACCTGAGCTCTCTTAAAGTGCCAAAGTCAACGAACTTGATAACACCTGCCTCAGTCAGCATGATATTGTCAGGGCTGATGTCCCGATGGATAATACCTTCCTCGTGGATATAGCTGATGACATCGCAGATAGAGATAGCCCAGTTGACCACTTCTTCTTCCATAAGCTGACCATGACGCTCGGAGAAAATTTCGCTCAATGTTTTGCCAGAGATACGCTCTACAACTAGGAAGTAATAACCACTTTCAACGAAGTGGTCGAGAATCATGGCTACGTTGGGATGGCTTAGCTTGGCCATCCTCCGAGCTTCCTCCTCCAGTTTTTTCAGGTCGGAGTCGGACTTTACTGGTTCTTTTACCTGTTTAACAATGCAGAGACGGTCGTAGAGCTTTTTGTCCTTGGCAAGGTAGATGTAGCCCATGCCGCCAGTGTGTGTTAGCTCCTGGATTTCATATCTGCCCTGAAGGATTGTACCCGGAGCTAGAACTTCGGTGGCGAATGGGAAGACAAGGCCGCAGTCTGGACAGACCTCATCGCCTGGATTATAAGGTTTTCCGCAGTTAGGACAGTTGGGCATTGTTTAGCTTTCACCTCTTTTTCTCCTGTGTTGGTTAGTCTTAGAATTACTTTCGGGTCATAACAGTTCACTCGCCGTAGCAACGTAAGGAATAATTATCTTGAGACTCGAAATAGTAGCAGAAATATCTTCCGTAAGCCATGACCGGCATATATAGATATTCATCAAGCTCTTTGGTCAACTCCCCAGAGTTCAAGTCCCAGTAAACCGTGCGGCAACCATCTGTTCCTTCCCATCCTGTGACTACTATGTTTCCAGCTATAATAGGTCCGTGAATAGGGCAAAACCCCCCACGTGCTCGAATCTTCTCTTGCTGGTGCTGCCATACTAGTTTTCCCGTGGCAGCATCATAGCAGGTAATAGTGTCTTTTCCACAGATTATTAGCTTTCCTTGGCCTACAGCTGGTGGTGAATTCAAGCAGTCGGCATCAACTGCATATCTCCATATTTGCTTGCCTGAATCTGCGTCGAGGCAAACTAAAAGTTGTGGCTTGGGTCCCCCAATGTCGCCATAAACTGCAAATACTTTGCCATTCGCCGCTCTAAGAGCTGAATAGTGTTCATGTTCCGGGAATTCATACTGCCATAGGATCTTTCCGGTATCCTTATCAAGACAGGATATCCAGTACATGTTATGTCCAGCAAATATTTTATCGCCTTCAATGATCATCTCACCTACACCGGATATACGAAAATAGTTTGCCGTTTCCCATACGGTTTTACCACTTAGAGAATCGAGACAGGAAACACCATAGTGAGTAGCAACAATTAGCTTGTTATCCACTGGAATTAGTGAATTAAATTCCTCTACAGGAATTTCCCAGATTTTTTTGCCAGTCGTAGCGTCCAAACAATGTATGTTATTCTTTCCTCCTAGAAATATCTTGCCTTGACTTACAGAGCTTTTAGAGGCATCCCAGTATTCGTCGGAAACGCTTTGCTGCCAAAGCAGGGTACCATTGTTCGCGTCAAGACAACATAGGTTAGCTGTAGAAGCACCGCTTTGGTAAACCGCGACAGCAAGGACTTTATTTTCACTAACCAAAAACAAAGCCGCTTTTGGAACTGATTTAGATTCCCATATAACTTTCAATTTGTCTGGCGGCAAGTCTGGAGTATATCTAGTAAAGGCTGTGTCTCTGTCCCGCATGGGCCAGTCTGCTTCTTTCCTTGTGGTCGCTGGAGGTGCCTGCTGAGATGTGACTACAGCAGGTGAAGGTGGTTTTTGTGAGGGGGCTTCTGTCCTGTGGAATATATTCCTGCCTGCGACTATGAGTAAAGCCACTAGGATAACAAACGCTATCCCTAAGGGCAAAGCCAGCCTTTTATGCCCAGCGACTCTCGTAATTCTCACTGGCTTGGTCACAGCCGTAGTTGACAAGCTCACGCTGACTTTCGCCACCCCACCATTGGTAACGATACTGATGTCCCCGCTACCGCTGAAGCTAGAAGGTAGGCCACAGGCATCCGCAATCACCATGATTTCCTGCTCACCCTTCTCTAAGTCTATTGTTGAAGGTGACACACCCAGCCATGGCTGAGTTGTGGTTATTTTGCCAGTGAGCCTGCCAGTACCCGTATTCCTTATAGTGAGAGTCCTGGTGGCACGACTGCCAATTCTGACGTCGGCAAAGCTAAGGTGATCGGGGTCGACACTCAAAACAGGCTTAGCCGCTTCCACAGGCTCTCGCCTGGGGACTGCCACCTTACCCAAATTCCTTAATGCCTGACCAAACTCTGCAGCCGAAGTGTACCTGTTGCTTACATCCAACTGAAGGGCTTTCTGCAAGACAGCCTCAAGTTCTAGAGAAATACTGGTGTTCTTTGTCCTTATTGGAGGGAAGCTGGGGCTAAAGTCAGCTCTCTGAGGGCCCTGTCCAGTCAAATACTCCTTAGACAAAGGCAGAAACCCGGATAGAAGGTAGTATACACTGGCACCTAGAGCGAAGATGTCCGATTGAGGCACTGGTCTGCCTTGCCACTGCTCTGACGGTGTGTAGCCGTACTTTCCCATGCCAGCAGTGCCCCTGGTGGTGATATATCTGAGCTCTCTTAACGTGCCGAAGTCAACAAACTTGATAAGACTCTCTTCCGTTAACATTATGTTATCAGGACTGATGTCCCGATGAATTATCCCTTGTTTGTGTATGTAGCTGACCACGTCGCATATTGAGATGGCCCAGCCTACCACTTCGTCCTCAGTAAGCCGTCCATGACGCTCCTCGAATATCTCGCTCAATGTCTTGCCCGGAATGCGCTCCACGACAAGGAAGTAGTAGTTATTTTCGACGAAGTGGTCGAGAATCATGGCTACGTTGGGATGGCTGAGATTGGCCATTCTTCGGGCTTCTTCCTCTAGTTTCTTTAAGTCAGTGTCAGACTTGACCGGCTCTTTTACCTGCTTGACTATGCACAAACGGTCGTAGAGCTTTTTGTCCTTGGCCAGGTAGATGTAGCCCATGCCGCCGGTGTGAGATAGCTCCTGGATTTCGTATCTGCCCTGGAGGATTGTCCCAGGAGCCATGACATCGGTGGAGAAGGGGAAGACAAGGCCACAGTACTGGCAGACTTCATCACCTTGATTATACGACTTTCCACAGTTGGGGCAGTTGGCCATAATAGTTTCCTCCTCATAATACCTTAAAGGATTCTATATACCTACATTGCTACTCTTATAACATTTCCAGTCATCCCTTTTTATTTAATTGTGCAGGTGCTTCAGCGTCCGAAGCAATACAAGTATCCATCAGCTGTAGCGAAAATTCTGCCGCCGGAAATTGCTATGGAAAGGTCCCACCAATCGATCTCATCATACTGCTGTAAAACTTCCCCGAGCTCGGCATCTAGACATACTATTTCTTTCCGAAGGCCCAAAAATACCTTGTCGCCGGCTATCACCGGTTCGGAGTGACCGCCTGGCCAAGTCGCTCCCTGTTTCCAAATAAGCGTGCCATTGTTAAGGTCGATGCAGCACGTGTCACCCCCGGCGACAATAACCTTGTTACCAGATATAGCTGGGGTAATATCGCTTGGCACACCTGAGTACTTCCATAGAAGTCTACCGTCTGCAGCGCTAAGGCAATAAAGGTTGTTCTGGCAATCAATTATGAGAACTTTTCCGTCTGAAATAGCTGCCGATGATGTCACATATGTCCCAACCCCGTATTGCCATATGATCCTGCCATCATCAGCATTGAAGCAACAAATCTTGTCATCTGCACACCCGGTAAATAGCCGGCCATCCGATACAGCTGGCGACGAGGACGAACCCATGGTAACACACCAGGTTCTCCAGATGACCTTGCCATCTTCAGCGTTAAGACAATAAATATATGCACCTGTACTGACAAATACCTTGCCACCGATAACCGTCGGTGATGACTCTCCAAAAGATTCAGTTCTGCATTTCCATATTAGATTGCCGTCTTCGGCGTTGAGGCAATGAACGTAAAAATCGCAGCCGTTGATATAAACCCTCCCACCAAATACCGCTGGCGTTGAGTCTACCCTATTCCCGGTTTTATATTTCCATATCAATTTCCCGTCGTCAAAGCTAAGACAGTAGACGTAATTATCATATGACCCGACAAAGACCTTGCCTCCGGAAATTGCAGGTGGGCGATATCTTTCCCACTCAGCAACTTCTTCACCTATTTTGTACTTCCACAACAGCGTCAAAGAGCCAGCAATGTTCTCATCTGTGGCTCCGGTATGCTGAGGATTGCCGCAGAACATAGGCCAATCTCTTGCAGGGGTCATAGTAACCTGGTGCTCACTTGCAGCCACAGACAAAGTTACAGTCACCTGTTTGTCGCCCCTATTGGTGATTATGCTTACATATCCACTATCTTTGAACCCGTAGGGCAGCCCAGTAGTATCCACACGCACTTTAATTGCCTCTTCGTCACCTGTTATCTTTATCTCCGCCGGAACCACCTTTAGCCAAGGTTTGTCGGTTCTCAGCGTGACCACTAAGGTGCTGCCCCCAGCATTCTTGATAGTGAACTTGCTCGATTCGCTGCTCTCAGGCGCTATATTTGCGAAGTCAAGGCTGCCAGGTTCAACGGCAAAGGCGGAGACGTTTTCCGGGCTTCTAGTGGTAGTTGTGTCTAAGGATTTGTCTGGAGGCGCCTGCTGTGACAGGCCTACCGGAGTTGAAGCTGGTTGCTGCGGGGACACTTGTTCTCCCTGAAACACATTTCTGCCAACGATTACAAGCAAAGGCACCACGATAATAAGCGCGATGGCCAAAACCAAAACCTGCTTCTTGCGCCCGGTAACCTTAGGTAGCGGCACGGGTGATCTCACTGGCTTGCCCACAGTAGTAGTTGACAGACTCACTATAACTTTTGCAATGCCACTATTTGTGACTATGTTGATATCTCCAGCACCATTGAAACCAGAGGCGAGACCTGAGGTGTCTACTGTAACCAGCACCCTTTGCTCACTTTCTGCTGCTAAATCTACGGTAACTGGTGATACTTTAATCCAGGGTTGGGTTGTGGTTATAGCTGCAGTAATTCTGCCACTGCCAATGTTCTTCAGGGTAAGACTTTTAGTCTCGCTACTACCTGGCGTAACACTGGCGAAATCAAGATGCTCACAGTCAACACTGAGGACAGCCGCTTCTGTGACCTCAATTTTCCGTAGCCTCTTTAAGGCCTGCCCCAACTCTGTTGCTGAGGAATATCTGGCGTTTATATCTAGCTGAAGAGCCTTCTGCAAGACAGCCTCAAGCTCTGGAGAAACACCGGGATTCTTTGTTCTTATCGGCGGGAAGCTGGGACTGAAGTCTTGCTTCTGAGGGCCCTGTCCAGATAGATATTCCTTGGACAGAGGTAGGCTGCCGGTCAGCAGGTAGTATAGGGTAGCACTTAAAGCGAATATATCCGACTGGGGCACCGGCCTACCTTGCCACTGCTCCGGTGGCGTGTAGCCATACTTGCCCATGCCGGCAGTCCCTTTGGTGGTGATGTACCTTAGCTCACGCAAAGTGCCAAAGTCAACAAACTTGATAACACCTTTGTCAGTCAGCATGATATTATCAGGGCTGATGTCCCGATGGATAACACCTTCCTCGTGAATATAGCTGATGACATCGCAGATAGAGATAGCCCAGTTGACAACCTCCTCTTCAGTAAGCTGCCCATGGCGCTGGGCAAAGACCTCGCCCAAGGTCTTGCCAGAGATGCGCTCAACCACCAGGAAGTAATAGTCGCCTTCTACGAAGTGGTCGAGAATCATGGCTACATTGGGATGGCTTAGCTTTGCCATCCTCCGGGCTTCCTCCTCCAGCTTCTGTAAGTCGGAGTCGGATTTTACCGGCTCTTTTACCTGTTTAACAATGCAGAGGCGGTCGTAGAGCTTTTTATCTTTGGCAAGGTAGATGTAGCCCATGCCGCCGGTGTGTGTTAGCTCCTGGATTTCATACCTGGCCTGGAGGACTGTACTCGGAGCTAAAATATCCGTGGTAAATGGAAATACAAGGCCGCAGTCCGGGCAGACTTCGTCGCCTGGATTATAAGGTTTTCCACAGTTGGGACAGTTGGGCATGAACATCACCTTGTGCTTTTAGGCGACCACGACGGCCACCCATCATCGGGTCACCTTTTGGCAACCGGCTGCCATACCGCCCACTGGCCATCATCTGTGAGCCTGGTTTGATTTCCACCAGTAGCGTTCATAACATAGATAGGTCCACCACACCAGTCACCATGGTAGAGAATCTTAGTTCCATCAGGTGACCATTGGGGGTTTGTTTTGACCACGGGATCATCAGTAAGCGTAACCAGATTACTCCCGTCCACATTGATTGTGCAGATTTGACAATATACCTCCGAGCGTGACATGACTACATGAGTAAGGAGGATTTTTTTACCGTCAGGGGACCAATGGACGGGGAACCCGAAACTCCCAAGACAGGGAGTTAGTCTGGTCCGGCTGCTACCATCGGCGTTCATGACACAAATCTGACTTCCACATTCACCAGTGCTCTCTTCAAAAGCTATCTTTTTCCCATCAGGTGACCAAGTAAACCACCAACTTGGTGCATTCAGCTTGATCTGGTTGTTGCCATCTGCATTCATGACATATATGTCGGTGTAGGAGACAAAGGCAATTTTGCTACTGTCTGGCGACCATGCTGGACTATAATCATCCACATTGTTATTGGTCAGCCGTGTCTGATTGCTGCCATCTGCATTCATGACATAAACTTCACAATTGCCATCACGCTTGGAGATGAAGGCAATTCTAGTGCCATCGGGCGACCATGTTGGAGAATGATCATCTACGTTATTGTTGGTTATCCGCTTCTGGTTACTGCCATCGGCGTTCATGACATAGATTTCCCAGTTGCCGTCGCGTTGAGCATCAAAGGCTATTTTCCTACCGTCTGGCGACCATGCTGGCGCCCCATCATAAGCGTCATTGTAAGTTAGTCTGGTCTGGTTACTGCCATCGGCATCCATAATATAGATTTCATTGTTACCATCGCGGTCTGAAACAAAAGCGATCTTGCCTGCTAATGGAGCAGGGGCAGAAGTCTTAGTTTCAGCAGCGCCAGGCCATGGAATAATAGAAGGCAAAATTGTCACTCCACCTAATTTACTGAGGATGCTTATGCCACCAACTACTAAGAGCGTCAACCCCACAAGCCCAGTGACCGCTAACAAGACCAATTCTCTGCGAGGCGCGGGTTTCGATACTACCACAGAAGCTGTGGCTGGTTTAGCAGCTTCAATAGTGCGTTTGGGTAACACAGGCACTGGCTTGGTATCTTCCACAGGATGTCTGAGTGACACAGGCTCTGGCTTTGCTGCTGCTGCAACTGTTGCCAAACTCACAACAACATTCGCTTCGCCACCATTGGTATCTATTCTTATCTCTCCATCGGCGCCGATACCATGAGCCATCTCATAGTAAAGGTGTCTTGCATCTACTGTTACCTGTACTGTTTGTTCACCTGCCCCCAAATCTATGTTAGTCGGTGATACCTTCAACCAAGGATGGCTGGTGGTTATCTTGCCAGTGAGCCTGCCAGTACCGGTATTTCTTATGGTTAAGCTCCTGGTAGCACGGCTGCCAACTTTAACTTCAGCAAAGCTAATACGCTCCTTGTCAACGCTTAAAACAGGCTTAGCCGCTTCCACAGGCTCTCGCCTGGGGACTGCCACCTTACCCAAATTCCTTAATGCCTGACCAAACTCTGCAGCCGAAGTGTACCTGTTGCTTACATCCAACTGAAGCGCTTTCTGCAGAACAGCCTCAAGCTCTGGAGAGATATTGGGATTCTTTGTTCTTATCGGAGGGAAGCTGGGACTGAAGTCTTGCTTCTGAGGGCCCTGTCCAGTTAAATACTCTTTAGACAGAGGTAAGTTACCCGTTAGGAGGTAGTATATAGTGGCACCTAAAGCGAATATATCTGATTGAGGTACTGGCTTACCTTGCCACTGCTCCGGGGGTGTGTAGCCATACTTGCCCATGCCGGCAGTTCCCCTGGTGGTGATGTACCTTAGCTCACGCAAAGTGCCAAAGTCAACGAACTTGATAACACCTTTGTCAGTCAGCATGATGTTATCAGGGCTGATGTCCCGATGAATAATACCTTCCTCGTGGATATAGCTGACCACATCACACATGGTGATAGCCCAGTTGACAACTTCTTCTTCGTTGAGTTTGCCGTGGCGTTCCTCAAAGACCTCGCCCAAGGTCTTGCCTGAAATGTGTTCTACCACTAATAAGTAGTATCCGTTTTCCACAAAGTGGTCGAGAATCATGGCTACATTGGGATGGCTGAGCTTTGCCATACGGCGGGCTTCTTCTTCCAGTTTTTTCAAGTCGGAGTCGGACTTTACCGGTTCTTTTACCTGTTTAACAATGCAGAGGCGGTCGTAGAGCTTTTTATCTTTGGCAAGGTAGATGTAGCCCATGCCGCCAGTGTGGGATAGCTCCTCGATTTCGTATCTATCCTGGAGGATTGTGCCTGGAGCTAAAACATCCGTGGTAAATGGGAAGACAAGGCCACAGTCTGGACAGACCTCATCACCTGGATTATAAGGTTTTCCGCAGTTAGGACAGTTCGCCATGAACTACCGCCTTCTCAGATCTTTCACTCACACTGTATCTTCTATCATATTACGAACTTCAGAAAGGTACGTCCCACAACGATCTCATCTCCGCTTTTCAACTCCTGTTGCACACCGGCAACTAACCGTGGTCCTTTATTAACAAAGGTTCCATTGGCGCTGCCCATATCCTCGATGTAATACTGACCGTCTTTGAAAGATATACGAGCATGCCTGCGGCTGACATAGCTGCCTGGGTCGTCTTGAGTCAAGTCTATTTCCGGGAAAAAGCCACCATCGGGATCCCACCTGCCGATATCCACCGACTCTTTGGTAATTGAGAACTCCTGGCCCACCCGCCCGGTTTGTGTCACCACTAGTTTTGCTTTAGCTGTTGGCGGCGCTGGTTTAGTGCTGGGCTCTATCGGAATAGGTGCTGGAATAATCACCGGGGCAGCCGGCTGGACATCAATTGATGGCGTTTGCTGGCCCGATGAAACAGGTGGCCTAATTTCAACTGGTGGTTGTGCGGGCTGCGCCAAACTTGGCCCAATATCAACAGGTTTAGATTGTACCTCTGGCTTGGCAAGTGGTCCTGTTTCAACTGGTGTTTCCACCCGTGAACCTGCGAGGCCCGGTTTGCCCGGTTTGACGTCCGTTGGCGTCTTTGCTTCTGCAGCCCTTTGTTCGGACTTGAATGGAGGCCGGTGTGGTGCCATCTCTCGTTTATCTACGCTTGGACCGAGATGTGGTCTAGGGATTGGCAAAGGTATCTTGATAAACATATTAACAATGAATAAGCCGAGAGCGAGGATTCCAATGGAAATTACAATCCAGAACAGAGGCCATAGGTTGCCTACTCCATCGCTACTGACATCGCCTATACGATTAAACGGTATTGGGTTCTCTGGACGGACCGCTATCAACATGTCACCCTCAATCCTTAGCTTAGCGGGAAACATCATCCAATTTAAATCAGGCGAGGATAGATAAATCTCGTTTCCTTTTCGCTGCCACGTTCCGGTTGTCTGCTCACGCGATGGCTTCTGTAACCAAAAGGTACCGTCACTGTTCAAATCCAAATAGAAAGAGGGAAAGCCCTGTACCGGGCACTCGTATTTCCCGGCAACACCGTCGTGCGCACATGCCGCTAAACTTAAAAGCAAGGGTACAATGATTATTGCTATCAAATATCCTTTCTTATTCATTAACAACCTCCTCATCTTGATTACTGCCCTGCATCTTCATTTTGGAGCCTATGACCCTCCATGCAAATTCACCTGATAGTTGCGATATAATTCCAGCCGTGTCCAGGTAACACTGGTCACCTGACTACACCTCGCGATTCCATCACACCCACCACAATGCCAGCAATAGCCGCTAGTACGTAAAGCCAGAAGCCCATGGCTAAAAACTCAAAACCCGAATAACCGTACTTACTCGCATCATGCAGGACCATGAATAGAACAACAATTTGTACTAAAACAGCAACGATGCCTATACCCAAGTGAGCTTTACCGCTGCTAGTACGCGCCTTGAGAAAGACGGCGCCAGCGAAGGCCAGAGCAGCAAGCAAACACACAATTCCAATGGCAGGATTTACCTGCATGAAAGAGATATTAACTCCCAGTGGAGATAAGGCTGGCATGAAAAAGAAACTAATCAGCATCAGCGCAGCTATAACAAAGCTTGTTATCCCCAAAGGTGATAGGACTACTTTTCCCGATATCCTCGGCATGGATAACTCTTTAACTGGAAATGTGACTCCAAATCGCTTGGGAAGCTCGCCAATTTGCGCTGATGACTTAGCTGCGATAAGTTTCTGAAGTTCAGAAATTTCGCTTCCGGTTCTGCCTATCGTATTAATCAACTCTTGCTGAGAACTGTTGTATTTTTCCAGCGTTATCTCTCCTACTTTATGCCGAACATCTAACTTTTCTAGCTCGTCACGAAACGCGGTCAGGTTGTGTTCAGTGGCCTGCATTTGTAGCTTGAGTCGACTCTTAATGTTGGCTATCTCTGATACTGCTGTCGTCAGATTTTGTTGATAGTCAGCCTTCATTGTTCTATACTGCTCTGCATCAACCGTGCCTCTTTGCTTAAGGCTTTCCAGGTCTGCGAGACTAGCTTGGTTCTGCTCTTTCCGTTCAAAAGCTGCCTTTAGACGCCTTGCCTCATTGTCCATTCATATCCCCCGGTGATTTCTCTATTCTATCTTCTACCATTGTATAATATCAGTAGACTTCGACCTTGGTGTGTTCGATTATATAGCGATAGAGATTAGTAATGGCCCACGGGGAGTAAATGCCGAAAGTGACCACCGTCAGTATCCCCCAGAGAATTATCCGTCCGAAAATGTCTTCCCCCCGCCCCGTATATCGAAGGTTGACTTTGTTCTGGGATGCCACCTCGACATGTTCGATTATGTAGCGATAAAGATGGTTGATCGCCCAAGCCTGATAAATGCCCAGGGTGACCACGCTCAATATACCCCAAAGGATTACCCTGCCAAGGATGTCCTCCCCTTTTCCCAAATAGCTAAGTTTTACTTTTTCCCGAGATATGGCACCCGCCTCACTTATCATCTCTTTTTTCGCTAGAAGGGACGGGGATATACCAACCTCTTGTGGAATGGCGGCAGTTTCTGCTGAAGACTTTGCTGCAATGAGGCGCCGAAGTTCGGCGATGAGTGTGTCGGTGCGCTCAATCTCCCGTGTAAGCTCTTTGTGTGAGCCATGATATTTTTGGTCAGTTAATCTTCCCGCTTTGTATTCGGCAGTAAGAGTTTCCAATTTCGCTCGAAGCGAAACCAATTTTTGCTCGGATGTATGCAGTTTGTTCTTTAACTGGCTTTTTATGCTGGCGATCTCCGATACTGCGGCAGTTAGCTTTTCCTGATAGCCGGCCTTCATTGCTTTATACTGTTCATCTTTTACAGAACCCTGCATCTTGAGTTTTTCCAAATTGGCTAGAAAATTTTGGTTTTGCTCCTTTTGCACAAAGGCTGCCTGCAATCTTTGAACCTCGCTGCTCATTTCTAAGCTCCTTTTGCTTACCGGTAATTGTTAATGCCGAAATCATTGAGTTAAGAAACTGAGAGATGTCCTCCCCATGATAATTTCGTCGCCACTCCTTAACTGTTGTGGCATGCCAGGGGCTAGCCGTGGTCCCTTATTTACGAAAGTTCCGTTGGTGCTTCCCAAGTCCTCTATGAAATATTTGCCGTCCCTAAAGACAATACGGGCGTGCTTACGGCTTACCTGAGTGCCCGGATCATCCTGAGTCAGGTCGATATCTGGCCAAACACCACTATCAGGGTCTAGCCTGCCGATGTCCACAGAATCTTTGGTGATAGCAAACTCTTGGCCCACTCGCCCGGTTTGTATTACCACCAGCTTCGCCTTTATGGCTGGAACAGCTGGTGCAGGTGCTGGGGCTGATGATTGCGACGGACTTGGCTCGTGCTCTACAGACGCTACAGATGGAGGTTGTGGCCCTTGAACCTCCGGAGCTACTTCTAGCGCAGTACCGCAGAGATGACAGAACTCGTCACTGGGGCCCTCTCCTTCATACCCACAATTTCGACACTTAATTATTGGCATTTCTGTCCTCCTTCCAACTCATCAAATCGATTATTCATTTATGCTAGGTCAGTCTTTTCAATCCTGACTGTCTGAGAACTTCCGGCTCGGACAGTTTTCATAGCCTCAGACGAAATCGTCCCCTTTTCCTTCAGCTCTTGTGTTGCTTGCTCAATGCTTTTGGTCAAGGGAACATTGCCAATCCTTTGGGTAATCAACTGCGCTTGGCCCAGTATTTGTGTGGCAGCCGATATATTCCCGACCTTTGTCTCTTTTATCGCCTGCTCAATCAAGATTTGAGTATTTAGCTGATTGAAATAGGCTATAACCTCCCTATCAGCTATGCCACAAAGATCACGGTCGCTGGTATACTCAACTATAACATCACTTTTGACTACTCTATCCTCGATTTGTAGGCTTGGTACGTTGTAGGAAACAAATACCTGAGCTATTCTCACACGACTCGCTGGTCTGGCAGGCAACCTGAGCTGAGCACCAAAACAAGTCTGTTCATCTTTTCTGAGGTTACCGACCTCTACAGAGATAATCTTTCCATCTGCCTCAACTCGCGGCTGTAGCTTTACGCTGCTAGGGAAGATGCGATACATTTCCTCTAATTCAACGTCTTTGACTAAGTTCAGACTGAGAGTTACGTCACTTATGACGGAGGCCGAGGCAAGTCCTACCTCTTTTTGGAACTGCTCTATAATCTGCTCAGGTGCCCGAAGATGATAGAACGTGCCCAAAGTCTTGTCCGCGATCTCTATGAGCAACTCTTCGTTGTATTTATCGCCAATGCCGAACGCTGAAATGGCTACCTTATTCTCAGCCTCCTGTCCGGCAATGGCACAACATCGATCTTCACCCTCAGTCATTCCATCGGTGAGCAATATCATTCGATTTATGGTGCTCCCGATTCTAACTTTGTGCATTTCCCGTGCACCAGCCTCCATCCCGTGATACATGCGCGTCCCTGATATTATGTGGATCTTGTCCAGGCTGGAAACAATAGCATCTTTTTCTATAGCTTTGGTGCTTGGTGCTATGACCATCGCCTCGTCACTAAAGGTAGTGATTGACACATAATCATCTGCTCTTAGTGAATTAACCACCAGCTTAGCTGCATCTCTGGCGCATTCGATCTTCTTTCCTCGCATGGAACGACTCACGTCTATTACCAAGCCAAGGTTGATAGGCAAAGCTCCGAAATTTATTGAAGAATCTGGAATGACTTTTATTAACAGATAGGCTAACGCGTTGGGAACATTTTCTAGAGTGTAATTCCGAGCGAGTTTACATTCCAATCCAACTTCTGACATTTGCCTCTCCCTATCGCTTAATATCTTCTCGACTTTGTTACAATGACGCTAATGTTATCAGTACCACCACGCTCGTTTGCTAGCCAAATCAACCGCTGACAGGCTTTACATGCGTCATTTGACTTTTCCACCTCTGCAAGTATCTCCTCATCAGAAACGTGGGCAGTCAGACCATCGCTGCAAAATACCAAGCTATCGCCATGTTGGAGGTCAAGCTTTTCCTCGTCACCGACTTCTCTGTAGGTATCTATGGCAACATTTGGGGAGCTTCCCAAACAGCGGAAGATTTTGCCTCGGTCCGGGTGTTGCCTTGCTTCCTCTGGAGTAATCAAGCCTGCCTTTAGCAAGCCAGCAACCACGGAGTGATCGTGAGTTAGCTGTTTAATTATTCCGTCGCGAATTAAGTAGGCTCGGCTATCTCCAACATGTCCAAGGTAAAGTTCATTGTTTACACGGAATCCTAGCGTAAGCGTCGTTCCCATAGTAGATAGTTGCGGGCTTTTTCGAGCCATGTTATATATCTCGCTGTTTGCTTTTTCAATAGAATTTCTTACAAGTTCAAAAGGCGATTGCAGTTTGTCTGGTGGTGTTATCAGGTTTTCCAACACGGCTGATGAAATTACCTCGACTGCCTTAGAACTGGCAACCTCGCCAGCTTGCTCTCCACCCATGCCATCGGCCACCAAATATAACCCATAGGAGTTTTTGCCTGAATCTGTGGAGCGACTAATCTCTAGGACTAGGCAAGCATCTTCGTTGTTCTGCCTTATCATGCCTAAGTCAGTTAGGCATGCCGTATCGAAATGAAAATTCCTCTTTTGCATTAGTTGATAGGTTGCGAGCTTTTCTCTTAGTTCGCCAGCTGTTTTGAAACGTTGGTCGGGATCATGTGCCAGACAGGACATTATAATTCTTGCTAGCGCAGGAGCTGACACAGAACGCAGGACTCTGAGAATAGATGCCCCTGCCAATGGTATGTTCTGTCTCGAAATCATCCAATGAAGGACTGAACCGATCGAGTAAATGTCTGCTCTAGCATCAATGACTGCATTATCTGAAAGCAATTCGGGAGCCGAGTAGCCTTCTGCTGTGAGATGCTCATGTCGTCGCCCGCCTAACTTTATTGCTCTCTCAAAGTTGAATAGCCTAACATGCCCGTCTAGCAAACATATGTTTCCAGGCTCTATATTGAGGTGAACATAGCCGGCCCGGTGAATTCTATCAGCACATTGGCATAGCTGAATGGCGATATCTATAGCCGCATCTTCGCTCAGCAAATCCTCTGACACAATGTCGAGCATGTTTTTGCCTGTTTGATTCTCTAAGACAAGATATTCTGTGTTGCCAATAACAAAGTACTCATGTGCTCTTTGGAAGTCGGAAGAGTTCAAAGAGGAAAGCAGTTCGAATTTTTCTCGGAGTGGCAGGAAGTGGTCGGCAATGGCTTCAGCGACTTTTTCCTCTGTTTTTTTAGCATCTGGTCGCCAAGGTTTTATGTGCCCAAGTGTCTCAATTGCCCTAGTTATGATATTCAGCTTTTTTTTGCGAACAATGGAAGCCTCCTCGATTACAAACGAATTTTGCTCACCTTGGGCGCTTGCCCTGTATACGTTGACTAAGTTGCCTGTCAGGATGGCTTCGATGTGGTATTTGCTGTTAAGAATGGTACCTGACGGCAAAGCTGAGAGGGCAGCGGTTTTCTGAGGACTTTCTGTTACTAGAAAAGACGCGCCGCAATTTGGGCAGAACTGCTCCTTCTCCGGCGCTTCAAAGCTGCAATGAGGACACTTCATCGCCCGTCCTCCCCCCATTCCTTCGCCACTATTATGCCATTATAATAGCCAATGTTGCAATACATTATCTGATTCATTGCTTACTCTCACTCCTCCGAATTTAGCATTGGCCTATTATGAAACTTCATCTCCATTTACCGCTTTCAAGAAAAAGTTTAACTGATGACAAAGGCGCGTGCTTGACAGTTTCCTAACAGGAAATTAACATGAAATTAACGAATTGACTGATTAGCTGGCTTGTAGTTTTAGTTTAGAGAGGGCAGAAAAGCGGTGTTGCCACAGAGGATAACGTACCGAGGGGCAAAAAATGGCCTTCGTAGTAGTGGAGAAAGGGAATAGCGAAGACATTGGCAAGGTCTTTCATCTGGGAAAGGATAGTGTACTTATTGGTCGGGTTACGCCGGAGAGCGACCCTCACATTAAGCTACTAGATGACTATATTTCAAGGTATCATGCCGAGATTTGTTGCCGTCAAGGTTGTTTCATGTTGCGTGATCTTGGAAGTACAAACGGGACTGAACTTGATGGGAAACGAATCGAACCTGATAAGTTCTACCCTTTGAAACATGACTCAGCTATTGGTCTGGGGATTGCCTCAGGAAAAGCACATGTGGTATTACGGTTCAAAGAGTCACATGTCACAACACGTGCTCCAGCCGGTGAAGTAGCTGAGACGACAACTGTCAGCTGGCTCAGGATAGATGAGGAGAAAAAAGAAGTCCGGGTTGACGGCAAATTGCTTTTCCTGTCAAGAAAGGAATATGATCTTCTATCTTTTTTACATCGGAAAGCAGGTAAAGTTTGCTCCAAGGACGAAATAATCAACGAAGTTTGGGCAGAGGTACAAGACCCTGGCGGTATATCAGATGCAACTGTTGACCAATTAATCTATCGGCTGAGGGGGAAGATCGAGCCGGATCTGTCGAGGCCGCAGCGTATCATCAGTAAGAAAGGCTTTGGGTACATGCTTACCAATGGGTAGGTATTCATGGTTAGTTACTTGTTCTCTCACTCGGCATACATATAATTTGTCGGCTTTCCCACATACCATCCCAAGAGGATGAAATTCCAGCCTGCCAAATCCACCAAAAGGTTCAATCGAGAACATTTGTGTATTGAGAGGGCTTCGCTGCACTTTTGTCAGTAATGTGCAATAGTTGATTGTCCCATTGGTGAATACTTCGCCAGTTGTACAGGCTGCTATCTTGTGCAGTGAGCGTATAGCTATGATGCGAGTTGTATCAGAACTTTTGAGAAGTGATTTAGTGGTCTGGGAAAACCGGGGCTAACTTATTTCATCCAGAGATTTCTTTATTTCCGCTAACTCGTCATCGCTCAGACCCCATAATTCACCAGAAAGACGGCCTATTTCTTCTTCCACCTCCCTAAGAGCTTTATCCTCGCCGATTACTGCTAAGTGATGCGCTTCCTCCGAGAGCCCAGCAAGTTTAAGGTGAAGTGTATTATGAGGGTCAAACTTAGGGATATTGACATTCTTGATGATATGCGTATCTATCTGTGTTTCTACTGCGTAGCATTTGGCAGCGAATATCATAGGGCTAGAATTGAGCACAGCACACACGTAATGAGCCTCTTTATGTGTCTTACAGTCTACCAGCATAAGTTTGTGGTCAGGAATTATCACCTTGCCTTCATAGCTACCTATTACACTCGCGGTCAAAGAGGATGCTTGCTCTCGCCATACTACCTTATGTGCGGCAAAGGTGTAGTCGCTGATTGCGAACATTGTGTAGAAGGGAGCTCCTTGTTCAACCATGTCGCTTATTCCCCTTGCCTTCCGCTGCCCCAAGGCTGTCTCAAATTGCTTGAGGTAAGACCAAGTCTTGGGATAGTTAAGCTGTATTTCCTTTTCATCCATACCCTGCCGCTCTTCTCGGTCTTGAACCATTAAAATCCAGGCGGAGGGATGAGCCTGCCAGCGCTTAACATCTCTGCCTCGGAGCAATGGATAAATCAGGTCTGGCTCTAGAGCCGTAAGCGGTACCTCGGGTATGTCCCTTTTTTGTCCCTCGGTCAGATTGGTCACCATCACCAGCCCATCGGGTGTTTTCTCCCAAATCTCCAGCCAGTAAACGCCATTGGCTCCACCTGTGTAAGCTCCGGCATGGGCTTCATAATCTGATTGTCCCAATACGTTCTTTATTGCCTTCAGCGCCTTTGGTCTACCAGTTAGCCAGGCAGATGTTTTATCCTTCTCGTTCACTGGCATAGCGACAAAGTTTTTCCTTTGCACTCTGGTCAATACCTCTTGCAATTGGCTATCGAAGCCTATATGTCCTTTAGCCACCTTTTTCCAGTAAGTATAGGAAACTGGATAAGTGGTCTCACTATCCTTTTGAATAACAATTAGGCTCGTTCTGTTTGAGGCACCTTCAAAAGGCTGAAGTTCCGTCATGTCATCCACGTGGAGCACCTTGATTGATGTGCCATCACCTAATACAAAGCGTCGGAACCCTTGTCCTGCGCCTGCTGTCTTGAACACCGACTGTGTTATAACAAACCCAAGTTTGCCACCATTCTTGAGATATGAACGCATGGCGATATGCGTCATAAGCATGGAAATGTCTTTTTTGCTCTTTCCCAGAATGGTATCCATACCTCCGTGTGGAAACAAGCCTTCCTCTTGCCAGAGCCTCTTGCTTTCATTCCGGTAGCTGTCAGGCAAGTTTTCCCAGTTAACCCAGGGAGGATTGCCAACCACGTAGTCAAACTTTCCAGTAAAAATAGGGGCGAAGGCATTTTTAATAATGCCTGCCCATATACCATTTAGATGGTTTTTGTGCAGTATGGAAAGGCTTTCGTATGTTGACTGAAGTGATGGACTGGCTTTAGCAAACTCTTCCGAGCTAAGTTTTAATCGTTCTTGAGCTCGTTTCATAAACACCGTGAGGTCAATTTCATCACGAACACTCTCCTCTGCTAGTCTACAGAAGTCGTCTATCTTTTCTCTACTTACCACTTCCTGCGGAATTTCAAAGACTTTCACTGAGGTCTTAGCATGGTAAATTCCTCCGGTGAACATATCCTCGCCCTTGTATGGAGTTATAACTGAATCGGCAAGGTAGACAGGTATATTTATCTCGCCATGAGGTTGCTCAATGAGGCTACCTAGGGCCAGGAGATAGTTTGTCCTGGCAGCAATCACTGCTAGAGGATTCAGGTCAAAACCGACTACGTTATTGAGAATGGCTTCAAGGATTTCACGCTCAGGTATGAAGAGCTGTCTCGCCGTATCTCTGATTCTCCTGATTGTGAGCACAAGAAAGGTGCCAGAGCCACAGGCGGGGTCAAGAAACCGGAGCTTGAGTATGTTCTCTTTAAGATAGCTGGATTTGTCTGGGTCATCAGTAAAGAAGGCATTGTCTACTTGATTCAATAACATCTGGGCAAGCCAGTCAGGTGTGTAGTACTCGCCTAAATTGTGACGGATTTCCCTCGGCATCAGATAATGGTAGAGTTTCTTGAGAAGGTCTCTCGTGGATTCCGGATCTAATTCAAGGGTAGCGGGATCATATGTATCTAGTCTAGTCAAGACTTCTCTCAATGCCTTATCAACATCATTATTCCAGGCTAAAAGATACCAGCGGAAAAAGTCTCCCTCCAATAGGTTCGTTATTTTCGCCCAATCATGGAAAACTCCCCCATCCTCCATCCTTTTCATCTCCCGCTGTAGGTGCTCAGATGGGAGAGCCGCAAGGCTACCAAAAGACGGGATGCCTATTTTAAGACCCAGATGGCGATAAAGAGCCAGCCATGCTAGAAGTTTCACCAGCAAAACGAAGTAGGTGTGAATTGCGAAGAAAAATCTTTCAGCAGTCTCTTCATCCTTCATAAGGTCAATACCGGCTCTACCTGCGAACTTTTGAAGGTCTTTCAACTTGGTCTCGGTAAAAGCCTCTTTGTATTCAATTACCTCACTAAAGAAGGTCTGCCACTGCTCAAAGAGTTTTTGCACTAAAAGGCTGCTACCATTTGTTAGTGCCCTCTCAAGAGCAGCTATCATATTTCTCGCTGGTAACTGGTCGACGCCAAAATCGTTGATAAGATTATCAGCAGTTAAGGCGACACCATGGGCGAGATATATGAGGTATCTGAGAAATCTGGCAACGGAGTCAGCACTGGTGGCAATAGGGCTATCTTCATACCACCTGCTGCCAAAATTCCTTACAAATATGAAGTAGTTACCGTCAAGGATAACGCCAGCAAACCTCTCAATTTTTTGTTTGTCCTCTTTAGCTACCTCATCTAAGTAACCACGGAGCTGTTTAATAGCCTCCCTATTATTAGTATGTGAATTACTGGTATTGAGCTTGCCTGGTGCCTTGTACTCGACCACCAATCTGTTAAATACGGTATCCGGCTTTCCGCCAGAGACAAGGGAGTACCCACCCTTTGGTACAAACTCAATACCAGCCTTCTTACAGAAATCAGCGATAACAGGCATTAGCTTATCTCTAAAGGTTGCTTCGGTGGGATTTCCACTAGCGGCTTGCCTCAGTCTCAGCGCAAAATGACTACACTCTGATTTGATTAAGTTTTGAACCGCTTCCCAAGTAAGCATAATGCCCTCTCCAAATCCATTGGCTGGGTTACACATTGCTATCAGACATCATCTTTCAGGGTTTATTATAGCATCGCAACGTAGAGGGATGTTAACCGTGGTAGTAACAACCCGTCAGATTGTTTAGTGTAGGGTAACTAAAAGGGAGTCCTCGTGGAGCGGCTGCTTTCCAAATCGCAATTCTGCCTCTCCTACCAGACTAGGTAGCCTTCTAGCCATATCACTTTGTAACACATCTAAGTTCATCTGGGTTTCTAGGCGTTCTCTTTAACAAAATGTCTCTTTCTTTCAAAAGGCAGGCTCTATTATGTGCTATTGCTTTATCAAATTCTCCGCTCTCCCACGCTTCCATACATAGATACCCATTATCAAAAAATGGGTCATCATAGTTGGGAGTAACTAACTCTCTGACTGCTTTTGCTTTAGACTCGAATTTCTCTTTGTTAAGTTCCCCATCAAAATCGATCTCCACGCCAAGATTATGAAAGAGAACGCCTCGCTCAAATCCGCTATTGAATGCATAAAATGGTCTTCCTAGTCTATTTATAATCTTTCGTATCTCTTCTTTTAATTCATTGATTGATCCTTTTCCTTCTGCGCAGAATATTTGAAGAGCGTGCCTATTAATAAATCCAAAAATAACTAGGTGTATATCTTTATACTGTCTTGAATCGCTATAGTGACGGGCAAATTCCCCAATAGTCTCAATATCGATTACCGTTCCCTCGAAATCTGATTCCACCGGTTCTTCATGTTTTATTATCATAATCGGCCCCATATTTTTGGACTTGGCCTTCAATGTACCATATCAAACCTTTCCCCTTAACCTGTTTAGAAGTTCCTCGCCCCTGATAGGCTTTGGTGCACTTTCCCCTAGTTCTGCTATGAATCGGCTTGCTATCGTTTGAACCTTGTCTCTACCAAAATGTTGCCGAAACTTCGCTCCTATTTTATGAGCGGTTGCTGCATCGATACGCCTGAACGAAGAAAGGATGATATAGTGCGTAGTTCGGGTAATTGCCATGTAGAAAAGACGGCGCTGCTCTTCAATCTGGCGCTGTTGCTCAGCAAGTGACACCTGCTCATCCCAAGTAGGGATGAATCCCTCAACGCAGCCAGCAACAACCACAAGATCTGCCGTTAATCCCTTGCCCTTATGAAGGCTCATAACGTGGACAAACTCTCCTTCACTTGGCAGCTCCGGTTGAGTTATACGGAGACGAAGATCTTCGCGAAGTTCCGAAGCATTGCCACAGGAGGTCATAGCTTCAAGCGCAAGACCGCGAATTGCTTCAACTTCTGGCTCACCATCAGGGAAAAGTTCATCAATTAAAGCACTAAGGTCCATTCCCTGTAATTGAGCAAGCTCAGCCTTTAAGTTGCGAAATCGTTCCACCAGTTCATCTACACCAGAAATACTGAGGCGTCCAGATTCAAGGCTTTGAAGAACATCCCATGGCTCACCGCCACTTTGCTCACAATGCTCTCTAAGGCAAGCATAAGCCTCGTTTCGGAGCCGTGGATCACCAAAACCCAGCCAGCACCGAAGCGCAGCTCGGTCAGTGGAATTTGCGAGAAGAGTGAGAAGTGTAAAGCGCTCCTGTGCCCTTTCCGAATCGAGTGCTTCTTCAGGGAAAAAACTATGGGCCTCTACTTGAAGTTTTTGGAGAGCATCCCGTATCGCATATCCAATCACACGCCGAGGGGCAAGCACAAGGACAGACCCGTGAGGAACATCGCCGTTGGGAGGAACTGACAGTCGGATAACATCAGCGAGGCCCTGAGCCTCTTCTTCTAAAGACGTCCACTGCACAATCTCAACCTCACCCGTTTGGGCTCCAGGGGCTGGTTTGATACAGCGAGCAGGGTCAGGGCGCCTATTGTGCGATATAAGGCAATTTGCCATCTTTATAACCTTCGCGGGGCACCGCAGGGACTCAGCAAGCGGCTCAGTATAGGTTCCAGGGTGTTTCTCGGGGAATTCGATGATTCCTTCCGGGTGTGCAAACTTAAAGCTGTAGATAGACTGGTCATCGTCACCGGCCACCAGAAGGTTTCTGTCCTCGGCGATGAGATCAACGAGAACCTGTTCAGCTTTATTTAGGTCTTGATATTCATCTACTAGCACATGGTCAAAGGCGTTTCTCTCCTCGCAGGTGGGGTTATCTCGCAAATAGGCAAGAGTCTCAGGCACAAGTTCACCAATAAGCATCGCCTTGTGGAATCGGAGCCAATTCAAGATTTCATCCTGAAAATCACTGTCTACAGGGTCTTGAGTCCATCCTGGTTCATCAGACTGCAGGCGTGCCCAGCCAGATTCAAAGGCGCGAAGTCTTCTATCTCGTGCCCTTATCCCCTTGAATCTATCTGGAAGATCGTGGAGGAGAAAACCCACCTCAAATTTGATCTTGGCAGAAGGGCGAAGGAGAGGTCGCGGCACTCGACTAGTAAGTTGCAAAACTTGATCCCTTGCGAGCGTGCTGAAACAGAAGCTGTGAAGTGTTGAAGCGTGCACATTACCGCAACCCGGAGCCTGTAGCTCATGCAGTTTCCTGACTAGGTCGTGGCTTGCCGTTCTCGTGAAAGTGACTATGAGTATCCGACAGCCATCATGCCCTTCCTCTAAGAGCCTTGCCACCCGTCGCATGAGCGCAAGTGTCTTACCTGTACCAGGGCCTGCCCATACACGAAAAGGCGAATGATCCATCCCAGCAACTCGCTGCGCGGCCTCATTAAGACCCTCATACCAAGGCATAATACCTAACTCCCCCTTTACGTAACTTCTTCAAATGCTTAGCCCAATTTATTTTCATTCCACCCCCTCCACCAATGCTTCTAAACAGTCCTTCTCCTCCACTGTCCTCATCTCATGAGCGCAGGGCATGGTGCGGTATTGTACCATACTCACTACAAATGAATGGGATAGCCAGAGAGATAGGTCTGCAAATCCAAGCTTATTTCGCCTCTATTCAATAGAGGGGGTCGTGATCCAACATTAAGCCAAATTGGACAACCTCTATCGAACTTATGAACAGAAGGGAATGACTCAACAGATCAATCCACACAGGAAACTAATGTCCCCACACGGTCACACCTCTTATGATCTATCAACCTAAGCTTGGTTACCTACTTAAACGATTTGAAGCGTACGAAGATTGGCTGAATTTGTTAGCTTAAGTCTAAATATTTAGAGTTTTATAGACTCTATCTTAGCCTCAATTAGCTAAGGCAAGATACCTTTTGTCTATAAGACACAATGTAAAATTGCTCTAGTCTCTCACTTCTCAAATGTTAAAAGTTCTCGGCAATCTGAGATCATGAAATTACGCCGTTTAGACTCCGTAATCATATATGCGGTAGATAGCCCGCCACGCATTGTTTGATTTGCTACATATACCTTGCCTATTTGTCTAAACCCCTGTTGTAAGAACTCATTATGAGCTCTCCCGGGGAAATCGAAAAAGCTACTTAGAGTGAGATAAGGCTCAAGGATGATTGATACCCGGCCACCGCTTTTGAGCACCCGATGGCACTCCTTAATGATCGATTTGAGTTGTATGCAAAACTCGTCATGATTCATCTCTGCAAGATCAGAATCTTGGCCCGAATAGTAACCCCGAGGAATAGACCCGTAGGGAGGGTCGAGGAAAGCGTAGTCAACAGATTCATCTCGTTCAGGGATACCATTTATTACATCGTTCTGTTGAATTCGCTCATCAACTGGATATAGATCATACATCTTGTACCGCCGGTCGTGGAAGTACTCCAGCTTATCAATTATATCACCCAAAGTTCCGGAGCCTGCAAAAGGGTCGATTATGTAGTCTCCAGGTCTGGTGTAATAATGAAGCGCGTTGGCTACGATTTGCCCAGCTATTCTTCCCTTGAAATGGCTTTTACCAAACCTCGGATCAGCACTATTAAAATACCACAGGTTGGTTACGCATAAGTCAAAGCCATACTTGCTCTTCTCTGCTTGCTTTCTAGCTAATCTACGATCCCAAATGGCTTTCTTTAGTTGAGTCAAATTCCATCCATTTGAAAGGGCTTCCTTCTCAAAAGCCTTCCTTTCCTCAGCGTCATGAACCTGTGTAGCTAGAATAAGATAAAATGACTGAGGAAGCTGCTTACTTGTTATGTCCGGATAAACCTTATAAAGAGCTAGGCATTCCCTTAGGAACGATAGAGCAAAATGAGCATCCGGATGAGCTACTAATCCCTGCAATATCTTGCCATTTGAATGGTCCACCTTCCCTTCGGACAGCTCCTGAACAGTCCTTGTGACCATTTTCCCTACTTCCCATAAATTGTCACCGCAAAGCTCATTTAGTCGCTGTACAATAATATTCAAATCTGTTGCCATATGCGATACTCTCACCTTAGGATGTTTTGTATGGATCAATCTTATTTGCCATTGCTGGTCGTATTTGCACAAGCTGGGGTAGCAAAAGGTCAGGGCTGGTTATAAGAGCAATACCAGTCTTCAGATCTGGGATGATATTTGTATATTCTCTTGCCGCACCTTTCCCTACTTTGCGGATGTCTTCCTCGTCTGTCAGTTGGTGGATTATCTTAGTGTTGCACTGAGATAACACTGCTGCTCCAACATCACCAGGCTGCTGAGAAATAACAACAGGGTTCAAATAAAAGGTTCTCCCTATCTTGTAGATTCGTTTAATTATCCCTGTTAGTGAGTGTGCGAATTGAGGATTGGCAGCATATTCTGCGCTGAAAAAGGTATGCGCTTCCTCCAAAAAGATAGCAACCTTAACCTTAGTATAAGGACTATCAATCGTCCCTTTTGCCTCCTCTAATAAGGTAAGAACATTCAAGCCAACTATATTGATGATATCTTGACTGGCTGTATTCCCGAAATCGATCACATTCACAGTGGAAGATTTGATTAACTCCGGTGCTGTTAGGTAAATAACTTCAGGCTGAGGCTCCGTGTCAAATATGGGAGGCTGGAGAGTTGAAACGGTAGCACCTCTGTCGAAAAACCCGCGGCGCTCAAGCCCCTCTAGTTTGCTCCGAATTATCCTCTTGGTTGTGTCGCTACCACGTTGTGACCTATCGAGGTTATCTATTAGCTGGCTTATTCCGATCGCCTCTTGCCAATCTTTCCTCAATATATAGTAAACTTCATCTAAATGTTCAGTTTGTGCCTCCGTCAAGTTCATCATGCTCTTCAGAACCTCAAACGGGATATCTGAAGAACGGACTGAGAACTTATGGCAACTAGGTACTTTCCTTCTATCTGTGACAGGTATGTACCTTCGGAAAGCTGAAATACCGCGAGGTTCGATACCTAGCTTAGTCCACCGAGGCTTAAACAAATCGGTTTCATGACTTTGCTTATCGAGCTCTGCATATTCCCCTTTATGATCAAAGATTATGACACACCAGCCACGTTGCGCCAGCAACTCAGCCAGCACTATTACAGTATTCGTTTTTCCTGAGCCAGTAGCACCAAAAATTCCCAACTGCTTTCGGACTATTTCATCAGTCATATCCATAATTATGTCTTCATCTTTATAATTAGTAAGGACTCCAAGGATTCCTCCTGACTGGGGTAACTCAAGAAGCTTTTGCAAATAATCTTTATCTGGATAGCGAACCCTTGACTTAGGGTAGGGTCGGTCAAAGGTATTCTCAAGATGATTACCGTCCTTCACTTCGCCGAGTATTTTGACCTCTATATAACCCTGGAAAGAGGGCACATACTCTACTTTGTCTCCCATCACAACGGGAAAGACATTGATGCCATCCTTGGGAGCACCCCACTCTGGTATGTGAACAGGCCCCTTTATAATCTGCCCGAAGAAAGTGCGTGTCTGGCTTTGACTTGTGTCCTCAACGATGACGAACTTCTTACTGGAGAGTTCGGAGGCGTGCGCCTGATCTGATAAAGCTGTGACATGGCTATCTTCCTGAGAGTATTCATCAAGCAATATATGTGCTACCGGAGGTCCGATAGCCCTCAATTTGGACTCCTCTTCAACTTCGGCAGCTTCTTCTTCACCTGGTGGTCCCAATTCCATTGTAGTTTGCTCAATTTCTCCGGGATCCTTATCCATTGCTCCACCTCCTAATAACCCCTGAGTTCATGGTCATCCAGAATGTCAAAGTAGTCAGTTAAACTTTCGCTTAAAAACTCACGCTCTATCTTCTCTTTATACAGACCATAAGGAAATCGAGTTCGGGCAATGTGGTCAGCAAGGTCAACCAAGTTCGGTATACCTCTTTTATTGTTTAGGGCATCAGCCATGAGAAGGGCAATCCCTTCCTTCAGCATATCTTTGTGAACTTCAAAGCCATAAAAGGTTTGTCGAGCTTTAAAAACACCTCGACAAATTTCCCTCCCAGCCCCAGCTTTGAACATATTTGCCCGGGGCTTATCCCTGCCTATATCTCGCATCCAGTCATTTGCTCCACGAAAAGCCACTAAATATTGCAATGGCTGAAGCAGCTTGCCATAGCGTAAGAGAGGTATGCCTCCCTCCTGCGCTCGAAAGTCCTTTACGACTCCAATTATATTCTTAGCGGAAACTACTTTCTCTAAAATGTTGATGCTGGTTGGGCTTCCTTTCCATACGAGGTCAGGATGAAGGATAGGGCCATCTTTGAATACCCAGTTGCACTGGCTCTCAAGACACGATTCTAGTTCCCAATAAATCATTGCTGTAGTTACATCCTGTTCGTTTGCCCTCTGCTTATGGATGTTATCATAATATTCTTGGACTGTCTTGAATCCATCCAATCTTGACATGATGGACATACATTTCACAATTGGCTCCTGCATAGTTTTGTAAGTCACTTCCGCCAACCCGATTTCGCAAAAAACACCGGAGATGATGTCTTTAGGCTTCTGTCTAGTCGCATCTATCGCTGCCACTTGTCCGGAGGCTAATACTCCCCGTGCCCATTCTAAATCTTTTTCAGATACAGTCCCGAGTTCTAACCTCTCCTTCTTCACATAAGTTGCAAATTGCTTTATCACTTCCTTCTCAAGCTCCATCCCCAGCTTTATTTGTCTCTTCTCCTCTTGAAGGTCATCACGAAGATAGTCTTCATAGGTGCTTCGCCGTGCATTTTTTAGAAGCTGATCGAGAATATCTTCCATTTCAACCCGTCTTCCTGTTTTTAGCTTGTGCTATGGTTTAATCCCGTGAACCACATCTCAATCATACTATCGCTACTCTTACAACGTCAACTATGTAGCACCTAACAAGAAGAACAGTCCACTGACCTTCTGTTCTCTCCTACGGTAGCATATGTGGCTGCAAGCCTTCTTGGGAACCTACACATCTTTGGTCGGAGAGCCCTTAGCTTTTTACTTCTTGAGATAGGGGGTCATCGTGGACACCAGCGGAGGTAACAATCCATCGTCTTGTGTTGGTTATTACAGTTGTCTATCTCCTAGATTCCACACCGCTGCAAAGTAATGCCGCACCCACTCGTTGGCTGCTTTTCGATTGGCGCAGAAAAGAATACGCAGATTGGGATGCAAGGCATACAGCTCAGCGATAGCCCTGGCGCAAAAGCCGGCAGTATAATGGTGGACTTTTTTCGGATTAAGGAAATCGGCATAAGAAGCCTCGATTACCAAAGCGTGGTTATCATATGTAGCCAGCTCTGCCATCCTTTGGTGTAGCACTGGCATCATGCCGAAATCAGCAAGGAGATTGTCTAGAGTCTTACGCTCTACCACAGCCAGTATCCTATTGCCGTCTACGAGAGCATAGTCGCCGGCAGGGATGGTACCACGCTCAGTAACCATGCTTGGGAAACGCCACGGATATCGCTCGTTGCTGTGGATACGGACGACATACTGCGCAGCTTCTGTGCGAGATACCAGCTTAAAGGTGGGGCGATGCTGTTCTATAGACCGCTGGGTCAGCCAGAAGATCTGCTCATAGCTTTTCCCTGGCCTGCCCTTATAAGTCTTAGTTAGGAAGAGAAAATCACATCGCTTGTAGCGCTTACGGTCGAGCACTACAGAGACTCGGCGGCCACGCTCATGGAAAGCAACAATGTCCACCCGCTCAAGTTCTTCAAACAGCTCGTCCGGTGAGGGCGGTTCATCTTCCCGCAGACAGAAAATGTGCCTTCCTGCCGCTGGCCAGCGGTCCTGGGTGCGGAGAACGATCCATGGCTCATCTCGTTTCGAAATCTGCAGGCGATAGGGAAAACGCTCATTGGCGCATTTCTCTAGAATCCAGGTTCCCTGAGCCATTATTGCTTCACACGAGGGCAGGGGGGGACACTCTTAGCTTTTTCCGATGCGGAACATCTTGGTGCCGCAGACCGGGCAAACACCTTGGGTTGCAGGCTTCCCATTCTTCATCTTTATGCTTTTGGCATCCTTCATTTCTCTCTTGGTCCGGCACTTCATACAATATGCTTGCATTTGGTTTCTCCCTTTTTGTTGATTTAGCAGGCAGAATAGCAGAGAGAAGCTAAAACGTCAATAGACCTCGTCGATATGCTATACTGGGATCACCCCGGGGAGTTGCTTATATGCATTAGCAATAGAATGCCATTATATCGCCTACTGTATCAGCTTTATAGATAGAAATTATAGTTTTTATAGTTATGGATAGATTGTATTTGTCCTGGAGACTAGGAAGAGGCTCAGGGTTACGACATGGCTGAGCAAATGACCCCGCTGCTGGCTTCATGACTGCAGCAGGAAATGCAGAGAGATTACGCAGCCCACAGACAGAACACGGGCAGCTAATTTGCCCTGAAGGGGGTTGACCCCCCTCAGAATGAAGTTATATAGAGGCTCTCTTATGAGCTGCCTGCCTAGCTAAAGAAGGCAGGAAACTGCATAGCTGGCTGCATATTACAGATATGCAGCTCTAAATCATAAACTGCATAGCTAAAATGCAGCTGATATGCAGCTAACTGCATAAAAACTGCCTAAATCATGCAGCTGACCTGCCACCAACAGGCAGGAATGACCCCTTACAATATTCCCTTCCTAATCGGAGCGGAGTTCGGAGTTCGTAGCTGGGGGTTCGTAGCTGGACACCGAACTCACAGCCCACCAGCTACGAACCATCAGGCAATAAAAAAGTTTCTGCATATGGTTCGAGTAAGCTCACCCAAGTCCATGAATGTATAGATAGAATAGATAGAATTTATTACTAGAGGCTAGGAAGTCACCTCGGTTTGCGGTTTCGGTAGGTTCAACCCCAGTTTTGAAGCTGGCTTTACAAGAGAGAAAAAGTGTTGAATGCCCCAAATTAAGCCTTCTCGAAGTGGCCTTTTGTTACCCCTAAATCCCTTACAATCCTTGAGATTGTCCCTGGTTTTAAGTCCTTGCTGCCCCAGTTAGGGATTGTAGTTCGCATGCCAGTTCTCACATTGAGCCAGATTTCATGACTCCCTTTGGCCTGCCGGTCAAATACACAGCCTAGGCTCCGAAGCTTGCGAGTAAGCTCGTGATAATTCAAAGAACTACTATGACTTCACTTTTTACGGCCGGACCAACTAATTCGTAAGCGGTTTCTTCAATGGCCTTCGGCAAAGCATGTCTATGGACCTTGTAGGATTCGATGAATTTGGTGGCAACGCTTTGTAGGTATTCTAAAGCCTCTGCAGGCGTATTCCCCCAAGCGCGACACCCCGGCAAAATGGGAACCTCAGCCATATACTTATACTCCGTTTCTTCACTAGGCTGATACACTACCACCGGTAATCTATATTGTTTCATGCACCTAATCCTTTTTTCCCTTAGTCTTGCATCTCACTGATACACTTTACTAACTCGGACCAAGCATGTCAAGTTGCATTTAACGAACTCTGTCGTTACAATAATCCACGCAATGGGCTAAGTGGCAAGGCGGAAAGACAGGGCAAAAGTTCTTCTTTCCGTCCAGTAAGCCCCACCAGTTGCTTACAAAAGTTTACCAAAAGTTAGTCAGCAGTTTACAACTACTTACGACTTACATCTCAATCCATCGGGTTAATAGTTCGTCATGTATTATCTTCAGGCAGGAGACTTTTATTTAA